>Ga0306921_10000277_pt1 | contig 42661 bp, 35 predicted proteins | sample sta12Cox44000080_FD_203760 | JGI IMG/M metagenome (GOLD analysis project Ga0306921, IMG submission 203760) | Lab enrichment of tropical soil microbial communities from Luquillo Experimental Forest, Puerto Rico - statoxic.12C.oxic.44.000.080 (v2)... | ecosystem: Environmental > Terrestrial >... | reverse complement strand
GCAGTCCCTCACGCCCGCCAAACGCTAGGCTTTTCCGAGTATTCCGGAACTCGCTATTTCCGCAATAGTTCGAGCCATCCGGCAATCACGTCCCGCAACGCCTTCTCGTTGGAACTCACGTCCTTCGCGCCCGAAAAACATTGCCAGACGCCTTCTGTCGGCACCGTCGCCTTCCAGCAGTCCGGACGAATCTTTCACCTTGGCTCCGCTTGGAAATACCAATCGGATGCAATCCTGCCGAAACAGATTGAACACCACGATATACCTTCGGTATTCCTTCGGATGGCGATGGCCTCATGGGCCCGGCCTAAAAGAACATCGGCGCATTCCACTTGATCTCTTCGCCAATTCTGCTGTCGACGCTCGGAATAATCCTCCGTAGGGCGGCGCTGTGAGTAGAAACTTCCGGTTTTTGCGTTCTTCGCCCTACGGCACCAGCACCGCCGCCCCGTCAATCGCATCCGCGGCCAGCGCGGCCAGCGCCTCATTCGCCTGTTCGAGCGGAAACAACGTGACTTTCGGCTTCAGTTCGATCTCCGCCGCGACCGCAATGAAATCTCGCGCATCCTGCCGAGTCATGTTGGCCACGCTGCGAATCTGCCGCTCGCCCCACAGCAGTTTGTCGTAATCGAATTCCGGCATTCGATCCAGGTGAATCGCGTTGATCGCCACCACGCCGCCCTTTCGCAAACTGCCGAGCGCGGCCACGACCACGTCTCCGCTCGGCGCAAATGTAATGGCCCGGTCCAACTCGACCGGCGGTTTTTCTCTTTCGCTTCCAACCCAGCTCGCTCCAAGCGACTCTGCCAGCCGCCGATGCGATTCGCCCCGCGTCGAAACATAAACCCCGCAACCCCAAGCGCGTAGCACTGCAATCGCCAGATGCGCTGAAGCCCCAAATCCAAACAGCCCCACGCGCTCTCCGCGCTCGACCCCCGCCACGCGAATGCTGCGAAATCCGATGATGCCCGCACACAGCAGGGGCGCCGCCTGTGTATCGCTTAGCTCGCCGGGCAGGGGAAACACAAAGTCCGTGCGAGCCGCCGCGTAGTCCGCATACCCGCCATCGACCGAGTACCCGGTAAAGACCGGCGCATCACAAAGATTCTCCATCCCGCGCCGGCAAAGGGGGCAAGTCCCGTCCACCCCGCCCATCCAGGAAACTCCCACCCGGGTTCCGATCGGCAACGCGGGGCTGGCACCGTCGACAATCTCTCCCACAATCTGGTGCCCCGGAATCACCGGCCGCCTCTGGGCCGCCAATTCTCCTTCGACGATATGTAAATCGGTCCGGCACACCCCGCAAGCCTTCACGCGCAGCAGCACCTGCCGAGCGCGCACCTCTGGCCGCTCCGCTTCACCGACTTCGAGCGGTTTTTCCACGATCCGTTTCGCATCTCTTAGCACTGCCGCCAGCATGGCACCTCCGTTTAGGGAAGGTCTTCCCGGTTCTTCGATGCTCGTCGATTCCCGTTCGCTCCGTGCTGCTTCGCGTCGACCAGCCGCTTCCTCTATACTCGCTCCGTTCCTCTGGAGCTGCCAAAATGAAACTCGCTGATCTCGCGCTGAAGCTCTCCTGCCGCCTGGAAGGCGATCCGGCCGAGGAAATCACGGCCGTTGCAGGCATGGACAACGCCCTACCGGGCAACGTCACCTTTCTCGCCAACCGCCGCTACTTTCCTCTCCTGCACACCACGCGGGCTAGCGCGATTTTCATCGAAGACGGCATCCGCATCGACCGCGAGCCTGGTCTGCTTCCGCTGGCTGCGCTCCGCACCGCGAATCCTTACCTCGCCTTCGCCCAGGCCATCGAACTCTTCTACCGGCCGCCAGCCTACCCGCCGGGCATTCACCCGACTGCCGTGATTGCCCAATCCGCGAAGATCGGCTCGGGCGCCCATATCGGGCCTTATTGTTTCGTGGACGAGGAGGTCGCGCTCGGCGCGAGCGCCGTGCTGCACAGCTTCGTCACGCTCTATCGCGGAGCGCAAATCGGCGACAACTTCTTTGCGCACGCGCACGCCGTGGTCCGTGAACGCTGCCGTATTGGCAACCGAGTCATTCTCCAGAACGGCGTGATCATTGGTGGAGACGGGCTGGGCTTCGCCAAGCAAAAAGACGGATCCTGGTACAAGATGGCGCAATCAGGACCGGCGGTCTTGGAGGACGATGTGGAAGTGCAATCAAACGCTTGCGTCGATCGCGCCACGGTCGGCGAAACCCGCATTGGCCGCGGCGCAAAGCTTGATGATCTGGTGCTGATAGGCCACGCCTCGCAGGTAGGAGCCAACGCAATGCTTTGCGGCCAGGTCGGTCTCGCCGGCTCCACAAGAATCGGCGACGGCTCGATCCTGGCAGGCCAGGTAGGCACGGCCGGCCATCTCACGATCGGCAAGGGCGCCGTCATCACTGCGAAAAGCGGAGTCCCCAACGACGTACCTTCCGCGGCGCTCTATTCGGGCTACCCGGCCGTGGAAAATCGTCAATGGCTCAAGACCCAAGCCCTGCTGAATCGTCTGCCGGAACTGCAGCGCAAGGTCCGCGAACTCGAGGAGCAAATCGAAAAACTAAAGTCCCGCTGAGCTTGTGGGCGGCCTTTCGTCTACGCCGCGCCGGGAAATCCGATCGGCCGCTGATCGGGAGGCAATCCCGCCGCCATGGCGTCGTGCACCACGTCGTTCAGCGCTTCGCGCTGTTCAAACGTGTAACGCGAAGCATCGACCGCATCGAGAAATTCCACGACAATCTCGCCAGGATGAATCACCAGCGACCGTTTTTCCATGACCCGATGAGCGCCCGAACACGCGACGGGAACGATGGGAACACCGGCCTTGATGGCCATCACCACCGCGCCCTTTTTGAACTGCTGCAAGCGGCCGTCCGGGCTGCGCGTGCCCTCGGGATAGATCAAAAACGATTGCCCTTCACGCATGGCACTGATGGCCTTTTCCAGGCTGGCAATCGCCGATTCGTGCCGCGAGCGTTCGACCGGAATGAAATGCGCGAGGGTGAAGGCCTGCCCCACGATGGGCCATTGGAAGAGCGACTTCTTCAGCAGAATCGCGATACGGCACGGAATCGCGTTCACTACGGCCGGCGCGTCGGCCGAGCTGGTATGGTTCGCCACAAAAAGACAGGTGCCCGGCGGAATGCGCTCCGTGCCTTTGACACGCACGCGCACGCCGACGGCGCGCATCAGAAAGAGCGTGCCGCGCGCGCCGGCCACATAGAGCGCGTCGGGATTCCTCGCCAGCACGGTGAAAATAAGCAGCGGAATGCCGACGATGATGATGTACAGCGAAAGAGCTATGGCGACGAAGAGGGTGCGCAGCATGTTCAGAGGCTAATGCCACTCTCTCGAAAGCCCGGAGGCCCGTCAAGCCATCAGTGCGCAAGGCGATTCGCAAGGCGGGTGGTGCGGCGCGAAAGTCAGTTCGCGGCTGCGGCCGCGCCGCCGCCAAGCAGTCCGGCGCGAATGGCCTTAGCCTGCGCAGTGGCGTTTGCATCCTCGCTGACCACGAAGATCTCCTCGGTCCTTCCGCCCAGCGCGAAGGAGATATCGGAGGGTTGTTCGTTGCGGCGCACTTGCAGGCGCAAAATGTCCCCCGGCTTGCGGCTACGCAGCCAGCCTTCGACTCGGCGAGGAACGTTTTCGCCGTTCCAGGTTTCGATCTCGTCGCCGGCGCGCAGGCCGGCGCGGTCCGCGGCCGAACCGGAAATTACCGAGCGAACCGTGGCTTTGGCGCCGGACTCGCGCTCGAGCGCGAAACCCAGATCGGGCCGCTGGATCTCCTGCTTTTCCAGCAGCAAGCCGGCTTTGCCGAGAATGTCGGCATAGGGAAGGGGCTCTGCGCGGGCGACATGGTCTTGAAAGAAATCCGCGAAGGACCCGCCAGCGACCGCTTCGGCGGACAGACGCACGTCGAGTGAGTCGCGATAGAACCTTCCTTTGCGCGCGAAGTCGTCGTTCATCTTGCGCATCACATCGTCGAGCGACTTGGCGTTGCCGGTGCGGTCGCGAATCAGAATGTCCAGCAAGAGGCCCAGGATCTGCCCCTTGCTGTAATAGGACACGCTGAAGTCCGGTCCGTTGTAGTAGGAGTATTTCTCGAGCCAGGCATCGAGGCTCGCTTGTTCGGCGCTTTGCCAGCGATTGGCCGGGCGCGACTCGAGTTCATTGATGTTCTGTGCGAGGTCGCCATAGAAATCCTGCTTGGACCAGATGCCGGAGCGCACGAGCGTGTAGCTGCCATAGCTGCTGGTCACGCCTTCAGCGAACCACAGGGCGCGCGTGTACTGTTCGCGCGTGTCGTCAATCGGTTCGAGCGAGGCGGGCCGGATGCGCTTCACGTTCCAGAGATGGAAAAACTCATGCGCGGCGACGCCGGCCAGGGCTTGGCCCGAGGAGACGTTGATCGCCGTGCCGTTGGCGTGTTCCATTCCTCCGCCCGCGCCCTGAGCCGCTTTGCCGATGTGGAAGATGAACAGGTAACGGAGGAAGGGCGCGCCGTCCATCAATTGCACTTGGTACGAGCAGATTTTTTTGAGCACCGCTTCGACATCGGCTTGCTTCCAGTTGTCGCCGTGGATGGCGACGGCGATGGGATGGGGGCCGCCCTCGATCTGAAACGTTCTGAACGTGCCAACCTCCATGGGCCCATCGCACAAGGCGTCGTAGCCGGCGGCGGAAACGGTGTCGACGACGTTGGCCCCGCTTTGTGTTCTCACGTGGTCAAGCGGCGTGGCGACCTCCCACTCCTTTGGCAGGTCCTGAAGGAGCACGGCCACCGATTCGGAACGGCGATTGGGAACATCCAAAAAGACCATGGCCGGATTGATGAAGGCGTGTTCGTCGTTCAGTTGCGAGGCGAAGGGGCCGGGTGAGTCCCAGAAGACTGCATAGCGAACGCTGACGGTGCCTTCGGCGCGCGCGCGCCAGGTGAGTTTGTTCAACTTTTCGACGGCCAGCTCTTTGCCGTTCGATTCGGCGCTTACTTGCTGGACGCGGCTGCTGAAATCGCGGACCTGGTACAGCGCGTTCCACGCCGGCATCTGTAGCACCAGCGGGCCGTGAACGTCGGGGACCGTCACCGTCACGTGAAACAGATGCTCGGATGGTTTCGCGAGCGAGACCTGGTATTGAATCGTGGCCCTGGCGGGTTGGGCCATGAGGCCGCAAAGAGTGGCGGTGAGCAGGAAAACCACAAGCTCCACACTCTTTTGACGCGGGGTTGGCAGGCGCAACCGGCGAGAGCCAAAGGCGGAGAGGGCGGCCTCCCGCGCAAGGAAGAAGCGGACCGCACGCCCGCTGCGGCGGGCTCGGGATGCGAAGTTTTGCGTTTTCGTGCCGCGCGGGAAAAAGTTCACCCTGGGTTTGCTCCTGCGGGGACCGGCAGTGCGGCGTCTAGTTTGGCGAGGAGCTTCTCGCACAGGCCGTCGAAGCTGCCGTTGGACATGATGAGCAAGAGATCGTTGGCCTTGGCGTTGGCCACGAGAAAATCGGCCATGGCTTCTCCGCCGGAGACCACGTCGGCCTCTTTGCCGAGTGTGCGAACCGAAGCCGCGACCGTTTCGGGATCGAGGCGGTTTTCCTCGCCGAGCTGCTGTGCGCGGAAAACGCCGCCGAGCGCGACGCAATCGGCGAGCGCGAGAGCCTGCGGAAGGGATTCCTGAAAAACTTTGCGGCGCATAGAGTTCGAACGCGGCTCCAGAATAGCCCAGAGACGGCGGTTCGGCCAGCGGCCGCGGGCCGCTTCGATCGTGGCGCGAATCGCGGTGGGATGGTGGGCGAAGTCATCTACCACCAGGACGCCGTGGTGCTCGCCTTTGACGTCGAGGCGGCGGCGAACGGAGCGGAAAGACGCGAGAGATTGCTCGAGAGACGCCGCGCTTACGCCTCGGCCCTCAGCGACGATGATGGCGGCGAGCGCGTTCAAAACGTTGTGGCGACCCGAAGCGGCGAGAGAGAACTCTCCGAACCGTTGGCCCTGGCGGGTGACGCGGAACTTCATGTGGTCGCCCGAGAAAGCCGGCTCGCTGGCAACCCAGTCGTTTTCCGACGAAAAGCCGTAGGTGACGATCGGGCAAAACGCGTTGGCGGCCGCCTGGCGAAGCGCGGGGCCTGAATCCTTCGTGTCGCCCCAGATGACCACGCGGCCATTGCGCGGAACGAGATTCACCAGGCGCTTGAACGCCAGTTGGTACACGGCGAAGTCCGAGTAAATGTCGGCATGATCGTATTCAAGCGCGGTGATGATGAGGTCGTCGGGGTGATAGTGAAAAAATTTGGGGCCGCGGTCCCAAAAGGCGGTTTCGTACTCGTCGCCCTCGAGAATCATTTCCGCGCCGTTGCCGAGGCCGTAGCTCTTGCCGAAATTTTCCGCGACGCCGCCCACCAGAAAAGTCGGCCGCTTGCCGGCCGAATGAAAAACCCAGGCCAGCATGGCGGTAGTCGTGGTCTTGCCGTGCGTGCCGCTTACGACGATGGAGTGTTTGCCGGGAAGAAAGACTTCTTCAAGGATTTCGGGCATGGAGCGGTACGGAATCTTACGCTCCAGAGTTTCTTCCAGCTCGGGATTGCCGCGGGCGATGATGTTGCCGACGACCACCAAGCCGGGCCCGGGCGTGAGGTTCCTGGCATCGAAGGAGTGGTTGTAGGCGATACCGAGCGAGTCGAGCAGCGTCGAGGCGGGCGGATAGACGCCGGCGTCCGATCCGGTAACGCGGAAGCCGTGTTCTCGCAGCATTCCGGCAAGGGGCGCCATGGCCGATCCGGCGATGCCGATGACGTGGACGTGTTTTTGCTTTGCAGAATCGGAGGGTGTCATGGACGGACGGTTGGCTCCAGGATCTTCAGTGTACCTTGGCCTTCGGCAGTGAGGCGGGCGGGTACACCAAGAGGCAATGTCAGCATGGGCCGCGCGGTATGCCCGACCGGCGCGCCGCAAAGGACGGGGACGTGTAGGGGCGCGAGAATCCGTTTTGCCACGTCTCGAACCGAAGGGCTATTCGGAACCGGGGGTTCGCATTCCGGGAAATCGCCGAGAATCATGGCGCGGACGCCTTCGAATTTGCCTGCGTGCTTGAGGTGCAGGAGCATGCGGTCGACCTGATACGGCTTCATCCCGCGATCCTCGAGGATCAGGATGGAGCCGGCGGTGTCGATCTCCCAGGGCGTACCGAGCGTGGCTTCGAGAAGGGTCATGGCCCCGCCCAGGAGGATTCCTTCTGCCGAGCCCGCGTGAAGTGTTTCGCCTCCGAGACTAGCTTCCCAGCTGCAAGAGGAGTTCGTGAGGGCATGGCGAAAGGATGCGGAGTCGTAGCCGTAGGCAGTATCGGCTCCGGCATCGAGCCCCGCGGCGAGCATGGGACCGTAGAAGGTCGGCCAGCGGTGTAGCTGCCAGAGGTAGACCTGGAGCGTTGTGAGGTCGCTGAAGCCGACGACCGGTTTCGTCGAAGCGAGGGTCTCAGGCCAGCCTTCGTCCAGCAGATAAGCCGATCCGTAACCGCCGCGGGTGGCGATCAGAGCGTCGATTGAAGGGTCGTTTAGAGCATCGAGAAATTCGCCGCGGCGCTCTGCGGCCGAGCCCGCGAAGTAGCCCTGCGAGCTCATCTCGCGTTGCGGCACCAGGCGGAAACCGAGGCGCTCGAGTTCCCTTTTGCCTGCGGCGATGCGCTCGCCGTTGGCGGGCGAGGCGGGAGCGATCATAGCGATGTGCGAACCCTGGCCAAGAGCCCTTGGTTTTTGCCTGGAGGCGGGCGAGGTCATTCCTGCTGCCTTTCTACAGGCAGCATTTCGACGGTAATGCCGGGGCGGGTCAGCGCGGCCAGAGCCTTGTGCCGCTGATCGTGACGCAGGTCGGAGTCAAATTGAATCAGGTGCGTCTGGCCCGACGTCGAGACATGGAGGTTCTCCAGTTTGGCGTTCATCTCATCGAAGATGCGGCGGATTTCGGGCATGAGGTCGATGGCGGAGCCATTGCTGATGCGGAAAAGCGTGTGGCGGCTCTTGATATTGAGACGACTTTCAATGTAGATGAGGCCGTCAAGAGCGAAAAGAAGGATGAGCGCGGCGATTCCGGTGACGCGATAGAGCCCGGCGCCGGCTCCCATACCGATAGCGGCCTCGGCGAAAATTGCGGCGGCGGTGGTGACTCCGATCACCGTGCCGCGCTCGCGGAGAATGACTCCCGCCCCCAGGAAGCCGATGCCCTGGACGATGTTGGAAGCGATCCGCGTGGTGCTGGGGTCGCCGGTGAGGCGCGCGAACTCCGCGGAAACGATGGTGAAAAGCGCAGCGCCGAGACAAACGCAGATACCGGTGCGCATGCCTGCCGGACGCTTGCGGAAGTTGCGCTCGACGCCGATGACGGCACCGAGAAGAGCGGCCCACAGCAAGCGGCAAGCTACGGTCGAGATCGGAAGCATGAGATGAGAGAAGTCTACCTTGGGAGCGAACGAAGGAAAAAGGAATTGCTGAGATTTGTGCTCCCTAGAAACAAACAATTGTCGCGGCAGCCCGTGGGCGAAAGCTCAGCCTTAGAGACCAAGGCGCGCCACGCGGGCCGCGCTCTCGCCGGCCCGGGACGGTTACAGCTTGAATTGAGTAAGTTTGAGGAAGTGGCGCGCGCGCGCGTTGATTTCGCTGCGCTTCAGCTTGCGGAGACGTTCGGGCCCGAATTCCTCGACCGCGAAACTACCGAGGACCGAGCCGTAGACCATGGCGCGACGCAGGGCGGCGTCGCTCGAACTGCGGCAACCGGCCAGGTAGCCCATGAAACCGCCGGCAAACGAGTCCCCTGCTCCGGTAGGATCGTGCGGTTCTTCGAGCGGAAACGCTGGAACGCAGAAAACACCGCGCTTGTCGACCATCATGGCGCCGTGTTCGCCGCGCTTGACGACGAGGGTTTGCGGGCCGAGTTTGAAGATGTGGCGCGCAGCCAGCAGCAGGTTGTGCTCATTGGAGAGCTGGCGGGTTTCCGAGTCGTTGATCATCAAGACGTCGACGTGCTTGAGTGTTTCGCGGAGATCGGCCGGGGTACGCTCGATCCAGTAGTTCATGGTGTCGAGGGCCACCAGCTTGGGCCGGCGCGTGACCTGCTTGAGGACGCCGGTTTGCAGGCCGGGTGCGATGTTGGCCAGGAAGACGTGGGACGACTGGCGGAACTTTTCCGGTAGCTTGGGATTGAAGTCGGCGAACACGTTGAGCTCGGTGACCAGGGTTTCGCGTTCATTGAGATGCTGGGAATACTTGCCCGCCCAGAAAAAGCACTTGCCGGCGGTGCGCTCCAGGCCCAGCGTGTCGATCTTGCGGCCGCGGAAGATGGCTTCGTCTTCCTCGCTGAAGTCATCGCCTACGATGCCGACCAGGTTCACGTGCGTGAAGAAGCTGGCGGCTACGGCGAAATAGGTAGCGGCGCCGCCGATGATGCGGTCAACCTTGCCATAGGGGCTTTCAATGGCGTCAAATGCTACGGATCCGACAACCAGAAGTGACAAGGGCATCTCCTGCAAAAACTAGAGTTGCGAACCAGAGCCGGCCCGAAGGTCGGCCACTGCAAAAACCCACAGAACGCCCGCCCTTTGGCCCGCTGAGCTAGCGCAAAAAACGGGCGCTATAAATCAAGACAGATACTTGCCCACGATAGGGGCCAAGCGTTTCTGGGTGGACTTGGGCACGAGCTTCGGATCGGTAATGAGCGCATGCGCCAGCGCTGAGCCGCACCTGCAACTACGTTCGACGCCCAGCTCTTTGACAGCTTCGCGCAGGACCCGCTGCGCGTTTTCGGCGTTTTGATTGAGCGTGGCGATGATTTGCGCCCCGGTGACCGATTCGTGGCCGGGATGCCAGCAGTCGTAATCGGTGATCATGGCGATAGAGGCATAGCAAAGTTCGGCCTCGCGGGCGAGCTTGGCTTCGGTGACGTTGGTCATGCCGATGACGTCGAAGCCAAGCGCGCGATGCATGTGCGCTTCGGCCAGCGTGGAAAATTGCGGGCCTTCCATGCAGATGTAGGTTCCCTGGCGGTGGACCTTTACGGCGCAGTGAACGCAGGAATCGGCGAGAACGCGCGAGAGCTGCGCGCAGGTAGGCTTATCGAACGTGACGTGGGCGACGAGCCCGTCGCCAAAGAACGTGGAGATCCGATGCCGGGTGCGGTCGACGAACTGGTCGGCGACCAGAAATTCGCCCGGGGCGAGCTCTTCTTTGAGCGACCCCACGGCGCTCACCGAGATGATGCGATCGACGCCGAGCAGTTTGAGGGCAAAGATGTTGGCGCGATAGTTGATTTCGGTCGGAAGAATGCGATGGCCGCGGCCGTGGCGGGCGAGGAAGGCGACGCGCTTCCCTTCTAGCAAGCCGGTGACGATGGCCTCGGAGGGATCGCCGAAGGGAGTCTTGATGCGGGCTTCCCGGGCATCGGAGAGGCCTTTCATGGTGTAAAGGCCGCTCCCGCCGATGATTCCTATGCTTGTTTGGTTTCCTCTGGCCGCACTCCTCGGCTTGCTTTTCAAATGAACCGTTCCCTTTCCTTCTGTGGACTTTGCGGACTGGTGTGCGCTCGGGAGAGCCCGGGTAGTTTAGCACGCAGAAAAGAGCCGGCCTAACCGGCGCCTGGAGAAACCACTGCGGCCGCAGTCGGTCGTGGCGACTTAGGTCAGGCCGGATCGGGCCAGCAGTTCGCTCACGGCGGTGAAGGGGTCTTTGCGCCGTTCGGCGACGTCGCTGGCAAGCTGGTTGAGGGCCGCTTCCCCGCCTGCCGCATGGAGGACTCGATCGAGGATGCGGGCCTCGAGGAGTTCGAGAAGCCGGTTGCGCCAGTGTTCGGCGTGTTTTCGCGAACGTTCGGAGCCCGATTCGAAATGGGCGCGAAACTTGGCGATGGCGGCGGCGAGCGCCTCGATGCCTTTGTTGTCGGTGGCGATGGTGCGAAGGACCAGCGGATGCCAGCCGTCTCGGGGCACCACGAGCGCGAGCATGGCGTGAAGCTGTTCCTCCAGCCGGTCGGCGCCCTCGCGATCCGCTTTATTCAGAACGAAGATGTCGCCGATCTCCATGAGGCCGGCCTTCATGTTCTGGATATCGTCGCCTAGTCCGGGCACGAGAACGACCAGCACGCAATCGGCGAGGCGAACGATGTCTACCTCGTCCTGGCCGACGCCCACGGTTTCAATCAGGATTTGACGTTTTCCTGCCGCGTCGAGAAGTAGCGCGACCTCGGCCGTTGCGCGGGAGAGACCACCCAGGAAACCGCGCGTGGCCATGGAGCGGATGAAGATGCCGTTATCGCCGGCGTGGCGTTGCATGCGGATGCGGTCGCCAAGGATGGCTCCTCCGGTGTAGGGGCTGGTCGGATCGACCGCGACGATGCCGACGCGTTGATCTTGCTGGCGATAGTGCGCAGCCAGGCGGTCCACGAGCGTGCTCTTGCCGGTGCCGGGTGCCCCGGTAATGCCGGTAAGATAGGCGCCGCCGGTGTGCGGAAAGAGCGCTTGCAGGAGCGGTTCGGCTTCAGGCGCGTGGTCTTCAATGGCGGTGATGGCGCGCGAGATGGCGCGGATTTCGCCGTTGCGGATCTGCTCGGCCCAGGTGCGGACGACCTGGTCGGTGGAGGAAGGCATCCGCCTATTATTTCTTCCCTAGCAACTGGCGCGCAATGACGAGTTTCTGGATTTCGCTGGTGCCTTCGCCGATGGTGCAGAGCTTGACGTCGCGATAGAACTTCTCCGCCGGATAGTCCTTGATGAAGCCGTAGCCGCCGTGGATTTGCACGCATTCGTTGGCGACCCGGACGGCGACCTCGCTTGCGAAAAGCTTGGCCATGCTGGATTCGCGCGTGAAGCGCGCGTTGTCCTGGTCGGCGAGCCAGGCGGCTTGATAGACCAGCAGCCGCGCCGCTTCCACTTGCGTGGCCATATCGGCAAGCTTGAACTGGATGGCCTGAAATTCGCTGATGGGCTGGCCGAACTGCTTGCGTTGCTTGGCGTAGTTGACCGCAGCGTCGAGCGCGCCTTGCGCCATGCCCAGCGCCAAAGCGGCGATCGAGATGCGGCCGCCATCGAGAACCTTCAGGCTGCCGATGAAGCCTTCCCCTTCGGCGCCGAGAAGGTTTTCCTGCGGGACGCGGCAGTCGGCCAAAATCATTTCGGAGGTGTCGCTGGCGCGCAGCCCGAGCTTGTTTTCCTTCTTGCCGGGCCGGAAGCCCGGAGTCCCCTTTTCGACGATGAAGGCGCTGATGCCATGGGAGTTTTTGGATTTGTCGGTGACGGCCATGGCCACGCAGATGTCGGCGTAATGGCCGTTGGTGGTGAAGGTTTTCGCACCGTTGACGAGCCAGTGGTCTCCTTCGCGCTTTGCCGTGGTCCGGGTGCCGCCGGCATCGGAACCGGCTTCCGGCTCGGTAAGCGACCAGGCGCCGATCTTTTTTCCTTGCGCCAGCGGCACCAGATACTTCCGCTTTTGCGCTTCACTTCCGAATTTGAAGATGTGGTTGGAACAAAGCGAGTTGTGCGCGGCGACGATGATGCCGACCGAGCCGTCAACGCGCGAGAGCTCTTCAATGGCGATGACGTATTCGATGTAACCCAAACCCGCGCCGCCGTATTGTTCCGGGAAAATGACGCCGAGCAGGCCCATTTCCGCGAGTTTGGGCATGATTTCAACGGGAAAGTGCGAGGCTTCATCCCACTCCAGGACGTGAGGGGCGATTTCGCCCTCGGCGAATTCACGGATGCTGCGGCGGAGCTGCTTCTGCTCGTCGGTGAGTGAGAAGTTCACGGGGCCTCTTGGATGCCTAAAAGTTCGCGCTATGAGTAAGCAAAGATAATTTTATACCAGAGAGCAGGGGCTAGGCTTGGAACGGCGGGAAATGACGCAGAATTTACGGACCCATGTGGGCCGGAGATCGTCAGGCGGTTTGGCTCCGCGCTGTGGCCACCACGTCGCCAAGAACGCGAAGAGCGCGTTCGATGCCTTCGGCGTAAACGTCAGAATGGGTCACGAAGCGCACGGAATAGGGAGCCGTGTCGAGCGCCCAGATGCCGTGGGGCTTGAGCGCATCGCAAAGCTGCACCGCGTCCAGGCCGGTTTGCTGGCAATCGAAGATGACGATGTTGGTCTGCACCTTAGCCGGATCGATGCGCAGGCCAGGGATCTGGTTGATGCCTTCGGCCAAGCGACGGGCATTCTGGTGGTCGATCAACAGGCGCTCGGGGGATTCCTCGAGCGCAACGCGGCCGGCGGCGGCCAAGACGCCCACCTGGCGCATGCCGCCCCCGAACATCTTGCGGCAGATGCGGCCTTTTTCAATGAAGTCGCGGGAGCCTACGATCATCGACCCCACCGGAGCGCCAAGTCCCTTCGAAAGGCAGAACATGACGGAATCGAGATTCTGCGCAATGGCTGCCACAGCGACGCCGAGTGCTGCGGCGGCGTTAAAGACGCGGGCGCCGTCGAGATGGACCTTGAGGCCAACGGCATGGGCGCGAGCGCAAATGTCGTTGATGCGGTCGACCGAATAGGTTGTGCCTCCGGCCATGTTGTGCGTGTTTTCCAGACAAATGAGCGCGGTCTGCGAGTCGTAGTAGATCCTGGGGCGGATCACGGCCTCAATCTGTGGCCATGCGAGAATGCCGTCGTCCCCGCGGGCTATGCGCGGCATACAGCCGGCGATGGCCGACATGGAGGCTAGTTCGTAGAGATTGACGTGGCTGCGCTCTTCGCACACGACCTCGTCGCCGTGATGCGTCCAAACCTTGATAGCAATCAGATTGCCCATGCAGCCGGTGGGTACGAACAGAGCGGCTTCTTTGCCGAAGATTTCCGCAGCGCGGCGTTCGAGCGAGTTGACCGTGGGGTCTTCAAGATAGACATCGTCGCCGACTTCGGCTTCGGCCATGGCGCGACGCATGGCGGGAGTCGGTCGCGTGACCGTGTCGCTGCGCAGGTCAACGATATTCGCCTCTGCGCCCGCGGATTGCAGTTGGCGTTCCGGGTCCGTCGCCGATTGAGTGCTCATGCTTCGTTCTCCCAGCTGTGGTGCGTTAGCGCATCAATTCGACAAAAGCCTCGTTCGAAATGCTTAAACGGTCGGGTACAAGGCGCGCGACCGAGCCCGCACGCTCGATCAAGCCGGCGGCCTCGAGCGGGGCGAAGCGCGGCTCGAGCGAGGTGCCGTAGGCGCGTTCGAGGCGCGTCAGATCGATTCCTTCCAGTTGGCGCAGGCCGAGAAAGAGTTCTTCGTCGATAGCTTGCGCGGCCGAAATGTCCTCGAGCTGCTCTACCGGGGTGTACCCTGCGGCCATGGCCTGAACATAGGCAGCGGAGTCCGCTCTATTGGCCCAACGCTGGAAGCCTGAAAAGGAGTGTGCTCCGGCGCCAAAACCAAGATAGGGTTCGCGGCGCCAATACTTGCGATTGTGCTTGGAAGCAAAGCCGGGCTTGGCGAAATTTGAGATTTCATACTGTTCGTAGCCGCAAGCGGCCAGAGCGAGGCGCGCCACCTCGTAACAATCGGCCATGACCTCGTCCGTGGGTACGGCCGAGGCCGAGTACCGCGTCCCTTGCGAGAGAAGTTCGCTGCCGAGCCGGCTGCCGTCGTCCACTTCGAGCAGGTAAATGGAGACATGCTCAGGACTGAGAGCGATGAGTTCACGGAGAGAGCTTTGCCAGCTTTCCCGGGTTTGGTAGGGCAGGCCGGCGATCAAGTCGAAGCTGACGTTGGCTATTCCGGCTGAACGAAGGATGGGCAGGGCGCGATGCACATCGCTGGTGCGATGCATTCTGCCGGCAGCTTTGAGTTCGACATCGGAAAAGGATTGCACGCCAAAGCTGATGCGGTTGATTCCCAGGGCTACCCAGGCGTCGGCTTTCTCCGCATCGACGGTCTCAGGATCGGCTTCCAGCGTCACTTCGGAAAAGTCGGCTTGGAAAACCCGGCGAATTGCGTTCAACATGCCGGCCAGCTGGGCCGGCCGAAGCAGGCTGGGCGTTCCGCCTCCGAAGTAAACCGTGTCCACCGGCAGCGAGGCAAAGGATCCGGGAAGCGTAACGCCTCGGCTTGCAAGCCGCGTCTGGAATTCATGAATCTCGGTTTGCACGGCGGAAGCGTAGGGGGCAAACCGCGCGGGCGAAACAACACTGGTGTGGAAATTGCAATAGGTGCATTTTGTCTGGCAAAACGGCACCTGAATGTAGACACCGAGACTCATGAGCCAAAGAAAACTCTAGCACACTCAAGAGGCGCTCTACGGCCGGGTGGTCGTACCAGCGCCGTCTATTTCGGGTCGGGAACGACCTTGACGAAAACCGTGCGCTGGCGCGGACCATCGAATTCACAAAGGAAAATTCCCTGCCAGGTGCCGAGCGCCAATTTGCCGCCTTCAACCAGGACGGTCTGACTGGTTCCAGTGAGGATGGCTTTCATGTGCGAATCGGTGTTCCCTTCCGCGTGGCGATAGGGGCCATGGTGTGGAACCAGGCGGTCGAATATGCCTTCCAGGTCGTGAGCCACGTCGGGATCGGCATGCTCGTTGATGGCGACGCCCGCCGTGGTGTGGGGCAGGTAGAGGTAACAGACGCCGCTGCCGACGCCTGAATCGCGGACCACGCGCGCTACTTCAGAAGTGATGTCGACCAACTGGGTGCGTCTGGCCGTTTTGACTCGAAGCGTCTGCATGCCAAGGCGGTCACGGAATGGGAATGATGAAATGCGTGCCGGCGCTTTTCAGGCCGGAATGCCGTTCGATCTCCTCGAATGCCGCCTGTCCCCAACGCGCGACAAACGGCAGAAAGCACAGCTCGCGGGACTGCAGAGATTTGCTGGGATAAATGAGGTTCGACAAAAATTCCTGATGGGAAGCGACCGTACCGGACTTGCGGTCGAGCGCCCGGCCGATCATCTGCTGAAGTTTTTCCGTCTGATATTCGATCTTATTCTGCGCAGTCTCGACCGCAGTCTTAAGCGTCGCGTCCAGCACCGCGACGGCATCCGACCACTGGCGAAGGCGCTTCTGAATCTCGGTGCCATTCTCCTGCAGCAAAGTCGAGAGGTTTTCCGGAATGCTGGCGGCGCTCATGCGCTTTCCGAGCTCCTGCGGGCCTTCCCACACCTGCTCGACGTCAATGCCGTACTGCTTCAAGAGTCGCTGAGCCTTGGCATCCAGCAGGGTGAAATCGGGTCGCGAAAGCATGACCGGCATGCGGCCGAGCAGTTTGCGGTACAAAACCTCGGACTGCGCGAAATACGAGATTTCGGCAGGCCCCGCAACCAGGGCCGCGGTAGGAAGGAGAAAGTCCTGCACCACCGGGCGGAAAAGTGCGTTGGGGCTGAAGCTTTCTGGTTCACTGCGAACCGCATCAACCAGTTCTTGCTGGGTCCAGCTGCGGTCGCCGGTCTGGAATTTTCCTTCGCCATCGGTGATCACTTGGCGGCCGTTCGGTGAAATATGGAAAAGGATAGTACTTCGCGAAGTGACCTTGACCTGGGGAGCATAGCCGGCCAGCTCCAACTGTCTGTCGCGCTCCAGCAGGGCGTCATCGATGGCGTCGCGCTCTTCGACCGCACGGGAAAGAAGCGGTTCCGCCAATCGGTGCAGCCGTAGGTCAAGCGGATCGAGCAGGATCAAGCCTGCCTGGCCCAGCAGGCGAGCAAACAGTTTGCCGAAAGCGCTTCCGTAGGTTTCCTGCTCCTGATAGCACTCGTTCAGAATCGCGATAAGCTCGCTCTCGCTGCCCAGGGCTTCCGCGGCGGCCTGCCGCAATGCGCCGACTTCGCGGCCGAGCGGCACCCGTCCGACCGGAGCGGCGTTGCCGACGCCGGCGGGCAATTCGAGTTTGACCAGCTTGCCCTCGTGAAAAAACGCAGTGCGGCGAACTTCGTCCAAATCATGATCCTCGGTGGCCATCCAGAAGACCGGGACAGCGTCTAACCCGTGCTCCGTCAGTTCCTTGGCAATCCGTACGGCGGCGATGGCTTTGTAGACGGCATAGCAAGGTCCGCTGAACAGACCCACCTGTTGACCGGACACGACTGCCACCGCCCCCTTCTCAAAGCGCGCAAGATTTCTGAAGCAGGCCACATCCGAACCCAAAAGCTCATTCTGCTGGCGCAGGATAGCCGCAACAGCGGCCCTGCGCTCGGCGGGATAGTCGAACGAACGGGCTAGGGCAGCAATGTTTTCCAGGTTGGGCTGGTGCGGGAAAAAGGCGGCGACGCGGTCGAAGGACTGGACATAGTCGCGCAGCAGTTTGGGCTGGTGGGGTAAGGCTTCCACTGCGAGGGCGCGACAATGCATGGATTTTAGATGATAGCCGGGCGATTCGGTCACAAGCAATGGACGCGAAAGACGCGCGAAGGAAAGCGCGGGAGCCGTAATTCAGGCGGTGGCCGCGGCAGGTTCGAGTTCTGTTACCAGTTTGTGAATTTGTTGTTTCTTAGCCTCGGAAGGCGCAGGCAGCGGAAGGCGCGGTACCCCGCCGGAGTAGCCGCGGACATCCATCGCGTATTTCAGGCCGCCGATACCGGCCTCGGTGAGGATCATTTTCGAAGCCTGGGCCAGCTCGCCTTGCTGCGACAACGCCTCGGCGTGGCGGCCGCTTTTCCAGCTTTGATAGACCGCGACACACCGCTCGGGCAATGCCGATGCCAGCGCCAGAATTGCACCTTGGGCTCCCGCCGCGAGCGCAGGATAGAGCACGGCTGCGCCGCCGGTCAGCACGCGAAACGACGGGCCGGATTGCGAGGCAACCTCCACCACCCGCTGAATGACGCCGGAGCTGTCCTTGATGCCGACGATATTCGGATGCTCGGCGAGCGCGAGAATCTCCGGCGTATCCAAAGCAACCCCGGTAAAAATCGGGACGGAATAGAGCAACACCGGAATCGGGGATGCGTCCGCGACGCTGCGATAGTGCCGGATGAACGTCTCGGCTTTGTAGGCAGGCTTGTAGTAGTAGGGCGTCTTGACCAGCGCCACGTGGTATCCGAGCTCGGCAGCGCGCTTCGTTTTGGCCAGGGTGGATGCCGTGGATTCCGCGCCCGTGCCGGCGATCAGCAACCTGCCGGGCGCTGCCGCTTCCTTGGCGGCGGCCAGCAGAGACTCGCCCTCGGCGCCGGAGAGCATGACCGACTCCCCCGTAGAGCCAAGCACGACGTAGCCGGCGACTCCCGTGCGGTTGTAACGGGAGATGTTCCTGGAAAATAGCTCCGGCGCGACCGAGCCGTCTTCTCGGTACGGGGTGGTGAGCGCCGGAAACACGCCGGAGATTTCCACGGTCAGTCTCCTGCCCGGGTCGAACCCGATGCAGCGACCTGGCTGCGGTGCAGGTCCTGCAAAGCCGCCACTTCCGTTCCCTGCTCGATCAGCGCCCGGATACCCCGAGCGGCGGCGTGGGCGGCGGACAGCGTGGTGATGCAAGGGATGTTGTAGCGGATGGCGGCCCGGCGAATGGACTTTTCGTCGTAAAACGACTCGCGGCCGAGCGGCGTGTTGATGACCAGGTCGATCTTTCCGGTTTTGATCAAGTCGACGATATTGGGCCGCCCTTCATTCACCTTGAACACGGCTTCCGCTTCGATGCCGGCGGCGCGCAATGCCGCGGCTGTTCCGCGGGTTGCCGTGAGCTGAAACCCGAGGGAGGCCAGCTCCTTGCCGATGGTGGTGAGGTGTTTTTTATCGCGGTCATTCACGCTGAGAAACAAGGTTCCCTTGCGCGGGAGGCGTTGACCCGCGGCAAGCTGCGCTTTGGCGAAGGCCAGGCCGTAGGACGTGGAAATACCCATGACCTCGCCGGTGGACCGCATTTCGGGACCGAGGATGGTATCCACACCGCGAAACTTGTTGAAGGGGAATACCGGCGATTTCACCGAAAAAAATTCGCGCACCGCGACTTCGGCTACGCCGTTGTGGTGGACCAGGGGAAGGTTCATGTCGGCCAGTTTCTTGCCGGCCATCAGGCGGGCGGCAACTTTGGCCAAGGGCACACCCGTCGCCTTGCTGACGTAGGGCACGGTACGCGACGCGCGCGGGTTGACTTCCAAAACGTATACGCTTTCGCGCTGGATGGCGTATTGCACGTTCATTAAACCGACTACTTTTAGCGCCAGAGCAAGGCGCTTGGTGTAGTCGCGGATCGTTTCGACCACCGCCGGCGAAAGGCTCACGGGCGGCAAAACGCAGGACGAGTCGCCGGAGTGCACACCGGCTTCTTCGATGTGCTCCATGATGCCGCCGATCACGACGTTGGTTCCGTCGGCAAGCGCGTCTACGTCTACTTCCGTGGCTTCTTCGAGGAATTGGTCAATCAATACCGGCCGGGCGGGACCCATGAGCGCGGCCTGCGCGACGTAATCCTGCACGGTATTGGCGTCGTAAGCGATGACCATGGCCCGACCGCCAAGTACGTAACTCGGCCTTACCAGCACCGGCAAGCCGATTTCTGCGGCCAGGCGGGCGGCTTCTTCCGGCACCAGGGCCGTAGCGTTGCGCGGTTGAGGAATTTTCAGCTCTTCCAGCAGACGGCCGAAGCGGCGGCGGTCCTCGGCAAGATCAATCGATTCCGGAGCCGTGCCGATGATGGGAACGCCGTTGCGCTTGAGTTCGAGGGCCAGGTTCAGCGGAGTCTGACCGCCGAACTGAACAATCACTCCCTGCGGTTTCTCCCGTTCGACGATGGCCAGCACGTCTTCGAGTGTCAGCGGCTCGAAATACAAGCGGTCGGACGTGTCGTAGTCGGTCGAAACCGTTTCCGGGTTGCAGTTCACCATGATGGTTTCGAAGCCATCTTCGCGCAGCGCGAACGACGCATGGCAGCAGCAGTAGTCGAACTCGATTCCCTGCCCGATGCGGTTGGGGCCGCTGCCGAGAATCATGATTTTGGGCTTGGCTTGGGCGTCGGATTCGTCTTCGTCTTCGTAAGTGGAATACAGGTAAGGCGTGTAGGACTCAAACTCCGCCGCGCAGGTGTCCACCCGCTTAAAAACCGGGGCGACTCCGTAGCGCGCGCGCTGCAGGCGTACGGCGGCGGCGGTGGTCTTCCACATTTGCGCCAGCTGTTCGTCGCTCGTGCCGTGGCGCTTCACTTCGCGCAGCAGTTCCTTGGATGCTGTTTCGACCGTCACCCCGGCGGCGCGCCGGTTCATCGCCACCAGGTCTTCGAGCTGTCTCAGGAACCACGGGTCAATCTTTGTGAGCTCCCCGATTTCTTCCGCGTGGATTCCCCGCTCAACCGCGGTCAGCAGCCAGTGGATGCGGTCCGGCCGGGGTGTCGCAAGTTTTTCGCGCAACAGCGAATCGGGCGCGTCCGCCGGGGCGCGCCACGGCGCGTGCGGTTCGAGCGAACGGATCGCCTTCTGCAGCGATTCCTTGAAAGTGCGGCCTATGGCCATCACTTCGCCCACCGACTTCATCTGCGTGCCCAGCGTGCTGTCCGAACCAGGAAACTTTTCAAACTGCCACTTCGGGATCTTGGTCACAACATAGTCGATCGTGGGCTCGAACGAAGCCGGCGTTTTTTGGGTAATGTCGTTGGAAATCTCGTCCAGCGACATTCCAACCGCCAGGCGCGCAGCGATCTTAGCGATCGGAAAACCCGTGGCTTTGCTGGCGAGAGCCGAACTGCGCGACACGCGGGGGTTCATTTCGATCACCACCATGCGGCCATTTTCGGGGTTGACGGCGAACTGCACGTTGGACCCGCCGGTTTCCACGCCGACCTCGCGCAGAATTGCGGCCGCGGCATCGCGCATGCGCTGGTATTCCTTGTCGGTAAGGGTTTGCGCGGGGGCGACGGTGATGGAATCGCCGGTGTGCACGCCCATGGGGTCGAAATTTTCAATGGTGCAGATGACCACGAAGTTGTCGCGGTAGTCGCGCATCACTTCGAGCTCATACTCTTTCCAGCCGAGGACGGATTCCTCGACCAGCGCTTCATGTACCGGACTCGAGTCCAGCGCCTGCGCAATGGCGTCGGCAAACTCTTCGCGGTTGTAGGCGATGGCGCCGCCGGTGCCGCCGAGGGTAAAGGAGGGACGGATCACCAGCGGAAAGCCCAGTTGTTCACAGAGCCGCATGGCGTCTTGCGCGTTGTTGATCAGCGCCGATGCCGGCACTTCCAAGCCGATCTTGCGGCAGGCGTCCTTGAACCACAGGCGATCTTCGGCGACTTTGATGGCGCGCAGCGATGCGCCGATCATTTCCACCTTGTGCTTTTCGAGGATGCCGCCTTCGGCCAGCTCGACGGCGAGATTGAGCGCGGTCTGGCCGCCGACGGTGGGCAAGAGCGCATCCGGCTTTTCCTCCGCGATGATGGCTTCCAGATACTCCTTCGAAAGGGGTTCGATGTAGGTGCGGTCCGCCATGCCCGGATCGGTCATGATGGTCGCGGGATTGGAGTTGATGAGGACCGTCTCGTAATCGAGGTCGCGCAAAGATTTGCACGCCTGAACGCCCGAATAATCGAACTCACAGGCTTGACCTATGATGATGGGCCCGGACCCGATGATCAAAATCTTCCTGATGTCTTTCCGCTTCGGCATTTCACCCCTTCAAATTCTTTCCACCCGGCGCTCCGGTTAGCGCCGCGAACTTCCCGGCTGCTTCCATTCCTTCATCAGATCCGTGAACTGCGTGAACAGGTAGTGCGAGTCGTGCGGGCCCGGCGACGCTTCCGGGTGGTACTGCACGCTGAAGAGCGGCAGATTCCTGTGCCGCATGCCTTCGTTGGTGTGATCGTTCAGATTCAGGTGCGTCACTTCCACATCGCTCGACGGCAGCGAATCGGGGTCCACGCAGAATCCGTGATTCTGCGCGGTGATCTCCACCTGGTTGGTGAGGAGATTTTTGACCGGATGGTTCGAGCCGTGATGCCCGAACTTGAGCTTGAACGTTTTCCCGCCGAGTGCCAGCCCGCACACCTGATGTCCCAGGCAAATTCCGAATACCGGCACCTGGCCCACGAACTTGCGCACGTTCCCCACGGCGTACTCCATCGGTTCGGGATCGCCCGGGCCGTTGGACAGGAACACGCCGTCCGGCCTCATCGCCAGCACGTCTTCGGCGGAAGTCATGGCCGGAACCACGCTGACTTCGCAATGATGGTCGGTCAGCAACCGCAAGATGTTTTGCTTGATGCCGAAATCGTAGGCCACCACGCGAAGTCGCTGGGCGTCTTCGCTGGCAGCGACTTCGCCCATCTCTTCCGACCACGGAGAAGTGGCCAAATCGATCGAGCCTTTCTCCCAGGCGTAGGGTTTCGCGCAACTCACGCGGCTTGCGAGCTCCTGACCTGCCATGGTCGGAAGATTTTTAGCTTCGTAAATCAGTTGATCCGCGGGCGTGCCGTCGGTGGCCACCATTCCGCGCAGTGCTCCGACTTTACGGATGTGACGCACCACCGCGCGCGTGTCGATATCCCAAACGACCGGAATCTTATGGCGGTTCAGGTACAGATGCGCAGTCTCGGTCGACCGCCAGTTCGAAGCGATCTGCGAAAATTCGCGTACCACAAGCGATTCAATGTAGGGTTTGCCAGCTTCCTGGTCGTCGGAATTCGCGCCGACGTTCCCGATGTGGGGATAAGTCAAGCAAACGATCTGCCCGGCGTAGCTCGGGTCGGTGAAAACTTCCTGATAGCCGGTTAGGCTGGTATTGAAAACGACTTCGCCGCCGCGGCGCGTGATCGCACCGGCCGCACGGCCATTAAATACGCGCCCGTCCTCGAGCGCCAGAATTGCGGGACGATGCAGAACTTCGCTCAGTGTGCCCTCCGCGGATCATTTTTCTTTTGCTTCAGTGGTCGTACCGCCGAGCGAACCGAAATGGTCCACCGGCCAATAGGCGAAAACCGCTCGCCCGTAAATGAACCGGCTGGGGACCGGGCCGAACACTCGCGAGTCATTGGAACTGATGCGATGGTCGCCCATCACAAAATACATATTGGGCGGCACGCGCACCGGTCCGTAATCGCTCAAGTCCTCGTATTGGGGCGGGACGTAAGGTTCTTTGATTTCCAGTCCGTCTACGTACACCAAGCCCTGCCTGATTTCAACGCTTTCTCCAGGCAGCGCAATCACCCGCTTGATGAAGGATTTCGTGCGGTCCAGCGGGTACCAGAAAACCACCACATCGCCGCGCTGAATCGGTTCAAACCGGTAGACGAACTTGTTGATAAAGATTCGTTCCTGGTCGGACAGCAGCGGCGCCATGCTGGTGCCTTCCACCTTCACCGGCTGATACAGGAAAATAATGATGACCAGCGCCAGTCCGATGGCAATCAGCAGGTCGCGCGTCCACACGCGCATTTCGTGCCGCAGATGCCGGTGCCGTTTACTCTTTTCTTCTAAGGAATGGAGCGCCGGTTCCACTGCATCGTTCGGTGGATTCGCGGGAGAGGTCTGTGAGCGCTCGTCCGTAGTCGCCATGTGTGATTACTTCTTTTATTTATAGCATGCGAAGTGCCGAAGTTTCTAGGTTGATTCTGGCGCGTGCGCCGCCCATCGTCCCGCGGCTTTCACTTTTCGAGCGCGTAATTCACGGCGGCCAACGAGGCCGTCACCGCAGTTTCCGTCCGCAGGATCAAAGAACCGAGCGATGCCTCCTCGAACCCCGAGCCGCTAGCTGAGCGAAACTCGGCCTCCGTCCACCCGCCCTCGGGCCCAATCGCCAGCGCTACACGGTCGCGAGCCTGATCTTGCAAAACCCGCCGCAGCGGACGCGCCTCCGGTCGTTCCGAGAGCATCAGTCCCAACGCAGTTTCCTGCCGAGCGAACGCCGCGGCCGGCTGCGCCAGGTCTTCTATCGTCGGAAGCGCTACACGCCGCGACTGCTGAGAAGCTTCAAACACAATTTTCTTCCAGCGCTCGGCGCGCTTCCCGGCCGCGGCAACCAGCCCTTTCTCGCAGCGGGCGGCGGCCAGGGGCACGATCCTGGCCACGCCAAGTTCCGTCGCCTTCTCGATGGCCCACTCGAAGGCATCGAACTTGACGACCGCAAGCAACAGCGTAGTTTCTAAGGATGAAACCCGAACCGGAATCGATTCGAGAAGACGGAATTCCACGAGGTCGCGGCCGGTAGACTCGATCTTAGCGAGACGCACCGAGCTGCCATCGCTCAGCTCGTAAAGCTGGCCCGGTTCCGCGCGCAGCACGCGTCCCAGATGGTGAGCCGCGGCGCCAACCACCACCGCGCGATCCGCCTCGAACCCGTCCACAAAGAATCGTCTTCTCACACGTCCCCGAGTCCAAGGCCCGCGGTTCGCCCCGGCTAGAACGCTCCGAGGGATCTCTCTGGTGCCGGCGCTAGCCGAAAATATCCTTGACTTTGTCGAAGAACGACGAACCGCGCTCGGCTGGCTTGTTGTCCACTTTCAACGTTGCGGCCAGCTGCTCCATCAGCTTCCGTTGATCGCGGTTGAGTTTCGACGGCGTAATCACGCGCACATGGTAGTACAAGTCGCCTTTGCCGCCGCCGCGCGGATCGGGCAGTCCATGCCCCTTGATGCGAAACACCGCGCCACTCTGGGTGCCCTCGGGAATCTTCAGCTTTTCTTCGCCATTCAATCCGGGCACCGACAGCTCCGTGCCCAGCGCCGCTTGCGCGATGCTTACCGGAATCGTGCAGTACAGGTCTGCGCCCCGGCGCTCGAAAAACGCGTGCTCCTTGACCTCCAGCACGACATACAAGTCGCCGGTTGGGCCGCCATTCGCGCCCGCTTCGCCTTCACCGGGTACGCGCAACCGCGTCCCGGTGTCGACGCCAGCCGGCACCCGCAGTTCGATGGTCTTTTCCTTCTCCAGCCGACCGTTGCCGCGGCACTCTGTACACCGCTCCTTGATGACTTGTCCCGCGCCCTGACACGCCGGGCAGGTCCGGGTAATGGTGAAAAAGCCCTGCTGATAGGCCAGCTGCCCGCGCCCGCCACAGGCCTGGCACGACGTGGCCCCCGTCCCGGCCTTTGCGCCGGTGCCATGGCATGCGGCGCACAACTCCTGTTTCGGAAGCTTGATTTTGGTGGCAACGCCGGCGGCCGCCTCTTCAAATGTCAGCGACATATCGTAGCGGAGATCGGAACCGCGCTGCGCTCGATTGCGCCCCCTGCGCCCGCCGCCGCCGAAGAGGTCTTCGAATCCGAAGAAATCCCCGAAGATATCGTGGAAGTCCTGGAAGACCGTTCCGTTGAAATCCACGCCGCCGCCCGCATTGCTCAACCCGGCGTGGCCGTAGGTGTCGTAGATCTGCCGCTTTTCCTGATCGCTCAGCACGCTGTAGGCTTCGGTGCACTCGCGAAACTTGGCCTCGGCCTCGTGTTTGTTGTCCGGATTACGGTCCGGATGCCACTTCAGAGCAGCCTTGCGGTAGGAAGCCTTGATCTCCTCGACCGAAGCGGTCCTCTCGACTCCCAACACTTCGTAAAAATCGCGTTGATTGGTCTTCGCCATTCCCCTTGCACCTCGTGGCAACGACTAGTTTGCTTTCGATGCGGCCGCCGGATGAACGGCTACACGCACCATAGCCGGCCGCAGCACCCGGCCGTGAAACACGTAGCCGGGCTGAAAAACCTGCAATACGGTTCCATCCTCTTCTTCGGTCGTTTCCGTGCGGTCCATCGCCTGGTGCTGATGCGGATCAAATGGTTTCCCGACCGGATCGACTCGCTCCGCGCCGAGTTTCGTTACGTTGTCCAGCAATTGCTTGTAGATCAGCTCAAATCCGCGGCGGTAGTTTTCATACTCGGCCTCGCGGTGAGCCGCGAGCGCGTGCTCGAAGCCGTCAATCACCGGGATCAGGCCCTCAATTACCCGTGCCGTGGCCCGCTTATGGTCTTCCGCCCTCTCCCGCTCAATGCGTTTCTTGTAGTTGTCGAAGTCCGCTTGTCGGCGCAGCAACGTCTGCCGCAAATCTTCGAGATCGGCGGCCAGTTTCGCTACGTCCGCATCGGCACGGATGGTTTCCGTCTCCATGCTCCCTTCGTTGGTCTCTGCGCCTTCATTCACGGGAATCCGCCTGTTTCTGTCGTCCACTGCTCCCTCGTTTCTAGCTAGGAATTGCGCTTCTGTCGGTCAACACCTTTTGTCACGTCCGATCAGGAAATCTTGTTCAAAGTCTCGCTGAACAGCTGCGCCACATACGCCACCGCGTTTACAGCCCGCTCATAGTGCATGCGGGTCGGCCCCAGCACGCCCAGCGATCCCTGCACTCCGTCTCCCACGGTGTAAGCTGCGCTGATCAACGCCAAATTCTCTCCCGCCGGCGAAATTTCCTTTACGCCAATCTGCACCAGCACCGGTTCGGGCGCCTCAATGCAGGCATTCAGCACCGTCACCAGCCGGTGCTTTTCTTCAATCGCCGCCAGCAACTCCCGCAACTGCGCCTGGTTTGCAAACTCCGGCACGCCCACAATCTGCGCTGTGCCCTCGACGTGTAGCTGCGGCGTCCCTTCTTCCCCAAGCATGGCGGGATCGCAGAGGGCCAGCGCGCTTCGCAACAACCCTTCGTAGCGTTCGCGCTCCGTCGCCAACTTGGTCAGCAGGTCGGTTCGAATGGCTTCCAGCGTCCAGCCCGAATACTGCCGATTCAAGAATTCCGCGGTAGCGTCCAGCTCCTGCTGCGTAAACGCCCGTGGCGGACGCAGCACTTTGTCCCGCGTCGCGCCTCCCGGAGAGATCAGCACAACCACCACACGCCCGTCCGGCAGCAGCCACAAGCGCGCATGCTCCAGCACCGTCTTGCTGAGCGGCGGCGATACCACGATTCCTAGCCCGTTTGAAACCTCGGCCAGCACGTGCCCGGCCCGTTCGGTGACTTCCACACGGTTGTTGGCGGCGGCAAATTCGCGCCGAATCCAGGCGCGGTCTTCCACACTGAGCGTTGCCTGGGAGGCGATCTCCTGCGCAAAAAAGCGATAGGCCGCCGCCGTGGGCACCCTGCCCGCCGAAGTATGCGGCTGATACAGGTAGCCGCCGTCCTCCAGATCCGCCATGACGTTGCGGATCGTCGCCGGGCTGAGCGTCTCTTCATATCGCTTCGAAATGGCGCGCGAAGACACCGGCTCCCCCGTCTCGATATACGTGCGGACTAGGTCAGCCAGGATCTGCCGATTGCGGCGTTCCTGAAGTGGCGCGTTCCTCATGGTTAGCACTCGCGCCCGTCGAGTGCTACCTTCTATTTTAGGAACCCTGTCAAGCCCGGTCAATTTCAGCTTGCGTCCAGGTAACGGGCGCGGCCAGCAGCGGCTTCCGGAGCAGCGCGTCAATCCGCGTTGTCAATCTGCGCCCGCTGCAACTTGTCGGAGTAGTCGATATAAAGCGTCTTCCACTCAGTGTAGAAATCGATGGCCGCGATCGCCGCCTCGCGGTGGCCGTTCCCGGTTTGCTTCGTGCCGCCGAACGGCAAGTGCGTCTCCGCTCCGATGGTCGGGGCATTGACATAAACGATTCCGGTGTAGATATCGCGCATCGCCGCAAAAGCCTGGTTCACGTTTTGGGTATAAATCGAAGCCGACAGTCCATAGGCCACGCCGTTGGCTATCTCGATGGCCTCATCGAAGCTTGCAAACGGAATCAGCGAGACCACCGGCCCAAAAATTTCTTCCTGCGCCACCCGCATCTTCGCCGAGCAATCTCCAAATAACGTCGGCTCATGGAACCATCCCTTTGCAAATGTGGTATCGCTCAAGCGTTTTCCGCCCGTCAGCAGCTTCGCGCCTTCCGCGGTTCCGATCTCGACGTACGACATCACCGTCTCTAACTGTTGTTCGTTGATGCATGGCCCCATCTCGACGCCCGCATCGAGACCGTTGCCGACCTTGAGCTTCTTCACGCGTTCCACCAGACGTTTCGAAAATTCGCCGTATACATTCTTGTGGACCGCAACCCGGCTTGCCGCCGTGCACCGCTGCCCGCTGGTGCCAAATCCGCCCCACACCGCGCCGTCCACCGCCAGGTCCAGATTGGCGTCATCCATCACGATGATGATGTTCTTGCCGCCCATTTCCAGCGACACATGCTTGAAGTCCGGAGCGCAGGCCTGCGCGATGATTCGTCCCACCCCGGTCGAACCGGTAAAGCTCATCACCGGCACTTCCTTGTGCTGCGACAGCGGCGCGCCCGCATTGGGGCCGTCTCCGCTGACCAGATTCACCACACCCTTTGGCAGCCCCGCCTCCACCAGCGTCTGCACCAGGTGATACGACGAGAGCGGCGTATCCTCCGCCGGCTTCAGCACCACGGTGTTTCCCGCCACCAGAGCCGGCATCATCTTCCATGACGGAATAGCCATGGGAAAATTCCACGGCGTAATCATTCCGCACACGCCGATCGGCTGACGGGTGCTCATCGCGAACTTATTCGGTAGCTCGGATGGCGTCGTCTGGCCGAACAGCCGCCTGCCCTCTCCCGCCATGTAATAGGTCATGTCAATCGCTTCCTGTACGTCGCCGCGGGTCTCGGCCAGCACCTTGCCCATCTCGCGCGTCATGTCGCGCGAGAACTCTTCTTTGCGCTGCACCAGCAGTTCCGCGGTGCGGTAGAGAATCTCCGCCCGCTTTGGCGCCGGCACCAACCGCCAGGACTTGTACGCCTCCCCGGCCGCGTCGACTGCGGCGTCTACATCATCGGCGCCGGACGACACAAACATCCCCACCAACTCGTCGCTATTCGCCGGGTTGCGGTTCTCATACGCCTTGCCGCCGGTGGCATCCACCCACTCCCCATTGATGAAATTCTTGTACACGCGCGGAGCCGCTGCCGTTGCCATACTTCCTCCTCAAGCCCTTTTCGCTTGCCCTCGTTCCAGTTGCCGGTCATTCCCGCTCGACCGCTTACGCGCTGAGCAAAGTCCCGGCCCAGCCGGTCTCTTCTAAGTTTAAAGCTGCGGCTTTCATTCAACCAAGTCCGCGGCAAGCCTTGCCGTTCGGGCTTCGCATCGTCGGCGATCGTCCGCTTGCGGGCGGCCTGCCTTGGCAGGCTACTTTAGGGCTCTCTTGTCTGCCACCGTCTCGCCGCCCTTCATCACCCATTTCACTTTGCCAATTGCCGCGCCGATATCGGCCGTCGGGTCCCCTTCGACCGCGACCAGATCGGCGTAGTAACCGGGCGCCACCGCTCCGAGCTCATCCTTTTTCCCCAATAACTCCGCCGCATTCACCGTCGCCGTCGCGAGCGCCGCCTCCGGAGTCATGCCTGCCTTTACAAACCACCCGAGTTCCCGCGTGTTCTCGCCAAACATCGAATAGATTGCGTCCGAACCCATGGCGATCTTCACTCCCGCCTTATACGCCCTGTGCGCGGTCAGAACGTTTCGTTCGATATAAGCCTTGCTCTTGGCCTGGAATCCGTCCGCGTAACCAATCTTCTGCCAGTTCTCCACGTAGTATCGGTTGTGGTCGATGGTCGGCACGTAATACGTTCCCCGCGTCACCATCTCCCGAATGGTCGCGTCATCCATATCGGTCGCGTGTTCGAGTGAATCGGTTCCCGCTCGCACGGCATCCCGCGCGCCGTCCGGTCCATAGGAATGGATTGCAATCTTCTTGCCGAATTGATGCGCCGTATCGACGGCCGCTTTGATCTCTTCGTAGCTGTAGGTTTGAAATCCCGAAGTATCGTCGTCGGTCCCCGTGCTTGCGTACATCTTCACCACATCCGCTCCGGCCGCGATCTGTTGCCGCACGGCGCGCAGGACCTCCGGCACGCCATCGGCCACGGCCGTTCCCGCGACCGGGGGCACCGCCTTTCCGGTCGGCGTCATGGAGATGTTCAGTCCGTATCCCGACACCAACATGCGCGGCCCGATCATCTCTCCGCGATTGATCAAATCCCGCATGGCGATGTCCATATACCTGTCCGCGCCCAAATCCCGCACTGTGGTCACGCCAGCTTCGAGCATCCGCAGCGCGCCTTTCCGCGCCAGGTACACCTGCACCGCCGGCGAATTGGCAGTGATCTGCTTCAACATGGGCACGCCCGGCGTCTCGTCTGTGTACATCGTCGAATGCGTATGGACGTCAATCAGGCCCGGCAATCCGTAGTATTTCGTCAGGTCAATTACCTCCGCTCCCGGCGGAATCCGCGCCGCCTCGGTCGTCACCTCTTTCACGCGCTCGCCTGCGACGACCACGATGGCGTTGGTCCACACTTTCCCCCGCCCATCCCACAGCTTCCCAAACTTCACGGCTTTCCACTTTGCAGCCTGGCGTTCCTGCCCGCGCGCGAACCCCGTCGCCAAAACCGCGCACAACAACCCGGCGCCGGCAAGCCTTGCCCATCCGTGATGCATTTCTGCTCCTGCTACTCGCGCCAGCATTCTTTCACAGTTTGCCGACGCCCGCCCCGTGCGCCCTCATGCGCCGGATTCCGCGGCCAGCCCAGTTCGACCAATATGGATCTTTCCTGCCGGCCAGGCCAGCGCGTCAATATCTCAGACTCGAGAAATGAGGGGAAAATGAAGCACGACCTTTCCGTAACCGTCGCCCTGCTCAGCCAGACGCCCGCCGCACTCAACGCGCTGCTCCGCAATCTTCCGGACGTTTGGACGCATACCGACGAGGGGCCAAACACCTGGACCGCGTTCGACATCGTCGGCCATCTGATCCACGCCGAGCACACCGACTGGATTCCGCGAGCCACCATGATTGTCGAGCACGGCGAATCGCAAACGTTCAAGCCCTTCGATCGCGAAGGACAAAAGGAAAAATCGCAAGGCAGGTCGCTCGGCAATCTCCTGGACCAGTTTGCGGAAGTGCGCGCGGAAAGCCTGGCGCGACTCCGCGCCATGAATCTCCAGCGGGAAGATCTCGACCGCCGCGGCCGGCACCCGGTCTTTGGCCCCGTCACTCTAGGGCAGCTGCTGGCAACCTGGGTCACGCACGACCTGACCCACCTGCATCAGCTCTCGCGCCTGATGGCCCATCAATACCGCGAAGCCGTGGGCCCCTGGAGCGTCTTCCTTGGCGTCCTTCATTGCCACGGCCACAGTTCCGACGCTTAGCTTCTAGCGCTCTAGCGGAAATCTCTTGAAAGCGCGATCGGCACCTCGCCCTTCCGGTCCCCCTTGAACGTAACGGCGTCTGGGCTATTCGCAGAGTGCCTGGCATCTCTCAGGACCTTGTTTGTCATTCGTTTCGGCGTCCGCGGGGTTGCGGGAGCTTTACTTGGTCTCTAGGGCCGCTACGCTCTCCAGCAGCACATGACCAACGATCGAAAGGCTTTTGGCGCTGATCTTGTCGAGAGTGTCTTGCGGCGTGTGCCAGTAACCGGCCGAGTTTACAAGATCAATCACGTCCGCCGAAGGCACTCCGCGCGCGAGGAACGACATGTGGTCGTCGTCTACCGGCGTGGTCTCGTCCAGAAAGATCTGGCCATAGCCGAGCCTCTTCGCCGTCGTCCAGATCAGGTCCTCCAGCTCCTTCGTCGAATTCTCCTCTTTACGAATGCCAAGCGCCCTGCCGCCAACCAGGTCCGCCAGGATCATGGCTCGGGTACGCTTCAGGTCGTCCGTCGCCGCCATCCGCGCGGCCATCTGGCGGCTGCCGTACCGGTTATCCGGGTCCTGCCACTCCCTGCGCACCGCCTCCTCGCCATCAAAAAATGCGATCCAGATCGAGTAGCGCGGCCGCATGGCGCACATTTTCCGCGCCAGCTCCAGCATCACTCCGGTCGAAGAACCGCCATCATCGGCGCCGACGAAGTTGTCCAGCCGCTTGGTGTCGTAGTGCGTCGCCAGCAGGATAATTCCCTGTCGTTCGCCTGGAATCTTCGCCACGATATTCTTCATCGGCAGGCGACCGGCCGGAGTGTCGGCCGAAAACGAATCCGCATCCACGGTGCATCCGAAGCTCGATAGCTGCGAGGAAATGTAATCCTGCGTCTGCAGGATGGCCTGCGAACCCGCGGGCCGCGGTCCGAAATTCACCAGCTTTGCGACGTGGCCGTAAGCCTTGGAGCCGTCGAATCCTCCCGTCTTTTCGGGCGGCAGCGCGTCGTCCGGGACCTGCGGCGACGCGGTGGTGGTTCCGGCCATAAACGGCGTGTTGGCCTTCTCCGCCGCTTCGCCCTTGGCGCTAGTTTTGCATCCGGCAAAAGTCAACGCGCACAGTGCAATCCATGCTCCTGCGCTCCGCAACGTCGCTCCGCTTCCGCCCATAGCCTACCCCTGCGTTTCCGCCGCCAGTCTCCGCTCTCTTTTCCGCACCACAGCCCAGGAAACTCCCACTCCCACGAAATACAACCCGGTCATCACCGTCATTACCATCAGCATGGTCAACGCGTCCGGAGTGGGTGTCACAATCGCCGCCAACACGGTGATGACCAATACCGCGTACTTGGTGTTGGCTAGGAGGAATTTCGGCGTCACGATTCCGAAAAGCGTCAGAAAGAAGATCAGCACGGGCAACTCAAACACCAGTCCGAGTGCCACGATCACCAGCAACACCAGATCAAAATAATCGTCAATCTTGATCAGGGGAACGGCGGGCCCCTGGAAGCTCACCAGAAAATCCAGAATGTGCGGCAGCGCGAGATAGTAGGCAAAAGCGATTCCGGCGAGAAACAGAAAAACGGTCGAGAAAAGAAAACCGGTAACCGCGCTGCGCTCGCGCTTGTACAAGGCCGGTGCTACGAACAGCCAGATCTGATAGAGGACAACCGGCGAAGCCATCACAATGCCGAGATAGATGCTGAGCTTGATCAGCAGGCTCAGATAGTCTGTTGGCCCCGTATAAACGAGCTTGTCGGAAAGTCCGTGCTTTTGCAGGCTGTGTTGAATGGGAATGGTGACCAGGCTGACGAAGCGCGGCGCCACAAACCAGCCGATCGCCGCGCCCGCCGCAATGGCCACGAGCGCGTTGATGATCCGCTTGCGCAGCTCGATCAGGTGCTCGAAGAAAGACATCTGCCCGCCCGCGCCATCATCGTGCTCGGGCGGTTTGGGTGTGCTCACCTCAGGCTGGCTGTCGCTGGTCATTGGGCTGATGCGCCGGGGGATGCTCGACGGACGGATTTTCTCTCAAGCCACGGTCGGACTCGGACGAGGTCGCTTCTTCGGCGGGTATGGCGGAAACGCCGATTGGATTTTGCTCTGCGCTCTGGTCCGAATCGGCGCGGGCGACTGCCTCGTTCACCGCTTCTACGACCGGTTCGATGGGTTCCCCGGGATGGCTCGCCGCGACCTGCTCGGGAAGAATCTTGGGCTCGCTAGCGGCCGCTCCCCCGGGGGGACCTGCGAGTTCCGCCTGGCGTTTCGCTTCCGCTTCCTCCTGGGACTTTTTCCACTCCGCTTCCCGGTTCTGGCGTTCGATGCTGCGCATCTCCTCTTCAAACGCCATCTTGAAGTCGTTGGACGCCTTGCGAAACTCCGCCATCAGTTTACCGAGCCCGCGGGCAAGCTCCGGCAGCTTGTGCGGTCCGAAAAGGACCAGCACCACCAGAAACAACACCACCAGGTGAGGGACACTGAACATTTTCAGGTTGACTGTAGCCGCTTCGCGCCTCTTTGGCATCATAGGAAGAGGGTTGCGGCCTGTCAAACCGGCGTTTCGCGGAAATGAGAAGCAGTCGCCCTACGGCATGCGTCTAAGCCGTTGAATCCGGTGGATTGGTGCGTTTCCACCAGAAATTGGCGTGCTATACTTGAGAATCTCTTGAACTCTCTCGTTCAGGGTTCTCTGCCCTGAGCCGGCTGGTCGCGTGAGGTTAGGATGAACCAGAATCGTCGCGGCGTTGTAGTCATCGTTACCGTATTACTCGCATCTGCCGTATTTGGATGGATTTACGGCCCTTCGGTGCGAGCTACTTCGAGCGCAGCCGAGGACACGCAGTCGGCGGTGCGCGAATTCACCACGGTTTTGGACGTTGTGCAGGCTAACTACGCCGAGCCGGTCGACGTGGATAAAGAGGTGTACGCCGGAGCCATCCCCGGCATGCTGCGCGTTCTCGACCCGCACTCCAACTTTTTTGACGCCCGCCAGTACGCGCTCCTGCGCGAGGACCAGCGCGGCAAATACTACGGCGTCGGCATGATTGTCGCTCCCCGGGAAAACAAGACCGTGGTGATGGCGCCCTATGTCGGTGCTCCCGCTTATAACGCCGGCTTGCGCCCCGGCGATGTGATTGTGAAGGTCGATGACAAGTCAACCGAGGGACTGTCGACGACGGAAGTCGCAGATATGCTGAAGGGCCCGAAAGGCACCGTCGTCCGCATCGTCGTCACGCGCGAAGGTTACGCGGATACGCTCACCTTTACGGTGACCCGCGGCGAAATTCCCCGCCATTCGGTAGACATCGCGTTCATGTTGAAGCCGGGCATCGGCTATATTCGGTTGTCTTCGTTTAACGAGACGACGGACCGCGAAATCGCCGACGCCCTCAAGCAGCTCAATGCCACGAGCCTCGATGGATTGATTCTGGACATGCGCGGCAATCCCGGCGGCTTGCTGAATGAGGCGGTCGCAGTCGGCGACATGTTCCTTGAAAAGAACCAGCTGATCGTTTCGCACCACGGACGGACTTCAACCGAGCGCCGCTACTACGCGGTGCGCGGCAACCAAGGTCTGAACACCCCGCTCGTGATCCTGGTGAACAACAATTCGGCCTCGGCCACGGAAATCGTCTCGGGCGCCGTGCAGGACCACGATCGCGGCATGATTGTAGGCGAAACCACCTTCGGCAAGGGCCTGGTGCAGACCGTGACGCCGCTGAGCGAAAATACCGGTCTGGCCCTGACCACTGCGCGCTACTACACGCCGAGCGGCCGGCTGATTCAGCGCGACTACAAATCGATTTCGCTGTACGAATACCACTACGAGCGTAAAGTGCCGGATCACCCGACCGAGATCAAACTGACCGACAGCGGCCGGCAGGTAACGGGCGGCGGCGGGATTACGCCGGATATCGTCATTGCGGCTCCGAAGCTCACAAAGTTCGAACAGGAGCTTTTCCGTGCCGACGTGTTCTATCCTGCCGAAGCGGGTGTCGGCGGATTCACTCGCCACTACCTCGGTTCGCGGCCGACCATCACGCGCGAATTCACCGTCGACGACGAGGTCTTGCGGCAGTTGCGGAACTACCTGACGAGCAAGAATGTGCGCTTCTCCGAGTCCGACCTCGCCGAGAATCAGGACTGGATCAAGCGCAAGATCAAGCAAGAAGTGTTCATGTCCAGCTTTGGCATGCAGGAAGGCTTCAAGGTTCTGCTCGAGGCGGACCCGCAAGTGCAGAAGGCGGTCGAAGCCGTGCCGCAGGCCCGGGCACTCTACCAAAACGCGCGCAAGATCGTGGCGCAGCGCACCGGTGCCGGTATTGACCAGCCGTAAGCCAGGCTGACAGCGCCTGGTCGTCGGTACGAATTGGAAGGCGAAGAAACTCGAAGGACCTCTGCGAGCGGCAGAGGCCCTTTTCGATTGGCAGCGAGGTCAGCGGCCCAGCGCTCTTTTGATCTTTGCCAGGTGATGCCAGCTGTGCCGGACCGCGTGATCTTCAATCACGAACTGAGCAGTCACCGGCGCGTTGTAACTCAGGCCAAACGGGGCTGCCGTGTCGAGTTGTTCGTCCGTGAAGCTGCGTACGACGGCCGCCGCTTCCCTGCTGTTCTTGCGTAAGAGCTCCAGGGTTTCGGCTTTGCCCACGGCCGCCTTCTCTTTCGAATGAGCGTCATTCAGCTGCGCAACGGCCTCCCAGGTCACTTCCGTTACGGCCTTGCCGCTCCCGATGGACTTCGCTAGGTCGACCTCGATGGGATAGACGCTGGCGACGTGATGAATGACGACGCCCACTGGCCGACGGTCGCTACCGCCTGTTGATCCAGGGGCCTTCCACTCCGCCTCCGTCAGTTTTTCGGCAAAGGCGGCCAAGCCGTTGGCGCCCTCTTCGATGCGAGCGGCCAGTAATTCTGCGCGACGACTCATTCTTCTCTCCTCGTGGTGATGCAAGTTGGATGCAGCAATCATTTCCGCGGTTTGACTACCTTTCCGAGCTTAACCTTTCGGCGGGGAAATATGGAAATCTGGCATGGGATACGTATCAATCCTTCACCAGCTGTTTGTCCGATCACGTTGGCGCCCTCCAAAAACCGGCATCCTGTGGTCAGGAATCTCATTGGAAACAACGGCATTTCCGCCCATCTACCCGCCTAGCAACTGCAAACTGTGCGGATTACAGCCCCGGCTCTCTCGACCGGGCTATTCCCACGTCCAGCGCGGGAGCGCGTTCGGAGAGGAACCAATTTCTCCAGTCCTCCAAATCACCGCGCTCTCCGTGTTCTCTTTGAACAACGTTCATGCCAAGCACAACTTCCTTGTTTGCTAGGTGTATTAGCAAAGGTAAGATGCTACAAATGCGAGACAAAGGCTTGCTTGGCTGCGCACCGTGCAGACCACAGATCCAGGAGCGCTTACGTGACTGTAAAACGCCGTGCCCCCGATCGCAGGCCCTGAATCCTTGTCGTTGATGACAGTGCCGCCGTGCGCGGCGCCATCCGAAACTTTTTTGAAACCAGAACCCCGTACCGGTGCGATGAAGCCGGAGATGGCTTCTCGGCCATTCAGAGCGCGGAAGCAAACCATTGCGAATTAGTGGTTCTCGACTTGAATATGCCAAAGCCGAACGGCGTGGAGACAGCATCAACCCTGCGTAGAAAGTTGCCCCAGGTGAAGATTGTCGGCTTTTCAGCGCTCGCAAGGGACCCTGATTTCAGGGAGAAATTGCTCGCCTCCAAAGACTTCGACGCGGTGCTATCCAAGTTCGACGGCCTGGACACGCTGGCGGAAGTCGTAAGGGCACTCCTGCCTTCATCCAGTGAGTAGCTAGATCCCAGGTTCCGGCTCTCTAGATCAGCTATTCCCGCGTCTCACGTCGAGCCAACTGCGCGTTTACTGGAAAAAGATGGAACCTTTAGGACCGGCGGCAGCGTACTCATCCGCAGGAGGGCAAGACTTTATGCTGCTCTGGCTTCCCATCTGTGGCCTCGTGTTGATTGCGTCCCTCACGGCGGTTTACTCCCAACGGCCTGTTCCTTGGCATGACCGGTCTCCTCATGCGAGCCGGTTTGTGATCGCGGACAAGGATGTCCGCCTGGAAGTGCTCGATTGGGGCGGTTCAGGCAGGCCTGTGGTCCTTCTGGCAGGCGGCGGTAACACCGCGCATGTATTCGACGAGTTCGCACCCGAGCTAGCACCCAATTACCACGTGTATGGCATCACGAGGCGCGGATTCGGCGCATCGACATACGCACCGGTGGGAAACGACACCGATCGTTTAGGAGAAGATGTGTTCGCTGTTATTAGAAGCCTTAAACTCGACAAGCCTGTTTTGGTCGGGCACTCCATTGCCGGAGCGGAATTGAGTTCGGTTGCAACGCTACATCCGAGCACCGTTGCGGGAGTCATCTATTTGGAGGCTGCATATCCATACGCATTCGACAACGGGCAAGGGCCGTCGATGAAGGAGTTTGGGGAGCTTCAAGGATCAGGACCTCAACCTCCATCTCCTGGTCAGTCCGATTTGGCGAGCTTTAGCGCATTGCAGAGATGGGATGCGCAAGTATACGGTTTCCGGCTTCCAGAATCGGAGTTCCACGAGACGTGGGATTCAACGCCCGATGGACGACCGGACAAACCTCGCGACTTTCCAGGATCGCAGAGCTTCGTGACCATAATGACAAACACCAAGAAGTACTCCGGGATTACCGTGCCCGCGCTGGCCATCTTTGCCATTCCCCATGTCCGGGACGCTTGGATGATCAATAGTGCAGATCCCGCCGTTCACAAGGATGCCGATACCTATTGGGCAAAGGTAGACGCCCTCGCAGAAAAGCAAGCGAAGGCATTTGAAGACGGTGTTCCTAGCGCACACGTGGTCAGACTACAGGGCATGCACTATGTATACCTGTCGAATGAGCGGGACGTTGTGCGTGAAATGCGTTCCTTCATGAGTAATCTCAGGTAGGCCGGATCGTTCCTGAGGACTCCCTGGCGCGAGATTTCTTGAGAAAATCGGCACGAAAAAAGAGCAAAGAGGTCAGCGAAAAAGGGAAACACAAAAACGGCGCATCTTAAAAGAGGTTTGCCGTTCGGCAGACCTTTATATTGACTTACCGTCGGCCCTCGGACTAACCTTTGCCGAACAAGAGGCTTCTTCCCATGCCGGGTCCAGCCCCTGTCTGGGACTATCTAGTCGGGTCCGAGTTCGGACACTACCGTATTCTGAGTAAAATCGGTAGCGGGGGCATGGGTGTCGTCTACCGCGCGCACGACGCTCACTTGGAACGCGAAGTTGCCATCAAGTTCCTTCATCCGGCCAGTCTCGCCAACGAGCATTCACGCAGACGCTTTCGCAACGAAGCCCGTGCGCTTTCCAGACTCAACCATCCGAATATCGCGACCATCCTCGACTTTGACACTCATGACCTTTGCGACTTCCTGGTAATGGAATTTATCCCGGGAATTACGCTGCGCGACAAACTCTTCCAAGCCTGGTTCCCCGAAAAAGAGACTCTTTCTGTCGGCATTCAGCTTGCCGAAGGCTTGGCTGCCGCGCATGACCACGGCATCATCCATCGCGACCTCACTCCGAGCAATCTCCGCTTCACCGATGATGGACGCATAAAGATTCTGGATTTTGGTCTCGCCAAGCTGCGTTACCTGGGCATTGGATCCGAAACGGTGAGCGATGTGCACTCCTTGGCCGGCACGCTTCCTTATATGGCTCCGGAGCAAGTTCTCGGCGCAGAGGTCGACAACCGCACCGATATCCATGCGGCCGGCATAGTACTTTACGAAATGGCAACCGGTCTTCCGGCGTTTTCCGGGGCGGACCGCCCCGAACTCATCAACGCCGTTCTTCGTAGTTCGCCGGGACCGGCGACCGACCGCAATCCTACGCTTTCTCCGGAGCTGGCACGCATCATTGCCAAGTGTCTCGAGCGCGAGCCGGACAACCGGTATCAGTCTGCTAAAGAGCTTGCTATTGATCTGCGGCGGCTGCAATCGGACAGTTGGAGCGGCACGCAGCCCGCGACCAGTTCTCACGGTTGGCGTTTTCGGACTTCCCTATGGATCGGACTCACTGCTTTGCTCGCGGTCATCATGGTTCTAGCCTTTCGGAAATCGATTCCTGGCCAGCCTTCTCTCGCCGCCATCCCGAAATCAAAGCAGCTTGCCGTCCTGCCATTCACCGTGCCCGAGGGCGATGCGGAAACCGCCGCGTTCAGCGCAGGTCTCACCGAAACCTTGACCGCCAAACTCACCCAAATGACTCGCAATCCCGATTTACAAGTGGTGCCCGCCCCGGAGGTGCGCGAGAAGCACATAGCGACAATCGATGCGGCCCGACAGGAGTTTGGAGTGAACCTCGTCCTTCACGGGAACCTGCACAAATCTGGCAGCCAGGTGCGAATCAATTTCATCTTGGTGGATCCGCAGACCCGTCGTCAGCTTCGCGCCAATAGCCTAACGATTTTTGCCGGCGACGCCTTTCGAGCCGAAGACGAGGTCGTGAGAGGTACGATCGAAATGCTGGGCATCGAAAACCTCATGCAACCCGGCACTCCCGGAGGCCACGGCACTCAAGTCGCCGGCGCTTATGATTACTACCTCCAAGGCAGAGGCTACCTGCAAAATTATGATCGTGACCAAAATCTCGAAAGCGCCATTCAGGTTTTCCAGCGCACTTTAGAGCTCGACAAGAACTACGCCCCGGCCTACGCCGGACTCGGCGAAGCGTACTGGCAAAAGTACCGCGCTAACAAAATGTCTCAATGGTTGCAGCAGAGCCGTGACGCCTGCCGTGCAGCGAATCGACTGGATGCTCAATTGCCTGTGGCCCACGCCTGTCTGGGGAATCTCTTCTTCGCCACCGGGAAGTATGCCGATGCGGTGACAGAATTTTCGGCCGTCCTTCAAAATGAACCGACCAATGACGCAGCGTACAAAGGGCTAGCCGATTCTTACGAGCAGCTCGGCACGCTCCCACAGGCCGAAAGCACTTATAAGCAGGCCATTGCCCTCCGCCCGCACTACTGGGCTCCCTACAATTGGCTCGGCGTTTTTTATTACCATCAAGCGCGCTTCCACGAGGCCTCCGAAATGTTTCGGCAGGTAGTGGCCCTTGCCCCCGACAGCGTTCGCGGTCACTTCAACCTTGGCGCTTCCTTAGTGGATGAAGGCCTCTATGACGAGTCTATCCGCGCCTCGCAGCGGTCTATCGAGATCCAGCCCTCTGACTACGGTTACATGAATCTCGCCAATTCTCTCTTCTTTCTGAGGCGCTATGACGAGGCCATCAGCGCTTACCAACAATCTATTCGTTACTCCGAGAACGATCCTCTCCCTTGGTTGGGTTTGGGGGACGGCTACTATTGGGCAGCTGGCCTTCGGAATGAATCCGCCACTGCCTATCAAAAATGTTCCGGGATCGCTTCCCAGGAATTAGTAACGAATCCGAACGACTCCTTTGCCCTCGGCATTCTAGCCATATGTCAGGCCATGCTAGGTCAGAAAAAGCCGGCTCTCGACGCACTTAGTCGCGGCTTCCAACTCGCTCCGTCCGATCCCTTTCTTATGTTCCAGGCAGCTCTGGTTCATAACCAGTTCGGTCAGCCCGATGAGACTCTACGCTGGCTGTCCAAGTGTCGCTCTGTGGGTTATCCACTGAACAAAATCCGAGACTATCCAAATTTCCAGCCGCTTCGCTCCGATCCCAGGTTCCAAGCCTTACTTCGGGCCCCTTAGGTAATTTTTGTTCAAAGAAAAGGAGAACCATCATGGCTACACCAACACCAGGACCTGTGACTTCGCCGGTTGCAGTAAAAATCTACGCCGACCCGCTCCACGCAGTTGAAGATCCGTTTTACGTGCACGTAAGCAAGAACGAAGAAGTCGTGTGGGAGTGTATGCAGAGTCATCAACACGGGCACGGCAAGTGTTTCACCATAGAATTTCCGGGGGAATCCCCTTTCGCCGACAAGGTTTTCCAAGATCACGGCGCGAAAACGGGCGTCGCGGTCGTGCCTCCCAATGACGTCAAGCTCTATAAATACACCATCAAGATTCCGGGAGGCGGAACTCTCGACCCGCAAGGCGGAGTGAAGGGCTAACACCGGCGGGGTCCGTGGCTTCAGAAGGAGCGCGGACCCCGTCGTTGAGACCGGAGTCCTCGAACTGCGACATCCGTCTGCTCTCAGCCTAGCTGCGGCGGCCATCATGGAAGCGGCGCACGTCCTCGACGCACAGAAGAAATTCGCGGAGTTTCGCAAAGCCGCGAGGTGAATTAGGAACAATAACGTTCAACTCGTCAGGAACAATCTCAGATCCTTCGTATTCCCGTTGTTCACCACCGGCACGGCAGACGGCCAATTGGACGTGGCCTCTGGTGTGTCTGACACATTCAAGACCGACGGCGCGTCTGGCACCATCGCGTATAACTACATCCCTGCAACCGGCTCTCACGAGCCGAGTTCCATTGCTCTGGTGCTGTTCGGAATCGCAGGAGGTGCGGAAGTGCTCAGCCCCACAGGCCCAAATCGGGGAAAAGTGCGATGCGGGCTCATAGGTTTTAGTGAGAAATCATTCCGCCCGGAGCGCGCGAATGGGATCAGTCCGCGTTGCGCGCCAGGCGGGCAAGAAACACGCCGCCGCTGACGCCATGCCCATCACCATAAATGCAACACCGAAAGCCAGGGGGTCTCGCGGGCTTACCTGATATAGGAGATTGCCGAGCAGACGCGTTAGAAGGAGAGCCGCGCCGGCTCCAAGAAGCACCCCCGCTCCCGTAAGCGCCAGTCCTCGCCCGAGCACCAGCCGCAGTAAATTGGGGACGCCCGCACCGAGTGCCATACGCATACCCAGTTCGCGTGTACTCTGCGAGACAGCATAAGACATCACGCCGTAAAGGCCGATAGCGGCGAGCAGCACCGCGAGTCCGCCCAGCACAGCGACAAGTTCGACGGCGACCATCTGCGAGGACATGGAGCGCTCAAGCTGCTCCTGCATGGTGATGACTTCGTACGGGGCGAGGTTGGGGTCAAGATTGTGGACTTCCCTCGCGAGAGCCGTGCTCATCACATCGGGAGCGAGCGGCGTGCGGACGAAGAGCACGCCGCTGCTGCTACTTACTTGACGCGTGGGCAGATAGAAGAATGGGCGGGGATTTTCGCGGACGCTGTCATATTTCGCGTCTTTTGCGATGCCGACGATCGTGTAGGAGCGACCCTTGACCTGCACACGGTCGCCAAGCGCGATGCGATCCTTCCAGAATCGCGCCGCCATGGTTTCGTTGATTACGGCGACGCGCGCATTTTTGTCGTCATCGTCGCGAGTGAATTCGCGTCCGGAGACGAGCGGAATGCCGAAGGTGACGAAGAAATCGGGGCCGACTTCGTTGTACTCAACCACGGGAGATTCGTTCGGGGGCGGCGTGTAGCCATCCACAGCGACTGGCGCTTCCTGGGAGCTGACATAGCTCAGTGGAACTAGTCGGGCGAAGGCGGCGCATTCAACTCCGGGAAGAGTCCGAACGCGGTCGAGAAGGGTATCCTGAAATGTCTGTGCGCGAGTGGTGTCGTAGCCAGACGAGACGAGGTCGAGGGCGGTGAACTGGACGCCGCGGGCGGTGAAGCCTGGGCTCGCGTTACGCACACGCAGCAGACTTTGCAGGAGCAGTCCAGTACTTACAAG
>Ga0306921_10000273_pt1 | contig 42763 bp, 38 predicted proteins | sample sta12Cox44000080_FD_203760 | JGI IMG/M metagenome (GOLD analysis project Ga0306921, IMG submission 203760) | Lab enrichment of tropical soil microbial communities from Luquillo Experimental Forest, Puerto Rico - statoxic.12C.oxic.44.000.080 (v2)... | ecosystem: Environmental > Terrestrial >... | reverse complement strand
CCAGGCGACGCGATTCTTCCTGTAAACAACAGGAAGAAAAAACAGGTGCCGCAAATAACAGGAAAGAACAGGCGTGGGATGGGTTGACGCCCGCGAAAGCGGACGGAAACCGATCGCAACGCGAGCCGCGCGATGACCCGTCGGCGGGGGTCAGATGATGGGTTTCGCTGCGCTCAACCCATCCTACAAAAAACTCTGCGGATCGACATCGACGTCGAGCTTGACATTGCCCTTGCGCTTGGGCGCAGCAGCGAGCCAGCCGCGAAGATAGGCGGATAGATCGAAGCCGCGCGGCGATTTCACGAGCAGCCGAAAACGATGCCGCCCGCGCACGACCGCGAGCGGCGCTTCCGCCGGCCCGAGCACGCGCACCGCAGCGGCGGCGGGGGCGGCGGGGAAGGCGGGGGCGGGGGGCGCCGCAGCGGCGAGCCGCTTGGCATAGGCTTCCGCGGCGCTGCGCTCGGCGGCCGAAACCACGAGGCTCGCGAGGCGCCCGAACGGCGGATACTGCGTCTTCTCGCGCAAGTCGATCTCGCTTGCGTAAAACGCCTCGCGATCGTTCGCCACCAAAGCGCGCATCACGGGATGGTCGGGCTGGTGCGTCTGCAACAGGCCAAGGCCGCGGCGCTCCTCGCGTCCGGCGCGGCCGATCACCTGATGCAGCAATTGGAACGTGCGCTCGGCCGCGCGCGGATCGCCGTTGGCGAGCCCGAGATCGGCATCGACCACGCCGACGAGATTGAGCTTGGGAAAGTGGTGGCCCTTGGCGATGAGCTGCGTGCCGATGACGATGTCGAAGCGGCCTTCGGCGATGTCGGCGAGCTCGGCGCGCAGCCGCTCGACCGATTCGACGAGGTCGCTCGAGAGCACCAGGATGCGGCTACCGGAAAACAGCTCCGCTGCCTCTTGCTCGAGACGCTCGACGCCGGGCCCCACGCCAACGAACGAGCCGGTCGCCTGGCAGTTCGGGCACAGCCCTGGCGGCGGCATGGCAAAGCCGCAGTGGTGACACACCAGTCGGTGACGAAAACGATGATCGACCAGCCAGGCATCGCAATTGGGACACGCCAGGCGAAATCCGCATTGCCGGCACAGCGTCAACGGCGCATAGCCGCGGCGATTGAGGAACAGCAGCGCCTGCTCGCCGCGCTCGACGGTCTCCCGCACTGTCGCCTCGAGCCGCGGCGCGATGAAGCGGCCGCGCGGCGGACCTTCGATGCGCAGATCGATCGCCGCGATCGCCGGCAGACGCTGGCCGCCGAAGCGCTCCGGCAGGTGCAATCGCGCATAGCGGCCGCGCCACGCATTGACCTCGGTCTCGACCGAAGGCGTCGCGGAGGAAAGCACGATCGGAATGCCGGCGCCGCGCGCGCGCACCACCGCCATGTCGCGGGCGTGGTAGCGCACACCGTCCTCCTGCTTGTAGGCGGGGTCGTGCTCCTCATCGACGACGATTAGCCCGAGATCGGCATACGGCAGAAACAGCGCCGAGCGGGCACCGACGATCACTTGCACCTCGCCCGCGGCGACGCCCGCCCAGGTTCGCGCGCGCAGGCGCGGGGAAAGTTGCGAATGCCACTCGGCCGGCCGCACGCCGAAGCGCTGTGCGAAACGATCGAGGAACTGTGTGGTCAAGGCGATTTCCGGAAGCAGCACCAGCGCCTGTTGCCCGCGCCGAATCACCTCGGCGATCGCCTCGAAATAGACGCCGGTCTTGCCGGAGCCGGTGACGCCGTCGATGAGCGTGACCGCGAAGCCGCCTTTCGCGACGGCAGCGCGCAGCGCGTCGGCCGCCGCGCGCTGAGCGTCGATAAAGTCGGGCTGGCCGAAATCGGGATCGGGCGCGCGCGCCACCGGTTCCGGCGGCAGCACCAGGCTTTCCAGCGCGCCTTCGTCGACCAGGCCATCGAGCACCGCGGGCGAGACGCCGGCGGCCTGCGCCGCCTCGCTCTTGCCGCGCGCGAGTCCGTCGGCGAGCAGCGCCAGCACGCGGGCGCGGGCCGCCGTCATCCGCTTGGGCGCGGGGCCGTTGAGCCTCACGCCGATGCGTTCGCGCGCGGGGCCGAGATGCTCGCCCATGCGCAGCGCCATGCGCAGCACCATGCCGCGCGGACTCAGCGTGTAGGCCGACACCCAGTCGACGAATTTGCGCAGCTCCGGCTTGAGCGAAGGCGCATCGAGCTTCGCCTCGACATCGCGCATGCGGTTGTGCAGGCCGGGCCGGACCTCGACGTCGTCGGCCCAAACCACGCCGGTTGCGGCGCGCGCCCCGAGCGGCACGCTGACGAGATCGCCGGGCTCGAGATGGAGCCCGCCCGGCACGCGATAGGAATAGGCATGGTCGAGCGCGACCGGCACGAGAACATCAACAATGGCTTTGGACATGGCGCGGCCGGTCGCTGGTTCGGAGTTTAACAAAGAGTAAAGCAGCCCATGTGATTCTGCACGCGACCCATTCTGCCGCTCGTCCCCGCGCAAGCGGGGACCCAGGGCCGAGTGGCACTGTTACTTCTGGATTCCCGCTTGCGCGGGAATGAGCGGAGAAGGCGCGTCCGTCACGCAAGATATCGATTCATGTCAAACTCCAAAAATGAGATCGAACTTCCCCCCGCCACGCCGGAGGTGACACGCGAATTTGCGCGCTGGCTTGCCTATCTGTCCTCGGAACGCGGGATGTCGCCGAAAACGGTCGAGGCCTATGCGCGCGACGTACGGCAATTCCTCGCCTTTCTCGGCGGGCATTTCGGCCGGCGGGTGACGCTCGCAATGCTGACGCGGCTTAAGCCGCTCGACGTGCGCGCCTTCATGGCAGGCCGGCGCGCCGACGGCATCGGCAGCCGCTCGCTCACGCGCGTGCTGGCGGGCGCGCGCTCGTTTGCTCGTTTCCTCGAACGCAATGGAAAAGGCGGGGTCGGCGCGCTTGCTGCGGTGCGCGCGCCGCGCCCGGCAAAGACATTGCCGAAGCCGCTGGCGATCGCCGCGGCGACGCGCGTCGGTGACACTGAATTGCGCGGCGGCGAGGAGCGCGCGCCCTGGATTCTCGCCCGCGACGCCGCCGTGCTCGCGCTCCTCTATGGCTCGGGCCTGCGCATTTCCGAAGCGCTCGGGCTGCGGCGCAAGGAGGTCGCAAGCAGCACCGACGTCATCACGGTGACCGGCAAAGGCAATAAAGCGCGCATGGTTCCGGTGCTGGCGCGCGTCTTGGCGCTCGTGGACGAGTACCTGGCGCTCTGCCCCTACGCGTTGCCCGCCGACGGCCCGTTGTTCGTCGGCGCCAAAGGCGGGCCGCTCTCGCCGCGCGTGGTGCAGCTAGCCATGGCGCGGCTGCGCGGCGCGCTCGGCTTGCCGGACAGCGCCACCCCGCACGCGCTGCGCCACTCGTTTGCCACCCATCTGCTCGCGCGCGGCGGCGACCTGCGCGCGATCCAGGAACTCCTCGGCCATGCCTCGCTGTCGACGACGCAAATCTATACGGCGGTCGACAGCGAGCGCCTGCTCGAAGTCTATCGCGCCAGCCACCCGCGTCCCTGACCCGTCGCGGCACTAGTGTCCCGATTCCGAAGTTCGCACATCCTTGCGACAGACTCGAATGCGAACTTCGGAATCAAAGGGACACTAGCAGCCCTTATGATTCTGGTGCCGCTTTTGAACCCGAAGTTCGCAAACCGACTTGCGACACGATCTGTGCGAACTTCGGTTCGCGGCAGTAGTGTCCCGATTCCGAAGTTCGCACATTCCTTGCGGCACACTCGAATGCGAACTTCGGAATCAAAGGGACACTACCAGCCCTTATGATTCTGGTGCCGCTTTTGAACCCGAAGTTCGCAAACGAACTTGCCGCGCCGTCGTGCGAACTTCGGGTTCGCGGCACCAGTACCCTCTTGCGCGCGCGTCCGCTTCGCACCATCGTCGGAGCGAAACGCACGGGAGGGTGACATGAGCCACGGCGTGCATGCGGTTCAGCACGAGGTCGAACATCAACTCGAGCATGAGGAGCACGGCCGCGGCAAGGCGAGGATGGAACGCAACAACAAGAAGATTGCGCTGCTCATCTCGGTGATCGCGCTGTTGCTGGCAATCTCGGAAACACTCGGCAAGAGCGCACAAACCGAGGCGATTTCGCTCAACATCAAGGCATCGGACAACTGGAACTTCTTCCAGGCCAAGACCGTCCGGCAGACCACGCTGCGCACCGCGGCCGAGGCCATGGCGATCGAGATCGCGGCACGTCCGGACGAGGCGTTCAAGGCGGCGATGACCAAGCAGGTCGAGGCCTGGCGCGCGACGGTGGCGCGTTACGAATCCGATCCGAAAGAAAAGGACGGACGCAAGGAACTGCGCGCTCAGGCCGAGCAATACGAACACGAACGCGATCGCTATCTGGCGCGCTATCACAACTACGAATTTGCTTCGGCCGTCTATCAGATCGGAATCGTTCTGGTCTCGGCGGCCGTGATCACCGGAATGATCGCACTGGTCTACGGCGCGGTCGGGCTCGGTATAGTTGGCCTGGCGTTTACCGGCTTAGCGCTGTCGGCGCCCAACTTGCCGCACGACGTGCTGCACTGGTTCACGCAGTTGTCCTCGGCGGGCGGCGCGCATTGATGTAGAGATCGCCGCTGAAAGAAGAACTGACGCAGCTCGCGTGGATCACATCCCCGTCGGCGCGCCCTGCATGCGCTGACGAATGCGCGCCAGCAGTCGGAACGTGCGCCCGGCACGGTTGGGCGCCCACATTCGCAACATCGTTTGCAGCTGCTGTTTGATCGGATCGATCAGGCCATGCGCCCAGGCGAGCCATACCATCACGCGTCCGTAGAGCGCGCGGAACCAGGCGAGTTGCATGAGCTTGGGCTGCGTCACGTCGAAGATGAACGCGGTGATGCCGACGCCGATCACCTTGGCCAGCGCGAGCACCACCAGCGCGTCAAGCCAACGCCCCGCCGCCAGCAGCCACACGCCGGCAAACTTGAACGGGAGGAGGACCAGAACCGGAATTACGAATACGACCAGCGTCGCCGCCGGCGGCAATGCCTCGATCCGCACCGCGACCGCAGCCTTGAGCCGGTGCAGAGGCAGCCGCGCGACCAGCCAGGCCACGATCGGCGCCAGCTGGCGCCACAACCATGCCTCGAACAGGAAAATGAGCGCGAGCAGAATCAGCAACGGGCGCAGCAGGCGGCGCATGGCTCAATCCCTGCTCACATGTCGATGGCGCGATTGGCGACCGCCAAGGCTGCCTCTCGCACCGCCTCGGTCAGGGTCGGATGCGGATGGCAGGTGCGCGCGATATCCTCCGACGCGGCGCCGAACTCCATCGCAACAGCGGCCTCGGCGATCATATTGCCGGCGTCGGCGCCAAGGATGTGTACGCCCAGCACCCGGTCGGTTGCCGCGTCGGCGAGGATTTTCACGAAGCCCTCGGTCTGCAGGTTAACCTTGGCGCGGCCATTGGCGGTGAAGGGAAACTTGCCGACGTTGTAGGCAACGCCGGCCTGCTTGAGCTCTTCCTCGCTTTTTCCAACCGCGGCGATTTCTGGATAGGTGTACACGACGTTCGGAATCACGTCGTAGTTCACATGCCCGGCCTGTCCAGCAAGAATTTCCGCCACGGCGATTCCTTCGTCCTCTGCCTTGTGTGCCAGCATCGGTCCCGCGATCACGTCGCCGATCGCATAGATTCCGGGCACGTTGGTGGCAAAACGCGAATCGACAACGACGCGTCCTTTATTGTCCCTCTTAATGCCGGCAGCTTCGAGGCCGAGTCCGTCGGTAAAGGGAACGCGGCCGATCGAGACGAGAACGACGTCGGCTTCGATGGTATCCGACGCACCGCCGGCCACCGGTTCAACCCGCGCTTTGAGCTTCGTGCCGGCGGTCTCGATCGCGCTCACCTTGGACGAGAGCCGGAATTTGATGCCCTGCCGCTCAAGGATGCGGCGGAACTGGCGGCAGATTTCGTCGTCCATGCCCGGCAGAATGCGGTCGAGGAATTCGACGACGATCACCTCGGAGCCGAGGCGGCGCCAGACCGAGCCGATCTCCAGACCGATGACGCCGGCGCCGATGACGAGCAGGCGCTGTGGCACGCGCGCGAGCACGAGCGCACCGGTCGAGGAGACAATGCGCTTTTCGTCGATGTCAATGCCGGGTAGCCGCGCAAGATCCGAGCCGGTGGCGATCACGACCGCTTTGCCGTCGATCGTCTCGCGCTGCCCGCTAGCCGTCGTGACCTCGACCTTGCCCGGTGCGGCGATGCGGGCGCGGCCCTGCACGCTCTCGATTTTGTTCTTCTTGAACAGGAACGCGACGCCTTTGACGTTGCCGTCGACCCCTTCGTCCTTGAACTTCATCATCCCGGGGAGGTCGAGCTTCGGCGCGCCGACGCCGATGCCCATCTTGCCGAATTGGTGGCCCGCCTCCTCGTAGAGCTCGGAGGCGTAGAGCAGCGCCTTCGACGGGATGCAGCCGACGTTTAGGCAGGTGCCGCCGAAGGTCTTGTCCTTCTCGACCACCATCACCTTCATGCCGAGCTGCGCCGCGCGGATGGCACAGAAATAGCCGCCAGGGCCTGAGCCGATAACGATGAGGTCGTACGTGGGCATCAATCAATCTCACGCGTCATGGACCAAGCTCGCCCGGCGCTTGCCGCTGATTTCGTGCAGGCTTCACAAATCTATGACCAGCCGCGCCGGATCTTCCAACACTTCCTTCACGCGCACGAGAAACGTCACCGCTTCGCGTCCGTCGACGAGGCGGTGGTCATAGGAGAGCGCCAGATACATCATGGGACGCGGCTCGATCTTGCCGGCAACCACCACCGGTCGCTCCTGAATCTTGTGCATGCCGAGAATGCCGGACTGCGGCGCGTTGAGGATCGGCGTCGACATCAACGAGCCGTAGACGCCGCCATTGCTGATGGTGAAAGTGCCGCCCTGCATTTCTTCGATCTTGAGCGCTCCCTCGCGCGCGCGTTGCCCGAAACCGGCGGTCTCCTTCTCGATCTGCGCCAACGATTTGCGATCGCAGTCGCGCACGACCGGAACAACGAGGCCCCTCTCGGTCCCGACCGCGACGCCGATGTGGTAGTAGTTCTTGTAAACGATATCGCCGCCGTCGATTTCGGCGTTGACCGTGGGAATTTCTTTGAGCGCCTGCACGCAGGCCTTTACGAAGAAGCCCATGAAGCCGAGCCGAATGCCGTGCTTCTTCTCGAACAAGTCGCGGTACTCGCTACGCAAATGCATCACCGCGCTCATGTCGACCTCGTTGAAGGTCGTGAGCATGGCGGCGGTGTTCTGCGCCTCTTTCAGGCGGCGTGCGATAGTCTGACGCAGGCGCGTCATCTTCACGCGCTCTTCGCGCGCGGCGTCGTCCGGCGGCGAAGGCGCGCGCAGCTGCACGGTGGCGGCCGGTTGCGCGACGGGCGTTGGCGCGGCGGCAGCACGCTCGATCGCCTCCAGCATGTCGCCTTTGGTGACGCGGCCGTCCTTGCCGGTCCCGGGGATGGTGGAGACGTCCAACCCGGATTCGGCAGCGAGCTTGCGCACCGATGGAGCAACCGCCTCACCAGCCGTTGCTTTCCGCTCCTCCGCATGAGGCGTAAGCGATGGCCGCGGCTGCGGCTTCGGCCGCGGCTGCTCCTCGGCCGCGTTGATCTCGGTCTTTTGATTGGGCCGCCCGGGCGCAACCGGCGCCGCTTTGGCGGTCGCCGCCTCCCCTTCCTTGATCCGGCCGAGCAGCGCGCCAACGGCAACCGTATCGCCGTCGTTCGCTGCCACGTCGGCGAGCACGCCGGCGGTCGGGGCCGGCACTTCGATCGTCACTTTGTCGGTTTCGAGCTCGACCAGCGGCTCATCGACGGCGACCGCGTCGCCCGGCCGCTTGAACCACTTGCCGATGGTCGCTTCCGTCACGGATTCGCCGAGGGCGGGCACGCGGATGTCGGCCATGGCGCCTTCCTCTACTGCTTACTCCGCTGTCATCATCCGCGAAAGCGGATGATCCGGTAATCGCCGACGCTCGTTGCTCTCCGCGGCGCCTGGGATTACTGGATGCCCTCTTTCGCGGGCACGACAGTACTAACTCAACGCCTCGTCGAGCAGCGCCTTGAGCTGCTTGAGATGCTGTGACATTTGGCCGGTCGCGGTCGCCGCTGAGGCAGGACGCCCGACGTAATCGGGCCGCTTCTGCCTGGCACCGATCTGCTCGAGCACCCATTCGAGGTACGGCTCCATGAAGAAGTGCGCGCCCATATTGCGCGGCTCCTCCTGGCACCACACGAATTGCGCCTTGCTGAAGCGGCCGAGTTCCTGGACCAGCGCCTTCAACGGCACCGGATAGAGCTGCTCGACGCGCAGCAGATAGATGTCGTTGGTCCCGCGCTTCTCACGCTCCTCGTAAAGATCGTAATAGACCTTGCCCGAGCACATCACCACGCGCCGGATGGCACTGTCGGGGGCGAGCTTGATGATCTGATCGGGCAGCAGCTGGGCGTCGTCCCAGAGCAGACGATGAAAGCTCGTGTCGGGGCCCATCTCGTCGAGCCGCGAGACTACGCGCTTGTGCCGCAGCAGCGATTTCGGCGTCATCAGGATGAGCGGTTTCCTGATGTCGCGCTTGAGCTGCCGACGCAGGACATGGAAGTAGTTGGCGGGCGTCGTGCAATTGGCGACCTGCATGTTGTCCTCGGCAGACATTTGCAGGAAGCGCTCGAGCCGGGCCGAGGAATGTTCCGGTCCCTGACCTTCGTAGCCGTGCGGCAACAGGCAGACGAGCCCCGACATGCGCAGCCATTTGCGCTCGCCCGAAGACACGAATTGATCAAACACCACCTGCGCGCCGTTGGCGAAATCGCCGAACTGCGCCTCCCACAACGTGAGCGCGTTGGGCTCGGCGAGTGAATAGCCGTATTCGAACCCGACCACCGCCATTTCCGAAAGCATCGAGTTGATCACTTCGAAACGCGCCTGGGATTGTCCGGAACCGTCAGTGAGGTGATTGAACGGGACGTAGCGGGTCTCATCCTCCTGATCGATCAGCACCGAATGGCGCTGCGAGAACGTGCCGCGCTCGGTGTCCTGTCCTGACAGCCGCACCGGATGGCCTTCGAGCAACAGCGAGCAAAAGGCAAGCGCCTCGGCCGTGGACCAGTCGATGCCTGCGCCGGCCTCGATCGCCTTGCGGCGCTGCTCGAGAAAGCGCTGGATGACCCGATGCAGGTGAAAACCCTGCGGCACCGTGGTGATCTTCTGGCCGATATCGCGCAGCGTGGTGAGAGCGGCGCCAGTGCGGCCGCGGCGCGGATCGTCGGGGTCGCGCGCCGCCTTGATGTCGGCCCAGCGCCCGTCGAGCCAGTCCGCGCTGTTGGGCTTGTAGCTTTGGCTTGCTTCGAGCTCGAGATCGAGTTTGCCGCGCCAGTCGGCACGCATCTTTTCGACTTCAGCCGCATCGACAACTTTTTCGTCGATCAGCTTCTTCGTATAGATCTCGCTCGCGGTCGGATGGCTGCGAATTGCCTTGTACATCAACGGCTGCGTGAACGCCGGCTCGTCGCCTTCGTTGTGGCCGTAACGGCGGTAGCAGAACATGTCGATCACGACCGGACATTGGAATTTCTGCCGGAACTCGGTCGCCACCTTGGCGGCGAACACCACCGCCTCCGGATCGTCGCCGTTGGCGTGGAAAATTGGCGCCTCGATCATCTTGGCGACGTCGCTGGGATAGGGCGAGGAACGTGCATAGCGCGGGTAGGTCGTGAACCCGATCTGATTGTTAATGATGAAGTGCACGGAGCCGCCGGTGCGGTGACCGCGCAAGCCTGACAGTCCGAAGCATTCAGCGACGACGCCCTGTCCAGCAAACGCGGCGTCGCCGGAAATGATCAGCGGCATCACCATCGTGCGGTCTTCGCGCGTGCCGCCGAGCTGGTCTTGTTTGGCGCGAACCTTGCCCAGCACGACCGGGTCGACGATTTCGAGATGCGAGGGATTGGCGGTGAGCGACAGATGCACTTGGTTGCCATCGAACTCGCGATCGGAGGAGGCACCGAGGTGGTATTTCACGTCGCCCGAGCCTTCCACCTCGTTGGGCGTCGATGAGCCGCCTTTGAACTCATGAAAGATGGCCCGGTGCGGCTTGCCCATCACCTGCGCCAGCACGTTGAGGCGTCCTCGGTGCGCCATGCCGACGACGATCTGCTTCACCCCGAGCGCACCGCCGCGTTTGATGATCTGCTCGAGGGCCGGGATTATCGATTCGGCGCCGTCCAGCCCGAAGCGCTTGGTGCCGGTGAACTTGAGGTCACAGAATTTCTCGAATCCCTCCGCCTCGACCAGCTTGTTGAGAATCGCGCGCTTGCCCTCGCGCGTGAAGGTGATTTCCTTATCCGGTCCTTCGATGCGCTCCTGCATCCAGCTTTTTTGCGCGGGATCGGAAATGTGCATGAACTCGACGCCGAGGGTCTGACAATAGGTGCGCCGCAGGATCGCGAGGATTTCTTGGAGCGTTCCGAACTCGAGCCCAAGCACTCCGTCGAGAAAGATCTTGCGATCCATATCGGCATCGCCGAAGCCGTAGGAACGCGGATCGAGATCCGCTTCATCCTTGCGCGGCTCGAGGCCGAGCGGGTCGAGATTGGCGTGAAAATGCCCGCGCGCGCGGTACGCGCGGATCAGCATCAACGCGCGAATCGAGTCGCGCGTCGCCTGCTGGACGTGCGCCGGGGAAAGCTCGACGGCGCCCGCCTGGGCGCGTGCCTTGACCTTTTCACCGAGCCTCCGCTCGACCTCGCCCCAATCGCCGTCCAGCGCCGAGATGAGATCGCCGCGGGCAAGCGCCGGCCAGTTCGGCTGCTGCCATGAGGGTCCGCGCGCGTTGACGATCACATCAGCGCGGTCGTCTTTGAGGCTGCGGAAGAACGCCTGCCACTGCGCATCGACGGCCGCCGGATCGCCCTCGTAGCGAGCATAAAGGTCGTCGAGGTAATCGGCATTGCCGCCGTAAAGAAACGACGTGCGGGCAAAGGCGGCATTGGCGTCTTGTCGGGACATGCTTTTGGGAGCCTGTGGTTCGGCAGGAATTGCGGAACCCTTACACTATTTATGCTGTGCCAGCGCCCTCACAATGCAGAAAACTGAATTGCGATTCACGCCGGATGCCGGTCAGCCCGGCAAAAGCTGCGCCAGCGTTTTGCCGAGTTGCGCCGGCGAAGATGAGACGCGGATGCCTGCGGCCTCCATGGCCGCAATCTTCGATTCTGCACCACCTTTGCCGCCGGAAATGACCGCGCCCGCGTGTCCCATGCGGCGGCCGGGCGGCGCGGTGCGGCCGGCGATGAAGCCTACCATCGGTTTGCGGCGGCCGCGCTTGGCCTCATCGGCGATGAATTGCGCGGCATCCTCTTCCGCGGCGCCGCCGATCTCGCCAATCATGATGATGGCCTCGGTTGCCTTGTCCGCCAGAAACATTTCCAGCACATCGATGAACTCGGTCCCTTTCACGGGGTCGCCGCCGATGCCGACCGCCGTGGTCTGGCCCAATCCTTCGCGCGTGGTTTGGTAGACCGCTTCGTAGGTGAGCGTGCCGGAACGGGAAACGATTCCCACGTTGCCCGGCTGAAAAATGTTGCCCGGCATGATGCCGATCTTGCATTCGCCCGCGGTCATCACGCCCGGACAGTTCGGGCCGATCAGGCGCGAGCGCGACCCGCACAACGCGCGCTTCACTCTGACCATGTCCAGCACAGGGATACCTTCGGTGATGCAGACAACGAGCGGAATTTCCGCGTCGATCGATTCGCAAATCGCGTCCGCCGCGCCGGCCGGAGGCACGTAGATCACGCTCGCGTCGCAGTTCGTCTTCTGCTTCGCCTCGGCTACCGTATCGAACACGGGCAGGCCGAGATGGCTGCTGCCGCCCTTGCCCGGCGATGTGCCGCCGACCATACGCGTGCCATAGGCGATCGCCTGCTCGGAATGGAACGTGCCATTGCGGCCGGTGAAGCCCTGGCAGATCAGTTTGGTGTTGCGGTCGACGAGGACGGACATGGTGGTTACCGGCGCCGCGAACCGGGTGCGCCTGGAAGGGACAAGTCGGTGCGCCAGCGCGATGCTCGCTCTGCGCCAATCATCAGCGCGCCCTCACCGCTTTGACGACCTTCTTCGCAGCGTCGTCGAGATCGTCGGCAGACGTGACGTTGAGGTTCGATTTCGCGATGATCTCCTTGCCAAGCTCGACATTGGTGCCTTCAAGGCGAACCACCAGGGGTACGCGTAGCCCCACTTCCTTCACCGCCGCGACTACGCCTTCGGCGATGATGTCACATTTCATGATGCCGCCGAAAATATTGACCAGAATGCCTTTCACCTTGGGATCGGCAGTGATGATTTTGAAGGCCGCTGCGACCTTCTCCTTGCTCGCGCCGCCGCCGACGTCCAAGAAGTTTGCCGGTGCCTCGCCGTGCAGCTTGATGATGTCCATGGTCGCCATAGCGAGCCCCGCGCCGTTCACCATGCAGCCAATGGTGCCATCGAGAGCGACGTAGTTGAGATCGTACTTGGAGGCCTCGATCTCCTTTGCATCCTCCTCGCTGAGATCGCGCAACGCCACGATCTCGGGGTGACGATAGAGCGCGTTGTCGTCGAAGCCGATCTTGGCGTCGAGACAAAGAAGCCGAGCGGCCTTGGTGACCACGAGCGGATTGATCTCGAGCAGGCTCATGTCTTTGGCGGTGAACGCAGCATAAAGCTTCGCCACAAGGTCCCAAGCCTGCTTCGCGAGATCGCCCTTGAGCTCCAGGGCCTGCGCCACGCCCCCGCCGTGATGGGGCATGATGCCGGTTGCGGGATCGACGACGATCGTGGCGATCTTCTCCGGCTGCGCGCGCGCGACTTCTTCGATTTCCATGCCGCCGGCGATGGAAGCAACCAAAACGATGCGGGACGTTTCGCGATCGACCAGCGCCGAGAGATAGAGCTCGCGCTCAATGGCCGAAGCCTCTTCGATATAGAGGCGGTTGACTTCCTTGCCCTTCGGTCCGGTCTGATGGGTGACAAGGACCGAGCCGAGCAAGCGCTCGGCTTCCCGCCGCACTTCTGCTTTCGAGTTGACCAGCTTGACGCCACCGGCTTTGCCGCGGCCGCCGGCATGAATCTGCGCCTTTACCACCAGGAGCTGCGCGTCGAGATCGTCGGCGGCCTTGACCGCCTCCGTCACAGAAAAAGCAGCGTGTCCGCGCGGCACCGGCACGCCGAATTCTCGGAGCACTGCCTTGGCCTGATACTCGTGGATGTTCATTGATCTATCCGACGGGCCCCGGCCTCGGTGATTCCTTGACCACGGCCTGCGTAGGCGGCGACAACAGCGGGATCACGCACCGAGGTGGGGCGCGATCTTCTTACAGGCTTCGACCAGAGTGGCGACCGCCTCGGCGGAGTTCTCGAACATGGTCCGTTCGGCGCTGTTCAATTGGATTTCGACGATACGCTCCACCCCTCTCGCTCCGATCACCGCCGGCACGCCAACATAGAGATCCTTGATGCCGTACTCACCATTGAGATAAGCGGCGCACGGCAGCACTCGTTTTTTGTCCTTGAGAAAACTTTCTGCCATGGCGACCGCCGAAGCGGCCGGGGCGTAATACGCCGAGCCGGTCTTCAGCAGGTTGACGATCTCGGCACCGCCCTCGCGCGTGCGCTTGACGATCTCGTCGAGCCGCGCCTGCGTGGTCCACTTCATCTTGACGAGATCCGGCAACGGAATGCCGGCCACGGTCGAATAGCGGACCAGCGGCACCATGCTGTCGCCGTGCCCGCCGAGCACGAACGCGGTGACATCCTCGACCGAGACGCCGAACTCGTCGGCCAGGAAATAGCGGAAGCGCGCGGAGTCGAGCACGCCTGCCATGCCGACGACCATCGGCTTGGGCAAGCCGCAGGCCTTCTGCAGCGCCCAGACCATGGCATCGAGCGGGTTGGTGATGCAGATGACGAACGCTCCCGGCGCGTATTTCTTGATGCCGGCCCCAACCTGCTCCATCACCTTGAGATTGATACCGAGCAGATCGTCGCGGCTCATGCCCGGCTTGCGCGGCACGCCGGCGGTGACGATGCAGACCGAGGCCCCGTCGATCGCATCATAGGAATTGGTGCCGGTGAAATGCGCGTCGAAACCCTCGATTGGAGAAAACTGGATCAGGTCCAGCGCTTTGCCCTGCGGAATACCTTCCACGACATCGAACAGCACGACGTCGCCCAGCTCTTTCAAGCCGATGAGATGGGCAAGGGTGCCGCCGATGTTGCCGGCACCGATCAATGCGATCTTGGGACGCGCCATGTGGGAAGGAAACCTCGGATGGGAGCAGGCCGGCGACGGGTCATAGCCTCTTTCCGCCCCGCCCTTCAAGTGATCGCAGCACCGCGCAATGCCCTCCCGTCACGTTTCGATCAGCCCGGGCTTCGAGCCCGCGGCCACCAGATGTCCACGCCCGTGCGACCGCGCCAAATAAGTTTGCGAGCGCATCTCGATCAAACGCGAAGCTGTTCGCCTGAACTCGTGAACCTCGAAGCCCTCATTCGCTCGGTAGAGCGCCTCGGGTTCGTCTTCGGCGGAGGCGACCAGTTTGACCGCATTGTCGTAGAGCGTATCGATTAGGATGATGAAACGCTTGGCAACATTGCGCCGGTCGTAATCCATCACCGGAATATGATCGAGGACGATCGTGTGGAATTCGTGCGCGATCTTGAGGTAATCGGCGCCCGCGAGCGGCTGCTCGCAGAGATCATGAAACGCGAAGCGTGCCACTCCCATGCTGGCGAGCGGAATGCGAAGTGGACGTCCCAACACCAGCAGATCCCGCGCCGCCGCGGCATGGCCTGCGGTCAGGCGTCGCCAAGCCTCGTCGAGCGCGCGCGCCGCTGCGCGATCCGCGGGAACGTACCACACGGGCGCGCCGGCGAGTTTCTCCAGCCGGAAATCGGTGCGCGCGTTGAGTTCCACGATTTCCAGGTGCTCTTCGATGAGCGCGATGAACGGCAGAAACAGCTCGCGGTTGAGGCCGTCCTGGTAAAGCTCCCGAGGAGGGACATTCGATGTCGCCACCACCACAACGCCCAACTCGAATAGATGTTTGAATAAGCGGCCGAGGATCATGGCATCGGCGATATCGGTGACATGAAATTCATCGAAGCACAGCAACCAAGTCTCTTGCGCAATCGCGGCGGCGGCGAGCGCGATCGGATCCTCGGTGCTGCTTGACAGCTTGGTTTGTTCTCTTAGCGCATAGATGCGCTCGTGCACTTCGGCCATGAACTCATGGAAGTGGACCCGGCGTTTGCGGGCGACCGGCGATGCCTCGAAGAACAGGTCCATCAGCATGGTCTTGCCGCGCCCGACATCGCCGAAAAGATAGAGTCCCCTGATGGGCTTCGCTGCGCGCGCACCGAGCCGAAACAGCCAACCCAGCAGAGACGATTTGCGGGCCAGCCGGCGCTCGACGAGCTCGGCTTCGAGCCGCGTCAGGCGGCCGATCATCGCCTCCTGTTCGGCGTCACGTTCGATCGTTCCGGCGGCGACACGCGCTGCATAGAGCGCGGATGCGGAAGCAGACATGAGCAGAGAAAGCGGAGGTGGGCGCGAGAACGAGAGTGGAAGGAACTGAATCGAGCGCGGCAGGACGCGATCCAATAGCGGTCTCGGAGCAGTGTCCGCAAGCGCGGCCCGCGTTTCCCCGAAATCCGCAACTCAGCTGCGAGTTGACGAATCAGCACACGTCGGCGCGTATGCTGCACCGCGCAATCACGAGGCGAAATTAGGCAGTAATCGCAAAATCCCCTGCATGGCAGCTATGCCAACTAACGCCGGCACTTCAACAACTTATTACCGAAGCCCGCCATGCCATCGTCACTTGTAGATGCTCTATTGCGCCGCAATATGACTGATCGACATCATCGACAAGAACAGGACGCGACGCATGCATGACGCGCTGCCCCGCGGTGGCCTGATCCGCAAATTGTGGATCGGCCAAGCCGACCTCTATCGCGAGCACCTCTTGCGGCTTGACCGTGAGAGCCGCCGCAGCCGCTTCGCCGGCGCGGTTTCCGATCAATTCGTGTGCGACTATGCCGATCTCGCGTTCGGGATCGACGTCGTCATTCACGGCTTCTTCGTCGACGGCACCTTGCGTGGTGCGGCCGAGCTGCGGACGGTCGGAGCTCCCATTCTCCACGCGGCGGAAGCGGCGTTCTCGATCGAAAAGCCTTGGCAGAGCCACGGCGTGGGCTCATTGCTGCTGGAGCGCACCTTGCTTGCCGCCCGCAATCGCGGCCTCAAGTCCCTGCACCTGGCTTGCTTGGCCGACAACAAACGAATGCAGCAACTCGCGCGCAAATACGAAGCCGAACTCAGTTTCGACTTCGCGAGTGTGGTGGGAGAGGTTGCGGCCCCGCGTCCTACGCCGCTTTCGCTGATGCGCGAGCTTCTCGCGGACGGCCACGGCTTTGCCACTGCGGTGTTCGACGTGCAGACACGATTGCTCAGGCCCGTTTAGTCGAGCGACGCAGGGCCGCTGGCGCTGGCGCGGTCAGTCGGCCGTCCTCACGCAGCGAGCGGGTAGGCAGCCTCGACCACATAAGGACCGCCGCCGACCGAGGCACGGGAGGAGAACAACACGAAACGCGAGACGTTGAACGCCCGGGAACGAAACGGCGCACGCAGCGCGAGATAATCGGCGACCCGGCGGCTCGACGTGTCGCGCAGTCGCGCAAGCGATACATGTGGCGTGAATTTGCGTCCTTCCGGCGCAAGCCCGACCCGCTGCATCAAACGCTCGTGCTCGGCTTGCAGCTCGATGAGCGCCTGTGCCGGCCCGAGCGTCGCCACGATCGTGCGCGGTTTGCGCCCGCCGAAGGACGTGAGATCCTCGATGCGCAGCTCGAATGCCCCGCGGCGCACTCGGCCCAGCATGGAGGCCACCTCATGGGCGACGATATCGTCGACATCGCCGATGAAGCGCAACGTCACATGATAGTTCTCAGGATCGACCCAACGCGCGCCTGGCAACCCACCGCGCAGCACGGAAAGCGACTGCGCGACGTCGGGTGGAATTTCGAGACCGGTAAAAAGGCGAGGCATCGCAACGTATCGAGACTTGTCAGAGTCGGGCAGGCAAATCAATGGTGATGGGGTTTTCGTCGCCGGTCATTGCCGTTTCTCCCGGGCGCGCCTCACCAGCTCTTCGACCTTCGGCAGTACGCGCGCGACAATGACGTCGAGCCCGGCAGCAGTAGGATGCAATCCATCGGCCTGATTGAGCGCTGTCTCGGCGGCGACCCCATCCAGGAAGAACGGATAGAGGAGCACGTTGGTCTGCGCTGCGAGATCGGAATAGATCGCCTCGAAGGCGCGCCCATAGTCGGCGCCGAGGTTGGGCGCCGCCCGCATGCCCGCCAGCAGCACGGGAATGTGTCGCTCGGAGAGGCGGCGTAGGATCTCCGCCAAGGCCTTGCGGGTAACGCTCGGATCGACGCCCATCAGCATGTCATTGGCGCCAAGCTCCACAATCACCGCATCGGTCCCCTCTGGCACTGACCAATCAAGGCGGGCGAGCCCACGGGATGCCGTGTCCCCGGAGACGCCGGCATTGACCACCTCCACGTCGCGACCCGCTTCTCTGAGCGCGCGTTCGAGCTTGGCTGGAAAGGTGGCATCTGCGGGCAGCCCCAAACCAGCGGTAAGGGAATCGCCCAGCGCGACAACACGCACCGTTCGCTCGGTTTCAGCGAGCGAGGATGCGCCGGTTAATGCGAACACAAGCGCGAGCACCGGTGCCGCGAGGTGCTGGACGCGTGCCCGCCGTCCCTCGTATGACGAACACGGCGGGGATCCCATCGTGATCGAGAGCGAGGACCAGCGGCGCAACATGCAGGATACCTCTAGATCCGGGTGGGCGGACGCGGCGATCGCTCTGAGCCGCGTCAATCTTTCGCTTGGGCGGGGCGCCGCGAGGGTTCATATCCTCAAAGACATCGACCTTCATATAGGACGCGGCGAGGCTCTTGGCTTGGTTGGACCCTCCGGGTCGGGCAAATCGACGCTGCTGATGGTGACCGCGGGACTCGAGCGGGCCGACGGCGGCTCGGTCATGGTCGCGGGGGTACCGTTAGGAAGCATGGACGAGGATGCGCTTGCGCGCTTTCGCGCCCGCAATATCGGCATCGTCTTCCAATCTTTCCATCTCATTCCGACCATGACGGCGCTGGAGAACGTTGCCGTGCCGCTGGAGCTCGCCGGCATCAAGGACGCCGAACAGCTGGCAGCTCGCGAACTCGCCGCCGTTGGCTTAGCCGAACGGCGCAACCACTATCCGGCCGAACTCTCCGGCGGCGAGCAGCAGCGCGTGGCGCTTGCTCGCGCGCTTGCGCCAAATCCGCCCATTCTGATCGCGGACGAGCCGACCGGGAACCTCGACGAGACTACGGGCGCCGAGATTATCGATTTGTTGTTTGCCGGCCATGCGCGGCGCCGCGGCACGCTCTTGCTGGTCACCCACGATGCCGCGCTTACCGCCCGCTGCAATCGGGTCGTACGGCTGCGCTCTGGGCGGATTGCGGATGAGACCCCACGCGCCGCGCTGAGGTCGTCGCCGCCGTGACCGCCGTCGGCGTCGGCGTCGCGGCTCGTCCCCGCCGGTTGCTTGCGCTGCGCTTCGCCGCGCGCGAGTTGCGCGGAGGATTGCGCGGCTTCTCCGTGTTCATCCTCTGCATCGCGCTCGGGGTGATGGCGATCGCCGCCGTCAGCTCGGTTGCATCCGGCCTCGCCGACGGGCTGGCGCGGGAGGGCCGCGTGATTCTCGGCGGCGACCTCGCCTTTACGCTCAGCCTGCGCGAAGCGAGCGCAGCCGAGCGTGCATTCCTCGATCGGCAAGGCCAGACTTCGGCGGCCGCAACGATGCGCGCCATGGCGCGGGCCGAGGACGGACGCACGGCCTTGGTTGAACTCAAAGCGATCGATGGCGCTTATCCGCTCTATGGCGATGTCAGCCTTGAACCGCAACAGCCGCTCGCCACCGTGCTCGCGCCGCGCGACGGCGCCTTCGGCGCCGCTGCCGATCCTGCATTGCTCACCCGCCTTGATCTCACGCCGGGCGCGCGCCTCGCTCTCGGCTCGGCCCCGATCGAGATCCGCGCCCTGCTCGCGTCCGAACCCGATAAGCTTGCCGGCGGCATCGGCTTCGGGCCGCGCCTCCTCATCAGCGATGCGGCGCTGCGCGCGAGCGGGCTGCTGCAGCCGGGAAGCATCGTGCGCTGGCATTACCGCTTGCGCTTGCCTGAGAACGACGCCAGCGATGCGGCCGTGCGTGTGGCCGCAGCAGCGGCGAAAACGGAATTGCCGGAAGCCGGTTGGGACGTGCGCTCGCGTAGCAACGCGTCGCCTTCGCTCGAACAGAACGTCGATCGCTTCACGCAATATCTCACTCTCGTCGGGCTCACCGCGCTGCTGGTCGGAGGGGTAGGCATCGCCAACGCGGTCAAAAGTCATCTCGACCGGCGGCGGGACGCGATCGCGACGCTGAAAGCGCTCGGCGCCACGGGATCACGCGTGTTTGCGATCTACCTTACTCAAGTGCTGGCGCTTGCCGCACTCGCGGCGCTGCCGGGACTGGCAATCGGCGCGGCGCTGCCATTTGTCATCGCGAATGTGTTCGGCGCGGCGCTGCCGCTGCCGATCGCACCCGCGCTCCATGCCAATGACCTCGGCCTGGCGCTGCTCTACGGGCTGCTCAGTGCTGCGGTCTTTGCCCTCTGGCCGCTTGGGCGCGTCCATGATGTGCCGGTTTCGGCGTTATTTCGTGACACGGTTGCGAGCGATCGCCGCTGGCCGCGCCCGCGCTACATCGTTGCCACGGCGCTTGCCGCATGCTCGCTCGCCGGCCTTGCCGTCGCATTGGCGTATGATCGACGGATCGCCGCGATCTTCGTCGTTGCGGCGGTCGCCATATTTGTTCTGCTCCGTCTCGTTGCAACGCTGTTCATGGCATTGGCGCGGCGTCTGCCGCGACCGCGCTCGCCCGTGCTTCGGCTTGCCCTGGCCAACCTGCATCGGCCAGGCGCCCTCACGCCGAGCGTCGTGCTTTCGCTGGGTCTGGGACTCGCCCTTCTCGTCACCGTAATCGCCATCGACGGCAATCTGCGCCGGCAATTTTTGGCGGCGTTGCCAGACAAAGCCCCCTCCTTCTACTTCCTTGATATCCCCGCCGCCGAAGCGGAAAGCTTCGCTGCCTTCGTGCAAGCCCACTCGTCGTACGCCAAACTCGAGCGCGTGCCCATGCTGCGTGGGCGTATCATCGCCTCAAATGGCGTTGCAGCGGAGCGCTTGAAGCCGTCTGCGGACGCCGCCTGGGCCCTGCAAAGCGACCGCGGCATTACTTATGCGGATGAGGTGCCGGCCGGCTCGCGTCTTGTTGAAGGAGAATGGTGGAAGCCGGGCTATCGCGGCCCGCCGCTGGTCTCGTTCGAGAAGCGGATTGCCGATGGGCTCGGCCTCAAGCTGGGCGATCCGATCACCGTCAATGTTCTTGGCCGCAACATCACGGCGACTGTCGCCAATCTGCGCTCAGTTGACTGGCAAAGTCTCGGAATCAATTTCGTCATGGTGTTCTCTCCAAATAGCTTCGCCGGCGCTCCCCACACCGACATCGCCACGTTGACCTTTGCGGATGGTGGTACGACCGCTGAAGAGATCGGATTGCTCCGGGCGCTGAGCCACGCCTTCCCGGCGGTCACCGCGGTTCGTGTGCGCGAGGCGCTCGATGCCGTGGGCCAAATCGTCGTCAACCTTGTTCTCGCTATTCGTGGCGCAACCGCATTGACCCTGCTGGTCGCCGTGCTGGTGCTAGGCGGGGCGCTGGCGGCGGGCCATCGGCACCGGGTTTATGACGCCGTCATTCTCAAGACGCTGGGTGCGACGCGAGGCCAATTACTCGCCGCTTATACTTTCGAATATCTCGCGCTGGGATTAGCCACGGCTGTGCTCGCCATCGCCGCGGGCACGGCGGCGGCGGCCTACGTCATCATCAAGGTGATGAACCTGCCGTTTGTCTGGTTGCCCGGGCCTTCGCTTTTGGCCGCAGCCGGCGCGATCGTCGCGACAGTCGTGCTTGGTCTCATCGGCACATTGATGGCTTTGAGCCATCGGCCCGGCCCGGTGTTGCGTAACCTCTAAGTGCGCCCCCAACCATCCTGCGCCCAGCGGTCACATTGCCAAAGCCCTCACATTGCCAAAATGTTAATTATCCAGGGACATTGGCACGTCCGCAGGCGCTCGCAAATCGTCTTGCCGCCATCTGGCGCGCGAACAGTTCCCGCACTAGATTCCGGCATCGGACGCCAGCCGTTCTGCCGGCGGGGTGCCATTGGATGCGGCCCCAGGGGCCGAAATGAGAGAGGAAAATTCGATGTCGGATTTCGACCGGAACTACGCGGCTAGCAGACGCGGCTTCGGTACCGACCGGGCGGTGGCGATCGATCAGGGCCTGCGCGCCTACATGATCCGCGTCTACAACTACATGGCGGTGGGCGTCGCGCTCACGGGGCTTGTTGCCTGGCTGACATTCCAGGCGGCAGTGGTCACCGATGCGGGCGGCGCGATCGTCGGATTGACCTCCTTCGGTCAAGCCATCTACAGCGGCCCGGCGGTGCTCGTTCTCTTTCTCGGCACGTTGGGGTTGGTTTTCCTGATCAGTTGGCGCATCGACTCGCTGCAGCCGTCGACCGCATTTGCTCTCTTCATGGTCTATGCGGGAGCACTCGGACTGATGCTCTCGTCGGTCTTTCTCACTTATACCGGCGTCTCGATCAGCCGCACGTTCTTCGTCTCGGCGGCGTCGTTCGGGGCGTTGAGCCTGTACGGCTACACGACAAAGCGCGACCTGTCCCCGATCGGCTCGTTCCTGATGATGGGCGTGATCGGCATCATCCTGGCGATGCTCGTGAATATGTTCCTGCGCAGCACCCAGCTCGACTTCGTCATCTCCGTGATCGGAGTGATCTGCTTCGCCGGCCTGACTGCTTGGGACACCCAGCGGATCAAGGAGATGTACGATCCGATGGAGGACGGCACTGTCGTTGGCCGCAAAGCGGTGATGGGCGCGCTGTCGCTCTATCTGGACTTCATCAACCTGTTCCTGTTTCTGCTGCGCTTCCTCGGCGACCGCCGCTGAACCGCAAGGGAACGGACCGCCAATCCCAGCGCCCCGGCTCATCCCCGGGGCGCTTTATTGTGAGCTGGCGGAAAAATGTCTGTTGCCATTCGCCCCGCCACGCGAGCCGACATCCCGGCCATCACCCGCATTTATGCCCACGCGGTCTGCCACGGCACCGCGTCGTTCGAGATCACGCCGCCAAACGAGCCCGAGATGGCGCGACGGTACGAGCGCTTGCGCGTCAGCGCATATCCTTATCTCGCGGCCGCGAATGGTGACGAGGTGGTGGGTTACGCGTATGCCGGGCCGTACCGCGATCGTCCCGCCTACCGCTGGAGCGTCGAGGACTCGATCTATGTCGCACCGCAAGCGTTGCGGCGCGGCATCGGCCGCGCGCTGCTCGACGCATTGATCCAAGACGCCGAGAGCGCCGGGTTCCGCCAGATGATCGCGGTGATCGGCGATTCCGCCAATGCCGCGTCCATCGAGCTCCACCGCGCGGCCGGTTTCCGCCTCGTCGGCACGTTCGATCACGTCGGATTCAAGTTTGGCCGCTGGCTCGACAGCGTGATGATGCAGCGGCCGCTCGGCGAAGGCGCAGCAAGCGTCCCACCGGAGTGGCCATAACCGAGTCGCGCGGCTTTAATGATGCCCCGGCGATCGCAGAGATCAACCGGCCACGACGCTGAGCGAGCGATCGATGGCGCGCAGCACGCCTTCGAGTTCGTGCCCGCGCCGTACGATGAGGCCGGTGGCCGAGATCACGCTATACGGGCCTTGCCGGCGCGCCAGCTTGGGCGTTTTTTCAATGCGATAGATGGGAACTTCCGATGCACGCCGGAAGACCGAGAAAACGGCGCGATCCTTGAGGAAGTCGATGGCGTAATCGCGCCACTCTCCAGCGGCGACCTTGCGGCCGTAAAGGCCGAATATGCGATTGAGTTCGCGCCGATCGAAGCTCACCCGGCTTGTCACGGCGGGGGACGAAGCGTTCGCGGCCTCGCCCCCATGAAACTCGCCCGGTTCGGTATCGCCGTGATTCATGCGACGCCTCCTCCACGCGATGGCTTGACGACCTTCATGATTGCGCGAGATCCGCGCGGCGGCAAGGGGCGGTGGCCGGCTACAGGCGAAACACGCAGCTGCGACAAAATGACGAGCGTCCCTCACACATTCGTTAAGGGAAACATAATGCTGCCGGATTGTCGTCAAGCGCGTGCCCCGCTGAAATGCGAGGTGAGAAGCTTGAGGGCCCGGTCTGCCCGCGGGCACCGGATTCCTCAGCCCCCCAGCCCCCCGGAGTTCCGGGTGGATCGGGCCCGACAAACGTGTGGCTGTCAGTAGAGTGAGCCGTAGCGTTCTGCGTAGGTCAGTACCCAATCACTTTCGGGCCGGCGCAAGCCGGCCTCTTTTTTAGATTAGAAGATAATCTTTTTGGGAAACTTCTCACCGCGGGGACAGCGGCTTCCGTGCTGCCCACCCCGATTGGGATTCAGTGAATTGCCGCCAGACTGGCGCCGAGGATCGTTTTCGGCTTCTCCATCGTGCCAGCCTGCACGAGGATCGCCGCTTCGTCGATGTCGTCCCCCTTGAGCGCCTGCACCGGCATAGTCCACGAGTGGGCCTTCCCGGCCCAATCGCCGAGCTTGACCCAGCGTCGCACGACATTGTGGTAGGTGACCGTGCGGCCTTTATTCTCGCCACGCCCGATCGCCACGGTGGCAGCTTTTGTCAGTCCGCATAACCAGACCTCTGCGCGGGCTTCCTTATCCGCGTCAATGGCGATCGTGAGTTGGCCGCCGCTCAGCGAAAGCATTACCGGCAGCGCCGGCGCCGAGCCGGTCTTGCGGCTCTCGGCAATGGCATGCTCGATGGCGATCTCATCGCTTCCGACCGCGTGCAGCGTGCCATTCACCACGACTTGCGGCGTGTAAATCTGACCGTCTCCGCGCGCATGCGCGTACGCCTTCTGCCGCGCGGTGTTGCGAGGGTCGGCAAGTGTGTCCCTCCAGCCGAGGTAATCCCAGTAATCGATCGGTATGCTGATCGCAACGAGCGAAGGATCGGCAGCAAGGTCAGCGAGCAGCTTGTCGGCAGGCGGGCATGACGAGCAGCCTTGGCTGGTGAAGAGCTCGATTACGGCGCGCGGTTCGGCCTGCGCGGAACACGGGCCTGCGAGCGAGCAAAGCAGGACAACCGCAGAGGCGAGGCAATCACGTGTCATCACAATCCTTCTCGCCCTCGAGGGACCGGTTCACCCTCCGGTAGACACATAACGGCAGCCGCGATCACCCGCCACTCAATTCGAGGTGAGCCCCGCAGACCCAGGCCTAGCGCGCCACCAACTGGCGCAGCACGTACTGCAATATGCCGCCGTGCTTGAAGTAATCGAGTTCGTCGAGCGTGTCGATCCGGCATGTGAGCGGAACCCGCTTGAGTCCGCCATCGGCGGCAACGATCTCGGCAATCATGCGCTGACGCGGCTTGATCTCCCCTTGCAGCCCCCGGATCGTCACCTGCTCGTTACCCCTGAGCCCGAGCGACTGCCACGACGTGCCTTCTTCGAAGCACAGCGGCAGCACGCCCATGCCGATCAAATTCGAACGGTGGATGCGCTCGAACGACTGGCAGATGACGGCGCGAACGCCGAGCAGGTTCGGACCTTTCGCCGCCCAGTCGCGTGAGGAGCCGCTGCCATATTCTTTTCCCGCGAACACCACCAGCGGAACCTTTTCGCTCTTGTAGCGCATCGCTGCGTCGTAGATCGACATGCGCTGCCGCGAGGGATAGTGGACAGTCACGCCGCCCTCGACGCCCGGCACCATCTGATTCTTGAGGCGGATGTTGGCAAACGTGCCGCGCACCATCACCTCGTGATTGCCGCGACGTGTCCCGTACTGGTTGAAGTCGCCTGGTTTTACCCTGTGCTCGACGAGATATTTACCGGCCGGCGAATCGACCTTGATCGAGCCCGCCGGCGAAATGTGGTCGGTCGTGATCGAATCGAGGAGCAGGCAGAGCACGCGCGCGTCGACGATGTCGGTGAGCGGCGCGGGGTGGCGTCCCATGCCAACGAAATACGGCGGGTTGCGAACATACGTTGATTTTTTATCCCAATCGTAGGTCAGGCCGCCCTTGACGTTGATACCGCGCCAATGCGAGTCGCCTTTGAACACCTCGGCATATTTCTTTGCGAACATTTGCTTGGTGATGGTCTTGCGCACGACACCGCTGATTTCACGATTCGTGGGCCAGATATCCCTGAGGAAGACTTTCTTGCCTTTCTTGTCCATGCCCAGCGGCTGCTTGAGCAGATCGGAATACATCGAGCCGGCAAGCGCGTAGGCAACGACCAGCGGCGGCGAGGCAAGGTAATTGGCGCGCACGTCGGGATTGACGCGCCCCTCGAAGTTGCGGTTTCCCGAAAGCACGGCGGCAGCAACCAGATCACGCTCGTTGATCGCCTTGGATATCTCGGGCGCCAGCGGACCGGAATTGCCGATGCACGTGGTGCAGCCGAAGCCGACCAAGTTGTAGCCTAGCTTATCGAGATCTTTCTGCAGGCCGGACTTGTCGAGATATTCCGCGACGACTTGTGAGCCCGGCGCCAGCGAGGTCTTGACCCAAGGTTTAACGGTCAATCCTTTTGCCACCGCCTTGCGTGCCAACAGCCCGGCGCCGACCATGACATTGGGATTGGATGTGTTGGTACAGGAGGTGATCGCCGCGATGACCACGTCGCCATGGCCGAGATCGTGTTGGCGCCCCTCGATCGGAACGCGCTTCGCCGAGCCCGCCTTCAAAAAGTTTTTGTCGAGAGAGGTCGCGAGTGAGGGATGCAGATCGAAGACGTCCTTGCCGTTGCCGGACTTGTTGAACTCTTTCTCCATCGCCATGGCGAACCCGGATTTGACCTCCTTGAGCGGAACACGATCCTGCGGGCGCTTGGGTCCGGCGAGTGAGGGCTCGACCTGGGAAAGCTCGAGCTTGAGCACGTCGGTAAAGATGGGGTCCGGAGTCGCTTTGGTGCGATACATGCCTTGCGCCTTGGCATAGGCAGCGACCAGCGCGACCTGCGCGGCTGGTCGCCCGGTGTCGGCGAGGTATTTGAGAGTGTCGTCATCGACCGGGAAGAAGCCGCAAGTAGCGCCGTATTCGGGCGACATGTTGCCGATGGTGGCACGATCCGCGATCGAGAGGTGAGCGAGTCCCGGACCGAAGAATTCGACGAACTTGCCCACCACGCCGCGCTTGCGCAGCATCTGCGTGACGGTGAGAACGAGGTCTGTTGCAGTGACGCCTTCCTTGAGCTTGCCCGTGAGCTTCACGCCAATGACTTCCGGCAGCAGCATCGAATAGGGCTGCCCGAGCATGGCGGCTTCCGCCTCGATACCGCCGACGCCCCAGCCGAGCACGGCAAGACCGTTGACCATCGTGGTGTGTGAATCGGTGCCAAGCAGTGTGTCGGGATAAGCGACCTCGGCGGTCGCTGGCTTGCCATCGAGCTTGACTTGGTCAGCCTTGGTCCAAACCGTACGGGCCAGGTATTCAAGGTTGACTTGGTGGCAAATACCGGTACCCGGTGGAACCACGCGGAAATTGTTGAATGACTTCTGCGACCACTTGAGGAATTCGTAACGCTCGCGATTTTGTCGGTATTCCTCCTCGACATTCTTCTTGAAGGCAGAATTGCTGCCGAAGAAATTCACGGCGACCGAGTGGTCGCAGATGAGGTCGACCGGAACGAGCGGATTGATCTTCTTGGGATCTCCGCCCAGCGCCCTCATGGCATCGCGCATGGCGGCGAGATCGACCACCGCGGGCACGCCGGTGAAGTCCTGCATCAGCACGCGTGCGGGGCGAAACGCGATCTCGCGTTCCGAGGTCTTGGTCTTGAGCCATTGCGCGACCGCCTGCAGGTCCTCCTTGGTCACGGAGCGGCCGTCTTCGTTACGGAGCAGGTTTTCCAGCAGCACCTTGAGCGAGAACGGCAGCCGCGAAATACCTTTGAGGCCATTCTTCTCAGCGGCTGCGAGGCTGTAATAGGCATATGTCTTGCCGCCTACCTTGAGGGTCTTGCAGCAACGAAAACTGTCGAGTGACGTCATAATGGTCGGTTCCCATCCAACCGGGGCGAACGGCTGCTCTCTGGTAGGAAAATACCGGAAGCCTGCTCGCCATCGGTTGCTAGTCCGCGCGGATTGATCGAAGAACGCGGCCCGGTCGGGCTTATAAGGTGTTTTTTTGCGGCGTTCCAGGAAATCGATGCTTATCAGTGCCGTGGACCATGAAATGCGGCCGTCTGATTGGCGTTCAGACCGCCGATGCGCGCCCCGCGCCCAGCCTGTGGCTCCACTGGCTTCGGGAGCGCCGGACGCCTTAATCGCGAAACCGCTCCCTCCATCCGCCGGGGAGGGGTGAAAACCGCATGCCCAGGATCGTTGCCTGATGCGGATCCGAGCGTCCGGTCTCGCCTGCGTGAGAGGGGGGCGCGAAGTCTTCCGGGACGTGAGCTTTGTCGTTGGGCCTGGCGAAGCACTGCTCGTAACCGGCCCTAACGGCGCGGGCAAATCCTCCCTGCTTCGGCTTGTTGCCGGTCTGCTCCGCCCGGCAGGCGGACGAATTGAGCTTGAGGGTGGCGGGCCGGATCTTCCCCTTGCCGAGCAGGCGCTTTATCTCGGCCATCTCGATGCACTCAAACCCGCCCTCTCAGTGCGCGAGAACCTGGCGTTCTGGGCGCAGTTTCTCGGAAATGCGGCGGTCAACCCGGAGCCAGCGCTCGCCGCTGTCGGGCTTGGCGCACTGGCCCGCATTCCTGCGATCTATCTTTCGGCGGGACAACGGCGCCGCTTGGCGCTCGCGCGGCTCATTGCCATCAAGCGATCGATCTGGCTACTCGATGAGCCGACGGCTGCACTCGATGCGGCTGGGCGGAAAATGCTGGCCGATCTCTTGCGGACGCAGCTGAGCAATGGCGGCATCGTGCTTGCCGCGACGCACGACCCGCTCGGACTTGAGAACCCGATGGAATTGCGGCTGGGAGGGAACCGATGAGCCGGCCGTCGGCGCGGGAGCGATCGAAATGACTGCGCTTTCCGCGTTGATGCTGCGCGACATGCGGCTCGCGGTGCGCATCGGCGGCGGGGCAGTGATCGGCGTGCTGTTCTTCCTGATCGTCGTCACGCTCGTGCCATTCGCGATCGGCCCGGACCTTGCCCTGCTCGGCCGCATCGGGCCTTCAATCCTCTGGCTCGGCGCTCTGCTCGCCAACCTGCTCGCGCTCGACCGATTGATCGCGATGGATCACGAGGATGGTTCGCTCGACTTGATGCTCACCGCACGCGTGCCGCTGGAACTTGCGCTCGCGGCCAAAGCGCTCGCGCATTGGCTCAGTACCGGGCTGCCGTTGATCGTGGCCACTCCCCTGCTTGCTCTCCTGCTCAATCTCGATGCCAGGGCCACGGGGGCGGTCGCGCTCACGCTGCTTGCCGGAACTCCGGCGCTCACGTTCATCGGCCTGATCGGCGCTGCGCTGACGGTTGCGCTGCGGCGCGGTGGGCTGCTTCTCGCGATTCTGATCCTTCCGTTGACGGTTCCCGTGCTCATTTTCGGAGTTGCGGCCGCCAATGCAGCAATCGCCGGAGCGATGCCGTTTGCGGCGCCGTTCACCATTTTGTGCGCGCTGACGTTGGCTAGCCTCGTCGTCGGACCATTCGCCGCAGCAGCGGCGCTCCGCCACGGCCTGGAATGACGCGATAGTGGAATACCGGCCGCATTGCCGGGGACATCGACCCCAACTACAAAATCGGCGCCTAAGGATCGCACGATGCCAATGACCACGACGAGCCTGATCGATCTCGCCAATCCGTCCCGCTTCCTGGCGCTGGTCAATCGCCTATCGTCCTGGCTCGCTGCGGCCACGGTTCTCGCTTTCGCGGTCGGTGTGTTTGGAGTCTACCTCGCGCCCGACGATTATCAGCAGGGCGCGACGGTCAAGATCATGTTCATCCATGTGCCGGCGGCGTGGCTCGGTCTTTTTGCCTGGGTGTTGATGAGCATCGCCGCACTCGGCACGCTGGTCTGGCGCCATCCGCTGGCCGATGTCGCCGCCAAAGCCGCCGCGCCGCTTGGCGCCGCCTTCACGCTCATGTGCCTTATCACAGGCTCCCTCTGGGGTCGGCCGATGTGGGGGACCTATTGGGTTTGGGACGCGCGGCTTACATCCGAACTGGTCCTGTTCCTGATGTATCTTGGGGTGATTGCGCTGTGGCAGACCATCGATGAACCGACCCGCGCGGCAAGAATCGTGGCGGTGCTCACGCTTGTGGGCGCCGTCAACATCCCGATCATCAAATTCTCCGTGGACTGGTGGAACACCTTGCACCAGCCCGCTTCGGTGCTCCGCGTCGGCGGGTCGACGATTCACCCGACTATTCTCATGCCATTGATCGCCATGCTCGTCGCTTTCACGCTGCTATTTCTCACACTACATCTAGCCGCCATGCGCAATGAAATCATGCGCCGGCGCATTCGCAGCTTGCTGATGCTGCAGGCGAGCGCCACGGCAGGAGCATGACGATGAATCTTGGCCCACACGCCGCTTTCATCGTGACCGCTTATGTCGCCGCGCTCGTGATCGTGGCCGCGCTGATCGGATGGGTGGTGCTCGACCGGCGCTCCTTGAGCCGCATGCTCGATGAATTCGAGGCACAGGGCATCACCCGGCGCGCACAACGGGTCAGCGAGGAGCAGTGATGAGCGCCGCCGAAAAGGAGAGCAATAGGGACGTGCGTCGCCGCCGCATGATTGTACTTATACCGCTGTTCGCGTTCCTGGCGCTCGCCGCGCTGTTCATGTTCCGACTCGGCGCCGGCGACCCATCGCGTATTCCCTCGGCCCTGATCGGGCACCCTGCTCCGTCGACCAATCTGCCGCCGCTCGCCGGTCTCGAGCGCGACGGCAAACCGGTGCCTGGGATCGACAGCGCGGCGTTCCCGGGCGAAGTGACCGTGCTCAACGTATGGGCCTCCTGGTGCGTACCCTGTCGCGACGAGGCGCCACTGCTGGTGACGCTTGCCGCGGACCCGCGCATCCGCGTGATGGGCATCAACTACAAGGATGCGCCGGATAATGCGCGCCGGTTTCTCAACCGCTTCGGCAATCCGTTCGCGGCAAACGGATCCGATGCCAACGGACGCGCGGCGATTGAATGGGGCGTCTACGGGGTCCCGGAAACGTTCGTGGTCGGTCGCGATGGCCGCATCGCGTACAAGCTGATCGGCCCCATCACGCCAGAAAATCTGCAGCAAGCTTTGCGGCCGGCCATCGAGAAGTCTTTGGCCGCCCGCTAAGGGCGGCGGCACTGCGGGCGCGGCGCTTGCGCCGGGCACCTACTTCATACCTTCCGACGCCGCATATTTTGTGAGCAGCGGATATTGCAAGCCGGCGAATAACAGCGTGAGCGGCAGCACCCCGAAGACTTTGAACGTTACCCACACGTCGGTTGATTGCGTGCGCCAGACGATTTCGTTGAGCACGGCAAGCGCGAAGAAAAACAGCGCCCAGCGCAGGGTGAGCTTCCGCCAGCCTGTCTCGGTGAGATGAAAGACCGAGTCGAAAAGCACGCCGAGCAGCGGTGTGCGGAAGACGAGACCGCCGAGCAATATGCTGCCGAACAACACGTAGATGATGGTGGGCTTGAGCTTGATGAACAATTCGTCGTGCAGCACGAGCGTCAGCGAGCCAAATATGAGCACGACGACGGCGGTGACGAGCGGCATCAGCGGCAGCCGCCGCGTGAGCGCGTAGGAAATCGCAAACGCCGCCACAACCGCGATCATGAACACCGCGGTGGCGGCGAATATGCCGATGCGTTCGCCAGATGCCGCCTCGGCTGGCAATATGGGGGCCACCAGCGGCAGGAACAAAGCCGGCCGCGAATTGGCGACGAAGAATAGCAACAGCGGCCCGAGATCGAGCGCAAGCTTGAGGACGGGATTGAGCTCTCGTTTTCCCGCGTTCATGCGGCGTCTCTAGCGAGATTGATCGAGCCCGTCATGCGGCTTTTGCTGCTTCAGCCGATCCCGGCAATTGCTTGGGCAAAATCTTTCGCCGAAAACGGCGCAAGGTCGTCGGTCCCTTCGCCGACGCCGACGAAGTGCACGGGCAACCCATATTTCGCTGCGATCGCGACCAGGATGCCGCCGCGAGCGGTGCCGTCGAGCTTCGTCATCGCTAGGCCCGTCACGCCGGCGGTGTTGCGAAATATTTCGACCTGGGACAACGCGTTTTGCCCAACGGTGGCGTCGAGCACCAGCAGGACGGCATGGGGCGCCATGGTATCGACCTTCTTCATCACCCGGACAATCTTCTGCAGTTCGTCCATGAGCGCCGCCTTGTTCTGCAATCGGCCAGCGGTGTCGACAAGCAATACATCGGTCCCCTGATTGCGCGCTTCAGTCAGAGCTTCGAACGCCAAACCGGCGGCGTCAGCGCCGGGCGCTCGCGCCACCACCGGCGCTCCGCTACGATCGCCCCAGATCTTGAGCTGATCGATGGCAGCCGCGCGAAAAGTGTCGCCCGCCGCGAGCATCACCGAGTGGCCCTCGGCTTTCAGCTTCGCGGCAATCTTGCCGATGGTGGTCGTTTTGCCGGAACCGTTGACTCCGACAACGAGGATGACGAAGGGCTTGCCGCCGCCGATTGCCAACGGCTTTGCCACAGGTAGCAGCGTTTTCTCCACCTCCGCGGCAACCGCCGCCTTCACCGCATCGGGCGTAACCGCCTTGTCGTAGCGGCCTTCGCCGACTGCAGCGGCAACGCGTCCTGCCACGTCGAGGCCGAGATCGGCGCGGATCAGCACCTCTTCGATTTCCGCGACCATGGCTTCATCGAGCTTGCGCTTGGCTACGAGATCCGTGATCGCACCGCCGATCGAAGCGGACGTGCGCGTAAGCCCGCCGCTGAGTCGCTGCCACCAGCTTGACTTGTTCGTGCTGTCGTCCATTCCGGAGCCGTGATAGCGGTTCTTCGATGACTCGGGAACAGATAGTGGCTCGTCTGCTCTATCGCGACGGGTTGATGCTGGTGATCGACAAACCGGCCGGCATCGCGGTTCACAAAGGGCCGAAGGGCGGCGAAAGTCTGGAAGACTATTTCGCCGCGCTTCGTTTCGGATTGCCGCGCGCCCCAGCGCTGGCGCACAGGCTCGACCGTGACACATCGGGATGCCTGGTGCTCGGACGCCATCGCAAGGCGCTTGCGGCGCTTGGTCGCTTGTTCAAGGCGGGCCGGGTCAGCAAAACCTACTGGGCGGTGGTCGAGGGAGGACCGCCCGACCCGGAGGGCCGCATCGCCTTGCCGCTCGGCCGCAAGGACGAGACGCGCGGTTGGTGGATGCAGCACGATCCGCGGGGCCAACCCGCCGTGACGACCTGGAAGGTCTTGGGACGCACGCGTCACCTCGCTTGGCTCGCCCTCGAGCCGCTCACCGGCCGCACACATCAATTGCGCGTCCATTGCGCCGCCATGGGCTGGCCGGTGCTGGGCGACAGCGTCTATGGCAACGCGCCACGCAACGGCGGCCCCGGCCTGCATCTGCACGCGCGCGAGATCGTGCTTCCGCTCTACAAGAACCGGCCGCCGATCCGTGTCACCGCTCCGGTGCCCGCGCGCATGCACCGGCGATTATCGGAATGCGGATGGTCGTGCGATCACGAACAAGCCACATCGCCCCCATGCGCAGAGGTGGCTGACGCGAGAGCGTCGGATTAGCAGTGGCGGGCGTCGCTAATACAACGTCGCCTTCAAACGTTCCGGCGCCTCCCGGTCGTGCGCCGTACCGCCAAGCTTGCCGCCGGTGAGCTCGGCGAGAATCGTGCCGGAACTCGGCAGAGTCTTGCGATCGACGTGCCGGGACGGATCCCACAGCTTCGAGCGCACGATCGCCTTCGCACACTGATAATAGATGCGGTCGACGGTCACGATGAGCACTGCGCGCGGCACCTTGTCGTTTACGGCGAAAGTCGCGCACAACTTGGGGTCGGTGGAAATCGCGGCACGGCCGTTGACGCGGATCGTCTCGCCACAGCCCGGTATCAGAAACAAAAGCGCGACCCGCGGGTCCTCAACAATGTTGCGCAGGCTATCCGCGCGGTTGTTGCCGCGCCGGTCGGGAATGAGCAACGTCTTCTCGTCGTGCACCCGCACGAAACCGGGCGCATCGCCGCGTGGCGAGCAATCGAGCCCATCGGCACCGGCGGTGGCCAGGGCAAAAAACGGAGCTGCTTCGATGAAGGCGCGATAATGCGCGGTGATGCGATCAGTCTCCTTTGCGATCGAGGGGCCATAAGGTTCGCCGTAAAGACCCGCGAGGGCCTCGACACTGCTGATGATGTGATCGCTAGAGAGGGCTTCGCTCATCTACCATCCCCATTCCACCGTGATCCTATTGTGCCGCAAGCAGCTGGCAGCCGTCGTGCCCGGCGATATGCAGATTGACGATAATACCTGGCTCGACCAGCGAGCGAAATCGCACTTGGGTGAAATGCTCGGTACGGCCGAGCACCGATGATTCGCTGAGCACGCTGCAAGAGCGCCCGACCTGCGCTTCCAGGTGACGGTGTAGCGCCATTGCGCCTTTCTCGCGCAACTTTCGCGCCCGCTCCTTGATGACCACGCGGTCGTTTTGCGGCATGCGAGCCGCGGGCGTACCGGGCCGCGGCGAGAATGGGAAAACGTGCAGATGGATGAGCCCGCACGCGTCGATCAGATCGAGCGAGCGTGCGAACATGGCATCGCTCTCGGTCGGGAAGCCGGCAATGATATCGGCGCCGAACACGACATCGGGTCGCAGCCGCCGCACGTGGTCGCAGAAGGCAATCGCATCGGCGCGGCGATGGCGCCGTTTCATCCGTTTCAAGATAAGGTCATCGCCGGACTGCAGCGATAGATGGAGATGCGGCATCAGCCGCGGCTCGGTGGCGAGAGCATCGAGCAGGTCGCGGTCGGCCTCGACTGAATCGATCGAGGAGAGCCGTAGCCGCTCGAGCGCCGGCACGTGCTTGAGGATTTGCTTTACCAGGCGGCCGAGCTTCGGCGTGCCGGGCAGGTTCGATCCATAGTCGGTGAGGTCGACGCCGGTGAGGACGACCTCGCGAAAGCCGAGTGCCGCGAGTCTTGCCACCTCCGCAACGACTGCGCCCATCGGAACCGAGCGTGAATTGCCGCGACCATACGGGATAATGCAGAAGGTGCAGCGATGGTCGCACCCATTCTGCACCTGCACGAATGCGCGCACGCGATCTTGGATATCGTCGGCGAGGTGCGCCGCCGTCTCGGTGACGCGCATGATGTCGTTGACCGCAACCTTCTCTTCAGCGGCAACATCGAACGCTCCACGATCGAGCATCGTAGAATGCTCGCGCCAATCCCGCGCGCTGACCTTCTCTTCGTTGCCGAGCACCAAGGTGACCTCGGCCATGGCGGCGAAGGATTTCGGGTCGACCTGTGCCGCGCAGCCGGTAACCACGATTCGCGCGCCGGGCCGTTCGCGTTTGAGCTTGCGAATGGATTGGCGCGCCTGGCGCACCGCTTCGGCGGTCACGGCGCAAGTATTCACGACGACGGTATTCGCGACCCCGGCGGCTTGCGCCTCACGCCGGATCACCGCGGATTCGTAGGCGTTAAGCCGACACCCTAATGTGACGACCTCCACGGTCATAGCGCGTCAACCTCGGCAAACAGCGCCGGATCGAACTTGCCCTGATATTGATACTCGACCGGACCGGTCATCAGCACGTGGTCGTCACGCGCGCGCCAGTCGATTTGAAGATCGCCGCCGGGCAGCGACACCGTGACCTTCCGGCCGGTACGGTCGAGGCGCGCCGCCGCGACTGCCGCCGCGCAAGCGGCCGATCCGCAGGCCTTGGTGAGACCGGCGCCACGTTCCCACGTGCGCACGGCGATGTGCTGGCGCGAGCGCACCCGTGCGAGCGAAATATTCGCGCGCTCGGGAAAGATCGGATCGCGCTCCAACTGCGGGCCGATTTTGCCGAGATCATAGATCTCGACATCGTCGACCCAGAAGATCGCGTGCGGATTGCCCATGCTGAGGGCGAATGGTGAATGCAGCGGCGGCCGATTGCCCGCCGCGATACGGAGCGGAAGCGTGCGCGTATCTTCAACATCATGCGCGAGCGGAATCTCTTCCCAGGCAAAGCGCGGCTTGCCCATGTCGACGGTCCAGGCGAGCGGCGTATCATCTTTCCAGCAGTCGAGCAGGCCGGCACTGGTTTCCAACGTCATGGCGCGTTTGCCGGTCTGCTCGAACAACAGCTCGGCAACGCAGCGCATGCCGTTGCCGCAGGCGCCCGCTTCCGAGCCATCACGGTTGTAGATGCGGATATAAGCGTCGGCACCCGCATTACGCGGCGCATGCAGCGTCATCAATTGATCGCAAGCGGCGCCGAAAGACTGCGCCGCAACGCGCGCCTCCGCCGCCCCGACCGTGCTCGCCTGCCCACGCAGGTCCACCACCACGATCTCGTTGCCGAGGCCGTTCATCTTGGAAAAGAGATGATTGGCAAGCGCGCTCATGAGGGCCTGTCGCCCGGTATATAGGGTCAAACCCTTGCCGCTGGCCAGGGATCTCATCTCTTCCGGTTGCGCCCAGCCGGCGGAAGGGCGGCATTTCTTGACAGTCGGGGCGACCACCGCCATAACGGCGGCCGCGCGGGGCGTTGAGCTCCGCGCTTTGATTACCGCTCAGGCGCAGCAACGTCAGGCAATTGCCGGCTGGTACCGAGCACCAGGACAAACCATGTTCGCAGTCATCAAAACCGGCGGCAAACAATACCGCGTGGCCGCCGAGGACGTCATCAAGGTCGACAAGGTCAGGGGCGACCCCGGCGAGATCGTGCAATTTGGCGAGGTCCTGCTGGTGGGCGGGGACAGCATCACGCTTGGCGTACCGACCGTTGCCGGGGCTTCGGTTGCCGCGCAAGTGCTGGAGCAGGGACGCGGAGCGAAGATCATTGTTTTCAAAAAGCGGCGGCGGAAGAATTCACGGCGCAAGCGCGGACATCGGCAGGAATTCACGTTACTGCGCATAACCGAAATCCTCACCGACGGAGCGCAGCCGAGCAAGAGCGCGCGGCCGAAAGCCGAGCGCCGGCGGCCCGCTCCACAGACTGCACAAGCGCCGACGGAAGAACCCGCACAAGCGGGCGCAGCCGCGGCCGACGAAGCGCCGGCCGCGGCCAAGGCGGAGCCTTCGCGAGCGAAACCCAAAGCGCAGGCCAAGTCCGCAAAGAAGCCGGCCAAGGCCCCAGCGAAGAGCAAGGCGGCAAAGCCGAAATCCGGCGGCAAGGACAAGAAGAAATAAGGCGGACTGCTGATGATTTCGCCGCAAATTTGCATTACATAGCGGGCGAAGAGGACCAACCATGGCACACAAGAAAGCAGGCGGTTCGTCCCGCAATGGCCGCGACTCCAACAGTCAGCGGCTGGGTTTGAAGATTTTCGGTGGCGAGCAGGTGCTCGCGGGCAACATCATTGCGCGCCAGCGTGGAACCAAATGGCATCCCGGGCCGAATGTCGGCCTCGCCAAGGATCACACGCTGTTTGCGCTGATCGATGGCCGTGTCGAGTTCCGGACCAAAGCCAAAGGCCGGGTGTTCGTGTCGGTAGAGCCTGCTTCGGAAGCAGCCGCCGAATAGGGCCTTCGGCTGGATTGAATATCCTCCAACACCCGGACGACAGCATCTCAAAGCTTGTGAGCACCGTGTGACCCTGACGCTACTCGCCTCCTGCACGCGAATGCGCCGGCCCGACCGCGAAAGGTCCGACCGGAAGGGTTGACGCGCGTCCAATCGCGCGAGGCATGCGCCAAGACCCGAGCCCTTCCGCCCCGGCGGAAGGGCTCTCGATTTTCGGGTTTGGCGCGACCTCACGCGAAAGGACGTGTCATGAGCAAGGTTCTGATTACCAGTGCGCTGCCCTACATCAACGGCGTCAAGCATCTCGGCAATTTGGTCGGCTCTCTCCTCCCGGCCGACGTGCATGCGCGGTTTCGGCGTCAGATCGGCGACGAGGTGTTGTTCATCTGCGGTACCGACGAGCACGGCACGCCAGCCGAACTCGGCGCCCTCGATGCCTGCCAGGAGGTCCGAAGCTTTTGCAATTCCCAGCACCAGCTTCAGGCCGACGTTTACCGACGCTTCGGCTTGTCGTTCGATCACTTTGGCCGTTCGTCGTGCCGGCAGAACCATGCGCTGACCCAGCACTTCTATCGGCGCCTTGATGCGGCCGGGCTGATCGATGAGCGCTCGGTGCGTCAGGTTTGGTCGCCAATCGATCGCCGCTTTCTCCCGGATCGCTACGTGCTCGGCACCTGTCCGCACTGCGGCTTTGCCGCCGCGCGCGGGGACCAGTGCGATTGTTGCGCGAGCCTGCTCGATCCAGTCGATTTGATCCGACCGCGCTCGGCGCTATCCCGTGACACGCAGTTGGAATTACGCGAGAGCCGTCACCTGTTCCTGCGCCAATCGCTGCTGGTCGATCGACTCAATGCCTGGCTTGGCACGCGGCGTGGCTGGCCGCCGTTCGTCCACTCGCTGGCGCGCAGCTGGATCACCTCGGACTTGCGTGACCGCTGCATTACCCGCGACCTCACCTGGGGCGTACCAGTGCCGCGGGTCGGCTTCGAGCAAAAGGTTTTCTATGTTTGGTTCGACGCCCCGATCGCCTACATCGCAGCCACCCAAGAATGGGCGGAGCAAAATCCCGCTGCTCGTGACTGGCGTGAGTGGTGGCAGGCGGACGACATCCATTACATCCAGTTTCTCGGTAAGGACAACGTCGCGTTTCATGCGGTCAGTTTCCCGGCGACTTTGATCGGATCAGACGAGCCCTGGAAGTCCGTGGATGTGATCAAGGGCTTCCACTGGCTCAACTACGAGGGCGGTAAATTTTCCACCAGCCGCGGGCGCGGTATCTTCGCCGATGCCGCATTGGAGGAGCTTCCTGCTGATCTTTGGCGCTGGTGGCTGATCGCGAACGCCCCGGAGACGTCGGACACCGATTTCACCGTTGCTCGCTTCGCTGCAGAGGTGAACAAAGACCTTGCCGACGCCTTCGGCAATCTGGTCAATCGGCTCATTCGCTTCGCGGCGCAGGCATTTGACGGCCGCGTGCCGGAGAACGGCACGCCGGGCGAACGCGAACAAGCGCTCGCAGAAGAGATCGGCCAGCGCGTTGCACGACTGCGGACACACCATGAGGCCTTGGAGTTCCGGCAAGCGGCAGCAGAAACGCGTGCGCTCTGGGCCCGCACCAATGCCTACCTGCAACAAGCGGCACCCTGGGGGGCGATCGATTCCGATCGGGCGCAGGCCGCGGTTAGCACGCGCACCGCCTTCAATCTGTTACGTCTGTCAGCGGTGGTGGCCTGGAGCATCGTGCCGGTGCTGGCGCAGAACGTGCTGAGCGCGTTGGGCGAGGCGATCCGGATTCCGCCGTGGCCGATCCAGCCCGCCGACGAGCTGCTGCTGCGGAGCGGTCGTGAACGACTGCTCGTACCGATCCGGCCACTGATCACCAAGCTCGACGCTGCCGCCGTCGCTCGCTTGTCTCGTCGGTTTGCCGGCGATCAGCCAGAAACAAGCTAGTGTCCCAATTCCGAAGTTCGCACATCCTTGCGGCAGACTCGAATGCGAACTTCGGAATCAAAGGGACACTAGCCAACTCTATGATTCTAGTGCCGCTTTCGAACCCGAAGTTCGCAAACGCACTTGAGGCGTAATGTGTGCGAACTTCGGGTTCGCGGCACTAACCCCGTTCCCACCGGAAACCATGCGCTACAGGCGTTGCCCGCCACCGTGCTACGATGGCATCACGCAACGCAGATCGGACTGTCCGATTTGATCGAATGGAACCGAGCGACACATGATGTGAGCGGTTGCGACCACGCGCCCATTGACAGGCGCGCCGCCGCTCACCAGAATTTAACTGTGCGCGCGATCATGTCGGGTGATCCGCGCGTCCGAACGGAGGTGCAATGCCCCCGGGCTACTCAAGCCGCGATGATCGCTGCGGCAGCGTTCGGGTTGCGGCGTAGCGGCACATTCGCGAACGGCACGTCGGGAGCGGCCTATCGGGCCGCATCAGTGAGGCATGGCCCATCTCGGCCCCTCCCGACGGGAGCTTCTTTTTTGGTCGCGCTCGAATGTTGGGCCCGGCGCCGGTGGGCGTGCGGGCTCTGTTGTTTTCAACTCCGCCCGCACATATTGCCGGTGCCATGAAATTTCTCGATGAGGCGAAAATCTACATTCGCTCCGGTGACGGCGGAAACGGTTGCGTGTCATTCCGACGCGAGAAATTCATTGAATTCGGCGGTCCCAACGGTGGCGACGGCGGCAAAGGCGGCGACGTCGTCGTGGAAGCCGTCGACGGGCTCAATACCCTTATCGATTACCGTTATCAGCAGCACTTCAAGGCGAAGAACGGCGCTGCCGGAATGGGCAAAGACCGGCATGGTGCCGACGGCGCGGACGTCGTCTTGAGGGTACCAGCCGGTACCCAGGTCTACGAGGAAGATGGCACGACGTTACTGGCTGATCTGACCAGCGTCGGCCAGTGCGCGGTGCTGGCGCGCGGCGGCAACGGTGGTTTTGGCAACGCGCATTTCAAGAGCTCGACCAACCGCGCGCCGCGGCGCGCCAATCCCGGGCAAGCCGGCGAGGAGCGCACCATTCGCCTTCGGCTGAAGCTGATCGCCGATGCCGGAATCATCGGATTGCCCAATGCGGGCAAGTCGACGTTTCTCGCGGCGGTGAGCGCCGCCAAGCCGAAGATCGCGGATTACCCATTCACCACGCTCAATCCGCAATTGGGTGTGGTCGAGATCGACGGCCGCGAATTCGTGCTTGCCGATATTCCCGGCTTGATCGAGGGCGCCCACGAAGGCGCCGGGCTCGGAGACCGTTTTCTCGGCCATGTCGAGCGCTGCCGCGTGCTGCTTCATCTGGTCGACGGCACATGTGAGCATGCAGGCGAAGCCTACAAGCTCGTTCGCGCCGAACTTAACGCCTATGGCGCAGGATTGAGCGAAAAACCCGAAATTGTAGCGCTCAACAAGGCGGATGCACTGACGCCCCACCAGATCAAAGAACAGACGCTGCACCTCAAACGGGCGGCAAAGAAGGCGCCGCTAATCGTCTCCGCTGCAACCGGCAAGGGCGCGACGGAGGTACTGCGCGCCTTGCTCAACGTGATCGACGCGGCGCGCGGACCGGCGACGCTGTCGCCCGCGAGCGCCGCCGTCTGGCAGCCTTAGTCACTCGCATCTAGTCAGAATTTCGGCCAGCCGCCACGCGTCCCGCGGTGCCGCGCTTTTCTGGTCGTTATCGAAATAGACAAATACGGTCCGGCCTTGCCGCTTCCATTTCGCGATCTCGCGCGCCCAGCGACGCAGCGTCTTCTCAGGGTAATGGTTCTTGTACCGGCCGGTCGGCCCATGGCCGCGCACATAGACGTGGCGTGCCGTGATCTCCCAGGGCGACGGCGCATCGTGATGATCGGAAAAACAGAGCGCCACATCGTGTTCGCGCAGGAGATCGATCACGTCGTTGTCGTACCAACTCTTGTGGCGGAATTCGAACGCGTAACGGTGACGGCGGGGCAGTATCTGTAAAAACGACGCCAGCCGCTCGCGGTTTTTGGGAAACTGTGGAGGCAATTGAAACAACACCGCGCCCACTTTAGGCGATAGCACCTTGAGCCGCGTTTCCATCAGGGCGATCGAGTTTTCGCAACTTTCCGTCAACCGCTTCCAATGGGTGATGAACTTCGATGCCTTCCAGGCGAACAAGAATTCTCTAGGCGTCTGGTCGCGCCAACCCCGCACCGCCTCGAGCGACGGCGTGCGATAAAACGAGCCATTGATTTCGGCCGTAGGAAATTGCCGAGCGTACCAGGCAAGCCAGTTCTTCTTCGCCACGTCGCGCGGGTAGAAGGGGCCGCGCCAACCATCGTAGGTCCAGCCGGAGGTGCCGATTGCGACGGTGCTCATGGCTCGACGCTGTGCGCCGCCTTGGCGCAGACCCAAATGCGCATGTTAAACAACGCGGCGGAGCGACAATGGTTGTTGCGCTCTCCTTGTGTAGGCCTGACCCCGGAAAAGTCCGCAAATGTCGCGCAAGCCTCCCACCCTCACCGATTTTCGCCGGGTCGTGGTGAAGGTCGGCTCCTCCCTTCTGGTGGACAGGGACGGGGGGCGTTTGCATCTAGACTGGCTGTCCTCGCTCGCTGATGACATCGCTGCGCTGCACCGGGAGCAGCGCGACGTGTTGGTCGTTTCCTCAGGTGCCATCGCACTTGGCCGTGCCGTCCTTAAACTCCCCATGGGTCCGCTCAAGCTTGAGGACAGTCAGGCTGCCGCGGCCGTGGGGCAAATCGCGCTGGCGCGCACCTGGTCGGAAGTGCTTGGGCGACACGGCATCACCACGGGACAGGTATTGGTAACCCTGCAAGACACGGAGGAGCGGCGCCGCTATCTCAACGCCCGCTCGACGATCGAAAAATTATTGGAATGGAGTGCGGTACCGGTCATCAACGAGAACGATACGGTCGCAACAAACGAAATCCGCTACGGCGACAACGATCGGCTGGCGGCGCGGGTCGCCAGCATGGCGAGTGCCGACCTGCTGGTGCTGCTCTCAGATGTCGAAGGCCTCTACGACGCGCCGCCGTCCAACAACAGCACGGCCAAGCTCGTGCCGCTGGTGGAGCGCATTTCGCCGGCGATCGAGGCGATGGCGGGTTCGGCCGGCTCCGAACTCTCGCGCGGCGGCATGCAGACCAAGATCGAAGCCGGCAAGATCGCCACCCACGCGGGTGCGCACATGGTGATCGGCTCCGGCCGGGTCATGCATCCGCTCACGGCAATTCGCGACGGCGCGCCGTGCACCTGGTTTCTCACACCCGCCAACCCCGTCACGGCGCGCAAGAAATGGATCGCAGGCGCGCTCGAGCCAAAAGGCATTGTGACCATCGATGCCGGCGCGGTCACGGCATTACGTGGCGGCAAGAGCTTGTTGCCCGCCGGCGTCGTCTCGGTCGAAGGCCTGTTCGCCCGCGGCGATGCCGTCGTCATTCGCGGTCCGGACGGCATCGAGATCGGGCGCGGGCTCGTCGCTTATGACGCCGAAGATGCCGCCAAGATCAAAGGACGGTCATCAGGCGCTATCCTCTCGATTCTGGGCTTCGCTGGGCGTACCGAGATGATCCACCGCGACGACCTGGTCGTCACCAGGACATAAACGAAGTGGCGCCGGGTTCCGTCCCGAGGGAGAGGTCCGCCAACCCGGCGCCGACGCCCGCCCAAATTGCGGATAGAACGCGCCCGCAGCATCCAACGGCAGATGTGGCGACAAGTTCCGAGTGTCCCGATTCCGAAGTTCGCACGCGCTCGCGGCAGTCTCGATGCGAACTTCGGAATCAAAGGGACACTAGCAACGTTATGATTCTAGTGCCGCTTTTGAACCCGAAGTTCGCAAACACCCTTGC
>Ga0306921_10000271_pt1 | contig 42915 bp, 40 predicted proteins | sample sta12Cox44000080_FD_203760 | JGI IMG/M metagenome (GOLD analysis project Ga0306921, IMG submission 203760) | Lab enrichment of tropical soil microbial communities from Luquillo Experimental Forest, Puerto Rico - statoxic.12C.oxic.44.000.080 (v2)... | ecosystem: Environmental > Terrestrial >... | reverse complement strand
CGAGGGAGAGCCCGGCGATCACGCGATTGCGTGCGGGGAAGTGTCCGGCGAGCGGACGCGTGCCAGGTGCAAACTGGGAGATGAGCGCGCCGTGCCCTTCGATCTCCCGCGCGAGCCGACGGTTCTCAGGCGGATAGATGACGTCCACGCCCGAGCCGAGGACGGCGAGCGTGCGGCCACCCACGCGAAGGGCGCCGCGATGCGCGGCGCTGTCGATGCCGCGGGCGAGCCCGCTCACCACGGTGATCCCGCGACCGGCGAGCTCGGCGGCGAGGCGCTCGGCCACTGCGAGCCCATAGGAGGTGGCGGTGCGCGATCCCACGATAGCCACGGCCAGGGCGTCGTCCTCCGTCATCGTCCCTCTCACGTAGAGGCGCTCAGGAGGCGTGCTGATCTCGCGGAGATTCGCGGGATAGCCGGCGTCGCCGAGCTCGAGCGACGGCGCCGCGCTCGACGTCTCCGAATGGATACGATCGCGAGTTGTTTTCATGGATTGAAAATCAGTATAGCAGAGACGTGCGCCAGGCCCGTCAAACCGCCTAGCGGCCGCTGCCAGACTTGGCGGCGAGGAGCGTGCGCGCTTGTCGGGCAGCGTCCGTGCGAGGAAAGTCCTTCACCACGCGCTCCCACGCGGCGCGCGCGCTCGCCATGTCACCCAGCGAGCGCTGGCAGAGCCCGATCTTGAGGAGCGCTTCGGACACCGCGGTGGGTTGCGTGTAGGTGTCCACCGTCTTCTGGAACTCGGTGGCCGCCTGGCGGTAATCGCGCTGACGATAGTAGGCGTCACCGATATAGTTCTGCGCGGCCGCCGCCTGCGGGTGCGTCGGATACTGCGAGACGAATTCCGTGAACTCGAGGGCGGCCTGTCCGTCGTCGCCCGCGCGGAATCGCGCGAGGGCGCCCGCGAACATGCGCTCCGCCTCGAGATTGCGCGGGGCGGCTGCAGCAGTCGGCGTGGCCGTCGACGGTGGCGCGGGTGGGGCGGAAGGCGTGGGCGCGGCGGAAGGTGCGGGTGCGGCGGGCGCCGCGGCGGCAGGTGGCGCGGGGGCAGGTGGTGCGGCGGCAGGTGGCGCGGCGGCAGGTGGCGGGGTGACGATGGCGGGCGCGGAACCGGGCGGCGGCGCGGGCGGGGCCGCGGGGCGTGATTCCGGCGCTACCGGAGTGGCGCGCATGGAGCGCACCGCGCTCTCCGCTTCCTCCAGCGACGCTTTGAGCTTGGCGACCTGCTCGCTGAGCGTCTTGAGCTCGGCCACGAGGAAGGATTGCTGCGCGTCCTGCGCCTTCAGCTCGGCGCCGAGACGCGCGATCTCTTGCGCCTGCGCGTCCTGCGTGCTCTTCACGTCGGTGAGGGTGACCTTGGGAGGCTCCGGGGCCGGCGGTACGGCTCCCTCCTTGGGCGGCGGCGTGCCGCTGCCGCTCGCGCATCCGGTGAGTAGAGTTGCTGCCACGCCGTAGAAGAGGGCGCGAGCGGAGCGTGAGACCATCTCAGGCACCGTAGCATCCGCCTTCCCCTCCGTCAATGACGCGGCCCCGTCTTTGACTCGTCTACGTGTTTTCGCTAGCATTTGGCGCATGACGGACGCCGCCTGGACGCTGTATCTCTCCGCGGCGATCACCGGCGGCGCCTTCGGCTACGTCATCCAGCGTGGAGGATTCTGTCTGATGCGCGCGCTGACCAACCTGTTCCTGATGGGCGACGCCACCCTCATGCGCGCGTATGCTCTCGCCCTCCTCGTGGCCATGGCGGGCGTGCAGGCGCTGTCCGCCTCGGGTCTGGTAGAGGTTCCCGTGCGGCCCTTCCACTGGCTATCGAACGTCACGGGCGGCCTCGTGTTCGGCGCGGGCATGGTGCTGGCGGGCGGCTGCTCGGGCAGCACGTGGTATCGCGTGGGCGAGGGCGCGGTGGGCGCGGTGGTGATCCTCCTCGGCTTCGCTCTCGGCGCGACCACGGTACGCCTCGGCGTGCTGGGGCCGCTGCGTGCGTCGCTGCAGGCGCCCACCATTACCGTGAACGATGCCTCGCCCACACTCGCCACCGTTCTGGGGATCTCGCCGTGGCTCGTCATCGCGCTCCTCTGGGTTGTGGGTGCTCTCTGGATCTTCCGGTCACGCGGGTCCGACCAGCCCGGCAAGTGGCCGTGGCAGGTCACGGGCAGCGCGGTGGGTCTGCTCATCGCCGCCGGCTGGTGGACCTCGAGCGTGGTGGAGCGGCCAGTCGGCATCACCCTCGCCGTCAACACCGGTGAGCTCCTCACCTACCCACTCGTGGGCTTCCCCAACCGAATCAACTGGAGCATGGTGATGCTCGTCGCGGTGCCGGTGGGCGCGTTCCTCGCCGCGTGGCCCGCCGGCGATTTTCGCTGGAAGCTGCCCCCGGGCTGGTCGCTCGTGAAGATCTTCGCCGGAGGCCTGCTCATGGGCGGCGCCGCCATTCTCGGTGAGGGCTGCAACATCACGCAGGGGCTGACCAACAGCGCCACCCTCGCCGTAGGCAGCCTGGTGACCATCGCCTCCATCGTGCTGGGCGGCTGGCTCACCCTGCGCGCTCTCTTCAGCGCGCCTTCCTGAGCGGTTCGCTGTCGGCGGCGTGGCGGTGATGTCGACGGGCCGAAGGGCGGGGAGCGGCTGCCCGGGAGCCGTATCTTCTGGGTGTGGTCGAAGTCGGCACGCCGAGTCTCGTGGCACGTGAGAGAGGCCGTGCGGATCGCGACTCAGCGTGCTCCCGGGCAGCCGCTCCCCGCCCTCCGGCCCTCACGTCGTGGTGCTACTCCTTAAATAAATAAGGAGAGGCAGGATCAGTGGACGTCGCGCAGAAGGATGACGGGAACGGGATCGCCGGGGGCGATCGTGGTGTCGCCGGGAACGACGGCGAGGCCATCGGCGGCGACCATGGAACGGAGGATGCCCGAGCTCTGCTCGCCGGTAAGGCGTGCACCGTAGCCGCCCGCGCCGTCCGTGTTCAGCGTGACGCGCAAGTAGCCGCGCCGGCGGCCCGGGTTGGCAATGGGCGCCTCGGCGCGTGCCTGGATCACGGGGCGGAGAAGTCTCGAGTGTCCGCCGAGGCGCCGGAGGGCGGGACGGACGAACAGCTCGAAGGTGACCATGGCCGAGACGGGGTTGCCGGGCAGCGCGAAGACGGGCAACGCGTGCTTGCCTGCTGAGGGAATGGTCGCGAAGGCGATGGGCTTGCCGGGGCGCATGTTGACGAGCCAGAGATGCTGCTCAGCTCCGAGCTGACCGAGGGCGGACTTGACGAAATCGTGCTCGCCCACGGAGACCCCCGCCGACGAGATGAGGAGATCGCAGCCGAGCCCCCACTGGAAGCGTCCTTCGATGTCCGCCTGACGGTCAGGGGCCACCCCGAGACTCACTGGGTCGGCCTCCGCCTCGCGCACTTGAGCCATGAGCGAATAGGTGTTGGAGTTGGGAATCTGTCCCGGGCCGAGGCGGCCGCCCAGGTCGACGATCTCGTCGCCCGTTGAGAGGATGCCCACTCGAGGGCGCCGCACCACACGCACCTGGGAACGACCGAGCGCGGCGAGGATCCCGACCTCCGCCGCGCCGAGGAAACGGCCGGGCTCGAGCACGTGGTCCCCTGCCCTCACGTCCTCGCCGCGCGGACGCACGTAGTCGCCCACGGCCATTGCCCGCGGAATCAGCAGGCGGTCTCCCTCCACCGTCACGTCTTCCTGGGGGATCACGCTGTCGGCGCCCTCCGGCAACGGGCCGCCCGTGAAGATGCGGAACGCCTCGCCCGGGACGAGGGAGCGCGCGGCCACCTGTCCCGCGGCCACGCGGCCGGCCACGGCGAGGCGCGCGGGAGCAGACGCGGAGGCCGCCCTCGTGTCCGCGCTGCGCAACGCATAGCCATCCATGGAGGAATTCGGCCATGGAGGAAGGTCGAGGTTCGCCACCGCCGGCTCCGCGAGCACGCGATGGAGGGCGCGACCGAGCGGCACCTGCTCGTCGCCCAGCACGCCGATGCGGGAGAGAATGCGCTCGAGCGCTTCTTCGACGGAAATCACGCGGGTATTGTACCCTCTCCCGCCCGCGGCAGGCGGAGACGGCTCGTCAGCGGGGCTGACGCAGGAGAGGCTGGTACTTGGCGAGGAAGCGCTGCCGGCTCAGGGCGAAGAGCGCGAAGAAGCCGGCGGTGATCAGAATCTCCCGGATCCCCAAGGGGAAACGCATGTTCTTGTCGATGGACGGGAAGACGATGAGGATGCGCTCCACGAAGATGGCGATCCAGCCCATGAAGAGGATGACCGTGAAGACCTTGTGACGCGTGGGCGGGCGCCCCGTGAGCCGCTTGAGCAAGTACGAGAAGGGAATGAGCCAGCCCACGATGAAGATGGCCCAGGCGATCTGTCCCCACGGCGGATTGAAGAAGCGGCTCAGGAAGAAGCGCGTCTCGATCGGGATGTTGCCGTACCAGATGACCAGGTACTGCGAGAAGAAGAAGTACATCCAGAAGACGCTCATGGCGAAAGTGAGCTTGGCCATGTCCTGGATCCCCGATGGCGAGATCTGGGTCACCCCGCGGGCGTTGGCGCGGATGGCGAGGAAGGTGACGAGGCCGAAGCCGGGATACATCGAGGTGACCACGTAGTAGCCACCGAGGAGACCGCTGTACCACACCGGGTCGAGCGACATCAGGAGGTCGAAGCCCCAGAGGGAGAGCACGACCACGTAGAGGATGAGGAGGATGGTGGCGAGCTTGTTCCGGCGCGCGAGGGCCTCCGGGGTCGCCGCCTCCGGTCCGCCCTCCGCGAACACCGCCTTCGCGAAGACGTTGGCGATCCAGTAGAGGACGAGGCTGCCCAGGGCGATGCGGAGCGACATGAAGGGCACGTTGAGCCAGATCACCTTCTTCGGCAGCGGGTGCGTCACCCACGGATAGAGGGTGGTCCGCCCGAAGAAGAGGATCACGAAGCCCACGAGGGACACCGGGAGGAAGCCCGAGGTGGTCAGGGCCACCCGCTTGACGCTGGGCGACCAGCGCGCCTCCGTCATCTGCATCATGCCAGCGAGCGCGGGACCGGTGATGGCGAAGCTTGACCAGAAAAGCAGGTTGACGAGGTAGATGCCCCAGGTGCCGCGCGGATCGGCGCTCAGGACTCCCCACAGGAAGGCGACGGCGCCGAGGGCGGCGAGAATCCAGAGGAGGCTAGTGCGGCCGCCTGCGCTCTGGTCCATGGTGGCGGCGGTCATCACTTGGCAGCCAGGGTGCGGAGGTAGTTGACCACGTCCCAGCGCTCCTCCGCGGAGAGCGATTCGCCGTAGGAGGGCATCACCGCGCCGCCTACCGAGAGATAGCTCTGCCAGTACCCATCGGTGCGCGCCTTCTGCAGCTCGGGATTGGTCAGGTCGGCCGCCGGAACGAACTTGGCGGCGACGAGGCCATTACCTTTCCCGGAGGCCCCGTGGCACGGCGTGCAGTACACGGTGAAGAGGTTCTCGCCCTTCCGGATCGACTCCGGCGTGGCCGGCACCGGGTTCTTGCGCAGCGCCGCCGCCTCGCGCTGGTCCTTTGGGTAGTAGAGCTGACTTCCCGTGCGCGGCAGGCTTCCCGGGGCCATGGCGAAGTTCATCTCGCCGGGTTTCACCACCTGGCTCTGGATCATGTCGTGGTTCCAGCGGTATACGAGGGCCGTCAACTGCACGCCCCCGATGCCGGCGACGAGGAGCAGAACGAGGACGAAGACGTACTTCATCATCGCCGCACTTCCTCTGCGCCAGCGGTGGTGAGCAGCGCCCGCACCTGCTCCGCCGTCTCCGGCGAACAGTCCACCGCGACGCCGAAGCGATCCAGGGTGAAGCGGGGATCGTAGGTGGGCGACGGCTTCGTCTTGGGCAGCCGGCCCAGCAGGAGCATGGCGACCAGGGTGGCGAGGCCGCCGAAGAGGATGGTCAGCTCGAAGGCGATGATGATGAAGGGGGGAAAGGACACGGGCGCCTTGCCTCCCGTGACGAGCTCCCACTTGAGCGACGACCAGATGGTGAGGAAGAAGCCGGTGGCCGTGCCGGTCAGGGCGCCCATCAAGGTGAAGAGCCGCACCGCGCTGAGCGGCCTGACGCTCTCGATCTCCTCCTCGATCTCCTCCACGGGCACGGGCGTGTACACGGTGAAGTCGACGAAGCCGCGGGCCCGCAAGCGGCGGATAGCATCAAGGGTGGTGTCCACGTGGGCGAACACGCCGAGCACGCTGGCCGTTGCCATATTAATGATGCCCTTCGTGGGCGTGCTTCAGCGGATGGGGAAGGACCTCCTTCACCTCCACGATGGACAGCGACGGCATGACCCGGATGAAGCCCAGGAAGAGGAGGAAGAACCAGGCGAAGGAGCCCGCGATGATGGTGGAATCGGTCACCGTCGGATAGTACGTGCCCCAGGTGTAGGGATAGAAGTCATGGGCCAGCCCCGGGACGATGATGTTGAAGCGCTCCAGCCACATGCCGATGAGGACGAGAATGGAGATGACGAACAGCCACACCGTGTTGAGACGGATGCGCCGCCAGAAGAACACCAGGGGCGAGATGCTGTTGCAGAAGTACATGCCCCAGTACGCCCACGCGTACTGCTTGGTCGCCTTGGCGAACACGCTGGCCCGCTCGAAGTGATCGCCGCTGTACCAGGCGGTGAACACCTCGCAGAGGTAGAAGTAGGTGAGGATGAGGCTGGTCACCAGCACCAGCTTGGCCATGGCGTCGAGGTGCTTGTCCGTGATGTAAGCGTACCAGTTGAAGATGTAGCGCATGGGCAGCACCAGGATGAGGACCATGGCGAAGCCGGAGAAGATGGCCCCGTTCACGAAGAAGGGCGCGAAGAGGGTGGAGTGCCACCCCGGCACCAGGGCCATGGCGAAGTCGAAAGACACCACGCTGTGCACAGAGAGCACCAGCGGCGTGGCCAGGGCGGCGAGCAGCCCGTAGGCGCGGCGGTAGTGCCGCCACTGGGAGTCCGAGCCCTCCCACCCGAGCGCGATCACCGCGTAGATCTTCTTCTTGAAGCCGGTGGCGTTGTCGCGGAGGGCGGCCACGTCGGGCACGAGGCCCACAATGAAGAACACCACGCTGATGGTGAGGTAGGTCGAGATGGCGAACACGTCCCACACCAGCGGTGACTTGAAGTTGGGCCAGAGGTAGCGCTGGTTTGGGTACGGCATGAGCCAGTAGGCGAACCACATACGGCCGGCGTGGATGAGGGGGAAGAGGCCCGCCGTCATCACCGCGAACACCGTCATGGCCTCGGAAGCGCGGTAGATCGAGGTGCGCCACTTCGCGCGGAAGAGATAGAGCACGGCGGAGATGAGGGTGCCCGCGTGCCCGATGCCGATCCAGAACACGAAGGTGGTGATGTACATCGCCCACATCGTGGGAGTGCGCTTGCCCGCCGCCCCGATGCCCGTCCAGATCTGCCACGCCCACGCGGCCACCCCGCAGCCGAGGATGAGCCCGACTAGGCACAGCCAGGAGAAGTACGTGTTCCCCGGCATCCCTACCGTGCGAATGACGTCGCGATTGACGTCCGCCCAGGCGGGCTCGCCCGGCCGCATGGCCACGCTCATGCCTTGTGCTCCTTCTCTTCCCCGTGGCCGGCGACCTCGCCGCGGGCCACGCGGGCGAGATAGGTCACGGCCGGCCTCGTTCCGAGCTCACGCAGGACGTGATAGCTGCGCGGGCTGGCCGAGAGCTTGGACACTCGGGAGGCTCCGTCCTTGAGATTGCCGAAGGTGATGGCCTGGGCGGGACACGTCTGCTGACAGGCCGTCTGGATGTCGCCGTCCTTGAGGGTCCGCGCTGCTTCCCGCGCATCGTTCTTGGCCTTCTCGATGCGCTGCACGCACATGGTGCACTTCTCCATGACGCCGAGCTGGCGCACGGTGACGTCGGGGTTGAGCTGGATGTCGAGCGGCGTGGTCCAGCTGTAGTTGAACCAGTTGAAGCGGCGCACGTGGTACGGGCAGTTGTTGCCGCAGTAGCGCGTGCCCACGCAGCGGTTGTAGATCTGCGCGTTGAGCCCTTCCTTGGTGTGATAGGCGGCGTAGACGGGACACACCGGCTCGCACGGTGCCACCTCGCAGTGCTGACAAAACATGGGCTGGAAGACGTTCTTGGTCTTGCCCTTGGGGCCGTGCTCCCAGCGCTCGAGCCGGATCCACTGCTGGGCGCGTCCATAGGAGACCTGGGCCTTGCCCACCACCGGCACGTTGTTCTCCGCCGAGCAGGCGGCCACGCAAGCCTGGCAACCCGTGCAGGCATCCGAGTCCACCGCGATGCCCCAACGGTACTCGGGATACTTGACGGGCGGATACATGCTCGGATGGCTTGCGTCCTTCGGCGGGCGGCCGCGCAGCTCCATCTCTCGCGCGGCGGCGAGCCCCACCACCTCCACGATCTCGCGGTCGTCGTCGTCGAAGGTCGCCTGCGGGATGGCGAGCGGCTGGCGCGCCCCCGTCTTGGCGAGCGAGACCTTCACGGAGAGGAAGGCGAGGCCGCCGGACGCGGGATCGACGGCTCCGCTCAGGAGGCGCATGGGATTGGCGCCGCCGTTGAGCATGATGTCGCCAAAGTGCCCCGTGCGGAGGTTGCCGGCCTTGGCGTAGACGCCGGAATAGTCGTGACCGAGGCCCATGGCGATGGCCACCGTGCCCGGATGAAGCGTGGGCGACACCCACGCGGGCAGCTCCACGCTGCCATGGGGCGAGGTGAGCTTGACCACGTCGCTGCGTGAAATGCCGAGCTTGTCCGCCGTCTCCGCCGGCACCTCGACCCAGCCGCCCCACGCCACCTGTGTCATGGTGTCGGGCGCTTCCTGCAGCCATGGCTCATCCGCGCTCCGTCCGTCGTAGAAGCGCATCGACGGATAGACGACGAGGGCGTGGCTGCCGTCGCCCTCGAGCTTGGCCGGCTCGACGGTCAGGCGGCTCGCGTCGAACTTCGCGCCACCGCCGGAGGCCGCGGGAGCCACCGCCGCTCGCCAGACGCCACCGCGACGGAGCGACTCCGCCCAGAAGTCCACGCCGTTCGCGCCGCCGCCGTACTCCTTGGCCATGCCCTGCCACTGCTCGCGCACGTAATCCTGGAAGCTCGACCACCGCAGCGGCCCCTTGCCCTCCTCCATGCCGAGGGCCTGCCGCCCGACGGAGAGCAGGATGTCTCCCGTGGCCTTGCCATCAACTGGCTTGCCGTCGATGGCCACTGGTCCCATCGTTGGCTGCATCAGGCCAATCACGCCCTCTCGCGCCACGTAGTCGCCCCAGGACTCGAGCGGATGGAGCGCGGGCAGCAGCACGCTCGCCTTTGCGGACGTTTCCGTGGGTCGCGTGGCAAGGCTCACCATCATCGGGACCTTGGCGAGCGCCTCCACGAAGCCTGCCCTGGGCGGCATGGCGTACACGGGATTCACGTCGGCAAGAATGAGCACCTCGATCTCGCCGGCGGCCATCGCTTGAGCCAATTTCACCATGTCGGCGTAGGGGCTCGCCTTGCCGAGCGCGGAGTCCGCGCCGAAGCGCATGGTCTTGCCCACCGCGCCCACGGCCTGGTTCAGCAAGTTCACCGCGATCAGCGCGTCGGTCGCCTGGGGTCCGATGGTCGCCACGCCTCCCGCGAGGGCGAGTCCGCTCTTGGCTCCCGCGAAGTCGTGGGCGATCCGTTTCATGGTGTCGACGGGAATGCCCGAGGCCTCCGCGACCTTGGCGAGATCCACGTTCTTCACGGCAGCCCGCAGGGCACCGGCATCGCCGCCCTTGCCTTCGTGCCCCGCCTCCACGATCACTTTGAGGATGGCGAGGGCGACCAGGCCTTCGGTGCCGGGAGCGTTGCGTAGCCACTCGTCGGCATTGGCGGAGGTCATCGACTGTCGCGGCTCCACCGCCACGAAGGTGCCCGCCTTCCCGTGGGCGAGCGCGTGCATCTTGGTGAAAGCGGCGGTGTTGGCGACCGGGTTTCCCCACGTCTCCAGGAAGTCGGTGCCGAAGGACAGCAGATAGTCCGCGTCCTCGATGGCGTAATACGGGATACCGTCGCGACCGAACGTGGCGCGAGTAGCCGCCCGGAGCGCCTCGTAGCCGATGGGCTCGTAGGTGATGCGCGGCCGTGCCCCGAGCGCGCGGGTCCACTCGTCCATGAGCTTGCCGAGGCTGCCTGTCTCGAGGCCGCTGACGAGGGCAATCTTGCTCCCCTGCTTGCCCTTGACGAGGCCCTGGAGCTTGCCGATCAGCGCCTTCTCCGCCTCGTCCCACTCCACCGGCTTGCCTGCGACCATGGCGCCGCGATAGCGATCGGGATGATAGAGCCCCTGCAGCGAGGCCTGGCCGCGGATGCACAGGGCGCCCGCGTTCACGGGGTAGTCGGGATTGCCCTCGAGCTTGATGGTGCGGCCGTCACGATTCTTCGCGAGCACGCCGCAGCCGCTGGGACACTCGCGGCACACGGTGGCGAAATAGGAAGCGACCCCGGGAACGATGCCGTCGGGGGGCACGACGTACGGGATGAGCTTCTCGGGTATCGCGCCGATCAGCTCCTTGGCGTCGTTGCCACAGCCGCTCGCCGCCATCGCAGCGCCCGACGTCGCCACGATACGGAAGAACGATCGGCGATCGATGCCGCTCACGCACGTCTCCCCGGATCGTGCATCGTGAGAAGGGCTCGAGGGGAGGGGCAGCGCGGCGAGTGTCGCAGGACGGGGACAACGAGCTCACCCACCATCTACGCTCGTGCACTCCTCGCGCAGCATCGCGCTCGCTCAACGTGCGGACCAGTATGGCCGGCGAAGCGGCGCGACTTCTGGCTCGCGGCCTTGTGAACCGTATCACGCGAGAAAGGAGAGGTCAATAGAGTTTCGGCGGTTACGGACGCTCAGCGTGCGAGGTCGAAGGCCTTGCGGGCGACCCCGGCCGCCTCGTCGAGGTCGCCGGGAGCGTGGGCGAGCGAGACGAAGGCGGCTTCGAACTGTGAGGCGGCGAGGAACACGCCACCATCGAGCATGGCGTGGAAGAAGCGTCCATAGCGCGCGGTGTCCGACCGCTTGGCCGTGGCGTAGTCGGTTACGGGCCCGTCGGTGAAGAACGCGGTGAGCATGGAGCCGACGCGATTGACGGTGAGTGGCACGCCGGCGGCGCGGGCGCCGTCCTCGAGTCCTGCCTGGAGTTGGGCACCACCCTGCTCGAGACGCGCATAGGCTTGTGGCGAGCCAAGCGCGCGGAGAGCGGAAAGACCCGCGGCCACGGCAAGCGGGTTGCCGGAGAGCGTACCCGCCTGATAGACGCCGCCCAGGGGGGCGACGCCCTCCATGATGGCGCGGGCGCCGCCGTACGCGCCCACGGGCAGCCCACCGCCGATGATCTTCCCGAGGCACGTGAGATCGGGGCGCACACCGTAGAGCGCCTGGGCGCCGCCGTAGGCGACGCGGAAACCCGTGATGACCTCGTCGAAGATCAGCAGTGCGCCGTGCCGATCGCAGAGCGCGCGGAGGCCTGGGAGGAATCCGGGAGCGGGCGGGATCACCCCCATGTTGCCCGCCACCGGCTCCACGATAATGGCGGCCACCTCCCCTCCCCGCGCCGCCAGCACCGTCGCCACCGCGTCCAGATCGTTGAAGGGCACGGTGATGGTCAGCGCGGCCAGCGCTGCGGGCACGCCCAGGCTGTCGGGCACGCCGAAGGTGGCGCCGCCGGAACCGGCCTTGACGAGGAGGCTGTCGGCGTGACCGTGATAGCAGCCTTCGAACTTGACGATGGCCTCGCGTCGTGTGAAGCCACGGGCGAGGCGGATGGCGCTCATGGCCGCCTCCGTGCCGGAGGAGACGAGACGCACCATCTCCATGGACGGGACGGCGCGCGAGATCAACTCGGCCAGCTCGACCTCTCCCTCCGTGGGCGCTCCGTAGCTGGTGCCCCGCCGCAAGGCCTCGCCCACCGCCTCCAGCAGCGACGGCGCGGCGTGGCCGAGAATGAGCGGTCCCCACGACCCGAGGAAGTCGATGTAACTCCGGCCATCCACGTCGGTGATGCGACAGCCCTCGGCCCGCGCCACGAAGAACGGCGAGCCCCCTACGCCACGAAAGGCGCGCACCGGGCTGTTCACGCCGCCGGGGATGACCCGCTGAGCCTTGGCGAAGAGCCCGTCGGAGCGCGTGCTCACCCGCGCGAGTCTCCCTCGGGTTTCTTCCATTCCACCGGGACGAAGTCGCGCTGGGCGGGGTCCCAGCGAAAAGCACCGGCGTCGTCGATCCGACCTTGCAACACCGACACCACCACGTAGATCGCCTCCGGGTACGCCGGCTCGCCGTTGATCAGCGCGTTGTGCTTGTCGGTGGCGGAGAAGTAGGCCCCCGCGTCGATGTGGGAATGGTAGATGGTCGCCACACGGAATCCCTGCGCCTCCCGACGGCCCATGGCAATCAGGTCCTTGGGATCGATGTAGTAGGCGGTGCGGGAATCTCGGGGATGACGCTGCGGATCCTTGGCGTGGAGCTCGTCCTGGATGTTGCGACAGGGAAGGAGGATGCGCTCGCCGCTCCGGTCCATCACCACTCCGCAGCACTCGCCAGGGTACTCTGCGGCGGCCTGGGACAGGACCCGCGCGTACTCCTCAGAGGTCAGGATCATCGAGGATGGGTCAGCTACCGGCGCGTTCCGGTTCGCCCCCGGTGAGGACCGGCCGGCCGTCGGCGAAGGCGGGCCCGCCCCCCGCCAGGGCCGGAATGATCGAGACCTCGTCGCCGTCCTTCAGCGACGTCTGCAAACCCTGGAGGGATTCGATGGCTTCACTGTTCACGTAGAGGTTCACGTGATGATGGACCTCGCCCGCCTCGTTGCGCACCAGCCCCTTGAAGCCGCTGAACCGGCCCTCGAGCTCGTCGAGCAGGCCGCGCACGTCGCGCGCCTCCACGGAGACGCGGTCCTTGTTGTTCGTGGCCCGGCGAAAGGGCGTGGGGATATAGACGTCGATGCTCATGGCTTGTCCTTTTCTAGAACGACACGCTGAGATAGCGCTCCCCAGTATCGCACAGCACGGTGACCACGATCTGCTCGGGGGTGAGCGCTTCGGCGACGCGGCACGCTGCCCACACGTTGGCGCCGGCGGAGATGCCCACGAGCAGCCCTTCCTCGCGGGCGAGGCGGCGCGCGGTGGCCGTGGCGTCCTCGTCGCGGACCTGCATCACCTCGTCCATCACGGCGCGGTTGAGCACGCCGGGCACGAAGGAGGCGCCGATGCCCTGGATGCCGTGCGGGCGCGCCCGCCCCCCCGAGAGCACGGGAGATCGTGTCGGCTCGACCCCGATCACGCGCACGCCGGGCAGCCGCTCGCGCAGCACCTCGCCCACGCCGGTGATCGTGCCCCCCGTGCCCACTCCCGCTACGAAGACGTCGACGCGCTCCTCCGTCGCCTCCAGGATCTCCAGCGCCGTGGTGAGGCGATGCGCCTCGGGGTTCGCGGGGTTCTCGAACTGCTGCGGCATGAAGTAGTCGGGGTGCTCGCGCAGGAGCTCCTGGGCGGCGAACACCGCCCCCGTCATGCCCTCGATGGCCGGAGTGAGATGGATCTCCGCGCCGTACCGCGACAGTAGTCGCTGGCGCTCCACGCTCATGTCGTCGGGCATGGTCAGGATGAGGCGATAGCCACGCACCGCGCACACCATGGCGAGACCGATGCCCGTGTTGCCACTCGTCGGCTCCACGACGGTCGCCCCGGGCTTGAGCCGCCCGCGCCGCTCCGCATCCTCGATCATGCTCACGGCGATGCGATCCTTCACGCTGCCCCCGGGATTGAGCGACTCCATCTTGGCGAGCACGACGCCTCCGCCTGCCTTGGGCACCCGGTTGAGGCGCACGATTGGCGTGCCGCCCACGACGTCGAGCACCGAGGCGGCGATGCGCGGCCGGACCAGGGTTGCCGTTTTCCGTTGAGTCATGGCCACCAATCCTATCGGGAACGATAGTTCCCCGGCAAAAAAATGTTCAGATGTGATACATGGGCTTCGCTGATTCCCGCCGCTCGGCCGCGTGCCTTCTCAAGTCCTCCAGCGTGGTGCCGTCCACCACGGCGTCCACCGCTTCCGACACCGCCCGCCACAGGTAGGTCAGGTCACCGCCCGCATCGGGCGACGCGCTGCGAGATGTACGCCCGGAGCCGCCGAGCCCGGGCCGCCCCTCGACGGCGCGAAGGAGCGCCCCCACGGTGATCTGCTCGGGCGCCTTGGCAAGACGGTAGCCACCCGCCGAGCCGCGGCGCGAGTGGAGAAAGCCCGCGCGCTTGAGAGCCAGGAGCACCTGCTCCAGGTAGCGCTGGGGAATGCCCTGGCGCCGCGCGATGTCCTGGATCGGCTGCAGGGTCTCGCCGTCGTCCGTCAGCGCCAGGTCGAGCATCGCCTTGATGGCGTACTCCCCTTTGGCGGTGACGGTCACGCGCTTCTCCGCTCCAGGATGCGCGCCACCTCCTTGGCGAAGTACGTGATGACGATGTCCGCTCCTGCGCGCCGGATGCCCGTGAGCGCCTCCATCATGGCCGCCTCCTCGTCGAGCCATCCGAGCTGGCCCGCCGCACGGAGCATGGCGTATTCGCCGGAAACGGAGTACGCGGCCACGGGGACGCCGAATTCGTTCTTGACCCGGGCGATCACGTCGAGATAGGGCAGGGCCGGCTTGATCATGACGATGTCGGCGCCCTCGTCCACATCGAGGGCGACCTCGCGCATCGCCTCCGTGGAGTTCGCGGGATCCATCTGATACGAGCGCCGGTCGCCGAACTGCGGCGTGGAGTTCGCCGCCTCGCGGAAGGGCCCGTAGAAGGCCGAGGCGTACTTGGCCGAGTAGGCCATGATCGGCGTTTCCTGATTGCCGTTTTCGTCCAGGGCTTCGCGGATGGCCGCCACGCGCCCGTCCATCATGTCGGAGGGAGCGATCATGTCCGCGCCCGCGTCGACCTGAGAGACGGCAGTGCGCGCGAGGAGATCGAGGGTGGGGTCGTTGCGCACGCGCCCTTGCTCCACCACCCCGCAGTGCCCGTGGCTCGTGTACTCGCACAGACACACGTCGGTGATCACGAGGAGATCCGGAATGGTCTCCTTCACCGCCCGCACCGCCTGCTGGATGATGCCGTCCTCGGCATAGGCCTCGCTGCCCCGCGGGTCCTTCTCGGCGGGCAGGCCGAAGAGGAGCACGGCGGGAATGCCCATGGAGGCGGCGTCCTTGCACTCCTTCAGCAGCTCGTCCACGGAGAGCCGGAACTGCCCCGGCATAGATGTAATGGGCTCACGCACGCCGCGGCCGTGGACGGCGAAGAGAGGATAGACGAGATCCTGTACGCCGAGCTGTGTCTCGCGCACCATCTTGCGCAGGAGGGGCGATTCGCGAAGCCGGCGCGGTCTATACAGGGGAAACGGCATGGCTCAGTCTCCATTTATCCTCAACATGCCTTTGGCATGTTGACCGTGGGCCATCCAGGTTAGGTCAACCCGCGGGGCCTCTCGATGCTCGATTCCTGATCGAGCAGGTCGGACAATCGGCGTTACCTCTCGATGCTCGATTCCTGATCGAGCAGATTGGACCATCGGCGTTACCACCATCCTCAACATGCCTTTGGCATGTTGACCGTGGGCCATCCAGGTTAGGTCAACCCGCGGGGCCTCTCGATGTGCGATTCCTGATCGAGCAGGTCGGACAATCGGCGTTACCTCTCGATGCTCGATTCCTGATCGAGCAGATTGGACCATCGGCGTTACCACCATCCTCAACATGCCTTTGGCATGACGCTCGCCTGGTCTCTCGATGGTGGTCTCCGCGTTTCCTCTCGAGGGGGCCGATCGGGCCGGGGTTTCATCTCCTTGTGCTTCTTCCTTCGCTGGCGTAGTGGGTGGCGATCGCTTGGGCCAGCGCCGGGATAGTGTACTCCCTCGGGACGATGGCTGTCTCGATGCCAAGGGCGCGCGCGGTGTCTCGCGTCACGGGGCCGATGCAGGCGACGGTGACGCCGGAGAGCAGCCGGGGCAGGTCGGCCGCGTTGAAGAGATTCGCAAAGTGGCGCACGGTGGAGGAGCTCGTGAAGGTGACGACGTCCACACGCCGATCGGCGAGCGCCCGCCGCAGCTGGGCTGGGTCCTCCTCGGCGGCGCGCGTTGCGTAGGCGGCAACCTCGTCGACCCGGGCCCCGGCGACCTCGAGCTCGCGCACGAGCACGTCCCGCGTCTCCGCGGCGCGGGGCAGGAGCACGCGCTCCCCAGGCTCGATGAAGCGTCGCAGATGCTCCGCGAGGCCTTCCGCTACGTATTCCTCCGGCACGACCTCGGGCCGGAGGCCGGCGGCACGCAGCGCTTCCGCCGTCGCCGGCCCGATGGCGGCGAGGCGCAGGCCCCCGAGAGCTCCGACCTCGCGGCCCAGATCCTTGAGGCGCCGACGTGTCATCTCCACGCCGTTGACGCTGGTGAAAACCGCCCATCGATAGTCGCCGAGACGGCCGAGGGCGCGATCCAGCGGGGCCCAGGACACGGGCGGCTCGATGACGATGGTCGGCGCGAGGAGCACGGTCGCGCCCGCGTCCTCGAGCAGCGAGGCGAAGCTTTCCGCCTGGCCACGGGGCCGCGTCACCACCACCACCCGACCGGCCAGCGGCTTGGCCGCCGCGACGGACACTACGCCCTCTCCGGCTCGAGGAGGGCGCGCGCGCCGCGCGCGAGGAGATCGTCGGCGAGTCGCTCCCCCACCGCTGCCGCATTTCCAGGAGCACCGAGCGCGCGACCGCGGGTCACCGTGCGGCCATCGACGCTTGCCACCAGCCCGTCGATGGCGAGCACCGAGTCGTGCACCTGCGCGAAGCCGGCCACCGGGGTATGGCAGCCGGCGCCGAGGCGACGAAGGAAGGCGCGCTCCGCCTCCGCCTCTGCCCTGGCCGCGGGATCATCGAAGCTCTCGAGCACCTCCAGCACCGCGCGATCAGTACAGCGCGCCTCCACGCCGAGGATCCCCTGCCCCACTGCGGGGAGAAACTCGTCCGCGGGGAGGACCTGGATGTGCTCCGGCTTCAGGCCGAGCCTCTGGAGGCCGGCTCGAGCCATGACCATGGCGTCGTAGAGCCCCTCCTCGAGCTTGCGGAGCCGTGTGTCCACGTTGCCGCGGATGGGCTCGACGCGAAGATCAGGCCGTCGAGCGAGGAGCAGCGCGCGACGCCGCAGGCTCGAGGTGGCCACCCGAGCCCCGCGCGGCAGATCGTCCAGCGTGCCGCCACTCCGCGTGAGGAGGACGTCGCGGGGATCCTGGCGCGCGGAGAAGGCAGCGAGGCACAGGCCTTCCGGCAGCTCGGCGGGCATGTCCTTGAGACTGTGGACGCCGCCGTCCACCCGGCCGTCGAGCAGCGCTTCCTCGATCTCCTTCACGAAGAGGGCCTTGCCCCCGAAGTCCGCGAGGGCCACGTCGGCGAGCCGGTCTCCGGAGGTCCGGATGGTGACCAGCTCGACCTCGTGGCCGCGGGCGCGGAGGGCGTCGGCGACCTCGGTGCTCTGCACCACGGCGAGCCGGCTGCCACGAGTGCCGAAGCGGAGCTTCATCCGCGCGGCGCCCCGCGACCCTTACCCCCGAGGCCGAAGAGCTCCGAGATGACCTCGATCCAGCGGTGCCCATGGCCAGACTTCGAGGAATCACGCAGCTTCACGGTGGGAGCATGCAGCACCTTGTTCACGATGCCCTGAGAGAGTGCCTCCAGGGCCTGGCGAGTCGCCTCGTTGGCTCCGGGGAGGCGGGCGAGCGCGCGCGCGAGCTCCGCCCGGCGGATCTCCTCGAGCTTTTCGCGCAGGGAGACGATGGTGGGCACGACCTCCAGGCTCCGCAGGCGCTCCGAGAACTTCTCCACCTCGCGCTCCACGAGCGTCTCCGCCCGCTGCGCTTCGCGCTGGCGCTCGCGCAGGTTTGCTTCGACCACGGAGCGCAGATCGTCCACGTCGTAGACGAAGACATCGTCGAGCTCGTTGACGGCGGCTTCAACGTTCCGCGGCACCGCGATGTCGATGAAGAAGAGGGGGCGCCCCCGCCGGGCGGGCAGGATCGCCATCACCTCTCGCGTGGTGACGATCGGCGCCGACGCCGCCGTGGAAGTGATGACGATGTCGACTTGACCCATCACGCCGAAGAGATCCGCGAAAGGCACCGCGGTGCCCGCGAGATCGCGGGCCAGCTCCTGAGCTCTGCTCGCCGTGCGATTGGTGACGTAGAGAGGCAAGGTACCGACGTCCTGCAGGTGACGCGCGGCCAGCTCCCCCATCTCCCCCGCTCCCACGAGGAGGACAGAGCGTCCCTCCAGCCCGTCGAAGATCTTGCGCGCGAGCTCGACCGCGGCAAAGGCGACCGACACCGCGTGCCGGCCCACCTCAGTATCCGAGCGCACGCGTTTGGCCACGGCGAAGGCCTGGCTCATGAGCGAGTGGAGCACGGGGCCCACCGTGCGGGAGGACTGAGCGAGGGCGAAGGCGTCCTTGACCTGGCCGAGAATCTGCGGCTCACCCAGCACCATGGAGTCGAGGCTGGAGGCCACGCGGAAGGCGTGCTGCACGGCCTCCGCCCCGTCCTTGGCGTAGAGCAGAGGCTCGATGATGGAGAGATCGACCCCGCGTTGGGCGGCCATCTGACGGAAGGCCGCGGTCCGGGCCTCGCCCGCCACCTCGGCGATGCCGTACACCTCGATGCGATTACAGGTGGAGAGGATCATCACCTCCGCGCAGGTGCCTCGTCCCACCAGGCCGGCAAGGATCTCGCGCAGCTTGTCCTCGTCGACCACGAGTTGCTCCCGCACCGCGATGGGCGCGGTGCGGTGCGAGAGACCGGCCACGAATAGGCGCTCGATCACGAGCCGTGCCTCCCCTGGAAGAGCACGCCCGCCCCCAGGGTGGCGAGGAGAACGCAGAAGCCCGCGATGGAGAGGTAGGCGGCGCGCCGGCCATGCCAGTGGCCGATGGCGCGGCCGCACAGAGTCGCCGCATACACGAGCCACATGACGAGGGAGAAGAGCGCGAGGGGATCGCTGAGGAGGTCGCGCCCCCATGCCCGCCCCGCACGCACGAAGCCCAGGGCGAGGCCCACGGTGAGGAAGGGAAAGGCCGCGGTGAGGGTCATGAGGGTGAGGCGGTCGAGGGCCTCCAGCGACGGCATCCGGAAGTAGAAGGTACCCGTGCGCTTGGCCTTGAGCTGGCGCTCCTGGAGCAGGTACATGATGGCGCTGCCGAAGTTGAGGACGAGGGCGGCCAGCCCTACCAGGACGAGAGCCACGTGGACGAGGATCCACGCGTTCGACGCGCGCGGCTCGAGCGCGAGATCGCGCAGACCGGTGGGCAGGCCCAGCCCAAGGGCCAGCACCACGGGCAACACAAAGGCGCTGAAGCTGGTCAGGCCGTGGCGCCGCTCCACCCACAGATCGAGGAGCACGGCGACCCAGATCACGAGGGACACGACCTCGGCGAGAGTGAGGACGGGCACTCTCCGGAGCTCCAACCCGCGCAGCACGATGGCCGCGATGTGACAGAGCCAGCCCGCCACCGTGAGCTCGCGCGCGAGGAGGAGAAGCCCGTCGCGCCGCCACACGAGAGAGGCGAGGGCGGCGAGCGCGGCCACGATATAGGCGGTGAGCGCGATGTCGAAGACGACGGCGTTCACTGCCCACACGCTCCGTGCCAACTACTCCCCGACACGGCGAGGAACCTCGACATGTTCAGCTCACTCCCGACAGGTCGAGGGCATCGCCCGCATAGAGGTTCAGGCGTCCGCTCCGGAGATAGCCCACCACCGTCACCCCGAGCTGCTCGGCGAGGGCAACCGCCATCTCGGTGGGCGAGGTACGCGAGGCGACAACGGGGACGCCCATGCGCGCGGCCTTGAGGAGCATCTCCGATGAGACGCGCCCCGTGGAAAGAAGGATACGGTCGGTGGTCGGGATCCCGCGCTGGAGGGCAAGGCCCTTGATCTTGTCCACCGCATTGTGCCGGCCCACGTCCTCGGCCGCGAGGAGGATACGCGCGCGGTCGGCGAGCGCGGCGCCGTGGATGCCGCGCGAGGCGTGGTAGTGCACGGAGGCGGCCACGAGGTCGGCCATGCGGTCCACCAGCGCCGCCGGCCGCACCCGCAGGGAGGACTGCAGGCGCGGAAAGAGCCGCGGGTCGATGCGGAAGGTGATCCCGCCCCCGCAGCCCGAGGTGAGAATGCGCTCGGTGGGCAGGGTCACCGGGTGCTCGAGCTCGACCTCGGCTCGGCCGTCGATCTCGGAGATCCGCAGGGCGGTCACCTCGTCGAGGCTGCCGATGACCTTCTCCATCCACAGGTACCCGAGCACGAGAGCCTCGAGATCGAAGGGGGAGCACAGCAAGGTGAGGAAGCGCGCGCCGTCGATGTAGATCGTGAGCGGCTGCTCGCGAACGACCTCGCCCTTCACCTCGTCCAGTCGGCCGCCTCTGACCTGGAAGTACGTGCGCATGGCCCCTATCGTGCCACGCGGGCGCGGAGGAGGCCAAGGGCCCGCCGCGCTCCGCCGCCGCGCGGAAGCCCCCACCGCCCTCTCCAACCGCTCACCCGGATCATCGCATCAGGCCCCCGTAACGCACCCGGACCAGGAAGAGTCCCTGAGGCGGCGCCGTCGGCCCGGAACGCGTACGGTCCCGGCCCGCGAGGAGCTCGCCCAGCCAGCCCGGCGCCCGCGCGCCCCGGCCGATCTCGACCAGGCTGCCCACGATGTTCCGCACCATGTGATGCAGGAAGCTGTCGGCGGAGATCAGCACGCCGAGCTGGTCGCCGCGCGACACGAGGCGGATGGAGCACACCGTGCACGTGGGGGTGCGCCCGCGCCCCGGCGCCGCGCAGAAGGCCGAGAAGTCGTGCTTGCCGCGCAGCGCGTCGGTGGCCGCGCGCATTCGCGACACGTCGAGGGGGAAACGCGGGTGCCACGCGAAGCGTCTCCACATGGGATGCGCGACGCGGCGACCATCGATCACGTAGAGGTAGCGCTTGCCGAGCGCGCTCCGTCTCGCGTCGAAACCGGCAGGGGCCTGCGCCGCCTCGAGCACGCGCACGCTCTCGGGAAGGACGGCGTTGAGTCCGCGCGCGAGCCGAGCGGGTTCGAGGGTGGAGGTCGTGACGAGACTCGCCACTTGACGGAGGGCGTGCACTCCGGCGTCGGTGCGGCTTGCCCCCGTGACCTTGACCACCTCACCGAGGATCCGCGCGCAGGCCTCGCCCACGAGGCCCTGCACGGTCGTCTGGTCCGGCTGCACCTGCCAGCCCGCGAAGTCCGTGCCGTCGTAGGCGAGGGTCAGGCGCAGGGTAGGCAGGGCGGCCTCAGCGGATCAGTAGCTCCGCGATCTGGATGCCGTTCAGCGCGGCGCCCTTGCGAAGCTGGTCGCCCACCACCCAGAAATTGATGGCGTTGGGCGACGTAAGGTCCTGGCGGATACGGCCCACGAAGCAGTCGTCCTGCCCCTCCACCGTCACCGGCATCGGATACCGGTTCTGCGCCGGCTCGTCCCACAAGGTCAACCCCGGGAAGCCCGCGAAGAGCTCGCGGGCGCGCTCGGGGCCTAGAGCGACCTCCGTCTCCGCGTTCACGGCCACGGAGTGCGCGGTGAACACGGGCACGCGGACGGTGGTGGGGGAGATGGCGAGCTCGGGCGCGCCGAGGATCTTGCGCACCTCGTGCACGAGCTTCATCTCCTCGCCCGAGTAACCGCGATCGTCGAACTTATCTATGTGCGGGATCACGTTGAAGGCGATCTGGTGGGCGAAGTACTTGGGCGTTATGGCTTCCCCCCGCGCCCAGGCGAGGGTCTGACTTCTCAGCTCCTCCACGCCGTTCACCCCCGCGCCCGACACCGCCTGATAGCTGGTGGCGATGACGCGACGGAGCCGGCCCGCGTCGTGCAAGGGCTTGAGCGGCATCACGGTGACGATGGTGGTGCAGTTGGGACATGCCACGATGCCACGATGTCCGGCGAGGGCGTGTGCGTTCACTTCGGGCACGACGAGGGGCACGGTGGGGTCCATGCGAAAGGCGCTCGACTTGTCGATGACCACCGCTCCCGCCTTCACGGCGAGGGGCGCCAACTCCTTCGACTGAGCGGAGCCCGCGGAGAAGAGCGCGATGTCCACGCCCTTGAACGATTCCGGGCTCGCCTTCTCGACTCGGACGGTCTCGCCCTTGAACGTCACCGTCTTGCCTACCGACCGCTCGGAGGCGAAGACGCGGAGCGCCTTCACGGGGAATTTGCGCTCGTCGAGGAGCTTGAGGGTGGTCTGTCCCACCGCGCCCGTGACGCCCACCACCGCGACGGTCTGCCCTGAGGCCATATGCCTACCCTTTCACGTCGTTCATGAGTACGATCGCTGCACTTCGCCCGCGATCAGGTCGCCCATCTCCTTGGTCCCCACCAGCTTCATGCCCGCTGCATGAATGTCCCGCGTGCGATGTCCCTGCTCGAGGATGCGCAGGGTCGCTGCGTCGATCCGATCCGCGTCCTTGCCCATGTCGAGCGAGTAGCGCAGGAGCATCCCCGCGGAGAGGATGGCCGCGATGGGATTGGCCACACCCTGCCCTGCAATGTCGGGCGCGGTGCCATGCACGGGCTCGTAGAGGGCGACCCGACCGCCCAGGCTCGCCGAGGGCAGCATGCCCATGGAGCCGGCGAGGATGGCCGCCTCGTCCGAGAGAATGTCGCCGAAGGTGTTCTCCGTCACGATGGTGTCGAAGTGCGTGGGCTTGTGCACGAGGGCCATGGCGCAGTTGTCCACGAGCACGTGCTCGAGCTGCACGTGGGGATACTCCTTCCCCACCCGCGTCACCACTTCACGCCAGAGCTGCGAGACCACGAGGACGTTGGCCTTGTCCACGGAAGCAAGACGCTTCCGCCGCTTCATGGCCACATCGAAGGCCACCCGCGCCACCCGCTCGATCTCTCGCGACGTGTAGGCCATGGTGTTGATGGCTCGCGTGCCGCCGTCCGCGAACTCCTCGCGCCCCCGCGGCTCGCCGAAGTAGAGGCCGCCCGTGAGCTCGCGGATGACCATGATGTCGGTGTTCTCCACCACGTCGCGCTTGAGGGGGGAGGCGTCCACCAGCATGGGGAAGCAGGTGGCCGGCCGCAGGTTGGCGTAGAGATCGAGCTCCTTGCGCAGGCCGAGAAGACCGCGCTCGGGCCGTTTTTCCTGGGGCAGGTTGTCCCACTTGGGCCCGCCCACCGAGCCGAACAGGATGGCGTCGCTCCGCTCGCAGAGGGCGAGGGTGGCGGGAGGCAGGGGCTCCCCCGTGCCATCGATAGCGGCGCCTCCGATGAGGGCCGGCTCGAACTCGAAGGCCACGCCGGTGGCCCGGCCCACCACCTCGAGCGCTTTGCGCGCCTCGGGCGTCACCTCCTGCCCGATGCCGTCTCCTCCCAGGATCGCGATCTTGTGCGTGGCCATCAGGCAGGCCTCCGGGTCGTGTTTGCTCTCGCCGCCATGCGCGCGCTCACGCGCTCTTCTCCGCCACTTGCACCTGCTCCGAGCGCAGGCGCATCCACACGAGGCGCCCAGGGCCGCTCAGCAGGTAGAGGGAGAAGAGGACGAAGAGGAACCACTGCGGATGGGTGGCGACAATGAGCACGCCGAGAACCACGAGCACCAGCACCTGGGCGGGCCGGCGGCGCGCGAAGTCGACCTCCTTGAAGCTGTAGTAGCGAAAGGTCGAGACCATGAGGAGGGCGACGATCACCGTGCCCACCGCGATGGCCGCGGCCAGCCAGCGGGACACCACCACCCCCTCCAGGAGGAGGGCGGTCGAAGCGACGATGCCCGCGGCGGCGGGGGTGGGCAGTCCCACGAAGTACCGGCGATCCGTCACACCCTGATAGACGTTGAAGCGGGCGAGACGCAGGGCGCCGCAGATCACGAAGAGGAAGGCGCCGAGCCAGGCGACCCGTCCCGCTTGGGAGAGGGCCAGCGAGTACAGCATGAAGGCGGGCGCCACGCAGAAGGACACCGCGTCGGCCAGCGAGTCGAACTCCACGCCGAACTGGGTGGTGGTCCGGGTGAGGCGAGCGACCTTGCCGTCGAGGATGTCCAGGACCATGCCCACGAACACCGCCACCGCCCCCTCTACGAAGCGGGCCTGCGCGGACAGCACGATGGCGAGGAAACCGCAGAACAGATTAGCGGTGGTAAACAGGCTCGGGAGGAGGAAGATGCCGCGACGCGGATGCTCGCGCAGCTCCTGCCACCGGCGACGACGCGGATGCCGGGCCCCCTCCCCACTCGAATGCCGACGTCTCACCGCAGCACCCCCATGACGGTCTCCCCGCCTCTGACCCGATCACCCACCTTCACGCGCATCTCCGCCGACCGCGGCACGAGCAGATCCGTGCGTGACCCAAAGCGGATCAGCCCGAAGCGCGCACCCGCGGCGAGCTTGTCTCCCCGCTCCACCCGACAGACGATGCGACGAGCGAGCACGCCCGCGATCTGCTTCACGCTCACTCGCGCCCCCTCCCCCTGGAGCGCGACGGTGCATCGCTCGTTCAGCTCGGACGCCTCGTCCTTGTAGGCGGCCATGAAGCGCCCTCGCGCCCGCTCCACGCTCTCCACGAGCCCGGCCACCGGCGATCGGTTCACGTGCACGTCGAGGGGGGAGAGGAAGATGGAGGTCCGCACCGCCTCGCCCACCCACGGATCGTGCACCTCGTCGACCCTCATCACCCGACCGTCGGCGGGAGCCAGCACCAGCCCGGCTCCGCTCGGTGGCGTCCGCTCCGGATCGCGGAAGAAGCCGAGGCAGGCCAGGGCGACGATCCCCACCCCCACCGCCGCCGGCCACCAGCCGAACAGGGCCAGGATACACGCGACCACAGCGGGTACGAGGATAAACGGCCAGCCCTCGGGGGCGACGGGAACGCGCATCCCCCGACCGGTGCCTTACATCCGTGGCGGCTTGATCCAGGACATCATTTTGCGGAGCCGCCCGCCGACCTCTTCGATCTGATGGTCCGCCTCGCGCTTGCGCATGGCGAGGAAACCCGCGCGGTGCGCCTGATTCTCGAGGATCCACTCCCGCGCGAATTGGCCAGTCTGGATCTCGCGGAGGATCTTCCGCATCTCGGCCTTCGTTTCGTCGCTCACGATGCGTGGGCCGCGCGTGTAGTCCCCGTACTCCGCGGTGTCGGACACCGAGTAGCGCATGTAGGCGAGGCCGCCCTGGTAGAAGAGGTCCACGATGAGCTTCATCTCGTGCATGCACTCGAAATAGGCGACCTCGGGCTGGTAGCCGGCCTCGCACAGCGTCTCGAAGGCCGCCTTGATGAGATGCGACACTCCCCCGCACAGCGTGGTCTGCTCGCCGAAGAGATCGGTCTCCGTCTCTTCTTTGAAGGTGGTCTCGATGACGCCGGCCCGCGTGCAACCCACGCCCTTGCCGTAGGCGAGCGCGGTGTCCCGGGCCTTGCCCGACACGTCCTGGTACACGGCGACGAGGGCGGGCACCCCGGGCCCCTCCGTGAAGAGATCGCGCATCACGTGGCCGGGCGCCTTGGGCGCGATCATCGACACGTCGACGTCCGGCGAGGGCACGACCTGATTGAAGTGGATGTTGAAGCCGTGCGCGAACATGAGGGTCTTGCCCTTGCCGAGGGTGCCGCGGATCGCTTCCTCATAGACCTGGCGCTGAGTCTGGTCAGGGAGGAGGATCATGATGATGTCGGAGGCCGCCGCGGCATCGCCCACCGTCATGACCTTGAAGCCAGCCTTCTCGGCGGCCGCCCAGCTCTTCGACCCCTTGTAGAGGCCGATGGTCACGTCCTGACCGGAGTCCTTGAGGTTCAACGCGTGGGCGTGGCCTTGGCTGCCGTAGCCGATGATGGCGATCTTCTTGCCCTTGAGCAGTCCCAGATCCGCGTCCTGATCGTAGAAAATCTTCGCCGGCATTTCGTGGTTCTCCTGTGAGGTGAAATTAGTCCGCGAATCCGACCACCCGCGGGTCCGGGGGGGCGGGGCGGGTGGCGGGCTTGCCGAGCTTCTCGTCGACCCGACGCAGCCGCGCCTTCGGGCCGCGCGCGATGGCGACCTTGCCCGTGCGCACCACTTCCTGGACGCCGAAGGGCCGCAGCAGCTCGAGGATGGCGGTGATCTTCGACTCCTCGCCCGTGACCTCGAGGGTGTAGCTGGCCGCCGTCACGTCCACCACCTTGGCCCGGAAGATATCCGCGATGCGTAGGATCTCCGCGCGGGCTGCGGGTTCCGCGTTGACGCGGATGAGGAGCATCTCCCGCTCGACGTGGGTCTCCTCGCTGAGGTCGTTGACCTTGATGACGTCGATGAGCTTGTGGAGTTGCTTCATCACCTGCTCGATGACGAAGGCGTCGCCGCGCACCACCAGGGTCATGCGGGACACGGAGGGATCGAGGGTCTCCCCCACGGAGAGGCTCTCGATGTTGTAGCCGCGGGCGGAGAAGAGCCCGGCCACACGCGAGAGAACGCCGAACTTGTTCTCCACGAGCACGGCGATGGTGTGCTTCGAGTGCTCGCTGGCGTCGGCCACGGCTAGAACCCCGTCTGCGACCGGGCAGCGCGGTCGCGGACCTCCCGGCTGGGCGGCGCCAGGATCATGTCGGTGTTGGCGCCCCCCGCGGGCACCATGGGGAACACGCACTCGTCCTTGTTGACCCACACGTCCAGCACCACGGGGCCGGGGGTGGCGATCATCTTCTCGAGAGCAGGCACCACTTCCGAGGGCTTGGTGGCGCGAATGCCCGCGCACCCGTAGGCCTCGGCCAGCTTGACGAAGTCGGGGCTGGGACCGAGGTCGATGGCGCAGAAGCGCTCCTTGTAGATGATGCGCTGCCACTGGCGGACCATGCCGTGGCCGCCGTTGTTGATGATCACCGTCTTCACGGGCAGCCGCTCCTCGAAGCAGGTGGCGAGCTCCTGGCTGTTCATGGCGAACGAGCCGTCGCCATCGATGTTGATCACGAGCTTGCCCGGATTGCCTGCCTGCACTCCCATGGCCGTGGGCAGGCCATAGCCCATGGTGCCGAGACCACCTGAGGTGCACCACATGCGCGGGTGCTTGAAGCGGTAGTACTGGGCCGCCCACATCTGGTGCTGCCCCACTCCGGTGACCATGAAGGCCTCGCCGTTGGTGAGGTTGGAGATCTCTTCGATCACGTACTGCGGCTTGATGACCTCGTCGGACCACTCGTAGCGAAGGGGCTGATCGCGCTTCCACTCCGCGATCTGCTCGGACCACTGCCGCCGCGCCTCCCGCACCGCCCCCGCGGGATAGGTCTTCATCTCCTCGCGCACGGCCTGGAGGAGGGCGGCGAGCACGCGCTTGCCGTCGCCCACGATGGGGATGTCCACCTTGATGTTCTTGGAGATGGACGAAGGATCGATGTCGATATGGATGATCTCCGCGCTGGGGGCGAAGGCGTCCACTCGGCCGGTGACGCGGTCGTCGAAGCGCGCCCCGATGGCCACGAGGCAATCCGAGTGGTGCACGGCCATGTTGGCGTAGTACGTGCCGTGCATGCCCAGCATGTCGAGGGAGAGCGGATGGGCCATGGGGAAGGAACCCAGCCCCATGAGGGTCTGGGTCACCGGCACCTGGGTCAGCTCGGCCAGCTCGAAGAGCTCGGGAGCGCCGTCGGCGGAAATGACCCCGCCGCCCACGTAGAGCACGGGGCGCTTCGCCCGCACGATGGCCCGGGCCGCCTTCTTGATCTGCCCAGGATGGCCGTCGTAGGTCGGGTTGTAGGAGCGGAGATGCACCCGCTCGGGATACTCGAAGCTCCACTCCTTCACGAGCACGTCTTTGGGCAGGTCCACGTGCACGGGGCCGGGCCGGCCGGAGGAGGCGATGTGAAAGGCCTCCTTGATGGTGGCGGCGAGCTCGTTGCCGTCTTTGACGAGGAAGTTGTGCTTGGTCGCCGAGCGAGTGATGCCCACATTGTCGGCTTCCTGGAACGCGTCGTTGCCGATGAGATGGGTGGGCACCTGTCCCGTGAAGGCCACGAGGGGAATGGAGTCCATGAGCGCGTCCTGCAGAGCCGTCACGAGATTGGTAGCCGCGGGCCCGGAGGTGACGAGGCAAACTCCCGTCTTGCCCGTGGTCCGCGAGTAGCCCTCCGCGGCATGCCCCGCCGCCGCCTCCTGGCGTACGAGGATGTGGCGCAGGCCCTCGAAGTCGTACAGGACGTCGTAGATCGGCAGCACGGCCCCGCCGGGCAAGCCGAAGATGGTGTCCACGCCCTCACGCTTCAAACTCTCGAGCAGGATGCGCGCGCCTGAAAGCTTCACTGCCAATCCTCCCTTCCCTCCCCCTTGAACCGCACTAGGGTCAGCGGCCTTCGCCTGCGGCATAGTACCCGAGGAATCCTCGATTCCGCACAGATTCGGGCTTGCGGCGAGGCGGTGATGGTCCCTGGTTTCATCGCGCCGCCTTCCGCGGCTTCGCCGTGCGCTCCTTGATGCGGGCCTGCGCGGAAGCCAGCCACGCGATGGGCACCATGTAGGGGGAGCAGGAGACGTAGTCCATGCCCACGCGGTGGCAGAACTCCACCGACGAGGGCTCACCGCCGTGCTCGCCACAGATGCCCACCTTGAGCTTGGAGCGCGTCTTCCGTCCCCGGCTGATGCCGATCTCGATCAGCTCCCCGACCCCTTCCTGGTCCAGCACGGCGAAAGGATCGTAGGGCAGCAGCTTCTTCTCGAGATAGAAGGGCAGGAACTTGCCGATATCGTCGCGGCTGTAGCCGAAGTTCATCTGGGTCAGGTCATTGGTGCCGAAAGAGAAAAAGTCCGCGTGCTCGGCCAGCTTGTCCGCGATGAGAGCAGCCCGCGGCACCTCGATCATGGTGCCGATGGAGTAGCCGACCTTCACGCCCATCTCGCTCACTGTGCGCTCCGCGGTGCGCGCGGCCATCTCGCGCGTGAGCTTCATCTCCGCCACCGTCCCCGTGAGGGGGATCATGATCTCGGGCGGCTCGACCTTGATGCCGCGCCGGGCGACCTCGCAGGCCGCCTCCATGATGGCGCGCACCTGCATCTCGTACACTTCGGGGAACGTGATGCCGAGGCGGCAGCCCCGGTGCCCGAGCATGGGATTGGCCTCATGGAGGGCCTCGATCCGACTCTTGATCAGGCCGAGTTCCTGGTGTCGCGCGGGATTGATGCCGAGGGCGTCCAGTCGCGTGAACTCCTCCAGCACTTCCTTGTAGCTGGGGAGGAACTCGTGGAGCGGCGGATCGAGGAGGCGAATGGTCACGGGATAGCCGTTCATGGCCGTGAAGATGCCGATGAAGTCCTCGCGCTGGAAGGGCAGCAGGCGATCCACTGCCTTACGCCGCGTCTCCGTGTCGCGGGCCATGATCATCTCGCGCACGATGGGGAGGCGGTCCTCCTTGAAGAACATGTGCTCGGTGCGGACCAGGCCGATGCCTTCCGCCTCGAACTCGCGCGCCTTGCTCGCGTCGCTCGGCGTGTCGGCGTTGGCGCGCACCCGAGTGGTGCTCGTCTTGCGCGCCCAGTCGAGGAGCTCGCGAAACTCGGGGGAGAGCTTGGGATCGACGAGGGGCATCGCTCCCATGACCACTTCACCCGTGGCGCCGTTGAGGGTGACCACCTGTCCCTCGCGCACGACCACACGGCCCGCGCGGAAGAGCCGATTCTCCTCGTCGACCACCACGTCCCCGGCCCCCACTACGCAGCTCTTGCCCCAGCCGCGGGCCACCACCGCGGCGTGCGAGGTCAACCCGCCCCGCGAGGTGAGCACGCCCTGGGCCGCATGCATGCCCGCCACGTCCTCCGGCGAGGTCTCCTGGCGCACGAGGATGGCCGGCTCCTCCCGGAGCGCCATCTCCACCGCCTTTTCGGGGTCGAAGACCACCTTGCCCACCGCGGCGGCGGGAGTGGCCGCGAGCCCACGCGCGATGGCCGTGTAGGTCGCCTTCGGATCGACGGTCTTGACCAGGAGCTGATTCAGCGAGGCGGGCTCCACGCGGAGGAGCGCGGTGTCGCGCTCGATGAGACGCTCCCGCACCATCTCCACCGCGATGCGCACGGCCGCGGCCGCGGTGCGCTTGCCCGAGCGCGTTTGTAAGATATAGAGGCGCCCTTCCTGCACGGTGAATTCGATATCCTGCATGTCCCGGTAGTGACGCTCGAGCCGCTCTTTGATGGCGACCAGCTCCGCGTAGACCTTGGGCATGGAGTCGTCGAGGGCGGCGATGGGCTGCGGCGTGCGGATGCCGGCCACCACGTCCTCACCCTGGGCGTTGACGAGGAACTCGCCGAAGAAACGCCGCTCCCCCGTGGAGGGATCGCGCGTGAAGCAGACGCCGGTGCCCGAGGTCTCGCCGAGGTTGCCGAAGACCATGGCCATCACCGTCACCGCGGTGCCCCAGTCGTCTGGGAGGCGATGGATACGACGATAGTCCGTTGCCTTCTTGGCGAACCAGGAATCGAAAACGGCGGCCACAGCCAGCTTGAGCTGCTCGGGCGGGTCCTGGGGGAAGGGCTTGCCCACGCGCGTCTGCACCAGGCGCTTGAACTCGGAGACCAGCGCCTTGAGCGGCTCGGGCTGGAGATCGGCGTCGGTCTTCGCCCCTGCTTCGGTCTTGGCGCGCTCCAGCATCTCGTCGAAGGCCCTGCGCTCGATGCCGAGCACCACGTCGCCGAAGATCGTGATGAAACGCCGGTAGCAGTCCCAGGCGAAGCGCTCGTTCTTCGTCCACCGCGCCAGACCCACGACCGTTCGATCGTTGAGGCCGAGATTGAGCACGGTGTCCATCATGCCGGGCATGGAGGCGCGCGCCCCGGACCGCACCGAGACGAGGAGCGGTCGCGCAGGGTCACCGAACTTGAGCCCCGCGGCGCCCTCGAGACGCGTCAAGGCGGCCTGCACCTGCCCCCAGAGACCGGCGGGGAAAGTACGGTCGTTCGTGCTGTAGGCGGCCCAGGCCTCCGCGGTGATCGTGAAGCCGGGAGGCACGGGGACGCCCAGGTTCGTCATCTCAGCCAGCTCGGAACCCTTGCCGCCCAGCAGTGGGCGCAGGGCACTCGACCCCTCAGCCTTCCCGCCCGAGAAGGCATAGACGTACTTGGGTCGGCGGCCGGCGGCGCGTGGGGACTTCTTCCGTGTCTTGGTGCGTGACGAGCCTCGCGCCATATCGACGACCCCTTCGGCTCCGACTCCATGGCCGAGCCGGGTGGCGTGCGGAGATAGAAAGGCAGGCCTGGAGAGGCCTGCGTTATCTGATCATGCTATGCGAGGGTTCGACTCGTGTCAACGAATTTTCTTCTGACACGGGCACTTAGGAGGCTTCAGCGACGATGGCCCTTCCGGGCTGACGCTCCCTTGGCGGGGCCGTCGAGGATCAGCCTTTCCACGGCGGTGAGGTGATCGAGCATGGCTTGGTACGCGCCGTCCGCATCGCGGCGGCGGATGGCCGCCAGGATGCGGCGGTGATTCTGGTGCGAGCGCCGGGGGCGGCCGCGGGTGAGCAGGCTCTCCTCACGGCTCTGCCCGAGGAGGTCGATGAGCGCGCTCACGATCCGGACGATGGCGCGGTTGTGGGCAGCGGCCGCGATGGCGGCGTGGAGCGATGAGTCCTGGGCCATGCCCGTGCGCCCGCTCGCCACCTCCCGCGCTTGCTCGGCGAGAATCCGCTCCATCTCGCTGATCTCTTCGCCGGTCGCGCGCCGGGCCGCCAGTGCGGCGATGGCGGGCTCGAGCAGCCGGCGCGCCTCGAAGAGCTCCCCCACTGCCTCCCGGTGCGGCAGGATCACCAGGGCGAGGGGCTCGATGAGGGCCTCCACCGAGACGTCCCGTACGAAAGCGCCCTCCCCAGCCCGGATCTCGATGAGACCGCGGCTCTGCAGGGAGCGCAGCGCCTCACGCACCGAGGTACGGCTGACGCGGAAGCGCTCGGCGAGCTCGCGCTCCGGCGGAAGGCGATCGCCCGAGGTGAGCCGTCCATCGGCGATGAGAGCCTTTACCTGGCGGACGATGTCCTCGTAGATCCGGATCGACTTGACGGGCTCGAGCTCCATCACGCGGGCCCAGGCTCGCGGCGATGACGAGCCGCCGCGCGAGCGAGCCACCAGCCGAGCACGAGCACGAAAGCGCCGAGCACGATGGACAGCCAGAGATCGGCGACGGCGGCCGCAGGGCCGAGCCAGCGCTGCACGATGGGATCGTCGGTCATCATCTCGCCCGCCACGTAGCCGAGGACCCCGCCGCCGAGCCATACGATCCACTCGTGCCGGCTCATGAGATTCGCGAGGAGACCACTCCCCCACACCACGAGGGGCAGCGACAGCGCAATGCCGAAGACCACGAGCACAAGGTCTCCCTTGGCGGCGGCGGCCACGCCGAGCACGTTGTCGAGGCTCATGGTGACGTCGGCCACGACGATGATCCAGATCGCTTCCCCGAGCGTCGCGCCCGCGCGGGTCTTGCCGTGTTCGGGGGAGCCCGGCCTCACGAGCCGGATGGCGATCCAGATGAGGGCGAGCCCGCCCAGGAGCTGGAGGAGAGGGATACGCAGCAGGTAGCTCACCACGGCGATGAAGGCCACGCGCAGGCCCACCGCCCCCGCCGTGCCCCACAGCCGCCCGAGGAGCTGCTGGCGCGGGGGCAGCCCGCGAACCGCCAGTGCGATGACGAGGGCATTGTCGCCGGCCAGCGAGATGTCGATGAGCACGATACCGAGGAGACGCGCCCAGAATTCCGGATCGGCGAGCCAGCTCATGCGAGGCTCTCCGGTCGGCGGGCGAGCCACCAGCCGATGATGCACAGGACGATGCCCACCGCGGCGGGCAGCAGGTACTCGAGCTCGTGCGCGAGAGCGCCCAGCTGGCTCGCCACGATGGGATCCTCGAGGATCATGTCACCCGCCACGTAGCCCAGGATGCCTCCGCCCAGCCAGATGATCCAGCTATGGCGATTCATGAGGGCGGCGAGGATCCCGCTCCCTCCCACCACGATGGGCACGGAGATGGCCACGCCGAGGATGACGAGGGCCATGTCGCCGTGGGCGGCCGCCGCGATAGCCAGCACGTTGTCGAGGCTCATGGTGATGTCGGCGACCACGATGATCCAGATAGCCTGCCAGAAGGAGGTGCCCTGTCGGCCCCGCCCGGCGCCGTCGGAGACCGGCTGCACCAGCTTGTAGGCGATCCAGATCAGCAGCAGCCCCCCGATCAGGCGCAGGAGCGGAATGCGCAAGAGCAGGCTCACCACGCCCACGAAGGCGAGACGCAGCGCCACCGCCCCTATCGTCCCCCAGATTTGCCCGAGGAGGCGCTGCCGCTTGGGCAGGGCGCGCACGGCGAGGGCGATCACCACCGCGTTGTCGCCGGAGAGGAGCAGATTGAGGAAGCCGATCTCCGCGCAGCGGAGCCAGAACTGCGGGTTGCTCAGGAGGTCCGTCACGCCGGAGGAACCGCTCAGGTCTCCCGAGGCGATGCGGTCGGCAGCGACACGCCCCGGAACCGCCGCCACCACGGCGTGACGATGGGCAGCGCGAAGAAGAAGAGGGCCACCGCGGTGATAGCGCCGGAGATCGGACGCTCGAAGAGGATCAGGAGCGAGCCGCGCGACATGATGAGGCTCTGGCGCAGGGCGTTCTCCGCGAGGTCACCCAGAACGAGGGCAAGCACAAGAGGGGCCAGCGGGTAGTCGAGCTTCTTGAACACGTAGCCGATGACTCCGAAGATCAGCATATACCAGACGTCGATCATGCGGCTGTTGACGGAGTAGGCGCCGACCGCGCACACCGCCACGATGAGCGGAGTGAGAATGGCGAAGGGCACGCGGAGAATGGCCGCGAAGAGGGGCACGAAGGCGAGGACCATGGCCACCCCGATCACGTTGCCCGTGTACATGCTGGCAATGAGCCCCCACACGAAGTCCGGCTTCTCTTTGAAGAGCATGGGCCCGGGCTGGAGCCCCCAGATGATCAGCCCGCCCAGCATGACGGCGGCGGTGGGCGAGCCGGGAATACCGAGCGTGATCATGGGGAGGAGCGAGGCGCCGCCCGCCGCGTGGGCGGCCGTCTCGGGAGCGACCACGCCCTCGAGCTCGCCCTTGCCGAATCGCTCCGGATTCTTCGAGAAGCGCTTGGCGAAGGCGTAGCTCATGAAAGAGGCCGGGGTGGCTCCCCCCGGCTTGAAACCCATCCAGAATCCGATGAAGCAGCTCCGCACGAAGGTGCGCCAGTAGCGCGGCAGCTCCCGCCACGTCTCCCATACCACGCGCGGATTGATGCGGGCGGCGGTGCCCTTGAAGGCGAGCCCCTCTTCCATGCTCAGGAGGATCTCGCCGATGCCGAAGAGGCCGATCACCGCCACGATGAAGTCGAAGCCCTTCATGAGATCGGTGATCCCGAAGGTCATGCGGAGCTGGCCTGTCACGATGTCGAGCCCCACCGCGGCCATGATGAAGCCCAGGAGGATGGACACCAGCGACTTGAGGGGGTTGCCGCCCCCGAGCCCGATGAACGACGAGAAGGTCAGGAGCTGGATGGCGAAGAACTCCGGTGGCCCGAACTTGAGGGCGATCTCCGCGAGGAGGGGGGCGAAGAGCGTGATGAGAATCACGGCGAAGAGCGCGCCCACAAAGGACGAGCTGAAGGCCGCGGTGAGGGCCTGGCCGCCGCGGCCCTCGCGGGCGAGCGGATAGCCGTCGAACGTCGTGGCCACCGACCACGGCTCGCCGGGGATATTGAATAGGATGGAGGTGATGGCCCCACCAAAGAGGGCGCCCCAGTAGAGGCTGGTGAGGAGAATGATGGCCGACGTCGGATGCATCGAGAAGGTGAGCGGGAGAAGAATAGCCACCCCGTTGGCGCCCCCCAGCCCGGGCAGGACACCGATGATGGTGCCGAGGGTGACGCCGATCACCGCGAGGAAAAGATTGTAGGGGTGCAGCGCCACCTGGAAGCCGAGGAGGAGATTCTCGATGCCCATCGCTCAGTAGCCCAACCAGGCTTCCACGGGTCCCTTCGGCATGGGCACGAGGAACCAGATCTCGAAGATGAGGAACACGCTCACCGCGAAGACCACGCTCACCACGACGGCGACGAGCCAGGAGTAGTGGCCGAAGCGCCGCATGTAGAAGCCCATGTAGAGGGCCGAGGAAAGATAGAGCCCGAGCCAATGCATCAAGAGGACGCAGGCCGTGGCCGGCCACAGAACGTCGAGCACGGGCCGGAGCTGCTCGCGAGTGACAAACGGTTTGCCGCTCTGCTGGCGGAGGGCGCGCCAGATGATGCCAAGGGATGCCCCGACGAGGAGCACGGCCAGCCAGAAGGGAAAGAAGCCGCTCTTGGGGCCGTCGGTGCTCCAGCCGATGCCGATGCGCAGCGAGTCCCAGATCACGAGCGCTCCGCCCGCGATCAGGACCAGCGCCGTCGTGACGTCCGCTGCGCGCATGGAGCGAACCTATTGCTTCAGAAGGCCGCCCTTGGCCATGAGGTCACGATGCACCTGTTCCTCTTTCTCCATCCACGCGGTGAGCTCAGGGCCCGTCAGCCACGCCGACTTGAGGGCGCCGTCGTTCAGGTACGCCTGGAACTCCGGAGTGTCCATGACCTTCTTGAGGAAGCCCTGATACCACTCCACGGCGTCCTTGGGCATGGCGGGCGGGCCGAAGATCCCGCGGAGCATCAGGTAGGTGATGTCGGCGTTGAGGGCCTGCTTGACGGTGGGAATGTCCTTCCACTCCGGCGCGCTGAGGCGGGCGGAATCGAACACGGCGAGCGGCCGGACGCGCCCCGCCTTCCAGTGGCTCACGCACTCGATGGGATTGTTGACCGTGGAGTCCACGTGCTTGCCCACCAGATTGACGCACACCTCGCCCCCGCCCTTGAACGGCACGTAGGTGAACTTGATGGCGAGGGCCTGCTCCATCTGAATGGTGATGATCTGGTCTTCCTGGGCGGATCCGGTGCCGCCCATCTTCATCGCCCCGCCCTTGGCCTTGACGGCAGCCACATACTCCGCGGCCGTTTTGTACGGGGTGTCCGCGTTGACCCACAGAATGAACTCGTCGAGGGCCATCCGCGCCACGGGCGTCATATCCTTCCAGGAGAAGGGGATGCCCGTGTGGAGCGGCGTGGTGAAGATGTTGGACAGTGTAATGATGATGGTGTGGGGGTCTCCCCGCTTCCCCTTCACGTGGAGAAATCCCTCCGCACCCGCGCCTCCGGATTTGTTCACCACGATGAGCGGCCGCGGCGAGAGCTTGTGCTTCTCGGCGATACCGGCGATCAGGCGGGCCATCTGGTCGGCGCCGCCCCCCGTCCCTGCGGGCACGATGAACTCGATGGGCTTGGTCGGCTCCCATGCGGCGTGCGCGGTGGGGAGAATGATCATCAGTGCGAGGGCACTGGCCGCGCCTAGCACAAGGATGCGTCCCCAATGACGTATCATCGCCTACCCCTTTCACGGTGCCATCGATAAGGGCGACGTCAATCGAATCCTCTGCGTGTCGGAACGGCGGGGACAGCGAATGAGCGATGATGAGTGGAGGCCGGGCGAGGCTCGAGGCCCCGGCCCGGCCCCCGAAGGTGCCGCGATCGGCTACTTCGCTTTACCTTCTTTCCAGAACGGGATAACGCCCGGAATTTCCCATTTGTTCCACATCTCGTCGACCTTTTCCTGGAAGTATGCGAGGTCTTCCTCGGTAAAGTGGGCGAACCGGCCCTGCTTGAGCAAGTACTCGCGCACGGGCTTGCGCGGCCGCCCTTCGGCGATCGCCTTCGACTTCCCGTAGTGACGCACCACACCGTCCTCCACCTCATAGAGCGGGAAGACACCTGTTTCCACCGCGAGCTCGCCGAGCTCGTGGCTGAGCATGGGGTCATAATCCCAGCCCTTCGGACACGGATCGAGCGAGTGGATGAAGGTCGGCCCGCCAATGCTGAGTGCCTTGCGGACCTTGTTCATCATCTCCACCGCGTAGGAGGCGTCCACGGTGGCCACGTAGCGGCACTCAGGATGCCCGGCCGCGAGCATGCCCGCGGTGTTCTTCTTCCACCGGGTGTGAATGAGCCGGTGCACGGAGCCGGGCGGGCTGAAGGTGGTGTTCGCCCCGTAGGGGGTCGAGCCCGAGAGCTGGATGTCGGTGTTGGCGTACGACTCGTTGTCGTACATCAGGATGAGGCAGTTGTAGTCCTTGTGGGTCAGGGTGGCGGAGATACCGTTCAGCCCCATGTCCGCGCCCCCGCCGTCGCCGCAGAACGCGATGACGTTGATGGGCTCGCTCTTCATCTTGCCCTTTCGCATGAGGGCCTTGAGCCCCGCCGAGGTACCGAGCGCTGCCGCGCCCGAGGAGCCGAGCTGGGTGTGCATCCACGGCACCACCCACGGCGTCGTGTAGTACGTCGTGTTCGCCACGTACATGCAACCGGTGGAGCCGAGGACAATGGTGCGCGGGCCGGCCGCCTTGACCATGAGCTTCATGACCAGGGCCGACTCGCAACCCTGGCAGGTACGATGGCCGGAGGTGAAGTATTCTTCGAGGGTGACCCGCTTAACCCCGCGGAAAGGCTGGAGGGTCTGCGTTACATTCGCGAAAGTTTCAGCCATGTGGTGGTCTCCCTATTCCCGTACGCCGAGCCACTGCGTCTTGAGCGGGGACTTGCCCGAGGACGCTGCCTCGAAGCAAAGGTCCGCGGCTTTGTACACGTCTTCGAGCGTCACCTCGCGACCTCCCAGGCCGCAGATGAAGGAAAGCAGCGGCGGCCGCTTCTCGGCATTGTACATGGCCGCCCGGATTTCGTTCGCGACCACGCCCGAGCCGAAGGGCGAGCCGAAGGAGTAGTCGCGGTCGATGACGCCGATGGCCTTGGCTCCCTGCAGAGCAGCGGCCATCCTCTCGGTGGGAAACGGACGGAACCAGCGCGGCCGGATCAGACCGACCTTCTTGCCCTTGGCGCGCATGTTGCGGATGCCGACCTTGAAGGGCAGCGAGATCGTCCCCATACCCATCAGGATGACGTCGGCGTCCTCCGTCATGTACTCCTCGAACCACGGGTTCTCCGGTCCCCGCCCGAAGACCTTGCGGAAATCCGCGTAGGCCTCCTCGATGACCGTGTAGGCCCGGCCCATCGCCTCGTTGTTCTGGCGGCGAATCTCGATGACCCAGTCCTCGTTGGCCTGGGGAGCGACGGTGATGGGATTGTCCGGATGGAGGAGCAGATCGCCGCGATCGTAGCGCGGGAGGAACTTGTCCACCTTCGCCCGGCTCGGCACCTGGACGATGGCCTGCGAGTGCGTCAGGAAGGCGCCGTCCGCCGAGATGGCGCAGGGCAGGAAGACCCGGCGGTCCTCCGCGATCCGATAGGCGAGGAGCGTGGTGTCCAGCATCTCCTGGGCGGTGTCGACCCAGATGAGCATCCAGCCCAGGTCACGCACCACGAGGGCGTCGTTGTGCTCGACCCCGAAGGCGCCCGGATCGTCAAGGGCACGGTTCCCGACCATGCACACCATGGGGACGCGGAGCGGCGGCGTCACGGTCAGGCACTCCATGGCGTACATCCAGCCCACTCCCGAGGAGCCACAGAAGACGCGCGCCCCCACCGTGGAGGCGTGCTTCACCACTTCGAACTGACTGTGCTCGCCTTCCGCCACGATGTACTCGGCTACGAGCTGGCCGTTGGCGATCTTCTTGGCGATGGCCTGCATCACCGTGTCGTACGGCCGGATCGGATAGGCCGTCACCACGTCGAGATCGGCGAGGGCCAGGGCCTCGGCGCAGGCTTCGCTACCCGAAATCAGCAACTCCGTGTCGCCCGACGCGGTGGCGGCGGGCGGCGGTGTGGTGGTCACGACTGCCATGTCGTTCTCCTTCCGTCCTAGCGTTGCTTGGATCCGGCGTTCTCGCCGGGGATACCTGCGGTGATCTCGATGCCGCCCTGCTCCAAGTCCTGCTTGATCTCCTCCTCGTACTGACCACGGAAGCGGAAGCCGTGCGAGCGGACGACGTGTTCCTTGGACTTGATCTTGTTGCCGAGCCAGGTTGTGTATCCGGGCTTGTCCTTAGCCCACATCTCCCACTGGCTCGCGTTGTCGTCGAAGGCGTCCTCACGCACCATGGTGATGCAGTCCTTGGCGGGGCACACCGCCTCGCACACGCCGCAGCCACAGCACGACTCCATGTTGGCGTCGTAGAGGCCGTCGGGCGTCACGTCGAAGCAGGTGTCCGGGCACTGGATCCAGCAGAGCGTGCACTTCACGCACTTGTCGAAGTCGATCACGGGCCGCATGGTGCGCGTCGTGTACTTCTTGAAGTACGGATTGCGCTCCGGCACGTACCCCTTGCCGCCTTCCATGGGCTTGCCCACGGGAATGGCGGGGATGGTGACGCCCTCGCGCATCTCCCACCACTTGGGCATCTCGAAGGCGTAGGGTGTCTCGGGATTGCCCTCGGTGATCTTCACCGGCCGGCTGCTCAGGCGCTCGAAGGCTTTGCGCGCGGACGAGGCCTTGAGCTCCGAACCCCACTCCGCTTCCTGGATGGCCTGGCAGACCGCATCGAGGGAAAGGAAGCTCGGCTGGATCTTGGCCAGCGCCCCCAGGATGCGCGCCTCCGTGTGGTCCTCCTTGTACACCCAGAGCCCGGAGAAGGAAGCTTTGGCGGAGATGAGAGCCAGGTTGTAGGGAGCGTCCTTCTTGTGGATGTCTTTGAGGAGATGCTCGGGAGTCTGCAGCGAGGTCATGAGCAGCGTGCCGTTGGGAACAGTCAACCGGTTGATGGGCTGAAGCCCGTACCACGCCCAGGACTCCACGCCCTTGGCGAGCGTGTCGTCGACGCAGATGGTGACGTCGACCTCCTTGGGCTCGTAGCGCGCCATGTTCTGCTCGAGCTCCTCGACGGTGTCTGCCACGATCGCGAAGTCCTTGGCGGGGATGCCGTTGCGCTGCGGGCTGTCGCCGTAGCGACCGAAGGCGATGCCCCACCGGCCGGCCTTGCGGGCGGAGAGGACGATGCCTCGACAGATCCGAGCGGCGAGATTCTTCTGGAAGATACCGCGGTAGACGACCTCGCAGGTGAAATGCGCCATCGCTCCTCCTCGAGTTTCGGGCCGGCTGGGCTTCGTTGGCTGCCCGGCCCCGATCGTGCCTGTTACTGGACCTAATGGTCAGGTGGTCAGACCAGACTATGCCGCCTGCTCGGGAGCGTGTCAATCACGAAATACGACAAGCAGAACGGGAAGATGCTACCCGGCGGCCTGCTCGACCATGGTCGCGAAGAAGCGATGCACGGTGGGATCGTCGGTCAGTTCGGGGTGAAAGGCGGCCACGACGACCGTGCCCTGCCGGGCCATCACGATCTCGCCCTCGTGCCGGGCCAGCGCGGCGACGCCGGAGCCGACCCGGCTGATGCGCGGAGCTCGAATGAAGACCATCTTGATGGACCTCGGTCCTTCCCCGAGATCGGCCTCGCCTTCCGTCTCGAAGCTTTCCTTCTGACGGCCGTAGGCGTTGCGCACAGCCGTGATGTCGATCATGCCCAGCGAGGGCTGCGTCGGGCTTTCCACGTCGCGGGCGAGGAGGATGAGCCCCGCGCACGTACCCATGATGGGCTTGCCCGCTGCGTGGAACTTCTCCAGGGCCGGAACGAACTCCCATTCGTCGAGGAGCTTGAGCAGCGTCGTGCTCTCCCCGCCGGGCATGATGAGGCCTCCGACCTGATCGAGCTGCCGGGGCAGCCGCACTTCGACCGACTCGATACCGAGCCGGTCGAGGGCCTTGCGGTGAAGGTCGAAGTCGCCCTGCAGGGCGAGCACGCCGATGCTCATGGATCGGCTCCCGAGGCCGCTCCCTACCAGCCGCGGGTCTGGAGCAGGTCGGACTCCTTGAGCTTGGAGGTCTCGATCCCGTGCATGGCATCGCCCAGGTCCTCCGAGACCTTGGCCAGGATGTCGGCGTCCTTGTAGTGCGTGGTCGCCTGCACGATGGCTTTGGCGCGCGTCGCGGGATCGGAGGACTTGAAGATGCCCGAGCCCACGAACACCGCCTCGGCGCCCAGCTGCATCATGAGAGCGGCATCGGCCGGCGTAGCGATGCCGCCCGCCGAGAAGTTGGGTACGGGCAGCTTGCCGTTCTCGGCGACCCAGCGCAGAAGCTCATAGGGCGCGCCGAGATTCTTTGCCTCGGTCATCAGCTCCTCGGGCCCGAGGGCCTTGAGCCGCTTGATCCCCGAGACGACGGAGCGCATGTGGCGGACGGCCTCCACGATGTTGCCCGAGCCGGCCTCGCCCTTGGTGCGAATCATGGCCGCCCCCTCCCCGATGCGACGCAGCGCCTCGCCGAGGTCTCGGCAGCCGCACACGAAGGGCACCTTGAAGGCGAACTTGTCCACATGGAAGTGCTCGTCGGCCGGCGTCAGCACCTCGGACTCGTCGATGAAGTCCACGCCCAGCGACTCGAGGATCTGCGCCTCCACGAAGTGGCCAATGCGGCACTTGGCCATAACGGGGATGGACACCGTCTGCTGGATCTCCTTGATCTTGCGCACGGGCGACATGCGCGCCACGCCGCCTTCCTTCCGGATATCCGAGGGAACGCGCTCGAGGGCCATCACGGCGGCCGCCCCTGCATCCTCGGCGATCTTGGCCTGCTCGGCGTTGGTCACGTCCATGATCACGCCGCCCTTCAGCATCTCCGCCAGTCCTACCTTCAGTCTCAGCGTGCCGATCTCCATCGTCCTGCCTCCTTTATTGGTCGAGTCGTGACTGCAGCTGCCGCTTCACCGTCGGCCATTCCTCCTCGAGGATCGAATAGGCGGCCGTATCCCTGATCGTCCCGTCCACCGCGGGCCGTTGCGCCCGGATCACCCCGTCGAATCGCGCGCCCAGCCTCAGGATGGCCCGGCGGGAGCGCTCGTTGCGCGCATCGGTCATCAGACTCACCCGGTGCACACCCCACGTCTCGAACGCGTGGGTGAGCATGAGGAGCTTGGCCTCGGTGTTGATCGCCGTGCGCTGCGCGAGAGCGGCGAGCCAGGTCGCGCCGATCTCCACCACATCCGGCAAGTCCTCGCCGCGCTGGAGCGGATGTCCGGGCGGCCACGACCAGAATTCGATGTTGAGGAAGCGCGTAGAGCCGACCACGCGCCCGGTCGCTGAGGCCACCGTGGCGAAGGGCAGCGAGCGGGCCGCCGCCTGATCGCGGAGCGCGGTCTCTATGTAGGCAAGGGCCTCCCCTTCGCCCTCGGGCACCGTGGTGAGCCCGTACGTCTCCCGTGAGCCGCTCGCCGCGGTGGCGAGGGCGCCCGCGTGGCCTCGGGTGAGCGGCTCGAGCCGCACATGCCGTCCGCCGAGGAAGATGGGCACCAGCTTGGGTGGCGCGGAAATGACCACGCTCATGTCAGGGCACCTTCGAGCTCGGCGATGAGATCCTCCACCTTCTCGAGGCCCACCGAGAGACGGACAAGACCGGCCCCGATGCCCATTTCCGCCTTCACCTCGTCGGAGACGCGCCGATGCGAGGTGCGTGCGGGATAGGTCCAGGTCGTCGCGACGTCGCCAAAGCTCGGCGCGAACTCCATGAGCCGGGCCTTCGCCATGAAGCGCTCGACGGCGAGAGTGCCGCCGCTCAGGTCAAAGGAGAGCATGGGCCCGAACGGTCCCGGCATGAGGCGCTTGGCGAGCCCGTGCTGGGGGTGAGAGGAGAGCCCGGGGTAGTAGACGCGAGCGACGGCGGCATGCTTCTCGAGGTGCTCCGCGAGCGCGAGCGCATTGGCCGACTGGCGCTCGATCCGGACGCAGAGCGTCCGCGCCCCGCGCGCGGCGAGCCAGGCATCGAAGGGACCGAGATTGGTGCCGGCGCGGATCATGGCCGCGCGCACGCGGGCCATGGGCTCCGCCTTGCCCAGGACGATCCCGCCGGTGACGTCACCGTGGCCGGAGATGAA
>Ga0306921_10000269_pt1 | contig 42957 bp, 46 predicted proteins | sample sta12Cox44000080_FD_203760 | JGI IMG/M metagenome (GOLD analysis project Ga0306921, IMG submission 203760) | Lab enrichment of tropical soil microbial communities from Luquillo Experimental Forest, Puerto Rico - statoxic.12C.oxic.44.000.080 (v2)... | ecosystem: Environmental > Terrestrial >... | reverse complement strand
CGTCAAATATTGCGGCGCCGGCTATCTCGTCTACCTCGGGATCGCCGGCTTTCTGTCGGGCGGCATCGCCGGGATCGACGGCCGGGTCGCACCCGGCGCCCGGCGCTCGCTGGCGACCGCCTATTGGCAGGGCCTGCTCACCGACCTCCTCAACCCGAAGCTGCTGTTGTTCTTCTTCTCGTTCCTGCCGCAATTCGTCGACCCCGCGCGCGGCGAGCCCAGCCTGCAGATGCTCGTCCTCGGGCTGTTGTTCCAGGTCACCGGCGTGCCGACCAATCTGGCAGTCGCCCTTGCCGGCGGGTCGCTCGCCGCGCTGATTGCACGCCACCCCTTCTGGGCATTGGTCCAGCGCTGGTGCTCGAGCGCAGTGTTGATCGGGCTCGGCGTCCGGCTGGCGTTGAGCGACCGCCGCTGAGGAGGATTATCGCCGACCGCAGGGAGCAATCGGATGAACCGTCTCGATAGCAAGGTCGCCTTCATCTTCGCCACGGCGCGCGGCATTGGCGGCGTTGCACGAGCGCTCCCGGCAGAGACGGCATTGCAGTGCCATCGTCAATCTCGCCTCGGTTGCTCGGCTCGTTTGGCTCGCAGCTGGATTGCCCGGAAATTTGGCGAGACCATTGCTCAAATAGAAACTATAATTCTGCCATATTCATATCGTAGCATAACTCTCGTTACGGCAGCCGGAGCCAGAGGGCGCCATCGAAGGAGAAGTTAACGCCTGTAGATTCCCTGCAAAAACAGGAGAGCCGGCCCTGTTCGAGCAGCATGATCCGCTCCGCCAACATTGGGCGCGACAACCGGTGGCGGCGATCCTATGATGCGGCTCAAAGGCCCGCGGCCAATAGAGGAGCGCAATATGAGAAACGGCTTCCGCGCGTACGATTCCGACACCCATGTCAATCCTGCCGCAGAGGTGCTGGACCGCTATGTCGATCCGGGCTTTCGCCCGCGTCTGGCCGAATTGGAGCCCTACCGTCTGCCGATAGGGCAGGGAGCGGTTGGCGGAGTACCCGAGTTCCACAACTATCGCGTCGGCACCAAATTCTACCGTCGGGTGCTCGGTGAGTCCGCACCGCGCGAGACCTTCAGCGGCCGTGAGACGCGGTGGATGGGCACCAAGATGCCCCGGCCGGGTGTGCAGGATGATCAGGCCGAAAACCGGGTCAAGGACATGGATGACGAGGGAACGGACGTCCATTTCCTGATCCCCACCTCTTGGCTCAGCGCCGTCGGCCTTCCCGACCCGGCGCTCGAGGTCAACCTGATCCGCGCCTATCACCGCCACATGGCGGATTTCTGCGGGCAGTATCCGACCCGCCTCAAGAGCATGATTATCGCCTCTTCGCGCGCGCCCGATGAGGCGGTGCGCGAAATTCGCGAATGGGGCAAATCGAAATGGGCGGTCGCGGTGATGCCGCTGCTCGCCAAGGATATGCCGGCCGACCACCCCGATCTCAACCCGGTCTGGGAGGCCGCGCAGGAATACGATCTGCCGATCGCCAACCACAGCTTTACGTGGAACCCGCCCTACTACCCCGGCTACGAGGACCTCTGGGAGAACATCTTTCTCGGGCGGCTGGCCGCTCACCCGTGGGGCGCGATGCGGTTTGTCGGCTCGTTCATCGGCGGTGGGATCTTCGACCGGTATCCGAAATTACGGATGGGCGTGCTCGAATGCGGCTTTGGCTGGCTGCCATTCTGGGCGCGGCGCATGGACGAGCAGGCGGTCTATGTCGGCGGCACCGCTCCCTTGAAGCAGAAGCCCAGCGAGTACATGTCGAGCGGCCGGTTCTTCTGCAGCATCGAGCATCACGAGGGCGAGGACATGTACAATTACGTCACCCATTTCTTGGGGGACGATGTGCTGATGTATGCCTCCGACTATCCCCACTCGGAATGCCAGTTCCCGAATTCGGTCGACAATATCCTCGCCTGGTCGAGCCTCAGCGGCGACACCAAAAAGAAGCTGCTGTGGGACAACGCCAACCGCTTCTTCAAGCAGACCTGAAGCGATGATCGCCGCGACCGGTGCAGCATGAGAAACGGCCTTCGGGTTTATGATGCCGACACGCATGTCAGCCCGGCGGCCGAAGTGCTGGAGCGCTATGTCGACCCGGGCTTTCGATCGCGGCTGCCCGAATTGGCCGCTTATCGTCAGGCCAGCGGTGAAGGTCTCCACCACTACACCTTCGGCCGGAAATTCTACCGGCGGGTGCTCGGGGAAGCCGCACCGCGAGAAGACTTCACCGGACGCGAGCCGCGTTGGCGCGGCGGGAAGCTGCCTCGGTCGGGGGTGCAGAACGATCAGGCCGAAAACCGCGTCAAGGACATGGACGACGAGGGGACCGACATCCATTTCCTGATCCCCGGCTCGTTCATGAGCTTTGTCGGGCTCGAAGATCCCGTGTTCGAGACCGGGCTGATCCGCGCCTATCACCGCCACATGGCCGATTTCTGCGGCGAGTTCCCGAACCGGCTCAAAGGCTTGATCGTCGCCTCGACACGCAACGTCGAAGGGGCGGTGGGCGAGATCCGCGAGTGGGGCGATGCAAAATGGGCGGTGGCGATCAAGCCGCTGATGCCTTTCGACATGCCGCCCGACCACCCCGACCTTGAGCCGATATGGCGTGCCGCCGCCGAGCACGATCTGGCGGTGGCACACCACAGCTCGACCTGGAACCCGCCGTACTACCCGGCTTATCGCGACCTCTGGGACAATATCTTCCTTGGCCGCCTGGCCTCGCATCCGTGGGGAGCGATGCGGTTTGTCGCCTCGTTTATCGGCGGCGGGATCTTCGACCGCTATCCGAACCTGCGGATGGGCGTGCTCGAATGCGGCTTTGGCTGGCTGCCTTTCTGGGGCCGGCGGATGGACGAGCAGGCCCACTATGTCGGCGGCACCGCACCCTTGCAGCACGCGCCGAGTGAATACCTGACGAATGGCCGGTTCTTCTGCAGCATCGAGCGGCAGGAGGGCGAGGACATTTACAACGGCGTCACCGAATTTCTCGGCGACGGTGTGCTGATGTACGCCTCCGACTACCCGCATTCGGAGTGCCAGTTCCCCAACTCGATCGACAACATCCTCGCCTGGTCGAGCCTCGCGCCGGACACCCGCAAGAAGCTCCTCTGGGACAACGCCACCCGCTTTTTCAAGCAAACCTAGGGCGTGATCGAGACCTTCTCATTTCTCGATCGTGCGCGCCAAGTATCGGTCCGACACATTGAGTTGAGACGTATAAAGCTCGCGTGCCGCGATCTCGCTGCCTCGGCGTTAAGAACCCGCAGGAGAGTGACATGATACGCGCGCTTCGATTGCTGGCCGGGACCTTCGTTATAGCAACCAGCGTATTCGTCGTCGAGGCGAGCGGCGCCGAGCTGAAAGTACTGAGTGCTGGCGCGATGCGCGCGGCCTTGCAAGAGTTAGCCCCGGCTTTCGAGGCTGCCTCCGGAAATAAGCTGAAGATCGAATACTCGACCGCCGGCGACATCGAGAAAAAGGTTGCCGCGGGCGATGAAATCGATGTCGCGATCCTCACCAAGCCGCGCGTCGACAAGCTGGTTAGTGAGGCCAAGATCGTCGGCGGCAGCACGCAGACGCTAGCGCGCGCCCAGATTGGTCTGGCGGTGAAGAAGGGTGTCGCAAAGCCCGACATCAGCTCTGTCGAAGCGCTGAAGAAAGCTGTGCTCAATGCTAAATCGATCGCGTATGCCGACCCGGCGAGCGGCGCCACCAGTGGGCAGCACCTGGCGAAGGCCTTCGAGAAGCTGGGCATCTCCGCCGAGCTCAAACCGAAGACGCGGCTGGTTGCGGCAAGTGCCACGCAGGGCCCGTTGGTTGGAGAAACGGTGGCCCGTGGCGAGGCGGAACTCGGTATCCAGCCGATAACCGAGCTGATGGAGGTGCAGGGCATCGACGTGGTCGGGCCCCTGCCTGCCGAGTTGCAGAGCCCTGATCTCGTCTATGTCGCGGGCGCCCCGTATCTGTCAGAGCAACCGGTCGCGGCAAAGGCGCTTATCGACTTTCTCGCGGATCCCAAGGCGGCGGCGGTGTACAAGGCCAAAGGCCTGCAACCAGGCTGACAAGGCGCCCGAGCCGATCGTCCTAGTCACCGCCGCTACCGCACCGGGGTGAGGATGGAGTAGCAGCACCGTCTGCTCCATCCTGTACGAACTGAGACCGTCGGACTGGGACGGAGGACGGAGAATGATGAATGGTTGCGAGCGACAGCTTCGCCGAGTTCCTGCATGAGCAGCTCGCCCTGCTCGGCAAGACCGGCGTGTTCTGCGACAGGGTGATGTTCGGGATGGTGGCGGACAACACGCTCTACTTCCGGGTTGACGACGACAACCGGACGGTCTTCGCGGAAGCCGCGTCTTTTCCGCCGCTCAACTACGAGAAGAAGGGCAGCACCATAGATCTGTCCTTCTGGCGCGTGCCGGACCGGCTGTTCGACGAGCCCGATGAGCTTCTCAGCTGGGCACGAGCGGCGCTGGCGGCGGCGCATCGGGTCGCTGCGGAGAGAAAACGGTGACCTCTTGCGGGATGATCCCACGGAAAATGTTTGATTGCGTGGGTTAGCTTTGAGCTCTGGACTTATTCAGGGTCACGGCGGCGCGGACGAGCGTCTTCAAGGCCTCCTCGTCTATCTTCTCGCCCTCCTGGAAGTCGATGGCACGCCTTGTGTTCCCTTCAAGACTGGAGTTGAAGAGGCCTGAAGGATCGTTCAGTGACGCCCCTTTGGCGAAGGTCATCTTCACGATGTTCTTGTAAGTCTCGCCTGTGCAGATCAATCCGTCGTGCGACCACACCGGAACCCCTCTCCACTTCCACTCCTCGATGACTTCGGGATCGGCTTCCTTGACTAAGCTACGGAGCCGGCTGAGCGTCTCGCCCCGCCAGTCGCCCAGCTCTTTGATTCTCGCGTCTATCAGCTGCGAAGGAGACTCGCTTTCCTGCGACCCGCTCTTCTTCATTCCCGTTTCTCCTCCTTAATCCCAACCGGCTGTGGGATCAGCCGCACCTCAACGCGTCTTCCCACCGAGGCGGTAGCTCAGAGCCCTTCACGCTCCATCGGACGAAGCGCGTCGGGCCCATATGTGGGACCAGCGCCTTCATGATTGCTACATGCGGGGGCGCTGCAACGAACGCCTGTAACGCCGCCTCGTCCTCCCATGCGGATAGTGTCCAGAACTGCTTGGCGGCGAGCTGCGCCCGCAGGGAATAGCCGATCAAGCCAGAGCTTGTGCGCAGTTGCCGCCGGATGCGGGTGCTATACAGGAGGAGCCGGGGAAGTTGACAAGCGCTGTTGAGCGGCAAATAGGAGAGCAGCGCGACATAATCCCGCTCTGGTACGGCGCGGGAATAAGACTGCCAGGGCGTCTCGGTCATCTCACGGACCTCCCGGCTAGTGGCCGCGGCTTCGTCCTCCGGTGCGACACGTGTCGCGCATCTGGCGCTTCAGTCCGGCAACTTCGTCTTCAGCCATCAAAAGCGAAAACACGAGAACGCAATTCCGGTTCCGCGCTTGGGCGTCTGGCGTGCCGGCGAGCGCGTCGCATAACCGGCAGCAACCGCGCCTTTCACCCCGACGGCGAGCTGGCCGTTGCGCGAGCGGCGAAGTCGGGCAATCACCTGCAAATTCTGTCGACCGTCGCCGCCACATCGATTGAAGATGCGATCGCCGCCCGAGGCGCCCTGTCTGGTTTCAGCTCTACCCGACCGATCGGTGGGCGGTGGCCGAAGCGCGCTGGTCGGGCATACCTGGCGAGCGGCCGGTTTTTCTGCAGTATCGGGGGCCGGGAGGGAGAGGACATGTTCAACGCGTCACTGAGTTTCCCGTGAGGGAGCGCTGATGTACGCCTCCGCCTCTCCCCACTCCGAATGCCAGTTCCCGAACTCGGGTGTCGACTTGCGCGTCGGGCCGAGCCTGAGCAATGACACCCGGAAGAAGCTCTTTTGGGACAACGCGAACCGCGTCTTTAAGCAGACCTGAAAGATTCTATCCCAAGGTCTGATCGCGGAGTTTGAAGCGCTGGATCTTGCCGGTCGCGGTCTTTGGCAGTTCATCGACAAACGCATACCAACGCGGGCATTTGAACGGAGCGAGCAGCTTTTTCGCGTGAGCCTCGAGAGCCGGGGCGAGATGCTCGCCGGTGCGGATACCGGGTTTCATCACTACAAACGCCTTGGGTCTTATCAGACCGTTGTCATCCGCCGCGCCGACCACGGCGGCTTCGAGCACATCGTCGTGTTCGATTAGCGCGGCCTCGACCTCAGCCGGCGACACATACATGCCGCTGACCTTCAGCATGTCGTCGCTGCGGCCGCAATAAACGTAATAGCCGTCCTCGTCTTCGAAATATTTGTCGCCGGTGCGTGTCCACCGCCCTATGAACGTCGCGCGGCAGCGCTCGCGATTATTCCAATAGAGTGCTGCGCTGGTCGGGCCGCTGACCAGCAGGTCGCCGATTTCGCCTCGTCGAACGGACTTTCCCTCCTCGTCGACGATATTGAGCTCGTAGCCCGGGATCGGCTTGCCGGTGGTGCCGTACCGGACACAGTCGGGCCGGTTGCTGAGAAAGATGTGCAGCATTTCCGTCGAGCCGATGCCGTCGAGAATGTCGACACCGATCCGCGCCGTCCAGCGCCGGCCGATCTCCTGCGGCAGCGGCTCACCTGCCGAGACGCAACACCGCAACGCGAGTTCCTGGCGCTGCGGCAGGTCGTTGCCGGCGAGCATCGCATTGTAGAGCGTCGGCACTCCGTAAAAGATCGTCGGCTGGTGCGCGCGCAGCACGCGGCTGACCGCCGCCGGTGTCGGACGCTCCGCCATCAGCACGCTGGTTGCCCCGACCGCCATTGGAAAGGTCAATGCATTGCCGAGCCCGTAGGCGAAGAACAGCTTTGCCGCCGAAAACACGACATCGTTCTCGGCAATGCCGAGGACCGGCAGGGCGTAGAGTTGCACCGTCTGGATCAGGCTCGAATGGATATGCACGGTCCCCTTGGGGCGACCCGTCGATCCGGATGAATACAACCAGAAGCAAGGTTCGTCCGGATGGGTCGCAGCCGTTTCGAAGGTCGTCGGCATCTCGGCAAGTAGCCCCGTGAGAGAGCGCTGGTGCTTATCAGCGCCACTGGCGATGACGGTGGCTTGCGGCTCCGGCAATTCAGCCAGGGCGGCGGTCATTGTCGGCAACATCGGCGCGGAGACGACGACCGCCCGAGCCCGGGTATCGGCGAGCATGAACGTGTATTCGCCAGCGGAGAGCTGGGTGTTGACCGCCACCGGAACGACCCCTGCCTTGATCGCGCCCAGGAAGGCGGTCGGAAAGTCGATCGTGTCGTGAAGGCAGAGGAGGATGCGCTGCTCCGGAAGGATGTCAAATCGGCGCAGCAGATTGGCAAACCGGCCCACCCGATCGGCGAGTTCGGCATAAGTGTAACGGCCGCGGTCGTCGATGAAAGCCGTCTTTGCGCCACGCCCGGCAACGAGGTTGCGCTCGAGGAGGTCGGCAGCGGCATTATATCTCATCAGGCCCTCGGGGATCGTCCGTCCTCTTCGGTGTGAGACCGGCCTTGGCCGATTATATTTCCTTGAAGCTCCGGTCAAGCACCGGCAGCTTTCCCAGTCATGGCGATATTACCCGATAAAGAAGTCCCTCCATCCGCTCCCGAGAAGGATGATTATCTTTGTCGGCTCGGCGAGGCTCACGCGCTATTCGACGCGCATTTCGCGGAACCCGACCGCCAGGCGCGGCATCGCAGGATCACCCTGATCGGATTGCGCGGGGCGGGCAAATCGACGTTGGGCCACCGGCTGGCGCGGCATCTCGATGTCCCATTTATCGAGCTCGATGTGGAAATCGAGCGGGACCTTAGCCTCTAACTCGGCGAGATTTTCGCTCTCTCCGGCCAATCCGCGTATCGCCGGTCCGAGCGCCGCGTGCTCGACGTCGTGCTCGAGCAGCATCCCCGCTTTGTGCTGGCAGCGCTAAGGCCGATGCCGTCGTCGACACCACGGGGTGCAAGATTGAGGCGAGCTTCCGCCAAATGCTGACGGTATTACCCGAAACGGCGGCCGCGGGGGTGATTTAATGGCCGCCCAGCCTCAATGCATCATCACCACCGGCACCTCGGCGCCGCGCAGCACACGCTGCGTGAAGCCACCGAAGATCCATTCTCGCATCCGGCTGTGGCCATAGGCGCCCATGACGACGAGACCGCTCTCTGCGCCGGCCGCCGCGAGCAGGGTGTCGGCGGCTCCCGCCGGTCCAGGCTGCAGATGACGGGTCGATGCGTTGAGGCCGTGCCAGCGAAGCGCCGTCACCAATCGCGTGCTTTCGTCGTCCGAGGCACCCCTCTCTTCGGCCACGGTCAAGATCACGATCTGCTTCGCGGCGTGCAGTAGCGGCATCGCGGCGGCGACCGCCCGGGCCGCTTCCGGCGCCGCCTTCCAAGCGATGACAACCGTTTCTGGAAGTGCCGCGAGGCCGCTCGCCGGGGGTAGCAACAGCGGCCGCCCAGAGCCAAGCAAAGCCCTTTCTATCGTATCGATCGAAACGCCCTCGTCCTCACGCGCGCGCCCCATCACCAGAAGATCCGCCGATCGCCCATGCTCTACGACCCAATAGGCCTCATCGCCAACCTCCCGCAGCCATTGCGCCGACGGATCGGCCTTACCGCCCGGCGATGGTGCCTCCATCGTTATCAACCGCTCGCGCTCGCAAAACCGCTGGAACAGCTGCTTCGCCCTCTCTTCGCGCTGGCTTGCTTCCTCATCTATGCGATCGACCAGGCCGGTGATCATCGCGGCGCCGCCGCCGTCTTGGGCCATTGTGGCGGCCATTGCTGCGGCATCGACGCGAACATGTAAAAAATTCAGGTGCGCGTCGAATGCGCGCGCCACTGCCAGAGCCGACGCGAAGACGACGTCGTCGGTACTGCCGCCGGTCGCAGGGACCAGAAGTGTCTTGATCATTGGAACTTCCTCAGGCCGGCCGAAACCCCAACCCTCGCATTCTTAGCGCGGCAGTCGCGGCGGTCTGCATTGATTTAAGTCAATTCACGGCACGAGTCGCCGCGCCAACGCCAGCGCAGCTGGCAATACCGCCCGTTGTGCTCGCGGCCCCAGAGCCACAGGCTTTAGTAGCATTCGGACACTCATCTCATACGGGAAATGGGTTCGGACGAGCTGCCGGCATTCCCGGCGCACGTCGCGATAAATCGCGGCATCGAACGGGCCATTAGGATGACTGGCACCGTAGACATGCTTGACGACAATGAAGCCGTCCTGCCCGCCAGTTACTCGCAGTCGACGCCACAGCGCCGGGACGACTGCGGCGCGGCTCGGGTTCTCGGTGTCGCGATATCTCCGGAAATAGCGGTAGAAGTGTTTATAATGACGGACCTCGTCTTCGGCGATGCGGCGGGCCAAGAACGCCAGTACCGGTTCGGGGCTGGCCCGCGATAGCGTCGTATAATAGCTCGCCGTCCCGGTCTCGACGACGCAGCGCGATGCCATTTCGAGGCTGCGCGCCGCTTCGAGGGCAACATCACAGAATGGTCTGAATTCCTCGACGAAGCCCCGGAAGGTCGGTTCCCAATCGAATTCCGGCCACACCGCTTCGACATAACGGCGCAGCGCGCGGCCGTGCTGTAATTCCTCTGGCAGCCAGTAATGCTCGAGCCACGACGTGATCTCGTCGTCGCCGACAAAGAACTCGATCAGATTTTCGGTGTAGAGATCTGTGGCGCTTTCCATCAGCGACGCGGACGCGACCAGAAAGAAAAACGCCCGGCTCTCCACTGCCGCCTCACGATCGATCGCGTGCCATGGGATGTCGTCGAGCGACCACCGTTGCCCAGATTCCGCCCCGGCCCTCCGGCGGGGAGAGGGGGCTGGGGAGATCAGGTCGCGGAGAGGTGCGGACGGGTCGAGCGCCACGGCGTGGCCTTCTCGTAAGCGTGGGCGAGCTTTAAAACGGTTGCTTCGTCAAAAGGCTTGCCGCCGAGCTGGAAGGCGAGCGGCAGACCCGCCGAGGTGTACCCGCAACAGACCGACATTGCCGGCATGCCGGTGACATTGAACGGCATGGTCAGCGACGGTCGCTCGAAAATCGCGAACTTGCCGACTGCGTCAATGGCCGGCGCCTCGCTCGGCGCCGCGGCAGTGACCACGAGATCGAGATCGGCCATGGCGCTGGAGAATTCGCTGACGAGCTCGCGGCGGCGGCGTACCGCCTGGACATAGTCGCCGCCGCTGATCAGCGCGGCGAGGGCCATGCGGTCGCGGAAGGCTTCGCCGTAATCGGCAAACCGCTCGCGCAAATTCGCCTCGTGGATCGCATACCCCTCGGCCAGCATGATCAGGATACCGCAAGCGGCCCAGTCGGCGAGCGGCGACAGACGGACCTCGCGAACCGAGCAGCCGAGATCTTCCAGCACCTTGACTGCAGCGGCGATGGCCTGCCGCGTCGCCTCGTTGGCCGGATTGTCGTCTTCGTAGAAATGGCGGATCAGACCGACGCGCAAGCCCTTGACATCGCCGGCAAGTGCCGCGCGGTAATCCGGCACCGGCCGGTCGGCACTCGCGGGATCGGCGGGATCGTGGCCCGCCATCGCGCCAAGCATGATCGCGCAGTCCTCGGCGGTCCATGCCATCGGACCGGCGTGGTCGAGCGAGAAGGCGAGCGGCAGAATGCCGGCCCGGCTGATCCGGCCATAGCTCGGCTTCAACCCGGCGATGCCGCAGAATGCGGCGGGGCCGCGGATCGAGCCGCCGGTATCGCTGCCGGTGCCGCCGAGCACGAGACCCGCGGCAACCGCGGCGCCGGTGCCGCTGCTCGACCCGCCCGTAAAACGGGTCTTATCCCACGGGTTGCGCGCCGGCGGCCAGGGCAGGTCGAAGGACGGTCCGCCGAACGCGAATTCGTGCGTCGCCAGCTTGCCGAGCATAATCGCGCCGGCCTCGGTCAGACGCCGCACCGAGGTCGCATCTTGCCGCGGCACATGATCGATCATGACTTTCGAATGACCGGTCGTCGCAACGCCGTTGGTCTCGTAGATGTCCTTGAGCCCGATCGGGATGCCGTGCAGCGGCCCCCGCCAATTCCCGGCCACGATCTCGGCTTCGGCCGAGCGGGCGGCGGCGAGCGCCGGTTCACGCAGCACCCGGATGAAGCTGTGGAGTTCGCCGTCGAGCCGCTCGGTGCGCTGGAGCCGGCTTTCGACGAGTTCAACCGGCGACAGCTCGCGCTTGCGAAGCAAAGCGCTGGCTTCGGCAATCGTCAGGAAGTCGGGGACCATGTTCATGTCCCCGGGGGCGGGAAGATATGCGCGGGTTCGGCGCCCATCTCGCGGTTTCCACGAACTCGCGCCGCCATTTCTGCAATGTAGTGAGCCGCGGCGGCGATCTCCGGCTTCTCGCGCCCGGGAATATCGAGCCCGGCGCGGGCGAGCGTCGCCTCGACCTCCGCGGGGGTCATGATTGGTGTCTTCACGACGTGGTCCCCTTATGCTCGGCTTGGTCCCGGCGACGATGCCGCCGGAAGGCGCCGGTATTCTCTCCCAAGTCGCGCTGGCCAGACAAGGAGAACCGAAGTGAACGGGTGGGCTGCATATCGAGTTCGAGTCGAGGGAGCCAAATACGGCGCGAGCTTTGGTTCGGCTCTGGCGATCACGATTTCCTACACCAACAATCACTCGTTATTGTGGGCCATCATCCACGGCATTTTCAGTTGGGTCTACGTCGTCTACTTCGCGCTGGTTTACGGCTAGGCCGGCGCTCCGCATTGCGCTGTGGCACCGCAGGTGTGAGAGTAGGCGGCTGGTCGGATCGACGAATCGGGAGGAACGCTGATGGCGGGCGAGCGGCAGGTGGCGAACCCCATAGCGAATACGGCGCAGCAGGAATATTGGAATACGGTTGCCGGCCCGCGCTGGGTCGGGCTCGAGGGCTTCGTCGAGGGGCGGGTACGGGCGGTGAATGATCTGCTGCTGGCGCGCTCGGGGGTCGCGACCGGCGAGCGGGTGCTCGAGATCGGCTGCGGCACTGGCGCCTTCACCGTGCCGCTCGCCGAGGCGGTCGGCGAGCGCGGCGAGGTCTTGGGCGCCGATATTTCCGCCGCGATGTTGGCCGAGGCGCACAAGCGCCTTGCCGAGACCGGGCTGCGCAACGTCAGGCTCGTCGAGGCCGACGCGCAGACGCATGAATTCGCGCCCGGGCATTTCGATCTCGTCACATCGCGCTTTGGCGTCATGTTTTTTGCCGCTCCGGCAGCGGCGTTCGCCAATCTGCTGCGTGCGCTGCGCCCCGGCGGAAGGCTGTGCTTCGCCTGCTGGGCAGGACTCGAAGACAATCGCCACTGGCTCGTCCCCTACGAGGTGGTGCTCCGTCATCTCGGGCCGCCGGCGCCAAAGCCGCCCCGCGTTCCCGGCCCGATGGCGTTCGCGGACCCAGATTACGTGCGCTCTTTCCTCGGCACCGCCGGGTTTGCCGCGGTCGAGATCCACCGCGAGACGCCCGAGATCCTCGCCTCGACCCCGCAGGAAGAGGCCGAGCACGCTTGCATCATGGGCCCTTCCGGCCGATTGATCGACGAGAAGCAACCCGACGAGGCGACCCGCCAGACGATCCGCCGCGAGATCGAGGAAGCCTTCGCGGCCGCTCTCCGCGGTGGCAACCCACATCTGCCCTCGACCGTCTTCCTCATAACGGCGCTGCGTCCGCGGTAGTCACGCCTGCAATAGCTTGCGCAAAGCTCCTCGCGGCCTGCGGGTTGCAACAAGCAGTTGTGCGGCGTTTGTCCGTTTGTGCAATCTGCAGCGAATCTGCAGCAAATTCGCCGAATAGTTGCACCGCTCTCATTAACGCTCTCGCCTTCATTCGCTCATTATGCAATGCGAAAATGGAGATTGTATGATCATCATCATTGCGATAAAATCATAGCCCTTTAGTGCATTCCGACGCCGAGCCCGAATATCGTTGTCTCGTGCGGCCACTTGGCTAATTCTAGCGAAAGGCGTTGCTGCGAGCCTCCAATATGAGCCAGACCCGCCGTCTTGCCGCGATCCTGGCCGCCGATGTCGCGGGCTATTCGCGGCTGATGGGGGAGGACGAGGAGGGGACGCTCGCCGCGCTGAAGGCGATGCGCCGCGAGCTCGGCGACCCAAAGGTCAAGGAGCATCGCGGTCGAATTGTCAAAACCACCGGCGACGGGTTGCTGATCGAGTTTTCGAGCGTCGTTGACGCGGTGCGCTGCGCGGTCGAGGTGCAAGAGGGATGGCCGCGCGCAACGCGGATGTTCCGGAAGCGCGGCGGATCGAGTTCCGCATCGGCATCAACCTCGGAGACATCATCCGCGACGGACGCGACATCTTCGGCGACGGGGTCAACGTCGCGGCCCGCCTCGAAGCGCTCGCCGAGCCGGGCGGGATCTGTGTCAGCCGAGTCGTGCACGACCAGGTGCGCGACAAGCTCGACGTCGCGTTCGAGGACATAGGTGAACAGCAATTCAAGAACATTGCTAGGCCAGTGCATGTCTGGCGGATCCGGTTAGACGCGAAGCCGACGGCGGCCCCGCCGCTGACATTGCCGGACAAGCCGTCGATCGCAGTCCTGCCGTTTCAGAACCTGAGCAGCGACCCGGAGCAGGAATATTTTACCGACGGCATGGTCGAGGAGATCATCACCGCGCTCTCGCGCATCCGCTGGCTGTTTGTAATCGCCCGCAATTCGAGCTTCACGTACAAGGGCCAAGCCATCGATGTGAAGCGAGTCGGCCGCGAACTGGGCGTGCGTTACGTTTTGGAAGGCTCGGTGCGCAAAGCCGGCGGCCGCGTGCGCATCACAGCGCAACTGAACGATACGCTGAGCGGCGCGCATCTTTGGGCCGACCGGTTCGACGGCTCGCTCGAAGACGTTTTCGACCTCCAGGACAAGGTGGCCTCGAGTGTCGCCGGAATCATCGAGCCGGCATTGCAGGCCGCCGAGACTGCCCGCTCGGCCAACAGGCCGACAAACGATCTGACTGCGTATGACCTTTATCTGCGCGCCTATGCGATGGTCTGGTCGTCGGCACGGCAAATCCCCGAGGCGCTGCGTCTGATGAAGCAGGCAATCGCGCGCGATCCGCATTACGGGCCCGCGCTCGCCTGGGCCGCGCACTGCAGTTTCCGCCTCTGCCTTGATGGCGCGAGCAAGGACCCCGACGCGGACCGCCGGAAGGGCGCCGATTTCGCACGCCGGGCCCTCGAGGTCGGTGGCGACGATCCAAATGTGCTTGCTAATGCCGCCGTTGCTCTCGCCTTTTTCGGCGAGGACATCGGCGCAATGGTTGGGTTGGCCGATAGAGCGGTGGCGCTCAACCCGGGCTTCGCTCGCGGCTGGTATGTCAGCAGCGCCCTCAGGCTATGGGCGGGTCAACCCGACATTGCGATCGAGCATGGTGAAGCGGCGCTGCGCCTCAGTCCGCGCGCCCGCATCGGGAATTCGCTTGCTGTGATAGGCCGGGCACATTTTTTGAGCCGGCGCTTCAATGAAGCCGTGCCGAAACTGCTCCTCGCAATCCAAGATGATCCGTCTTACCCGGAGCCGTATCGCAGTCTCGCAGCCTGCTATGCCCATTTGGGACGCCTTGACGAGGCCCGGACGATCGTCGCACGGTTGCGCGAGATCACGCCCCTCGTGGTGCCGGGTTTCACCCAGTTTCGCACCCCCGAGCATCGGGAACTTTTGTTGTCGGGCCTGCGCCTGGCGATAGGCGAGACGACGTGACCAGCCGATGGAAGTGGCCGGCTATCCATCTCCAATATGCCAGCCTCAGCTGCGCCAGCTTCCTGCTGAAAAAAACAAGCTCGTATATGACCAGTTAGGTATCTAGTCATCAACGGAGGCCGGTATGAGCTGGCCGGTACAGGAAGCAAAGGCGCGATTTAGCGAGCTGCTGGAACGGAGCGTCACCGAGGGGCCGCAAATCGTGACGAAGCGAGGTGTTGAAACGGCCGTGCTGGTGCCGATCGAGGAGTGGCGCCGGCTGCAGCAACGGGCTCGGCCGACGCTCAAGGATCTTCTCCTTTCCTCCGAACCGCGGTTCGAGATGGAGATTTTCGATCGGCACCGGTGGCGCTGGCGATCACCACCCAAGCCGAAGTGATGTACCTGCTCGACACGAACATCATATCGGAATTGCGTCGTCCCAGACCGCATGCCGATCTGATTGCCTGGTTGTCGGGCGTCGCTCCGGAGCAAATTTTTATCTCGGCGGTTACCCTCGGCGAGCTCCAGGCGGGAGTGGAGAACGCCAGACAGCAGGACATCGGAAGGGCCGAGATCATCGAAAGCTGGATCGATAGCATCGCCGCGTCCTACAATGTGCTGCCGATGGATGGAGGTGCCTTCCGTTGCTGGGCGCGGCTGATGCACGGAAAGCCGGCCGATCTGATAGCTGATGCGATGATCGGCGCCACCGCAACCGTGCACAATCTGACCGTGGTGACGCGTAACCTGCGCGATTTCGAACGGCTCGGGGTTCGGGCCTTCGATCCCTTCCGCTGAGCCGAGCGATGTCGCCGACCCGTCGGCTTGCGGCGATTTTGGCGGCCGATGTCGCGGGGTATTCGCGGCTGATGGAGGCCGACGAGGAGGGGACGCTCACCGCATTGCGCGCGATGCGGCGCGAGCTCGGCGACCGAAAATTGCCGATCACGGCCGCATTGTCAAAACCACCGGCGACGGTCTTTTGGCCGAGTTCGCCAGCGTCGTCGACGCCGTGCGCTGCGCCGTCGAGGTCAACGCGGCATGGCCGAGCGCAACGTCGACATTCCACCTGCCAAGCGCATCGAATTTCGCATTGGTATCCATCAGGGAGACATCATCGTCGAGGACGGCGACATTTTCGGCGACGGGGTGAATTTGGCCGCCCGTCTCGAAGGCCTCGCCGAGCCCGGCGGCATCTGCATTTCGGCCCGGGTTCAGGAGGATGCCGCGGGCCGTCTCGACCTCGCCTTCGAAGACATCGGCGAGCAGGCGTTCAAGAACATTTCTCGGCCCGTCCGAGCATATCGAGTCGGACCGCGGGCCTCCGGCCCGCAGGCGGCCGGGACGGCCGCGATCCCACCGGCGCTACCCCTCCCCGACAAGCCGTCGATCGCGGTGCTGCCGTTTGCCAATATGAGCGGCGACCCGGAGCAGGAGTACTTCGCTGACGGCATGGTCGAGGAGATCATTACCGCGCTCTCCCGCATCCGCTGGCTGTTCGTCATCGCCCGCAATTCGAGCTTCACCTACAAGGGCCATGCCGTCGATGTGAAACAGGTCGGCCGCGAGCTCGGCGTGCGCTACATCCTCGTAGGCTCGGTGCGCAAAGCCGGCGGACGGGTGCGTATAACGGCCCAGTTGATCAACGCGACCAACGGCGTGCATCTGTGGGCGGACCGTTTCGATGGCTCTCTGAAAGACGTGTTCGAGCTTCAGGACAAAGTCGCGATCAGCGTCGCCGGCGTCATCGAGCCCGCATTGCAAGCGGCAGAGACCGCTCGTTCGGTTGAGCGCCAAACTGCCGATCTAACTGCCTACGACCTCTATCTGCGCGCCTATGCGATGGTCTGGTCGTCGTCGGCACAGATCTCCGAGGCACTTACCCACTAGAGCGAGCGATCGCGCGGGATCCGCGATACGGACCTGCGCTAGCCTCGGCGGCACATTGTTACTCGCGACGCTGCCACGACGGCCGGAGCGCGGACCCGGCGGCGGACCGCATGAGGGCCATCGAACTCGCGAGGCAAGCCTTGCAGGTAGCCGGGGATGACACGGGTACGGTCGCCAACGCAGTTATCTCTCTCTCATCTTTTGGAGAGGACATTGGCGCGACGATGGCTCTGATCGACCGGGCGCTGGCCCTCAACCCAAGCTGCGCGCGCGGCTGGCACGTCAGCGCCAGCATTAGGCTGCGCGCCGGCCAACTTGATCTGGCGATTCAGCATGTCGAAAGATCGCTGCGGCTCAGCCCGCGCGCCCGAATCGGCTCGGGTTACAGCTTGATGGGCGGAGCGCATTTTTTGAGCCGGCGCTTCAATGAGGCGATACCAAAGCTACTTCTGGCTATCCAAGATGATCCGAGCTATCCGCAGCCGTATCGCTGGCTGGCTGCGTGTTATGCCCATATGGGGCGGCTGGATGAGGCCCGAGAGATTATCGTGCGGCTGCGAGCGATCACGCCTTTAGTTGTCGAGAGCGAGAACGCGATGCGGCTCCGCAACCCCGAGCACCGGGAGTTTTATTTATCTGGCCTGCGCCTCGCGGCTGGCGAGACGGCATGAGCCAAACCCGTCGGCTCGCGGCGATCCTCGCGGCCGATGGGGCCGGGTATTCGTGGCGATGCCGGTCAGTGCGACAGCGCCGCCGCCAGACCCAGTTGGGCCGCGAAGGCGAGCAGGCGCCGGTCGCGGGTCCACAATTTGCCGCCCGCAGTTAGTAGCGCGGCCGCCAGCAAGTGGGCATCGACATACCCGACGCCGCGTCCGAAAAGCGCGTGACGATCGATCAGACGAAGCACTTCCTCGTCCGAGGCCACGACCGCCTGAGGCAGATCCTGCAAATGACTCAGAAAAGCCGCGCGCCGCTGCAGCTTGCCGAGCGCAAGCTCGCCCATCACGTAGGGGTGCCCGAGGACTTCACCCCTGTTGAGCCACGTCGTGAGCCGCTCATCGCCGGTCCGCAGATGCTCGACCCAGATCGATGTATCGACGAGGATCACCCGCGTTTCGTACGCCGTCGCGGGATCGCTGTGAGACCGGGCTCGCTGCCGCCGAGACGTGCCAGCCGTCGCGCAGCCTCGCGCTCAATCAACGCTCGGAGCGCCTCGCGAACCAAGGCCGATTTCTCGCGTATTCCGGTGTACGCCTCGGCTTTCGCCAGCAGTTCATCGTTAAGTGCAAGGGTCGTGCGCATTTTCACCCTCCCATGTAGGCATGAATTTGTCATCGCTTGATGTCGCAGTCAATGCCGATGGCGGCTGACCCCCGCAGCCGAGCCATTAGAAGGCCGGCGTAAGTGGCCGGTAGCCATCATCCCGCCGCACTTGCGATTACCCAGCAGCGGTCTCACTTTGCCGAGAAGGCTGGTCGTGGGCGTCAGGACTTGTCGATCTCAGCAGCTGCCACTGCGCAATCGGGTGCCGCGCGGGCGGAACCGCGGCTCGGCGCGGTCGCGGCATGGCTGTTCGCCTGCTGTGCATTGATTTTTCTGATGGTGGTGGTCGGCGGGATCACTCGGCTTACGCTCTCGGGGCTGTCGATTACCGAATGGAAGCCGGTCATCGGCGTCGTCCCGCCGCTCTCCGCCGCCGACTGGGCGGCCGAATTCGCTAAATACAAAGAAATTCCAGAATATCGGGCTGTGCATTTCTGGATGAACTTGGACGAGTTCAGAAGCATTTACTGGTGGGAATACGCACACCGGCTGCTGGGCCGGCTGATCGCGGTTGCCTTCGCCGCACCCTTCCTTTGGTTCCTGGTGCGGCGGCGGCTGCCGCGACGGCTGGCGCCGCCGCTCTGCGGCATTCTGGTGCTCGGCTTCGCGCAAGGCGGGCTCGGCTGGTATATGGTCGAAAGCGGTCTCGCTGACCGGGTCGAGGTCAGTCAATACCGCCTCGTCGCGCATCTCGCGCTGGCCCTTGCTATCTATGCTGCGATCCTGTGGACGGCGCTCGGCATTGGCCGCGGTTCTCGGCGTCTCGCTGCGAGTCCGGGTTGGCGGCGGGCGGCCGAGGCCGTCCTCGGGCTCGTCGCGGTGACGATCCTTGCCGGCGGGTTTGTCGCGGGAACCCGCGCCGGCCTCACCTACAACACCTTCCCGTTGATGGACGGCAAGCTGGTGCCGGTTGATTATGCCCAGCTCCATCCGTTCTATCTGAATTGGTTCGAGAACATTGCTGCCGTGCAGTTTGACCACCGCGTGCTCGCGGTCGCGGTTGCCGCCGGCGTCTTGCTGATGTGGGTTGCGGGCCTGCGCGGGAGATTGCCGAACCAGGCCCGCACCGCGCTGCACATGCTGCTCCTCGTCGCGGCGCTGCAGGTGGCGCTTGGCATCGCGACGCTTCTGCTTGTTGTGCCGGTCCCGCTCGCGGCTGCCCATCAGGCAGGAGCGGTGCTGCTGCTGACCGCGGCAATCTATTTCCGTCACACCTTGCGCGCCGCCGCGCCAATGGACGGCACCGCGCCTGCGGCCATATAGTCTTCATTCGCCGCGGGAGAAGACGATGGCCGATGACGGCGCCTTTCCGGCAAAAACCCTCGATGACTGGGCACGGCTCGCCCGGTCGGAGCTGAAGGGCAAGCCGCTCGACAGCCTCGACTGGATCACCCCGGAGGGCATCCGGGTCAAGCCGCTCTACGCCACCGCGGATCTCGAAGGGATTGAGCACGCCGGCGTGACGCTGTGCGACCTGATGCCGGGGTTTGTGCCTTACTTACGGGGGCCGCGGGCGACGATGTACGCCAACCGGCCGTGGACGATCCGCCAATATTCGGGTTTCTCGACCGCCGAAGAGTCGAACCGGTTCTACCGCGACAATCTGGCGGCCGGGCAAATGGGGTTGTCGGTCGCCTTCGATCTCGCCACGCATCGAGGCTACGACAGCGACCACCCGCGGGTCGTCGGCGATGTCGGCAAGGCCGGCGTCGCAATCGACTCGGTCGAGGACATGAAGATCCTGTTCGACGGCATCCCGCTCGATCGGATGAGCGTGTCGATGACGATGAACGGCGCCGTGTTGCCGGTGCTCGCCGGCTATATCGTTGCCGCCGAAGAGCAGGGCGTGCCGCAGGACAAGCTCACCGGCACGATCCAGAACGACATCCTCAAAGAGTTCATGGTTCGCAACACCTACATCTACCCGCCTGGGCCGTCGATGCGGATCGTCGCCGACATCATTGAATACACTGCCCGGCACATGCCGAAATTCAACTCGATCTCGATTTCCGGCTATCACATGGAGGAGGCCGGAGCGACCTCAGTGCAGGAGCTCGCGTTCACCCTCGCCGACGGCCTCGAATATGTGCGCGCGGCCTTGTCGCGGGGTTTGGCGATAGACGACTTCGCGCCGCGCCTGTCGTTCTTTTTCGGGATCGGCATGAATTTCTTCATGGAAATCGCGAAATTGCGCGCCGCGCGGGTATTGTGGGCGCAGTTGATGCGCCACTTCGCGCCGCAGAACCCGGCGAGCCTGGCATTGCGCACGCATTGCCAGACCTCCGGCGTCAGCTTGACCGAACAGGACCCGCACAACAACATCGTCCGCACGACGTTGGAGGCGCTGGCCGCAGTGCTCGGCGGCACGCAGTCATTGCACACCAATTCCTTCGACGAGGCGTTGGCATTGCCGAGTCCCGCCTCGATGCGGGTGGCGCGCAACACGCAGCTGATCCTCGCCGAGGAAACCGGCATCCCGCATGTGATCGATCCTCTCGGCGGCAGTTATTACGTCGAAAGCCTGACGCATTCGTTGGCGCACGCGGCAATGGCGCTGATCGACAAGGTCGAAGCGATGGGGGGCATGACCAAGGCGGTCGAAGCCGGCATGCCGAAATTGCGCATCGAGGAAGCTGCGGCACGGCGACAGGCCGGGATCGACCGCGGCGAGGAGACGGTCGTCGGGGTCAACAAATACCAATCACGTGAAGAGACTTCGATTGAACTTCTCGATGTCGACAACACGGCAGTGCGCGTGCAACAGATCGAGCGCCTCAAGCGTGTGCGCGCGGGCCGCGACCCGAAGCGCTGTCAGGCCGCGCTCGCAGCAATGACCAAGGCAGCAAAGCGCGGCAAGGGCAATCTGTTGGCGTTGTCGATCGACGCAGTGCGGGCGCGTGCGACGGTCGGCGAGATTTCCGAGGCGCTCGAAAAGGTGTTCGGCCGCTACCGTGCGCAGATCCGCGCGGTCAGCGGCGTCTATGGCGGTCAGTACCAGGACGACGACGCGTTCCGCCGCGTGCAGCGCGAAATCGAAGGGTTTGCGCGTGAGGAGGGGAGGCGACCCCGCATGCTGGTCGCCAAATTGGGCCAGGACGGCCACGACCGCGGCGCCAAGATCATCGCCACCGCCTTTGCCGATATCGGCTTCGATGTCGATATCGGCCCCTTGTTCCAAACCCCGGAAGAAGCCGCTCGCCAGGCGGTCGAGAACGACGTCCACCTCGTCGGCGTCTCGACCCACGCTGCCGGCCACAAGACCCTGGTCCCGGCGCTGATCAAAGTCCTGAAACGGGAAAGAGCGGCCGACATCCTCGTCGTGTGCGGCGGCGTCATCCCGCCCAAGGATTACGCTTTCCTGAAAAAAGCCGGGGTCAGCGCGATTTATGGTCCCGGCACCAACATCCCGCAAGCCGCCGCCGAAATCTTGTCCCTGATCCGGAACCATCGGCTAGCAGCATAAATGGCCCGCCTTCCTGGAAAATAAGCGACGTCTTCGCGCACCAAGACCTGGAGCTGCTGAACTTGGAGGTGTCGCAACATGCCTGAGGGCGTTGTTTACATTCTCCTGAACGAATCTATGCCGGGGTACGTCAAAATTGGCAAAACGACCGGGGATCTGATCGCCCGCATAAAACAGCTCGATGGCACTGGTGTGCCGCTGCCGTTCACATGTTTCTATGCATCCAAAGTCGGCGACTGTGATTTTGTAGAAGCTCGACTGCATGATGCCTTTGCTGACCAGCGCGTCCGCGCCAATCGAGAGTTCTTCAGAGTAGCCCCGACCGCGTCAAAGCCGCTCTCTCTATAGCCAACGGGACAGACGTTACTCCGCACGACGACATTGTTGAGGGGCAAGAGGACGAACGCGCGTTGAATGAGGCTCGAAAGAGGCGCAGTAGCTTTTCGTTCGATCTTGTCCGTATTCAGCCGGGCACAACCTTGCAATCGTCTTTCGATCCAATGATCACCTGCACTGTATCGTCTAAGAACAGAATAAATTTCGAGGGTCAAGAAACAAGTCTGTCAGCCGCTGCGTTGATCATTGCGCACCGTCAAGGGTATAAATGGCCGACCATCGCGGGGCCTGATTACTGGCTTTATGAGGGCAAGACGCTAACGGAATTTCGACGCGAGATGGAAGCAGTCGAACAAAATTAACGCCCGAGCATGCTAATTCTCTGGCGTCCGCAGCTGGCACCCTTCGTGGGTCATCTGCCGCCCGTCAGGGTCGGGCTCGGCCGGCCACGTAGAGCTTGGCGTCTGTAAATCCATCGAAGCGGCGCCAGTCATATTTCCCGAGTTTCGTTGTGGTGCCGTCGCTTATCGGGGTCGGCTTTTCGCGCCTGCTCAGCGGCGGAAGGAGCGGATGACCTCGCGGACACCCTCGACTCCGATCGGCGGCGAGAGGATCGGCAGATCGACGCCGGCGGCGCGGAATGCCGCCAATTGTTCGCGGCAGCGCGACACCGGCCCGATCAGACAAACTGCGTCGAGCATGCGATCGCTGAGCGAAGCGCCGCCGGCGCCCGCTTCCGCCTTCGCCGCCTCCTCGGCAAAACCGCTGGCGCGAAACATGCGCTGATAGAACGGGAAAGTCGTGAATATGGCGAGGTTTGCGCGAGCCATGTCGCGCAGCGCCTCCATGTCGTCTCCGATGAAGGTCGGGATACCGTGCGCTATGTCGAGCGGTGCGCGGCCGGGTGTCTTGGCCCGCCCGCGCGCAGCCCACACCTTGCTCCGCTCGACACGCGCCGCCGACCACATGAACGGCATTACTCCGTCTGCAAGCTCGCCGGCCAGTTCGACAGTCGGCGAAGTCATTGCCGCCAGGTAGATCAGTACCGGCACCGGAGCCGGCTGCTGCGGCAGGTGCGTCGCCGGGCCTTCGCCGCGCAGCCAGCTGGCGACCTCGTTCGTGTAGCGCCGCAACGCCGCGATCGGCGACGGCATCTCGGCACCGAGGACGGCGTTGACCGGCTGATGGCTTACGCCGAGACCGAGGATCATGCGTCCACCGGTACCATCGGCGATCAGACCGGCGGCCTTCGCGCACGCGTAGGAGTGGCGCATGTGGATGCTCGCGACCCATGTGCCGACCTTGATCTTCCGGGTCGCCTCTCCCATCAGTTGTGCGATGGCGAGAGAATCACTGTTGACTTCGGCGGTAAAGATCGCGTCGAAGCCGGCATCCTCGGCGTCGCGCGCGACCATCCTGATCTCGGAGGCGCGCCACCCCACACCCGGAATGAGCCCGAGCCCCAGTCTCTCTGCCATCCTCCCCTCCCTTTTGGGTTTTGTTCGCTGACGTTATACCCATCGCTGCTGGCCTGGAATGGTTTTGCCATGCCGTTAGTGAAAAGCATTCTGCACAACATCGGGGTCGTAATCGTCGGCCTGGCGGTCGCCTTCATCGGAACGAGGCTCGATTTACTCCTGGGACTGCACGATTTTAGATCAGTGCTTGCGACAATCGTGGGCTCTTTGCTTTTGATTATCGGCTTTCTGCTGAGAGTATGGGCGACATTCTACTTCTATCAGAACCGAATGAAGGTGATCTCGTTGTCGCCGCAGAGAACCCTGATCACCTCTGGCCCCTACAGCTTTTCGAGAAATCCGCTCTATTTGGGTGGAAACGTGTTTATTTTTCTGGGGGCGGCGCTGCTCTTCGGGTCACCGGCTGCAGTGTTGATTACGCTCATCCATTTCCCGTTCATCGATCTTTTCGTTCGGCGGGAGGAAAAACAGCTTGAGCGAAATTTCGGCGACGACTGGCTGCAATATCGAAGGCGGGTACGCAGATGGCTCTGATCGCGCAATGGCTCGCCGCTCAGCCAACGAGTTGGTAAGTCAGGCGGTGTCTCGCCGGTTGACTTGAAAATGGGCGGTTCACCGGCGGAAAGCGCGGGATGACCTCGCGAGCGCCGTCGACGCCTTGCGCGTCGCCCCTCGAGATGGCAGCGTAAAAGCTTATCGACGGAACTCGGGACGATCGAGGAATGGCGAAGGACGTGGAACTGCGCGGGTGGACGGCTATGATCTATGTTGCCGACAGCCGCGACGTTGCCGGTGCCGTACGGCGCAGTCAGCGATTACACTGGACGCCGAAAGACGGTCAGGCGGAGGCCGAAAGCTGGGCAAGTGAATTGGGTCATGAGATAGTTTGGCAAAGCGTTGACGACTTGACGTTGATTGGACGCATGCCAGGACACTTCATAGTCGTTGCCAGTATCTTATTACCAAAAGGTGTTCGCCGAGCGGCCCCGGGAAAGAAAGGATCTCAAGCTCAGCGCGCGTCACCGGCCTGATCGAGCGGGGCCAGACGCTCGTCGGGGTGCGGGAAGTCCGAGCCCCACACCCTGTTGTCCTCGCCGATCCCGTCGACGGTACAGGCAAATGGGATGCAGAAAGCCAGTGGCACTGGCATCATTATCAGGTTAGAGCGCGACGAGACGGGCTCACCTGACCGTAACGGCCACCTGGTCGACTGCGAACGGGAGTATTGAAAGGGAGCTTCAATTCTCAAGGGTGAGAAAACCGCTCTGTATCGGGGTAAGTTCACCCGTTAAACCCAGGTGCATGCGCGATGTCCATACCCCGCACCTATAGCTTCATGCGTTACCTCGCTGCCAAGAAGAGCGTGGACCACCGGGCGCTGAATTGGCAGGTCTGGCAGCGCTTGGTCGGGGCTCTGCCAGAAGCCACCCCTGAGCAACCGCTGCGCATCCTCGAGATCGGAGCGGGTCTCGGCAGCATGGTGGAGCGGCTCTTGGCTAGTGATATGCTCACCCATGCGATCTACACGGCAATTGACATAGAGCCCATGCTGCTGGCCGAAGCCCGTCGCCGTCTCGCTCAGCGGGCTGTCGAGCAGGGTTATCAGGTGCAGGAGAATGACCAAGGACAGCTGCAAGTACAGCGGGCAGGGCAGCATGTGACAGTAGAAACCGAGGCGATCGATGTGGCGCTATTCATCGCCCGCCAGCACGGCCGACGGACCTGGGACCTGCTGATCGGGCAGGCCCTTCTCGACCTGATGGATATGCCCACGGCCTTGCCCGGACTTTGTTCGATGGTGCGCGCAGGCGGGCTGCTGTATTTCCCCATCACCTTTGACGGCGGCACGGTCTTCGAACCGGAGGGCGACGCACAGTTCGATCGGGCCATTGAGGCCTGCTACCATCAGACGATGGACCAACGTGTGCTGGACGGAAAGCCGTCTGGAGACAGTCGCACCGGGCGGCATCTGTTTGCGCACCTCCGCACGGTTGGGGTGAATGTGCTCGCTGCCGGCAGTTCCGATTGGGTGGTTTTCGCCGGCGTCGACGGCTATCCTGCCGACGAGGAATATTTCCTGCACGACATCATCCACACCATTGGCGCCGCGCTGACCGGGCATCCGCAGCTGGACGCAGAGCGCTTAGATTCCTGGGTGGCGCAGCGCCACGCTCAGATAGAGCAGGGTGCACTCGTGTACATTGCGCATCAGTTGGATGTCCTGGCACGCGTGCCCGCGCCGACCCGAGAGAGACAAGGCGGGAGATCTTAGAAGACAAAATGTCGACGGAGCATTTCCTGCGCGAGTTTTACAACGAGATGCACCGGGTCCATACGCAGCCCGGCAATACCTATGATCTCGGGGACCATCTGCACCATTTGACGGTGCACAAGCATCTCGATCAGGACCCGCTCATCCAATTTCGCGAAGCGTACCGGCGGGTCGAGCAGCCGGGGGCCCGCCTGATCGCCGATGCCGGCTGTGGCTATGGGGGCTTCGCCGCCTTTGTCGCGCGCCAAGCCCCGATTCTCTCGGTCGATGGCTATACTTTGAGCGATGTGCAACAATCCGTCGCCCGGCAGGTATTGGCACGCCTGCATCTGGCGAAATCACGGGTGTTGTTGCAGAGTTATGACCGACTCGAGCGGCAGTACGATGCAGTTGTCGCCATTGAATCGCTTGCCCACTCCGCCAACGCTGGGAGAACGTTGCAACATTGGGCCAAGCATTTATGTCCTGGGGGCGTGGTCGTAATCATCGATGAACTGTTTCGACCCGAGGTGTCACCGGCGCATCCCGAGATACAACAGTTCATGCAATGCTGGCACTTTTCCTTGTTGTTGCAGCAGGCGCCTCTCGAAGCCATGCTGCACGCGGCGGGCCTCTCCATGGCCGCCAGCGTGGTTCTAAGCGAACGCTACCACGTTCATACCCGGCCGGATGAGGAGTGTGACCGTCTTTTGCGGGCGTATCAGCTCGACGGCGCCCACCCGGGATATATCGGAGGAATGCTGCTGGAAAAGTTTTATAATCGAGAATGGGTCGACTATGTCCTGCTCGTGCTGAAGCCACACCGTCTCGCCAGTCGCTGAGGCGTCGCTCGCGCGCCTTACCACACCGCCATCGCGCCGCCATCGACGACGATGGTCGTCCCAGTGATGTAACAAGCATCGTCACACGCCAGGAAGACTGCAGCTTTGGCCACGTCCGCTGACAGCCCCAGCCGACGCAATGGTGTGCGCGCAATTTCGCGTGCGGTGCTCTCCGCTTCGACAGATGGTTGCTCCCCCAGCCGCTCGGTGACGATGACGCCTGGAGCGATCGCGTTGACGCGGATGCGGTGCGGGCCAAATTCTGCCGCCAGAGCATATGTCAACTGCCGCAAACCACCCTTGCTCGCATCGTAGGCGCTGCCCCCGGAACTGGCGCCGCCATAATGACCCGAAGCGGAGGTGATGTTGATAATGGCACCCCCCCGCCGCCTCAAGAGGGGCAAGGCATGCTTGGCGCAAAGCCAGGGCCCTTTCAGGTTGACGTCCAAGACACGGGCAAACTCCGCCGTGGTGAACTCGTCTATCGGCTTGAAGGGCGCAATGCCGGCATTGTTGACGAGGATATCCAGACCGCCGAAGTGTTGCGCGGTGTGCGCTATCATGCCTTTGACCGCCGTCTCATCCGCGACGTCCGCTTGCACGACCACGCAGCGTCGTCCCAGTGCCTCGATCTCCTGCTCGGTTTGCGCGGCTCTATCGAGGGACCGGCCGGCTATGAGGAGGTCGGCGCCCTCCTCGGCCATCGCCACCGCGATGGCATGACCGATCCCGCGCAAGCCCCCTGTCACCACTGCGACTTTCCCTGTCAGTTTCACTGCCGTGTATCCTCCGCTTCATTGCGTCATCGGCTGCGAAAAGGTCGTCTGCAGCGCCAGTGCCCGTCCCTCCCCGGCAGAACGCAGCGCCGTAAGCATGACGTCCAGCACGTGCCGGGCGTGGGCGGCACTGTTGACAGGTGCTGTATCGTGCCGGACGCAGTCGACGAGGTGCCCCACGCCTTGCACCCAATCATCGTCACGCGGCCAGCGCGGCGTCGGTTCTTCCACCGTCCAGCCATTGCTTGGTCGGAAGATATGGATCGGCGTATTGGAATAGGTCGGGTCGCCCGACAACGTGCCCTTCTCGCCATACACTTCACAAGTGACGTTGCGGCTGGCCTGGACGCACCACGAGACGTCGAGTGTGGCGAAAAGGCCGCCAAAATCCAGATGCAGGTGCACGGAATCCTCCACTTCCGTGCGCAAGCGCCTGCCGGCTGCAGGACCATGGCCAATCATGTGCTCGCTCATGATGGTCCCCGCCATGGCGCTCACCCGCAAGGCGGGACCGAGGAGACCGGTGAGGGCGGTAAGGGCGTACACCCCGCTATCCATTAGGGGGCCACTGCCAGCGGCAAAATACCACGCCTGCTCTGGCGAGAAACCATCCCAGGTTGCCGGGGCCAGAAGTTGAGCGCGTGCAAACGTGGCGCGACCAATAGTCCCCTGCTGCAGCAGGTGCCGCCAGCGCTGCATGGTCGGCAACAGCAACATGATCGGCGCGCAAGCGAGTTTGACTTGATGCCTCTGCGCTATCTCGATCAGCTGCGTGGCATCGTCCACTGACTGCGCCAGCGGCTTCTCGGTATAGACATGCCGGCGAGCCGCCAAGGCCGCCCTGGAGACCGGCATATGGGCTTGGTGCGGCGTCAGATTGACGACGATTTCGGCGTTGCTCTCACGCAAAAAACGGTCGAGATCGGTGTAGTAGGTGAGGGCACCGAAGCGCTGCTGGGCCGCCCGTGCCCGATCTTCAACCTGGTCACAGACAGCGATCAGGGTCGCCTTGCCGTGCAGGCGGTGAAACTCCGGCAGATAGACACGCTGTGCCACCTCGCCGCACCCCACCACCCCAATATTTATGGTGCGCATGGCGAACCCTCCGAGGCCGGCAAGAATACCGTAGGGCCTGGAGGACGGTCCTGCGTCCTTCGAGGCCTCGCTTCGCGAGGCACCTCAGGATGAGATATTTTTCTAAATGCCAGCAACAATATACCCTCATGCTGAGGAACGGCCCGGCGCAGCCGGGGCGCGTCTCGAAGCACGCGCGGCCCCAGATGCAGCACATTCTTGGCCAGCCTCTCCCCTCTGCCCGCCACCCTCGTGCGTACGGAGCGTGCGCCGCCCATGCCAGTAAGTACTCTTGCATCACAGGCGGGCACGCATGGCATCGCGCAAAACCCGATAGCCGATCACCTGAATGCCGGTCTGGCGAATATGGTTGGACAGCTCTGCGCTCTGGAAGGCGGCATGGTCGGCCACCCGGAAGCGCCAATCCGGCGCCATCGCGCGCAGTTCCGGAGTATCGCAGGCCGCGTGCACGAGGAAACACGTGAGTCCTGATGACACGGCATCGAGAAGACCTTTGGCCTGCTGCACCCGATCATCCTGCCAGCTAGCGGGAGGCGAGCCAGTCACATGGTCGAAGATCGGCATCCCCTGGTCTTCCCACTGCCGGATCCACCGGGCAATCTGCCGCGCATCTTGCTCGCTGTAGGACCAGTGCCGCACCACCAATGCGGGGACCGCCTCGGCGAAGCCCAGAGCGACATATAGCGGCAGCAGCCTGGGCTCAAAGTGAGCAAACATGTGGGAATCGAGGTGAGTAAGCTCCAGGCCCGCCTGTCGGGTGCGGGCGACCTGCGCCTGCATTTCCGCACATGCTGCGGCGACATCGATAGACTGCCAGAGGGTTTTTGTGTCGCGCGGGAAATAGCCGTCCTGGTCGAGCAGCCCAGTGGCCGGGTCACGCGTGCTCAAGGGACCCCAGCGACAGGCTGCCCATTCACTCGTCAGCGTCATATGCAGGCCCACATCCGCTGTTGGACAATCACGCAGCAGAGCCGCGGCCTGCGGAAACCAGGGACAGGGGACCATAACTGACCCGGAGGAGACAAGCCCCGCGGCAAGCAAATCGACAAGAGCCGGGAGAGTTGCCTGGCACATGCCGAGGTCATCGGCATGAATGACCACCACCCGATCCGTCGCCGCAAAACCCAGATGGCGCAGCACGGGATTGCCGATCATGATGGCTCTTTTGCTAGCGCATAGACGACGTCGTTCAGCTTCGAGACGCGTACCGGGAAATGGCTCTCGAGGCTTATCAGGTCTGCATATGCCATGGTGCACCCCAACTCGTCATGGTACGCGTCCATGCCAATCTGGCAGGTCAAGATCCGGCCGTGAGATCGCAGCACCGTTGTATAATTCTCGAGCATGACGGAGAAATGCTTTTTGCAACACGCAAAAGATGCCAGGTTATTGTCGATGACAAAGTCGTAGCTGTGCGGGAGCGCCGACACGACTTCTCGACTATATTTATTAACCACATACACAGTATAGTTAGCGATCGCCAACAGATCGGCGCTGGTCTTTTCATTTTGATGTACGGTAATGCCATCGATGCTGCGAACCCGGCTGGCAAACCGTTGGGCCAACCTCGAATTTCCCACCCCGACGTGGAGGATATGCGCCCCCGCGAGCGCTATCGTGGCGAGGACAGCTTCGATGCGGGCCTGGTCCGGAGTGGTTTCCTGCCGTGTCCAATCTATGGCTTCGTCGTTCGATGCCACACCCGGCTGCTCGCTGCCACAATCCTCTCTGTAGGTGGCATAGGCGCGCGTTTCTGCTGCCATCGTATGCTCTCCTATGGCGGCGCTGGAGCGCTGCGGTCAAGTCTGGTTTTGCAGACGAACCTCGAGGAACGCGTTCATGTCCTGCGCGCGCTGCACAATGATGGCCTGCTGGTGTAAATCGGGCAGGATGAAGAAGCGTTGCTGCTGCACCGCATCGACGACGATCTCGCCGATCTGGTCGGGTGTCATCAATACGTTATGAAACATAGCCGAACTGGCGGCCTCGGCCTCGGCACTTTCGGGTGTGATGCCGACGGCGCGTTCGGTCTCATGGAGATTGGTATCGACAGCGCCGGGGCAGAGCACCGAGACGCCAATGCCTCTGGGACGGGCATAGAGCGCCAATGCTTCTGAAAGACCGACGATGGCGAATTTCGACGCCACATAGGGCGCACCCTCGCCGGTGAGGGCGATAAGCCCGGCGACAGACCCGGTATTGATGATGTGGCCGCTGCCGCGCTCGAGCATGTGCGGCAGAAACGCGCGTATGCCGCGCACCACGCCGAGCAGGTTGATGCCGAAAGACCACTCCCAGTCCGCCACCGAGATCTGCTCGAGTGCACCGCGCAGCACCACGCCGGCGTTATTCATCACGATATCGACACGCCCCATTTCGCGCAGCGCGGTTGCGCCCAGACGCTCGACATCGGCATCATTGGACACGTCGCAATGCACGGCCAGAGCACGCCTGCCGAGTGCAGCGAGCGCGGCAAGCGTCTCCTCCAGCCGCCGGTCGTTGATATCGGCGATGACGAGATCCGTCCCCCGTCGAGCCATGGCCAGTGCCGTGCCGCGGCCGATCCCACTGGCGCCTCCTGTAATGACCGCGACTTTCCCTGCAAGCTGCATGGTACCCGGCCCTTAAGCTGCTATTGCTGGCATCACCTCGGAGGCGATCAGTTCCAGCGCCTCGAAGTCCGCGGGGTCGTTGTGTTGGAATATCACCCGCTCCACCCCTTCGTCTGCCAGTGCCCGGAGGTGCACGACGATCTGGCCCGGCGTGCCTACTATCCAGCCGTCGGACTGCAGTGCTTCAAGCATAGCCATCGGGTCGAGTGAACCGAGACTCGGCATCAGTCGCTGCATCGCTGCCGCACGGCGCCGCAGTGCCGGCGCATCATGCCCGATCAGGTAGGCGGTTGAGACGCAGCGGCGGATTTCGTCGGGATCGCGGTTGATATCGCGGCAGTATGTCTCCAGCCGCACTCGTTTGGCGCGGTAAGCCGGTGGTGAGGTGATGCCCGGTGCGTCCCACTCATCGGCATACCGGGCCACGACCCGCAGCATACGCCCCGCACCGGTCGTACCAATGAGCAATGGGATCCGGGGCCGCTGTATCGGTTTGGGGAAGGGGTTTGAACCCTCGAGCTGGTAATAATGACCGTCGAAATGGGCCGGTCCGTCACCCAGCAGGCGCAAGATGACCTCGATCCCTTCCTCGAGCAGATTGATGCGCTCCTGCAAGGGCGGGAAGGGAATGCCAAAGGCGCGGTGCTCGTGTTCGTTCCAGCCGGCGCCGAGGCCCAACACCAGCCGTCCACCGCTCAGGGTGTCAACGGCAGCCGCCATCCGCGCCAGGAGCGAGGGATGGCGAAAGGTCATCGGGCACACCAGCGGTCCGAACCGGAGGTGCGTCGTCTCGGCGGCGGTCAGAGCCAAGGCTACCCACGTTTCGAGCGCGTCCCGGCTGCTGTCCTCCATCGACATGAAGTGGTCCGACCGCCAGAGCGATTCGAAGCCCAGCGCTTCCACCCTGGCCATGAGCTGCCGCCAGAGATCCCAGCTCACCCCCTCCTGACCTTCGAGCATCACCCCGAGCTTCATGACCGCCCTTCCTCCCCTGCGGATCTGGCCAGCCGGCGGAAAAGTCCCCGGCCTCAGCCGCTCTCGCCCGCCTTAGAGTAGCCGACGACGGGGTCCGGGCCCGAAACGATCACCGCGGCCGCGGTGCAGTGGCGATCAATTCACGAAACGGTAGAGTTTGGCGGCGTTGTCGCAGATGATCTTCTTGCGGGTGGCTGCGGGCAATTGCCCGAGCTCGCGCTCGATGTATTCCTGCGAGTCCGGCCAGACGCCGTCGGGGTGCGGGAAGTCCGAGCCCCACATCATGTTGTCCTCGCCGATCTCTTCGATCAGCTTCACGCCGATCGGGTCGCTCTGGTAGGTCGCGTAACACTGGCGGCGCCAGTATTCGCTGGGCGGCATCTTCAGATCGAGCTCCTTGAACTGGTCCTCCCACTCGGCGTCCATGCGATTGAGGATGTAGGGGATCCATCCGGTGCCCGCCTCGCCGATGACGAGCTTGATGCCGGGATGGCGCTCGAGCACGCCGGAGAAGATCACCGACAGCAGCACTTCCGACATGTACATCTGAAAGCTGGTGATGCCGGCAGCGCGGGCGGCGAGCGCGACCTTTGGCGCGAGTTTCGTAAAATCGCGCCGCACGCCGCTGCCGATCGTATGGAAATGCACCGGGAGCCCGGTCGCCGCAATAGCATCCCACATCGGGTTCCACCACGGGTCCCACAGCGGCGTCATGTCGCCGCGGCGGGAGATTTCGAGCCCGCGCACGCCGCCGCGCCGCGCCACCCTCTCGATCTCGCCGACCGCGGCCTCGATGTCGTGGTTCGGAATGCAGGCGAGGCCCGCAAAGCGATCGGGGTGGGTGTTGCAGAAACCGGCGAGCCACTCGTTGTAGATGCGCAGCATCTCGCCGGCAGCTTCGTCGTCGTTGATGCGGCTGGTGGCGCCGAGGATGCCGTAGAGGACCTCGGCCTGGATGCCGTCGCGGTCTTGATCTTTCAGCCTCATCTCGGGGTCGGTCATGCGGCGAATGCCCTTCTTGCCGTCGTCATAGATCCCCTCGGATGCCATCCGGTCCGAGCGATGGATCTTGCCTGGCTCGTAGAGGCGGCCGGCCGAGCCCATCCCGTTCATCAGCCCGAATGAGGCGCCGCTTTTTGTCACCCATTCCTTGCCGCGCGGCCCGTCGGTCACGTAGGGCATGCGGTCCTTCTTCGCCGTAGCGGCATTCGAGGTGAACAGATCCGGCGGCAGCCAGATCAGATCGATGTGGCAATCGGCCGAGATCACGTCGTATTTCATTGGCATGTCCTCCGTGCGAGCCCGGCATTAGCATGACTCGCGCGCGGGCGATCCGCGATTGAAATTTCCGATGCGGTGGGGCGCGAAAAAGCGATGGTTGAGAGGCGGGCGCTGTCGGATGTGACCGTGATCGATTTCGGCCAGATCTTTCAGGGTCCCTATGCCAGCCTGTTGCTCGCGAAGGCAGGCGCGTTCGTCATCAAGGTCGAGCCGCCGCGCGGCGAGCCCGGGCGGCGCCGCGCCGAGCCGGGCAAGAGTGCGAGCCTGCCCTTCGCCATGCTCAACCAGAATAAGCACGCGATTACGTTGAATTTGAAGCACGCGCGCGGCCGCGAGCTGCTGTTCCGCATGGTCGAGCGCGCCGATGTGCTGCTCGAGAATTTCTCGCCCGGCACGATGGACGAGCTCGGCGTCGGCTGGAGCCGGCTGCATGAGATCAACCCACGGTTGATCTACGCCACCGGCACGGGCTTTGGCATCAGCGGGCCGGACCGCGACAATCTGGCGATGGACATGACGATTCAGGCCGCTTCGGGGATCATGAGCGTCACCGGCTTTCCCGACGGGCCGCCGGTCAAGGCCGGTCCCACGCTCGTCGATTTCATGGGCGGGATTCATCTTTATGCCGGCATCGTCACCGCGCTTTACGACCGCGACCGCAGCGGCGTCGGCCGGCTCGTCGAAGTGGCGATGCAGGAAGCTGTCTGGCCGACCCTGGCGGCGAGCTACGATTACTACTATCGCACCGGCGAGGTCCCGCCGCGCACCGGCAACCGCCAGTCCGGGCTCAACAGCGCCCCGTACAACGTCTATGCAACCGCCGACGGGCACGTGGCGATCCATGTCGTCACCGAGGCGCATTTCCAGAATCTGCTGAAGGCAATGGGTCGCGAGGATCTGGCTGAAGACCCGCGCTTTGCGACGAATGCCGCGCGTGTCGCGCATATGGACGAGACCGATGCGCTCGTCGAAGCCTGGACCCGCAGGCTGCCTAAGATGAAGGTGGCCGCGCGCACGAAGGAATACCGCATCCCGTGCGCGCCGGTGCGGACCGCCCCCGAGGTCATGAACGACCCGCATATGCACGGCCGGGGCATGCTCGCGCGTATCGACCACCCCGAACTGGGCGAGATCGTCGTGCCGACGACGCCGCTGCGCCTGCACGGCATCGACCCCGTCGAGCCCGGCCCGAGCCCCACGATCGGCCAGCACAACGCCGAGATCTACGGCGGCTGGCTCGGTCTCTCCCCGGGAGAGATCGCCGAACTGAGGGAAACCGGCGTCATCTGACCGGACCGAAGTATGCCGCTCACCCCGGTCCGCGGCCGGCATCCCTGGGCGAAGGAGCGGAACTGCGGTCCCGGTGAACGCTTTGCCTTCGCGTGCGCCTAATAGCCCGGGGCGAGATCGCCAACAGCAGTGCAGCGACCGACCGGAGACCGAGTAAGCGGAACGAGCTGCGCATATCCGCGCAATATCCAACGGACGAGCCCCCGACTCTCCCTTGGCGAGTTCATCCAATCCCTCGGTAGGTAAAAAAATGTAAACATTGGTACTCGCCCATTGCCCGGCGCCAGCAACCGCCTACTTTAGAAACTGTCTAAACTGAGGGTGCCAATCCCCAAAGGAGGCTGCGATGATCCGCAGCAAACTGTCGACCAAAGTGGTCCTGTTGGCTACTGGTATTGGGCTGTCCATGGCCGCATTCGTTGGATCTCAACCGGCCGCTGCGCAATCCTACACTTGCCCGGCCGGCACTTACTACGATCCGACTTACGGCTGCACCGGGTCTGACTACGACGGCTACTACGGCTATCCGACCATACTCTACGGTCAGCACCCCCACCATGGCTTCGGCCATATGGGGATCCACGCCGATGGAACGATCAGGCATCCGGGCATGGGTTTCGACCACAGCATAAGTCCCGCCCATTTCGGAGGCGCCGGTTTCGATCATGGCACGGGTCGCGCCGTAGGTGTGGATCGCGGCTTTAGTGCCGCTCATTTCGGCGGGGGCGGCTTCGCCCACGGTATGGGTGTCGCACATGTTGGAGGTTTCGGGGGCCATGGCATGGGTGGCGGCTTCCATGGCGGTGGTGCCGTCGGAGGCGGTGGGCACCGCTAGAGCTAAGAGGTTTCTCCTGAAACTCGAAGGGCCGGATCTCTCCGGCCCTCTCTTTTTATGGATTGCCGGCAGCTGCTCGCCACCGTTCTGGCGGCCATTGCTGGTGGCGAGATCACCTCGGCTGGCGGCGCACGTATCGCACAGCGGGTAGGCGCCTGGTTGCACGCCATCCGGCACCCCGCGCGAGCGGGGAGAGGGAGGGGTGAGGGGCAGCTATTCCCGGAACTGCGCCGATCTCCACCTGACTGCCGCGGGGACTCCCTCGGCCGCGACGATTTCGCGGAACCTCTGGCCGAACTCGGTCTTTGTCGCGTAGAGCGGGCCGACGACGTCGAGCCCGGCATAGAGCGCGGTGCGGAAGCCGCCAGCGTCGGCGCCGCGGTTGATCGCGCGCTTCGTGGCGTAGAGCGCTTCCGGGGAAATCAGCGACAGGCGCTTCGCCCAGCGCAGGCTCGCCTCGCGCAGTTCCGCGAGCGGCACGATGCGGTTGACCATGCCGAGATCGAGCGCCGTCCTCGCGTCGATCGGATCGCCGAAATAGAGCAGCTCCCGCGCCTTCTTGTAGCCGATGATCATCGGCATGACGATCGCCGGCCCGACGCTCGAGAAACGCACTTCCGGCTCGGCGAAGGTCGCATTGTCGGCCGCGATCGTCAGGTCGCACAGCATGACGAGCTCGCAGCCGCCGCCCATGACGTGGCCCTGGACCGAAGCGATGACCGGCTTTTTCATTGTCCACGGCAGCATCTCGAATTCGAGCTGCGGGCGCAGATGCTCGTGCGCCTGGGTCGCATCGCTGCGCCAGTCGTCCGTCCCCGGCGCTCTCGCCGAGATATCGTAGCCGGCGCAGAAGCTGCGGCCTTCGGCGCGCAGCAGCACAACGCTGGTCTGCGGATCGGCGTCGGCGCGCGCGAACTCTCCGGTCAGCTGCTGCTGCAGATCCGGGCTGATGGCGTTGAGCTTTTCGGGACGATTGAGGGTGATGATGCCGACCTTCTCGTCGACTTCGTACCGAACTACAGGCTCCGGCATTGTCTATGCTCCTTTCGCTGCTCCGCTCCGCGCCAGCATGTCGATCGCCCCGAGCCCTTCGCGGATCCCGCCAACCACCGCGATGCCCTTGGCGCGCAAGTGCGCGGTCTGCTCGCGGTTCATGAGCCCGGGCCGGGTGTTGAGCAGGTAATGCGCTTTGCGGCTCGCCGCCGCGGCGCGCGTGAACAATTCGAGGTAGGTCAGGGCGAGCTCGGGCGTAGCGAAGGGCTGTGCGTCGAAATTGTCGCGGCCCCAGACGATGATGTCGTGATCCGGGCTGCTGTCCAGCAGCGCGAGCGCCTGCGGGAGATTCGCGGCAAAGGCGCCGTTGCCCCAGGCGTCGAGCGGATTGCCGTCACCGCTGATAAAGCCGATACGCTGTTCGATCTCGGCCCTCAGCGCGGGCGGCAGCGGCGGCAGCGACAGCCCGGCCGAGGCCCCGATGTCGAGGATCAGCTCGGCCAGCCCGCCCGAGGAGGTGATGACGGCGATCCGCCGCCCTGCCGGAGGCGTGGCGCCCTGGGCCGCGGCGAGCACCTCGGTGAATGCCGCGAGGTCTGGGACTTCGATCGCGCGATGAGCGCGAAACAGTTCGGAGGCAAGGCCGGGATCGCCGGCATCGCCGCCGGTATGCGTGGCGATCGCATGCCGCGTGCGTTCGCTGTGGCCGACCTTCAAGACAACGACCGGTTTGCCGGCCGCGGCGGCCCGGTCGAGCGCCGCGGCGAACCGCTCGGGCTGTCTCAGCGTCTCGACAAAGCAGCCGATCAGGCGGGTATGCGGTTCATCGATGAGATATTCGAGATAATCCGCGGCGACCAAAACGGCCTCACCGCCGGACGAGACAACATGGCTGAAACCGAAGCGTCTGAGATCGGTCAACAGGCTTACGCAGAATCCGCCGCTCTGCGAGACGATGCCGACATTGCCGGCCAGACCCATCGGATCGCGAAGCTCTTGCAGGTAGGTTGTACTGCAGTCGTGCGGGCTCAACACGCCCATGCAGTTGGGCCCGCAAAGCGCAATGCCGGCCTCGCGGCAGATGCCTTCGACTTGGTCTTGCAGCCGGCGCCCGTCATCGCCTCGTTCGGCAAAACCGCCGTCATAAATGACGGCACCTCTCACCCCACGCCCGGCCGCCGCGACGAGCGGGTCCAGAACCCGCTCGTGGCCGACGCAAAATGCGGCGACATCGGGCGCCTGCGGCAAATCGGCAAGGCTCGCATGGCATTGCCGGCCCGCCACTGTCGCGTAATTGGGGTTTACCGGATAGATCGCGCCGTCGAAGCCGATGCGGTCGAGCGAGGCGACCAGCCTTTTGCCGATCGTCGGCTTTTCTGAGGCGCCAACAATGGCGATCGATTTTGGCTTGAACAGCGCGTCGAGCTGCATCGGCATGTCTCTTCCCTCTACTCGTCTCGGCGGGCACGAAAGAAGGCGCGCAACAGCTCGGCCGCACGACCTTCCTCGATGCCGCCATAAATTTCCGGCCGGTGATGGGTCGTTGGCTGGTCGAAGAGACGCGGACCGTGCTCGACCGCGCCACTTTTCGGATCATAGGCGCCAAAATAGAGGCGGCGCAGCCGCGCGAAGGCAATCGCCGCAGCACACATCGCGCAAGGTTCGAGCGTGACGTAAAGGTCGCATCCGTCGAGGTATTTGGCGCCGAGCCGGGCGGTACCCGCGCGCAGCGCCAGCATCTCGGCATGCGCGGTCGGATCGCGTTCGGCCTCGACGCGGTTGCCGGCGGCAGTCAAGACGCAGCCCCCGGCATCGATCAGCACGGCGCCGACCGGCACCTCGCCGCGGGCGGCCGCCGCCTCGGCCTCAGCCAGCGCCAACTGCATCGGCGAGGAAACTGTGCTCATCCGCCGTGCCAGCGCCGAATCGGCTCGGGGATCGCGATCGGCCGCCGCGTCGACAGGCGCATGAACAAGCCCTCCTGCTCGGCCTCGGCATGCACCGCACCGCCGACCGTGAATTTAGCAGCGAGGCGCCAACGCACCCGCCTCAACCCCGCCACCCGCATGTGCCCGACTAGCGGATCGGCGATCGTCACCGGCCGGCGATAGTCGATCCGCGTCGACAGCAGGATCGGCGCGATATCCTCGGCGAGCGCCCGCAGCAGCGGATAGGCCTGGTCGAGCAGCCCGAGCCGCAGATCCTCCAGCCAGCGGATGAACACGATATTGCTGACGATCCCGGCAAAGTCTATGTCGTAGGTCCGTATCGGGAGCGGCTGCTCGTAATACTCGGTCATCGCTCCTCCGGTTTCGATGGACCCTAAACATGGCACAGCCGGTCATCGGTCTCACCCTCGATCACGAGCCGCCCGGCGGCTATTCGAATTTTCCGTGGTATGCGATCCGCGAGAATTATTGCAACGCGGTGCACCGAGCCGGCGGCCTGCCAATCCTGTTGCCGCACGAACCCGATGCCGCCGCAGCCTATCTCGACCGGATCGACGGGCTGATCGTCACCGGCGGCGGCTTCGATGTCGACCCGGCGCTGTTCGGCGCCGACACCCGGCATCCGACCGTCACGACCAAGGATCGCCGCACCGCCTTCGAGCTCGCCGCGACACTGGGAGCGCTGGCGCGCGCCATGCCTGTGCTCGGCATTTGCGGGGGCCAACAGCTCCTCAATGTCGCGTTCGGCGGCACCTTGATCCAGCACATCCCGGACGAGGTGCCCAATTGCGTCCCGCATCGCCAGCCAAACCCGCGCAGTGAACCCGGTCACACTGTCCGGGTTGTCGCGGGCACACTGCTCCACCGTATAACCGAAGTGGCCAGCCTCGGCGTCAACAGCGCCCATCATCAGGCGGTCAAGACGGCAGGCCCGGGTCTCGTCATTGACGCCGTCGCCGAGGATGGCGTCGTCGAGGGCATCGAAGATCCCCGTCACCGTTTCTGCCTCGGCGTGCAATGGCACCCGGAATTCGAGATCAGCGAGGCCGACCGCCGCATTTTCCGGGCCTTTATTGCTGCGGCCGGTGAGTGAGCGAGCAACGTCCGGAGCGGATTGCGAAAGTATTGGCGCGCGCCGGGGTATGCTCGCGCCGCGACGCCGAGCGCTGGGTCGCAGCGGGCCGGGTCGCGGTCGACGGTCATGTGCTGACGACAGCGGCGGTCGTGGTCACTGCCGGGAGCGACGTCCGTGTCGACGGCAAGCCGCTACCCGCCCCGGACCGGCCGCGCCTGTGGCGCTATCACAAGCCGGCCGGGCTCGTCACGACGCATCGCGACGAGAAAGGCCGGCCGACGGTGTTCGACGCGCTACCCAAGGAATTGCCGCGGCTGATCTCGATCGGACGCCTCGATCTCAATTCCGAAGGGCTGCTCCTGCTGACCAATGACGGCGCCTTGGCGCGTCGTCTCGAATTGCCGTCAACGGGATGGATCCGCCGCTACAAGGTCAGAGTGCACGGCGAGGTCGAGCCCGAACGCCTTGCTGCGTTCGCCGGTGGTGTCACGATCGACGGCATCTCCTATGGCCCGATCCGCGCCAGCCTCGAACGCCGGCAAGGCAGCAACGCGTGGATCGCGATGGGGCTGCGTGAAGGGAAGCACCGCGAGGTACGCCGCGTGCTCGAACATCTGGGACTGCAGGTGACGCGGCTGATCCGCCTTTCCTACGGGCCGTTCCAGCTCGGCAATCTGGCGCGGGGCGCGGTCGACGAGGTGCCGAAGAAGGTGCTGGCGGAGCAGCTCGGGCATGCGGATCGTCGCCGGTAGGCATCGCGGCCGGCGCCTTCTCGCTCCGCCCGGAGAAACGGTGAGGCCCACCAGCGACCGCGCCCGCGAGGCGCTGTTCAACATCCTCTCGCACGGCAAGCTCGCCGGCGCCGGTGTCCCGTTTGCCCAGAAGACGGTGCTCGACGCCTTTGCCGGAACCGGCGCGCTCGGTCTCGAAGCGCTCTCGCGTGGTGCCGCCGAGGCCGTATTCATCGAGCAGGATCGCGAGGCCTTGGCAATTCTGCGCAAGAACGTCGAGGGTCTCGGCGAGGGCTCCCGTGCACGCGTTGTCCCCGGAGACGCCACACATCCGCCGGGCGCGACATCAGCTTGCGCAGTTGTGTTTCTCGATCCGCCATACCGCAGCGGCTTCGCCGATCCGGCGCTGGCGGCGCTCGCGGCGGCCGGATGGTTGGCGCCAGACGCGCTCGCCGTCGTCGAACTCGCGGCGCGCGAGCACTTCACGCCGCCTGCGGGGTTTACTCTTCTCGAGGAGCGGGTGTACGGGGCCGCCCGGCTGGTATTCCTCCGCTACGAGCACACGATGGGAGAGAAATGATGACCGAGCAATTGCGCTATGTGACCTTGCACGACGGCGAGCGCGTGCCGGCTTTGGGCCAGGGGACTTGGCACATGGGCGAGGACCGCCGCCGTGCCGCCGACGAAGCAGCGTCCCTGCGGCTCGGCATCGAGCTCGGCATGACGCTGATCGACACCGCCGAGATGTACGGCAGCGGCGGCGCCGAGGAGATGATCGCCCGCGCGGCCGAGGGTGTTCGCGACAGGCTCTTCATCGTCAGCAAGGTCTACCCCTACAACGCCTCGCGTACCAGTATCGTGACCGCTTGCGAGCGCAGCCTCAAGCGGCTTGCCACCGATCGCATCGACCTCTACCTGCTGCATTGGCGGGGCTCGATCCCGCTCGCCGAGACATTGGAGGGGTTTCAGCGGCTGCAGCGCGACGGCAAGATCCGCCACTATGGCGTCAGCAATTTTGACCGCGCCGATATTGCGGAATGGGCAGCATTGAGGGGTGGCGACACCGTCGCAGCCGATCAGGTGCTCTACAATCTCGCCCACCGCAGCCCCGAGTGGGACGTCCTCCCCTGGTGCCGCGAGCACAAAGTCGCGATCATGGCTTATACGCCACTAGGCAGCGGGCGCATGCTCGGCAACCAGGCACTCACGGAGATTTCGCGCCGCCGCGGCACGACGCCGGCGCAGACCGCACTCGCCTGGCTGTTGCGCGAGGAGGGCACGATTGTGATCCCGAAAGCCTCTCGACCCGAGCATGTGCGCGAGAACCGTGGCGCCCTCGACGTCCAGCTGACGGAAGAGGATTTGGCTGCTCTCGACCGCGCATTCCCACCGCCCCGTGGCAAGACCGCGCTCGGTATGCTGTGAATTGCACCCCTCTCGCGGGTCCGCTAGTCTCCGCGCACCCTGGAGGGGTGGCCGAGCGGTTGAAGGCGCACGCCTGGAGAGCGTGTAGACGGTGATGAATCGTCTCGCGGGTTCGAATCCCGCTCCCTCCGCCAGTAGACCGTAAGCGCCCTTCGTATCAATAACTTATTGTATTTTAAGCGGTTTTCCTTCCGATCGGTACACCGAACTGGTACACCGCCGGAGTGGAAGACGTGCCCAAACATCCCCGCCTACAGAAGCGCGGCTCCCGCTTCTTCTTGCGCGTCAAGGTTCCGACTGATCTGCGATCGGCAGTAGGGAAGAGGGAGATCCGGAAGGCGCTGGGGACCTCTGAGCCGAGGGAGGCGCTGAAGCGCGTCCGGCAGGCTTCCGCAGAGACCGACGCAATGTTCGAGGCGCTGAGGGGCAGGGTTGTCGTCGCGGCGGCCGCGCTCGCTCCCGCGTCACCCGTCGATCTGGAGCGAATTATACGTCAGGAATTCCACGAGATGGAGATCCAACGTCTACAGCGCTACGCAGAGGCAGATGAGTACGACACGGAAGAGATCCTGGAAACACTCAGAGAAGACGAGGCGGTCCTGAGCCGGGGGATCAACGAAGTAACACAATGCTCGTTGACTTCAGGTTTGCAGCAGAGATGTTCCTGTCCTTTTCGGCAAGGCCGCTATGGTTACAATAATCCCCAGCAGTGATGCTGCCTTCGTCGTAGATTGACCAATTTAAAATCGTATCGTGTTCCGGCTGAAGGAAGGAGAAAGGACCACTGATTAAGAGGTCGGTGTGCCCTTACTTCGCAAACGTTCTCTGGAGCCCTCGGCGCTACTCTAGGCTGTTGAGCTTAAAGACGTGTTCGACACAGACGCCGCGCCCTGATACGTTCACTCTCGCAGATTTTCGCTTACCGTGCTTACCTGTCGCTTACCCGAAAGACGCTTGCGGTTCAATGGATGATTGCGGAGAAGCTCAGCAAGACAGTTGTTGAGCGTATCGTGGTCGCCGAGTAGGACATCGTCATATCGGATGAGACGTTTCCGGGCTTCGGAGCCCAGTGAAGCCGAGCGGCGCTCCCAGCTACATCGTCCAATATCGCAATAGGGACACCGGCGCATCGAAACGCCTGACGATGGGTCGACATGGTCCGCTGCTCACTTTCGACCAGGCGAAAAAAGCAGGCGCGGACCTGCTCACGGATGCGATGCGCGGCGAAGATCCTGCTGAAGCCCGCAAAGTTGCGAGAGAAGCTCCTTCCATCGCAGACCTTGCGATCGATTATTATTTGGAGTGCCATGCGATCCCAAAGACACGCCCCAAGAGCGTTCGCGATGATCGCGCGATGCTTCTGACCGTCTACTTGGCGCCGACGGTTTGTCTCAGACATGCCAGCTCTTCTCCCAGCAGCGGAAGAGCCTACAGATGACCCTCACCGACGAGATGTGCCAATCGCAGACGCGACGGCCGATCCAGAGTCGTCGAAAAGTGGAAACGGTGACCCGCAGCATTGCGCGAGATGACGCTTCGCTCAGCCTAAGCTGTCAGCCGTCGTGGGTCGCA
>Ga0306921_10000267_pt1 | contig 43087 bp, 39 predicted proteins | sample sta12Cox44000080_FD_203760 | JGI IMG/M metagenome (GOLD analysis project Ga0306921, IMG submission 203760) | Lab enrichment of tropical soil microbial communities from Luquillo Experimental Forest, Puerto Rico - statoxic.12C.oxic.44.000.080 (v2)... | ecosystem: Environmental > Terrestrial >... | reverse complement strand
CCCCCGGCGCGACCTACCTCACCCTGCTCTCGGCGATCCGCTACTCGCGCCAGAGCGTGCGGCTGACCATGGCCTACTTCGTGCCGGACTGGCAGATGCGCCGCGCGCTCGAGGACGCCTCCCGCCACGGCGTCGACGTGGCGCTGATCCTGCCCGGGTTCACCGACATGAGGCTCGTGCTCGACGCCGGCCGCTCCTACTACGACGAGCTCTTGTCGGCCGGGGTCAAGATCTACGAGCTGCGCGGGGCGCTCTTGCACGCCAAGACCGCGGTGATCGACGGCGTGTGGTCGACGGTGGGCTCCTCGAACCTCGACCGCCGCAGCTTCGTCCTGAACGACGAGCTGAACACGGTGGTGCTCGGCGAGAGCTTCGGCCGCGCGACCATGCTGATGTTCGATGCCGACCTGCGCGACGCCGTCCGCATCGATCCCGACCGCTGGCGGCGGCGCGGGCTCGAGGCGCGGCTCGAGGAGGACTTCGCGCGGCTGATCAAGTACTGGCTGTAGCGAGCGCGCTGCCCGTCCAGTGGAGCCAGAGGTCTCGCGTCCTCACCCGGGCCCAGTCGAAGCGCGCGATCAGCGCGGCCGGCTCGAGCGAAGTCGGTTCCGGAGCCAGTCCCGCCAGCCGGGCGAGCAGCGCGCACAGCTCGCCGGGCCGATATGCGCGCGCGAGCTCGCTCCAGCCGACGGAGCCGTGGAGCTTGGACAGCTTGCGTCCGCCGTCCGAGGACTCGAGCAGCAGGAAGTGGTGGCGGTACACGGGCGTCGGCAGGCCGAGCGCGCGCTGCAGCGCGACGTGCGTCGCGGTCGAGGTCGCGAGGTCGCGGCCGCGCACGACCCGCGTGATGCCTGCGCGCCCGTCGTCGACGACCGCCGCGAGGTGGTAGGCGATCGCGCCGTCGCGCCGGCGCACCACCGGGTCGCCCATCTCGATGCGCACGTCCTGCGACAGCTCGAGCCCGCTCTCGTCGCGGAGCTCGATGCGGCCTTCGGGCATGCGCGCGCGGAGCGACGCCACCGCATGCCGCCAGCCGCCCGGGGGGAGCGGCCTCGACCGGCAACGCTCGCCGTAGCGCCAGCCGCCATCGGCGGCGCGCACGCCCTTGCGCGCGATCTCGGCGCGGCTGCAGCTGCACGGGTAGAGCAGGCCCCGCGCGGCGAGCCGGTCGAGCGCCGCCTCGTGCGCCGCGCGGTGCTCGCTCTGCAGCTCCTGCGCATCCCAGTCGAGGCCGAGCCAGCGCAGCGCGGCGGTCATGTCGCGCGCCGACGCGGGCGTGCAGCGGATCGGGTCGACGTCCTCCAGCCGCAGCGTGAACTGCGCGCCGCGCGAGCGCGCGTCGAGCCAGGCCAGCAGCGCCGCGAGCAGCGTGCCCGGGTGTGCGGGACCTGAGGTGGTGGGCGCGAAGCGCGTCCGCTCGCTCACCCCGCCATTCTCGCACGCGCGTCCGCCGGACTTGACGGGTCGCTCGGATTCTCCAATCTGCCGCAACCCCCGGGAGAGCTGCATGGCCGCCGACGGCGACCGCAAGGGCACGCGCAAGCAGCCCGTGGCCTACGACGAGAGCACGATCCAGACGCTCGACGCCCTGGAGCACATCCGCCTGCGCACCGGCATGTACATCGGGCGCATCGGCGACGGCACGCATCCGGCCGACGGCGTGTACGTGATGCTCAAGGAGGTCGTCGACAACTCGGTCGACGAATTCATCATGGGCCACGGCAAGAAGATCGAGATCGAGCGCGAGGGCGACACGGTGAGCGTGCGCGACTTCGGCCGCGGCATCCCGCTGGGCAAGGTCGTCGAGTGCGTCTCGCAGATCAACACCGGCGGCAAGTACAACGACGACGTGTTCCAGTTCTCGGTCGGCCTGAACGGCGTGGGCACCAAGGCGGTGAACGCGCTGTCGTCGGCGTTCGAGGTGGCCTCGTTCCGCGAGGGCAAATTCCGCCGCGCCAGCTTCGAGCGCGGCAAGCTCAAGTCCGACAAGCAGGGCAAGGAAGGCGACGCGCCGGACGGCACGCTGGTGCGCTTCACGCCCGACCCGACCATCTTCAAGAGCATCCACTGGAGCGACGACCTGGTCGCCGACCGGCTCTGGTACTACGCCTATCTCAACACCGGACTCACGCTCAGCTACAACGGCCGGAGCTTCAAGAGCCCCGGCGGACTGGCGGACCTGCTGGCCAAGGAGATCGGCGAGGAGCCGCCGATCTACGAGATCCTGCACTGCAAGCTCGACCGGCTCGAGTTCGCCTTCACCCACACGCACCAGTACGGCGAGAGCTACTTCAGCTTCGTGAACGGCCAGTTCACCAACGACGGCGGCACCCACCAGGCGGCGTTCCGCGAGGGCCTGCTGCGCGGCGTGAACGAGTTCGCCGGCAAGGACTTCGCCGGCGAGGACGTGCGCGACGGCCTGGTCGGCGCGGTGGCGGTGAAGATCCAGGACCCGGTGTTCGAGAGCCAGACCAAGAACAAGCTCGGCTCGACCGACGTCCGGCCGTGGATCACCAAGGAAGTGAAGGAGCAGGTGATCCTCTGGCTACACCGGAATGCGTCGGCCGCCGAGGCGCTGCTGGAGAAGATCAAGGCGAACGAGCGGCTGCGCAAGGAGCTGTCGGCGATCAAGAAGCAGGCGCGCGAGCGCGCCAGGTCGGTGGCGATCCGCATTCCCAAGCTGGTCGACTGCAAGGCGCACTACGACTCCCCCGGGGACGAGCGCCGCGACGAGTCGACCATCTTCCTGTGCGAGGGCAACTCGGCCGGCGGGCCGATGATCTCGGCGCGCGACGTGTACACCCAGGCGATCTACACGCTCAAGGGCAAGCCGCTCAACACCTACGGGCTCGCGCGCGACGCGGTGTACAAGAACGAGGAGCTGTACAACGTGATGCGGGCGCTCGGGATCGAGGACGGCCTCGAGGGGCTCCGCTACAACCGCGTGGTGATCGCCACCGACGCCGACGTCGACGGCATGCACATCCGCAACCTCTTGCTCACCTACTTCCTGCGCTACTTCGAGGAGCTGGTGCAGAAGGGCCACCTCTACATCCTCGAGACGCCGCTGTTCCGCGTGCGCAACAAGAAGCTGACCCGCTACTGCTACAGCGAGAAGGAGCGCGACCGCGCCGCAGCCGAGATCCAGGGCGCCGAGATCACGCGCTTCAAGGGGCTCGGCGAGATCTCGCCGAGCGAGTTCGGGCAATTCATCGGCCCCGAGATCCGGCTGGTGCCGGTGACGCTCGCGAACCAGAGCGAGGTCGCCTCGAGCCTCGAGTTCTGCATGGGCAAGAACACGCCCGCCCGGCGCGAGTTCATCGTCGACAACCTCGTCTACGACGTGAGCTAGGGAGCGGCGATGTCGAACCTCGCGCCGCTGATGCGCAAGAACTTCCTGGAGTACGCGAGCTACACCATCCTCGACCGCGCGCTCCCCGACCTGCGCGACGGCTGCAAGCCGGTGCAGCGCCGCATCCTGCATACGCTGGCGCAGATGGACGACGGCCTGTTCCACAAGGTCGCCAACGTCATCGGCGAGACCATGAAGCTGCACCCGCACGGCGACGCCTCGATCGGCGACGCGCTGGTGGTGCTGGCGAACAAGGAGTACTTCGTCGAGCGCCAGGGGAACTTCGGCAACCCGATCACCGGCCACGAGGCCGCCGCCGCCCGCTACATCGAGTGCCGGCTCACTCCGCTCGCGCGCGAGACGCTGTTCAACCCGGCGCTGACCGAGTTCCAGCCGAGCTACGACGGGCGCCGGCTCGAGCCCGTGTTCCTGCCCGCGAAGCTGCCGGTGGTGCTGATGCTCGGCGTCGAAGGCATCGCCGTCGGCATGGCCACGCGCATCCTGCCGCACAACTTCGTCGAGCTGTTGCGCGGGCAGATCGCGATCCTGCAGGGCGAACGCTACCGGCTCTACCCCGACTTCCAGACCGGCGGCCTGATGGACGTGTCCGAGTACGACAAGGGCCGCGGCAAGGTGAAGGTGCGCGCGCGGATCGAGGCCAAGGGCGAGAAGACGATCGTGGTCCGCGAGATCCCCTTCGGCACCACCACCGAGTCGCTGATCGCCTCGATCGAGGCCGCGGCGCAGAAGGGGCGGGTCAAGATCAGCGGCATCGAGGACTTCACCACCGACCGGGTGGAGATCGAGCTCTCGCTGGCGCGCGGGGTCTACGCCGAGGAGGTGATCCCGCAGCTCTACGCCTACACCGACTGCGAGGTGACGCTGCAGTCGTCGCTGCTGGTGATCCGCGACGAGAAGCCGGTCGAGCTCACCACCGGCGAGATCCTCGAGGACGCGACCGAGCGGCTGAAGAAGCAGATCAAGGCCGAGCTCGAGCTCGAGGAGCAGAAGCTCACAGACCGCCAGCACTGGCTCGCGCTGGAGCGCATCTTCATCGAGAACCGCGTCTACAAGAAGATCGAGACCGCGAAGACCGAGGAGAAGGTCCACGACGCGGTGATGAGCGGCATGGCCGAGTTCCGGCGCCAGTTCGTCCGGCCGATGGTCGACGACGACGTGAAGCGGCTGCTGGAGATCCGCATCCGGCGCATCTCGGCCTACGACATCGAGAAGCACAAGCAGGAGCTGGCGGGCGTCGAGACCGAGCTCGAGACCACGCGCAAGAAGCTCCGCCAGCTGACCAAGACCGTGATCGCCTGGCTCGAGTCGCTGCTCGAGCGCTACGGCGAGCAGTACAAGCGCCGCACCAAGGTGACCTCGATCGAAGAGGTCGACAAGAAGGCGGTCGCGACCGCGAACATCAAGCTCAGCTACGACGAGGAGTCGGGCTTCTTCGGCTCCGACGTGCGCGGCTCGGAGCACCAGCTGCAGGTGACCGAGTACGACCGCGTGCTCGCGGTCTCCTCGGACGGCACCTACCGCATCATGGCGCCGCCGAAGAAGGTGCTGCTGCCGCGGAAGGTGCTGTGGGTGGGGCTGTTCGACGCGGAGAAGGGCAAGGACTTCACGCTGGTCTACCGCGACGGCGCGCGCAACGCCTACGGCAAGCGCGTGCACATCGAGAGCTTCATCCACGACAAGGAGTACCGGCTGTTCAAGGACGAGAAGGGGAAGCTCGACCTCCTGCTCGAGGGCGACGCGCCGCCCGGCAAGCTGCACCTGCAGTTCGTGGCGCAGAAGCGGCAGCGCCAGAAGGAGGCCGAGTTCGACCTGGGCGAGCTCGAGTTCGCGGGCACCAACGCGCGCGGACAGAAGCTCGCGCCCAAGCCGGTCGCGAGAGTGAAGCAGGTCCTGCCCGACTGACCGGGCTCCGGCTCAGCGCCGGCGCTGCTTCTGCTGCCACTCGACGATCGCGGCCTCCGCGTCGGCGCGCGAGAGGTGGGCGCTGGTCAGCAGCGCCCCGAGCTTGGGAAGGCTCTCGGAGGCGCGGGTCGCGGACATCTTGCCCACCTGCTTGGCCGGCGCGATCACCGCCTGGACGCGCGCGCCGGCCTTGGCGAAGTCGGGCAAGAACACCTCGGCGATCCACTTCGCGTCGGCCGGGTCGACGACCGCGTACTTGCTCGCATCGCTGAGCCACGGCGCGCCGGGTCGGGTGCGCGCGGTGTCGATGCACGCGCGATACGCCCGGCGCAGGTCGTCGCCCTTGCGGAACACCCCTGCCATTCGGAGAGGAAGTAGCCGTGCTGCTCGTGCCAGGAGATCCGCACCCGCTCGTCTTCGTACACCCGGGTGAGCTCGGACATTCGACCTTCCTCTAGTCGCCGCGCTGGGCGTGCTTCCGGCGCCACTCGAGCAGCGCCGCCTCGGCCTGGGCGCGCGTTGCGTGCACGCTGATCTCGAAGCTGCCGTTGCCGAGCACCTTCTCCACGGTGCGGCCGGCCGACATCTTCGCCACCTCCTTCTGGGGCGGAACCGCGGCCTCGTACACCGCGCCCGCGCCGATGAACTGCGGCCAGAACGAGGTCTCCATCCACTTCACGTCGGCCGGATCGATCACCGCGAACTTGCTCGCGTCGACCAGCCAGAGCGCCCCGGGCCGTGCGCGCGCCGCGTCGATGCACGCCTGGTAGGCGCGGCGCAGCTCTTCCCCCTTGCGGAACACGGGCTGCCAGTCCGACAGGTAGTACTGGTGCTTTTCGTGCCAGTAGATGCGCAGGATGTCGTCCTGGTACACGAGCGTCAGCGGGGCCAACTGCGGTCCTCCCGGCGAACTCTTCGGATTCGGGAGCAGCGGGCTACACTGCAGCGGAATGCTCCGCAGGATCCTGCTCGGACTCGCCGCGCTGCTCCTCGCCGCCGTGGCAGCTGCGGCGATCGCGATCCTGCTCGACAAGCGCGTGATCAACGGGATCGCGCCGGCGCTGCCCACGGCTGACGAGCTGATGGCGTTCGACCCCGACGCCGACCTCCCCATCCGGCTCTCGTGGATCAACACCGCCACGCAGCCGATGGCCCGCTCGCTGGTGCTCGACCCCGCGCTCGATCCGACGCCCGACCAGCCGTACGTGATGAGTTACCCCTCATTCGTGTTCGAATGGGCCGATGGCCGCATCTTCCTGGTCGACCTGGGCATGGACCGGGCGGCCGCGGAGGCGTTCGGCCGGCCGTTCGAGCTGCTGGTGGGAGCGAAGAAGATCCAGCCGCTCGGCAGCGCCGCCGAGCGGCTCGGCGACGCGCTCGCGCGGGTGAAGGGCGTCGCCTTCACCCACGAGCACAAAGACCACACCCAGGGCGTCACCGATCTGTGTCGGCTGCACCCGCGGCCGATCGCGCTGTTCCAGGACCGGCTGCAGGTGGAGGAGACGAACTACACCACGCGCGGCGCGCAGCGACAGATCCGCGACGCGGACTGCATGGCGCGCCGGATGGTCGACGGCACGCGGCTGCTGGCGCTGCCCGGCTTCCCCGGCCTCGCCTTCTTCGCCGCCGGCGGCCACACCCCCGGCTCGCAGATCTTCGTCGCGCACGTGCGCACCGGCGACGGCGTGCGCACCTGGGTGCTCACCGGCGACATCGTGAACCAGATCGACGGGATCCGGCGCAACGTGCCGAAGCCACCGCTCTACAGCCTGTTGCTCGTGCCCGAGTCGACCGCACGGCTCGACGTGCTGCGCCGCTTCCTCGGCGGCCTGGAGAGCGAACACGGCGTGGGGCTCCTGGTCTCGCACGACCAGCTCTCGCTCGAGGCCAGCGGGCTGCCCGCGTTCTGACGCGATAAGCTCGCGCGCGTGTCGCCGTCCGTCCTGGCCGCCCTGCTCGTGACCCAGACCTGTGGCGGGCTCGCGCCGATCCTGACCAAGCTCGCGCTCGGCGGTCTCGGTCCATGGAGCGTGGTGGTGACTCGCCAGCTCCTGGGCGTGGTGGTGCTGTTCGCGATGGCGCGGGCCGCCGGAATGCGCTCCCGCCCGCGCGTGCCCTTCACGCGCCGGGAGCGGGCGCTGCTGCTCACCCTCTCGTGGGCGGGATTCGCGCTCCCGCAGATCCTGCTGGCGCACGGGATCGCGCGCTCGACCGGAACCAACGGCGCGCTGCTCTCCCCGCTCGAGCCGATCGGCATCCTCGTCGGCGGCGCGCTGTTCCTCGGCGAGCGACTCACTCCGTGGCGGCTGCTCGCCGTGGCGCTGGGAACCGCCGGCGCGAGCGCGATCGTGCTGCAGGGCGACGTCCGGCCCGAGCTCGGCGACCCGCTCGGCGACGCCTTGATCGCGCTGGGACACCTCGCCTGGGCGATCTACACGCTGGCGGCCAAGCCGCTGCTCGAGCGCCACGACCCGGGGCGGATCTCGCTCTACGCGGTCGCGCTCTCCATCCCCGTGCTCGCGCCGCTCGCGGTGGGGGAGCCGCTCGATCCCGCGCGCGCGCTCCACGGCCTGGCGTGGGTCGCCGTCCTGGCCGTCACCGCCACGGCGATCGGCACGCTGACCTGGAACTACGCGCTGCGCTCGCTCAGCGCGGGTACCGTCGCGGCGTTCATCTTCGTGCAGCCGCTGGTCGGGCTGGCCGCCGGCCGGCTCGCGCTGGACGAGCCCGTCGGCCCGCTCGCAGTGGGCGGCGCGGTACTGATCCTGGTCGGTGTCACGCTGGAGGCGCGGCACGCGGCCGCGGCGGCTCCGGCCACGGCGAGCGAAGGCGCGTGAGCGAGGCGCTCGCCGCGCTGCTCGAGCAGCTGGGGACGAGCGATCGCGGCCTGTCGTCGGCCGAGGCCGAGGCGTCGCTCGCCCGGACCGGCCCGAACGAGTTCGCGCGCAAGAGCTGGCTCGAGAACGCGTTCGAGCTGGTGCGCAGCGCCGCGAACCCGCTGGTGCTGATCCTGCTCACGGCGGCGGGTGCCGCCGCCGTGCTCGGCGAGGTCGCAGACGCGCTGATCATCGGCGCGATCGTGCTGCTCAGTGCGGGCCTGAATCTTTGGCAGACCACGCACTCGGACCGGGCCGTGCGCGCGCTCCAGCAGCCGATCGCACCGACCGCGACCGTGCGCCGCGACGGCGCCTGGGTGGAGCTGCCGCGGCGCCAGATCGCCGTGGGAGACGTGATCCGGCTCTCGGCGGGCGACCTCGTTCCCGCCGACGCGCGCGTGCTGTCCTCGGCCGATCTGCACCTGCAGCAGGCGGCGCTCACCGGCGAGTCGCTGCCGGCGGAGAAGCTGCCGTCGAAGGGCCCGCCCGACCTGTCCGGGCCCGAGTCACCCGACCTGGTCTTTCTCGGCACCTCGGTGGTGAGCGGCGTCGGCACCGCCAAGGTGTTCGCGACCGGCGGCGCCACCGAGTTCGGCGACGTGGTGCAGCGCCTCGCCGCACGCCCCGACGAGACCGAATTCGAGCGCGGCGCGCGGCGCTTCGGGCTGTTGATCCTGCGCACGGTGCTGTTCCTGGTGCTCTTCATCCTGGCGCTGAACGTTGCGCTCGGCCGCAATCCGATGGAGTCGCTGCTGTTCTCGCTCGCGCTCGCGGTCGGGCTGACGCCCGAGTTCCTGCCCGTGATCACCACGGTCACGCTCGGCCAGGGCGCGATCCAGATGGCGCGCGAGAAGGTGATCGTGAAGCACCTCTCGGCGATCCAGAACCTGGGCAGCATCGACCTCTTGTGCAGCGACAAGACCGGCACGCTCACCGCCGGCACGATGTCGCTCGACGCGTCGCTCGGCCCTTTCGGCGGCGCTTCGCAGCGCGCGCTGTTCCTGGCGCGGCTGAACAGCGCGTTCGAGACGGGCATCAAGAGTCCGCTCGACGCCGCGATCCTGGACGGTGGCCCGGGCGCGACCGACGGCTATCGCAAGGTGGACGAGATCCCGTTCGACTTCGAGCGGCGCCGGCTCTCGATCGTGGTCGAGAAGGACGGCGAGCTCTCGCTCGTCACCAAGGGAGCGCCCGAAGGCGTGCTGTCGCTCTGCACCCGCTACGACGACGGGAACGGCGCGCGGCCTCTCGACGCCGAGGCGCGCCGGCGCGCCGAGCAGACCTTCCGCGAGGCGAGCGAGCGCGGCTTTCGCGTGCTCGGCATCGCCTGGGCGCGGCCGGCCGCCGCCGAGCGCTTCAGCTCGGCCGACGAGAAGGAGCTCACGCTCGCGGGCTTCCTCACCTTCGCGGACCACCCGCTCGAGGACGTCGACGCCTCGATCGCGAAGCTGCGCGCTGACGGGGTCGAGGTCAAGATCCTGACCGGCGACAACGAGCTGGTGACCCGGCACGTGTGCGGCCGCGTCGGCGTCGCGCCGGATCGGCTGGTGCTGGGCAGCGAGATCGAGCGTCTGGACGAGCCGGCGCTCGGCGTGGTCGCCGAGCAGACCACCGTGTTCGCGCGCGTGTCGCCGGCGCAGAAGCACCGGATCATACGCGCGCTCAAGGCCCGCGGGCACGTGGTCGGGTACATCGGCGATGGCATCAACGACGCGCCCTCGCTGCACGCCGCCGACGTCGGCATCTCCGTCGCGGGCGCGGTCGACGTGGCGCGCGAGGCAGCCGACATCGTGCTGCTCGAGCGGCGGCTCGACGTGCTGCACGCGGGGATCCTGGCGGGAAGGCGCTCGTTCGGGAACGTGCTCAAGTACCTGCTGATGGGCACCAGCTCGAACTTCGGCAACATGCTGAGCATGGCGGGCGCGGCGCTGTTCCTGCCCTTCCTGCCGATGCTGCCGACGCAGATCCTGCTCAACAACTTCCTCTACGACATGGCGCAGGTCACCATCCCCAGCGACAACGTCGATCCGGCCTACGTGCGCCGCCCGCAGCGCTGGGACATCCGGCTGGTGCGCGATTTCATGCTGGTGCTCGGCCCGGTGAGCTCGCTGTACGACTTCCTGACCTTCTTCGTGCTGCTCCGCCTGTTCGGCTACGGCGAGAAGCTCTTCCACACGGGCTGGTTCGTGGAGTCACTCGCCACTCAGACGCTGGTCCTCTTCGTGATCCGCACGGCGGGCCGACCGTGGAGCAACCGGCCCAGCGCGCCGCTCGCCGCCACGGTGCTGGCGGTGGTCGCGTTCGGGGCGCTCCTGCCCTACCTGCCGCTCGCGGACTGGCTGGGCTTCGCGCCGCTCCCCGCCTCGTACTTCGCGTTCCTGGTCGCGGTGGTCGGCACCTACCTCGCGCTCACCGAAGCCGTGAAGCGCGCGATGATGCGCCGGCTCGTCCCGCTCGACGCCTAGCGCCGCGCGCCCCGCGCGCAGCGAATCGAGCGAGAACGCGGCGATGCCGAGCCAGATGAAGCCGAGCGAGACCGCACGCGAGAGCGTGAGCGGCTCGCCGAACGCGATCACCGCGATCAGGGCCGACAGCGTCGGCGCGAGATACTGGAACAGCCCCAGCAGCGACAGCGGCAGACTGCGCGCAGCGCGCGCGAACCAGAGCAGCGGCAGCGCCGTCAAGGCGCCCGAGAGCACGAGCAGGATCCTGGTCTGCGCGTCGCCGCCGACGAAGTGACTGTCTCCCTGGCGCGCCAGCACCGCGAGCGCAGCCAGCGCGAGCGGCGCGACGATCGCCGTCTCGATCAGGAGGCCCACCAGCGACGACACCGGCGTGAGCTTTCGCACCAGGCCATACAGCGCGAAGGTGCCGGCCAGCACGAGCGGGATCCACGGCGCCGCGCCCGCGCCGAAGCCGAGCACGGCGACGCCCAGCGCAGCCAGCCCGATCGCCGCGACCTGCCCCCGGCGCAGCCGTTCGCCGAGCAGCGCCACCCCCAGGCCGACGCTCACGAGCGGGTTCAGGTAGTAGCCGATGGACGCCTCGACGATGCGCCCTGCGCCGACCGCCCAGATGAAGATGCTCCAGTTCAGCCCGATCAGGGCGCCCGACGCGCAAAGCGCGAGCGCGCGCCGGGGGTCGCGCAGCACCTGGCGCAGCTCGTCGCCGCGGCGCAGCAGCGCCACCCAGAGCGCGGCGAAGCCGAGCGACCACAGCACCCGGTGCGCCACGATCTCGAGCGGCGGGAGGCCGCCGAACAGCTTCCAGTAGGCGGGGAGCACGCCCCACCAGCCGTACGCTGCGAGCGCATAGCCCGCACCCGCCCAACGCCCGCCCGGATCGCCGCTCATCGCGGCGCTTGGGTGCTACAGCTCGTGGCGGCGTGTCGAGCGGGCGGACCTAGCTCGACGCAGCGGGCTCCCGGCGCAGCCGCAGGACGCCGGAAGGGTGAGCCTCCTCCGGCGTGTCGAGCCCGGCGATCCGGCGCACGGTCGCCAGCCGCAGCGGCAGGAGCTCCTCCCACGGCAACGCGACGAGGCACTTCGCCTGCCGGCCGCGGCGCCACACGCGGAAGGCGTAGCCGAGATAGCTCGGACCCCAGTAGCGCAGCATCTCGAAGGTCGCTCCGGTCGTCAGCAGCCCGTTCCCCCGGCCCCCGAGCTGCGCCTGGGAGAAGACCAGCAGCGTGGCCTCGCCCGCATCGTCGGTGCCGTAGCCGGTCACGACGTGCGCCAGGTCGTGCGTCAGGATCAGCCGCTCGCGGAACCAGGCGCGCGCCCAGTCGCTCACCGGCAGCCCGCTCTCGCGCTCCCAGCGCGACACCGTCTCGTGCTCGAGCTCGACCAGGCCCGTGGCGGAGAAGCCGTTGCAATCGAGGTACTCGAGATAGGCACGGCCGAGACTCTCGCGCGACATGCGCTCGAGCGCGGCGCGATCCGAGAGCGCCGTCGCGAGCGAGGGCCGCTCGGCGAGCAGCGTGCGGCCGGCGCTGCTCGCGGCGAAGCGCTGGAAGCTGCGCTCGAAGTCGCGCCGGCCGATCGCCAGGTTCACTTCGAGCGCCTTTGCGGTGTCGTCGGGATCGGACAGCAGGGCCTGCAGCGCGCTGAACGCGCGGCGCCAGTCCATTCGGGCGAAGCCGGGCGGTGCAGCGGGGATCTCGGGAACGGATGCCGGGGCCATCAGCTCTCCTTCGCGCGCCGCGGCCGCGGCCGCGCGCGCCTCCTGGGGGTGGGCTTGCGAATGGGATCCTGTGGCAGGGGAGCGAGCGCGACCAGCCGTCTGGGCGCGGTCGCGAAGCGCGCTGCCGCGACCGCGCCGAGGAAGATCTCCGAGGTGCGTTCCATCCGCGCGGCGAGCGACTCGCCCGGCTCGTCGTAGAGCCAGTGCACGATCGTGCCGTTGGTCAGGCTGTCGAACGCGCGCGCGAGGTCGGCCGCCGAAGCGAGCGGCTGCAGCTCGCCGCGCTCCAGCCCGCGCGCCATGAGCGCCTCGAGCTGCGCGAAGGTGCCCGCTCTCGCGCGCTGGGCTGCGCCGCCTTCGTCCAGGCCGACCCAGATCTTCATGATCTCGCGAAACACCCCGCGGAAGAACGAGGCGTAGGCCTCGATGCCCGTGCCCATGTGTGCGAAGAACGCGCGGATCAGGGTCGGCGTCGGCGTCGTCTCGTCGGCGAGCGCGCGCTCCAGCATGCCGCTGAAGTACGCGATCACCTCCTCGGTGATCGCCTCGGCCAGCGCGTACTTCGAGGCGAAGTAGTTGAACACCGTAGCGCGTGCGACGCCCGACGCGGCGGCAACCTCGCTCATGGTCACCTGCTCCATGCCGCGCTCGGCGAACAGCGCGCGCGCCGCCGCGAGGATCCGCTCGCGCTGCTCGCCCTTGCTCTGCTCGCGGATCGTCATTGGACTCGAGTCTAAACTTTACTTTGGACTCGAGTCCAGGCTTTCTCGCTGAACGACTCCCGCTCCTGGGGCGTCATAGCTCCGATGCGCAGGTGGCTGTGGCGGGCTCCGGAGGTCGCGCTGGCGGCGTGTCTCGCGCCGCTCGCGGTGCGGGTCTTGTTCCGCGACCGCGTGCCGAGCCTGGCGCCGCTCACCTATGCGACCCCGCTGTGCGTGCTGGCGGCGCTCGCGGCGCTGGGCTGGGCGCTCGCCTGGCGGCTGGAGCGGCGTGCGCTCGGCCGCGTTGCCGGTGCGCTCGCGCTCGTGCTCGGACTCTGGACCGTCGCCGCCAACGTTTCGCTGCATCCGCTCGCCCAGCCCGGCCGCTACCGCGGCCTGCTCTGGAACATCGAAGCCGGCAAGCGCGGCTGGGAGCGCGTGGCCGAGCAGGTGCGCGCCGAAGATCCGGACGTCGCCGCCTTCATCGACGTCGGCCACAAGCCGGGCATCCGCTCGCCCGCGTTGAAGCGCGCGCTGCCGGACAGCGAGATCTACGACTGGAACGACGCGCTGGCGATCGCGGTGCGCGGGCGGATCGTCCACAGCTTCTACTACCCGCTCGGCACCGCCAGCCACGCGGGCGTCGCGCGCGTCGAGCTCGCGGACGGACGGCGGCTCACCGTGGTGATCGTGCATCCGCGCTCCGCGCCGACCGAGTCGCGCGCAGGCGTGTTCAAGGCGCTGGCCGACGTGCTGGAGCCGCTGCGCAGCGAGCCGCTCCTGGTCGTCGGCGACTTCAACACCCCGTCGGACTCCGTCTACTTCGATCCGATCCGGCGCGAGTTCCACAGCGCCTTCGAGACCGCCGGCATGGGCTATGCCGCGAGCTGGCCGATGCCCGTGCCGCTGCTCGCGATCGACCAGGTCTGGTCGACCGACTCCGTGCCGATCCGCAGCTGCCACCTGTCGGGCTCGCTCGCGTCGGACCACCGGCTGGTGGCGTTCAGCTTCGACTGAGCGTCACGCCGGCGCGGGCAGCCCGAGGTCCTTGGCCAGCAGGTTCGTGACGATGTTGTTCGTCTCGAACTTCGAGTCCGCGGGCATCACCCCGTAGTGCACCATCTGCTGCGCGATGCGGATCATGATCACCGCGAAGCGGAACGCGGCCCAGATGCCGTAGAAGCGCAGGTGCCGGGTCTTGCGGCCGACCAGCTCCTCGTAGCGCGCGATCGTCTCGTCGAAGCCGGGGAAGCCGGGCAGCCGCGGCACGCCCAGCCCCTCGCTGTGGTGGCGGTCGAGGAAGATCGCCCAGGCCAGGTCCTGCTCGCCGTTCCCGTGGGTCACCATCTCGAAGTCGAGCACCGCGGCCGGCTCGGTGCCCGCGAACAGGATGTTGCCGATGCGCGCGTCGCCCCAGCACAGCGAGTCGACCGGATCGTCGGGCGCGTTCTTCTTCAGCCACTCCCATGCGGCGTCGACCGTCGGCTGCGGACGGCCGCGCGCGGCCCAGCCGAGATAGCGCTCGTAGTAGGCCAGGTGCTGCTCCAGCGGTGACTTGCCGAGCTCGGGGCGGTCCAGGTACTCGAAGCCCGCGGCGCGCCAGTCGATGCGGTGGATCTTGGCCATGCTCTCGATGCCGCCCCACCACACGCGCGCCTGGTCGGCGGGTGGAAGCTCCTTCAACCAGCCCTCGAGCGTGTAGGGAGGTCGGTCGGACGGCACGCGCCCGTCGACCCGACCCATCACGTAGAACGGCGCGCCCAGGACGCTGGTGTCCTCGGTCTCGAGCCAGTGCGTCGGAGGCACCGGGACGCCCGCCGCGCCGAGCAGCCGCATCGACTCGAACTGCAGCCGCAGGTCGTACTCGGGGAAGACCTGGTAGCCGGTCGGCTGGATGCGCACGACCAGCGATTCCTTCCGCGCTCGGCCCGCTTCGCGCCAGGAGAGGTCGAAGAGCAGCGTCTCGTTGGAGAAGCCGGAGGCCTGCGGTGCGACCAGCTCGGAGAGCTCGAGATCCCCGGCCTGCGGGAGGCGCTTCTGCAGCCAGCCCGCCAGCGCGGCGCGCGCGCCGGCGAGATCGCGCTCCCAGGCGGTGGGCACGGCCCGCCGGCTAGCGCCGCGGCAGACCGAGCACGCGCTCGGCGATGATGTTGCGCTGGATCTCGCTCGTGCCGGCGAAGATGGTCGGCGCGCGCGACTGCAGCTCGCGTTGCGCGGCGCGGCCGTGCTCGGGCGCGTGCGGCGAGTCGCCGACGAGCTGCCCGTAGGGCCCGAGCAGGTCGTTGCCGAGCCGCGCCAGGCGCTGTCCCATCTCGGAGTAGTAGAGCTTCTGCAGGCTGGACTCCGAGCCGGGCTTGTGGCCGTTGGCCAGCGCGGTGAGCGAGCGCAGCGAGTTCAGCCGCAGCACCTCGAGCTCGACGAAGGCCTGCGCCACCCGCTGCCGCGTGACACGGTCCTGTGTCGCCGGCCGGCCGCCGCGGCGCGCCGCGCGCGCCGTCTCCACCACCTGTTCGAACTCGCGGCGATAGGTGGCGTAGCGCGACAGCGTCGAGGCGCCGCGCTCGTAGCCGAGCACGGTGTTCGCGATCTGCCAGCCCTGCGTCGGCTTGCCGATCAAGTTCTCCGCCGGCACCACGACGTCCTTGAAGAAGCACTGCGAGAAGCCGCGGTTCCCGGTCATCTGCACCAGCGGCGCGACTTCGATCCCCGGCGTCTTCATGTCGATCAGCAGGAAGCCGATGCCCTCGTGCTTGTCCGCCTTGGGGTCGGTGCGCACCAGGCAGAAGATCCAGTCGGCGCGATGCGCCTGGCTGGTCCAGATCTTCTGGCCGTTCACCACGTAGCGGTCGCCGCGCAGCTCGGCGGTGGTGCGCAGGTTCGCGAGGTCCGAGCCGGCGCCGGGCTCGGAGTAGCCCTGGCACCACATCTCCTCGGCGCGCAGCATCGGGCGCAGGAAGCGCTTCTTCTGCGCCTCGCTGCCGTGGTGGATGATCGCGGGCCCGCACAGCCCGATGCCCAGCCCGTTGGTCGTGGGCGGCGCGTGCGCGACCACGAGCTCTTCCTGCAGCAGCGCATTCTCGACGTGGGTGCGGCCCTGGCCGCCGTACTCCTTCGGCCAGGTCACGCCGACGTAACCCGCGTCGTAGAGCTCCTGGTGCCAGCGGCGGATGCCGTCGAAGGTCGCGTCTTCGCTCTCGAACTCGTCGCCCTCGTGGTTCTGCCACCAGGGCGGCACGTGCGCGCGGATCCAGGCGCGCGCGCGGTCGCGGTATTCGAGCTCGGCCACAGAGAAGCGAAAGTCCATGGGCCCTCCGAACTGGCGCGCATTGTACCCCGTGGGGCTACTGGAACGAGAGCGCGCGCAGGTAGGCCGGTCCGCCCAGGCGCTGCGCTTCGCTCTCGATGTGCTCGGTGCGCTCGCGCACGTAGTCGGAGGGCCGGTCGGCGTGCAGCCGGTCGGGCGCGGGCAACACCGCAGCGAGTCGGGCCGACTGCTCGGCGTCGAGCCGCGAGGGCGGCACGCCGAAGAAGCGCTGCGCCGCTGCGCCTGCGCCGAAGGTCCCCGGCGCGAACTCCGCCACGTTCAGGTACACCTCGAGGATGCGGCGCTTGGGCCAGAGCGTCTCGAGCAGCACCGTGAAGTAGGCCTCGATGCCCTTGCGCAGCCAGCTCCGCCCGGGCCACAGGAACAGGTTCTTCGCCACCTGCTGGGTGATCGTGCTCGCTCCGCGCGACGGGCCGCCGTCGCCGCGGTCTCCGAGGGCGTCGGCGATCGCGTCGAAGTCGAAGCCGGCGTGGATCGGGAACTTCTGGTCCTCCGCCGCGACCACGGCGATCGGCAGCTGGGGCGAGATCTCGCGGTAGGCGACCCAGCGGTACTCGCTGCGGTAGTGCGAGTCACCCGCGATCACGGCCGCAACGCGCGCCTCGATCATGAAGGCGGTGGTGACCGGCCGGATCCAGCGCAACAGGAGCACCGAGCCGACCGAGCCGACGAGCACGATCAACAGCGCGCGCGCGGCCAGGTGCACGATCGGGTGGCGGACCGCCGCCCGGCGCTTCCGCCGCGTCGCCGCCATCGCTAGCGGCCGGTGAACTTCGGCTTCTCTTTGCGCAGGAACGCGGCGACGCCGGTGGCGAAGTCCTCGCTGCGGCCGGTGTACATCATCGCCTCGGCCTCGAGGTCGAGCACGTCGCGCAGGTGCCCGTGCAGCGCCAGGTTCAGGTGCCGCTTCATGTAGCGGTACGAGAGCGGGGGGCCATCTGCGAGCTGCCGCGCGAGCGCGCCGACCTCACTGCGGAACGAAGCCTGCGGCCAGACGCGGTAGAGCAGCCCGATGCGCTGGGCCTCGGCCGCGTCGATCCGCTCGTTCAAGAGATACATCTCGCGCGCCTTGGCCGAGCCGATGAGCTTGGTCAGGAAGTACGAGCCGCCGAAGTCGCCGGAGAAGCCGATGCGCGCGAACGCGGTGGTGAAGATCGCGTTCGCGCTCGCCACCCGGATGTCGCAGGCGAGCGCCATCGACAGCGATGCGCCCGCGGCAGCACCGTTCACCGCCGCGATCGTCGGCTTGGGCATGGTGTGGAGCATCCACGACGCCTCCTGCACCCGCTTCAGCCCGTCGAACGACTCCTCGAGCGTCTGCCGCGCGCGCGCGCTGCGGTCGGCCGGGCTCGGGCCGTCGGGCGGCGCCAGGTCGGCCCCCGCGGAGAACGCGCGCTCGCCCGCGCCGGTCAGCACCACCACGTGCACGCCCGAGTCGTCGGCCAGCTCGCGCAGGCTCCTGGTGAGCGATTCGAGCAGCTCGGTGGTGAGCGAGTTCATCCGCTCGGGGCGGTTCATGGTGACGGTCGCGACGCCGTCGCTGCGCTCGACGAGAATGGTTTGCGACATGGCGGCGATTATACGGACTCGCCGCGCGTCACAGCATGGGATGAGCGAGCAGACGCCCGAATCGATCGCGAGCGACTTCGACCGGATCGCGCAGCTGCCCGACGATCCCTGGGACCACAACCGCCTGTACCTCGGCGTGCTCCTGCGCGAGCTGCCGCCGCGCGTCGGCGACGCGCTGGAGGTGGGGTGCGGCGCGGGCGAGCTGACCGCACGGCTCGCGGCCCGCGCGGAGCGGGTGATCGCGATCGACCTGTCTCACGAGATGCTCGCGGCTGCGCGGGCGCGCTGCGCGGGGCTCGCGAACGTCGAGCTCGTCGGCGCCGATGCGCTCGAATATCCGCTGGCGCCGGCGAGCTTCGACGCGATCGCCTCGGTGGCGACGCTGCACCACCTGCCGCTCGCGCAGATGCTCGCACGGCTGCGCGACGCGCTGCGGCCGGGCGGCGCGTTGCTCGTGCTCGACGTGCTCGACGAGCACACGCCGACCGGCGTCGCGCTCTCCGCGCTCACGCTCCCGCTGAACGTGATCGGGCGCCTCGCGACCAGCGGCCGGCTGCGCCCGACGCCCGAGGCGCGGGCGGCGTGGCAGGCGCACTGCGCCACCGACCGATTCCCCGCGCTGGCCGAAGTCCGCGCCGTCGCGGCCGAGATCCTTCCCGGCGCCCGCCTGCGGCGCCACCTGTTCTGGCGCTACTCACTGGTTTGGCGGAAGCCCAGTCAGTGAGCTCTGCGGGCTGATCGACCTCCCGATCTCCCGGTGCTAGCCTGAGACGCGAGGAAGGTCCCCATGGGTGTGGCGCGAGGTCTCTCTGCGCTCTGTCTCGTCGCGATCGGTCTCGCTCTGTGGCCAGTCTCTGCCCGCGCCGATCGCGACACGGATCTCGCCGCGATCGACCAGAAGCTCCAGTGGAAGACCGGCGAGGTCGCGCTCGCAGACGGTGCCGCCACCCTGCACACCACCGACGCATTCCGCTTCCTCGACCACGACCAAACCAAGCTGGTGCTCGAGAAGCTCTGGGGCAACCCACCGGGCAGCGCCGACGGCGTGGTCGGGATGATCTTCCCCGCCGACGTCGGGCCCACTGCGCCGAACGGCAGGGCTGTTCAAGTGGCTGATCGCCGCCGTGCTCGCGGCCAAGAAGGCGATCGCCGTCGGGGCCGTCGCCGCTGTCGCCGCCGTGCGCAGGTTCTTCTCGCGCAAGGCGCCGAAGCCGCCCGAGATCCCGCCAGCCCCGAGCGCCTGACCCCCGCTCAGTGAGCCTCGGGCTTCGCCGCCAGCGCGATCGGCTGGTCCGGCGTATCGAAGCCCCACATCGCACCGTTCAACGGGTCGATGAATGCCATGGCGAACCAGCCGGGCGGCAGGAACAACAGGTTCACGAACCACCAGCCCGAGACGTAGCTGCGCAGCTCGATCGTCCGGCTCTCGTAGCCGTCCTTCGCAACGGTGATGCTGTATTTCGCAGGGGTGAAGTAGCCGTCGCCGCGCGGGAGAAAGAGCGGGAACGGGGTCGTTCCCGTGCGCGGCGGTGTGCCGGGGGACGCCGTGTCGAGCACCTCGTAGTGCGCACCGTCGGGGAGCGAGCGCAACGTGAACGAGACCTCCGTCTTGTTCATCGCCGTTGCGCAGCCGCACAGTCCGGCGAACGCGAGGACGAGCGCCCGCTTCAACCGACGATTCCAGCCGCCCGCTTCGCCTTCGCCTTGGCCGCCTCGAGGTCGTAGGTGCGGTTCATCATCGTGCGCTGCGCGACCAGGCCGCCGCCCGCCTGCAGCGTGGTGACGAGCTGCCAGCCGCCGTACGCGTCGGCGGTCAGGTCGCGGATCAGGTTGTAGATGCGCATGCGCTGCTCGACGTCGACGTCGGGCGTGGTGTGGAGATACTTGCGCAGATACTTCCCGCTCTCGGGGTTCCGCAGGTCGGCCTCCTTGGGCAGGGTGAGCACCAGCCCGCCGCCCAGATCGTGCAGCTTCTGCACGATCGCGTGGTAGTTCGCCGCGAAGTAGTACTTGCCCACGTTCACGCCCAGCACGTTGGGATGGACCATGCCCGACGGCGTGCGCTCGAAGTTGCGGCAGGCCCAGTCCAGGCTCATGCGGATCAGCTGCGCGTAGCAGACCATCTCCGACACGGCGTCCTGCACGTGCGCGTTGCCGCCCTTGCCCTGCTGCTCCGACACGAGCAGGGCCAGGCCGACCAGGATCTCGGCGCGCTCGGCCGCCTCGACCATGCCGAGCGTCCGCTCCCACAGTCCGAGCGAGCGCGCGAACGCGCCCGCCAGGCGGAATTCGCCCGCGAGGAACACGCGCTCCCAGGGCACGCACACGTCGTCGAAGATGACGAAGCCCTCGGGCATGCTGTGGTGCGCGCTGGCGGGATAGTCGAACTCCGGCTGGTCGGCCGGCGCGAAGCTGCGGTTGATGATCGCCACGCCCCTGGTGTTGGTGGGGATCGAGAACGAGACTGCGTAGTCGGCTTCCTCGTGGCGCATGGACTTGGTCGGCATCACCACCAGCTCGTGCACCAGCGCCGCGCCGGTGATGTGCAGCTTGGCGCCCCGCACCACGATGCCCTTGTCGCTGCGGTCGACGATGCGCAGGTACAGGTCGGGATCGTCCTGCTGGTTGGCTCGCCGGCTGCGGTCGCCCTTCGCGTCGGTGATCACCTCGGCGGCGCGCAGGTCGTTGTCGCGCGCGTAGCGCCACAGGTTCTCGATGTTTTCGGCGTAGCGCGGGTTCACCGCCGCCACCTCGTCCTTCACCGACTGCAGCGCCATGTACACGCCGGTGACTCCGCCCACGATGCTCATCTCGGTCGCGAGCTCGAGCCGCCTGGCGAGGTCTTCCTCGCTCTTCGGGATCTGGAACACCCGGTGGGCGAGCGTGCCCTCTTCAGTGGTGTAGGTCATGCGCGCGCGGCGCTCCGGGTCGTCGTACTCGTAGTCGCGCGAAGCCACGGCGAGCGGAACGCGGAAGCGCGGGTCCGTGGCGACGTCGTCGATGCGGTCGCCGTCCCAGTACAGGACGCGACCGTCGCGCAGGCTCTCGACGTACTCGGCCGGGGTCTTCAGGGGCATGTCGGCTCCTTCTGGTCGGGCCGATTCTAGCCCCCGTCGAATTCCGGCGCGTAGCGCACCTTCCCGCTCTGCCGCGCCAGCGCTCCCGGCTCGAGCTCGAGCGCCATGAACGCGTCGCGCGGCGGGGCGTCGCCGAACGAGAGCCCGAAGCGCGCGGCGGGCCCGAAGCCGAAGCGCGGGTAGTAGCTCGGGTGACCGAGCACGACGGCGAACGGCGCCCCTGCGGCGCGGCATGCGTCGAGGCCCGCGCGAGCGAGCACGCTGCCCGCGCCGCTGCGCTGCTCGGCGGGCAGCACCGCGAGCGGGCCGAGTGCGAACGGCGCTCGTGCGAAGCTCCGCCCGTCGACGGAGACCGGGGAGAACTGCACGTGGCCGACGACCGACCCTGCGCGACAGGCGACGAGCGAGATGCAGCGAGGCTCGCGCGCCAGGAGCCGCAACGCGATCTCCGCCTCCGCGTCGCGGTCGAAGGCTTCGACGTGCACGCGGCGGATCGCCGCGACGTCGGCCGCCGTCGCGGTGCGGACCTCGCTCACGCGAGCGTGGTCGTCACCACGCGGGTGGCGCGGGTCAGCTTGTGCCGGCGCACGAACTCCGGCCGGCCGACGTCGGCGCGCGACGCCTCCCAGGTCGCCAGGCTCGCATAGCGCGTGAGCAGGATGAAGCGCGCCTCGGGCGGCCGCGGCTCCAGGCTCTTCCACAGCCCGAAGATCGCGGCGTCGTAGCCCGCCTCGAACGCGGGCCAGGCGCGCTCGGAGAGGCTCTGGAACTCGGCCGAGTCGGCTTCGCGGACCTCGAAGCTGCGGAACGCGTACACGCCGGGCTGGCGCGGGGTTGCTGGCTCGCCGGGCCGCACGGTCGCGACCATGCGCTCGACTTCGACCTCGCGGGCGCCGGCGAGCGCGCTGCCGAGCTCCGCCGGCAGCACGGTGAGCAGGATGCCCTCGTTCGCCTCGAGCCCGATCTGTCCCCGGAACAGCCCGCAGAAGGCGCGCCCCGCCGCGGCGCGCAGCATCGCGGCACGGCCCTCCCAGTCTCCGGGGCCTACACGGAATCGTGTCAGCTGCCAGGTCTCATGCATCGCGCGCTCCTAGGGCAGGGCGAACGCCATCAGCGCGTCGCCGGGCTGCGACCAGCCGTGACCGCCCGCCGCGACGACCACGAACTGCTTGCCGTCCTTGCGCAGGCGGTAGGTCAGCGGCGTCGCGTTCGCGGTGTAGGGCAGCCGCTGGGTCCAGATCTCGCGCCCGGTCTCGCTGTCGAACCCGCGCAGGAACTTGTCGGTGGTGGCGCCGATGAAGACCACGCCGCCCGCGGTGGCGAGCGCACCGCCGAGGTTCGGCGCGCCGAGGTGCAGCCAGATCGGGAACGGCGCCTGGTCGCGCGTGGTGCCGAGCACGGACTCCCACAGCGTCTCGCCGCTCACCAGGTCGATCTTGGAGATCGTGCCCCACGGCGGCGGGTTGCACGGCGCGCCCAGCGGCGAGAGCAGCGGCCCGCGGCGCACCGCGTAGGGCGTGCCCTCCATCGGGTCGAGTTCGTTCGGATAGACCCACTTGCCCGAGTCCTTGATCCGCTCGTATTCGTCGCGCGGGATCAGCTGCACCACCGACGGCACCCGCATCTGGTTCACGTACAGGGTCTGCGAGCCCTCGTCGAGCACCATCCCGCCCCAGTTCGGCCCGCCGGCAGGGCCGGGGAACTCGATCGAGCCGCGCAAGCTGGGCGGGGTGAAGATCCCGTCGGAGCGGTACTTCGCGATCTCCTGCGCGCAGGCGGCGCGGTCCCAGCGCGTGAAGCCCCAGGCGTCGGCGGGGTCGAGCCGCTCGGGGTGGATCCCGCGCGGATGGGTCGGGAACGGCTGTGTCTCCGCGAGTGACTCGCCCGGTACGTCCGTGTGCGGCACCGCGCGCTCCTCGACGGGAAACAGCGGCTCACCGGTGCGGCGGTCGAGCACGAAGATGTGACCCATCTTGGTGACCTGGGCGAGAGCGGGCACCGGCCCCAGCTCCGTCTTCAAGGTGAACAGCACCGGCTGGGCGGGCACGTCGTAGTCCCACACGTCGTGGTGGACCGTCTGGAAGGTCCAGGCGACCGCGCCGCTGTCCGCGTGTAGCGCGATCACCGAGCTCGAGTACGCGTCGAGCCCCGCGCGGGTCGCCGCCCAGTAGTCGGGCGCCGCGTTTCCGGTCGGCACGTACACCAGCCCGAGCTCGGGGTCGGCCGACAGGATCGACCACACGTTGGCGGTGCCGGGCCGGTAGCGCGGAGCGCCGGGCTCGTTCGCCCTGGCCATCGCTTCGGGCGGCACCGGATCGAACGCCCACACCAGCTTCCCGCTCACCGCGTCGAAGGCCCGCACCACGCCGCTGGGCGCATCGGTGCGCTGGTTGTCGGCGACGAGCGCGCCGATCACCACGAGATTGCCGACCACGAGCGGCGGCGAGGTCGGGTAGTACTCCCAGGGCGGCGCGTCGCCGATGCCCTCGCGCAGCTCCACGCGGCCGCCGGCGCCGAAGTCCGCGCACGGCTCGCCCGTGCGCGCATCGAGCGCGATCAGCTCGGAGTCGATCGTGCCGGTGAACACGCGCGCGCGGCAGGCGCTGGTCGAGCCGGTGCGGTCGCCCGGCCAGTAGGCCACGCCACGACAGGTGCGCGGATAGGGCCCCTGGAGCTTGCGCAGCTTCGTCTTCGGATCGAACGCCCACAGCTCGCGGCCGGTCTCGGGCTCGAGCGCGATCACGCGGTTCTTCCCGGTGCAGAAGTAGAGCGCGTCGTCGACCACGATGGGCGTGGCGTTGAACGAGGTGCGCGTGGTCCCGTCGCTGCCGTCCGACACGTCGCCGTGATGGTAGATCCAGGCCACGTGCAGGTCGGTGACGTTCGCCCGCGTGATCTGTGTGAGCGGCGAGAAGCGCAGCCCACCCTTGGTGCGGCCGTATTCGGGCCAGTCGCCCACCGGGCCCGCGTAGTCGATCGGCGCGCGCGGCTTGCACGCGAGGAGCAGCAGCGCGCTCGCGGCGAGCGCGGCGAGCGCGGCGCCTCCCCTCCCCGGCATCGCGCGAGTGTATCAGCGTGCGGTGATCAGTGGAGGAGGCGCACTCGGGTTGCGGCGAGGCCGAGCGAGGGCCCTCCCGAGCGCGGCCGCAAGCGGCGGAAGCGTGGGTAGGGTGCCCACGCGATCATCTGTCGTGCGAGCGAAGCTCTACGGACATGCAGGGCCGGTGCAGTCGATCGGGCACGTGGGGCACTTCGGTCCCGGCTCCTTGCCGATCAGCGTGCGGAATACGTCGAGGTCGCCCTGGTCGATCGTGTCGCCGGTCTCGTCCAGGTCGTACGGACCGCACGGCATGTTGCCGCCGAGGCCGCAGGTGCTCCCGTCGACGGGCTGTCCCAGCGACATGCGCATCGCTCCGAGGTCCCTGCCGTTGACGACCTTGGAGGAGCCCCAGCTCATCTCGAAGCCGGCGTCGCAGCGATTGCCGTAGCCGTCGCCGTCGTCGTCGCGCTGTCCGCCGGTGAGCGTCGACCAGGGATGGGCGGCGAGCCAGCCGTCCGGCGCGCGCGGGTTCGCGACCAGCACGCAGTTGTCGCAGGCGTCGCCCACGCCGTCGCCGTCCGAGTCGCGCTGGTCGGCATTGGCCACCGTGGGGCAGTTGTCCTCCGAGATGTCGACGCGGTCGCCGTCGTCGTCGCGGCCGGGGATGCCGTAGCTGATCCAGGCCGACAGCACGGCCTTGCCGGTGGGGTCGGGGAAGACCGCGAGCGGAGGCATGCCGCTGTCGAAGTCCAGCGACGCCATGCGCGCGATCAGCACCGAGAGCTCGGGGTGCCCCGGGTGGATGCGCTCGCCGCCGGGCACGCCCAGGTCGCCCGCCGTCGCGGGCTGGAACAGCGTGTTGGTGGCGTCGGCCGGGGTGTCGAAGCGCAGGTCCATGCCGGTCGCCGAGGGCGATCCGGGCTGGTGGCAGCTGGCGCAGTTCACGTCCATGTAGCTGCGCGCGAGCCGGTCGAGCGAGACGCCGGCGTCGTCGAGGGCCGGGAAGTGGTCGTAGCTCGAGCCCGCCGCGATCGGCGCGTCGAACAACCCAAGACAGGCGAAGCGGTCGAGCTGGTTGGGCGCGCCCGCGCCCGCGTCGAAGGAACGGTTCATCTGCCGCGTGCGCAGCCCGAGCGCGCTTCCCGCGACCGCCGTGTGGCAGTCGCTGCACTGGGACGGCAGCGGGTAGTACCAGTCGATCGCTTGCGGCCCCGCCCCGAAGTCGACGTTGTAGGTGTAGAAGAGCGAGGTCGTGATCAGCGACGCGTGGGACTGGTCGGGCGTCCACCAGTAGGTGTAGCCGCGCCAGCCGGTGTCCTGGTGCACCAGCACGCGCGTCTCGGCGTGGAGCACGCCGGTCTGGCCCGGCAGGTCGAACTGCTCCACCAGCGCCGTGCCGACCGGGAGCGTCCACGCGCCGCTCGCCGAGAAGCCGATCTGCGTGCTGCCCGGGAGCGCGAGCCAGCGCCGCGTCGCTGCCAGGCTGGCCCAGGCGGGAATGTTCACGCCGTACTCGTAGAGGCCGGGAGCCGGCGCCAGCGCTGTCGCGTCGCTGAACAGCCCGGTGTCGGAGAGCAGCTGCGGAACGCCGGGGTCGAGCTCGCTGCCGGCCGGGACGAACTTGTGGATCTGGCCATCGCTGCGGCTCAACACCAGCAACTCGCCGGCGCGGTTCTGCACGAAGGCGGTGACACCATCCAGTGTCGCGAGCTGCGCGGGCGCCGCTGCGCCGGCGGGGTCCCACGACCAGATCCGCCCGCTCGCCTCGTCGCCGTACACGTAGCGGCCGTAGAGCTGCGGCAGGTCGGGGCCGCGGTAGACGGTGCCGCCGGCGACGTCGCTGCCGCCCGTGGCGTCGTGCGGATAGACCAGCACCGGCGCCGTCAGCCCCGGCGCGTCGCAGCCCGCCCCGCGGAAGTCGCGCGTGCCCTCGCACAGCGCCCAGCCGAAGTTCTGGCCGCCCGTCGCGCCGAACGGCACGAGGTCGATCTCCTCTTGCCGGCTCTCGCCGACGTCGCCGATGAACAGGTCGCCGGTGAGCGCATCGAAGCCGAAGCGGCGCGGGTCGCGCAGGCCGCTGGCGAAGATCTCGCCGCGCTGGCCAGCGCTGCCGGCGAACGGGTTGTCGGCGGGGATCGCGTAGGGATCGCCGCCGTGCACGTCGATGCGCAGGATCTTGCCCAGCAGCGTCGCGGTGCTCTGCCCGTTGTTCTGCGGATCGCCGCTGCCGCCGCCGTCGCCGCTCGCGATCCAGAGCATGCCGTCCGGCCCGAACGCGAGCTGGCCGGCCTTGTGGTCGGGAAACGGCTGGGGGATGTCGAGGATCGTCTCTGCGCTGCCCGGGTCGGCGCTGAGCGTGCTGCCCTCGGTCGCGTGGAAGCGCACCACGCGCAGGCAGTCGCTCGCGGCGCCGCAGACCGAGGCCGCGACGGTGTAGTCGACGTAGAAGAAGCCGTCGTTCGCGAAGTCCGGGTCGAACGCGAGGCCGAGCAATCCCTGTTCGCCGCCGGTCTGCACCGGCGCGTAGCTCGGGTCCGAGGCGGTGAGGTCGACCAGCGGATCACCGCTGAACGCGAAGTAGTCGTTGGCGAACACCAGCACCTGGCCGCCCAGCTGCGCGACCGCGAGGCGGTCCGCCGCGCCCGGGATCTGCGCGATCGCGACTGGATCGGTGAAGAGCAGGTATGGATAGGCGTCGACGAGCACGGGCGCAGCGACGACCGGGAAGCTGTGGCCGGCGAACGCGACGCGCTGCTCGCCGCCGCAGCTGGTCTGGGCCAGCGCGGCCGCGGGCAGGGCGACGCACAAAAGTGCAACTGCGGACGCAAACAGGAAGAGCGCGGGAGACCGACCGAGCGAGGCCGAACGGGTCATGGCGTGGCTCCATGAGCCTCCGCGTCCCGGTTCGGACATCTGGCGACCGCCATGAGTGACCGGCGTCACGAAGTCGGGCTCCGAACGTGCTTTGCATCACGCCCTCGCGGCGGGGGAGAATGACGCGCGCAACCCAGCGGAAGGAGACGCGCGGATGGGAGCTGCACTCGCGAACACGAGGCAAGGCAGAGTGCGGGGCGAGGCCGGGGACGGGCTCGCGATCTTCCGCGGCATCCCGTTCGCGCGGCCGCCCGTCGGCGCGCTGCGCTGGCGCGCGCCTGCACCGCCCGAGCCGTGGAGCGGCGAGCGCGAGGCCGTGCGCTTCGCGAGCTGCGCACTGCAGAACATGATCCCGCTCGACCTGCTCGCGGCGTTCAAGATCCACGAGACACAGAGCGAGGACTGCCTGTACCTGAACGTATGGACTCCGGCCGCGGACGGCGCGCGCCGGCCCGTGCTGGTGTGGATCCACGGCGGCGCCTTCGCGATCGGCTCGGGCGCGCAGAGCATCTACGACGGCGCGGCGCTGGCGAAGCGCGGCGACGTGGTGGTGGTGACGGTGAACTACCGGCTCGGCCCGCTCGGCTTCCTGCGCCTGCACGAGCTGACGAACGGGCGGATCCCGTCGACCGGGAACGAGGGCATCCTCGACCAGGTCGCGGCGCTGGAGTGGGTGCGCGAGAACATCGCCGCGTTCGGCGGCGACCCGGGGAACGTGACCATCTTCGGCGAGTCAGCCGGCGGCATGAGCGTCGGCACGCTGCTCGGACTGCCGGGCGCGCGCGGGCTGTTCCAGCGCGCGATTCCGCAGAGCGGCGCGTGCAGCACCGCGAACACGCGCGAGCGCGCGGTGCAGGTGGCGGAGCGCTTCGCGTCGCACCTCGGTGTCGGCCGCGACGCGGACGCGCTGCTCGCCGCCTCGCCCGCGCAGCTGCTCGCCGCGGCGACGGCACTGGGCGGCCAGCCGGGCCTGCCCGACCACGAGCTCGGCGGCATGCCGATCCAGCCGGTGATCGACGGCGAGGTGCAGCCGCGCCTCGCGCTCGAATCGGTGGCGCGCGGCTCCGCCGCGGGAGTCTCGCTCATGGTCGGCACGACGCAGGACGAGTGGAAGCTGTTCGTGTTCGCGGACCCGTCGAACCTGCAGCTCAGCGAGGCGCAACTGCTCGGTCGCTACCAGCGCCGCATGGGCGCGGCCGCGGGCAGCGTGGTCGACGCCTACCGCAAGGCGCGCAGCGAGCGCGCAGCGCCGGCGAGCGCGCCCGAGCTGTGGAGCGCGCTCGAGACCGACCGCATCTTCCGGCTGCCGGCGCTGCGCCTGGCCGAGGAGCAGGCCCGCCACGACGCGCGCGTGTTCAACTACCTGTTCAGCTGGCGCTCGCCGATGTTCGGCGGGATGCTGGGCTCCTGCCACGCGCTCGAGCTGGGCTTCACCTTCGGGACCTACGGGCAGCCGGGCATGACCGAGTTCTCGGGCCAGGGCGCGAAGGCCGATGCGCTCTCGGAGCGGATGATGGACGCCTGGATCGCCTTCGCGCGGAGCGGCGATCCGTCCACGCCGAGCCTGCGCTGGCCGCGCTACACCGCGGAGCAGCGCGCCACCTGCATCTTCGGCGAGGACAGCGCCGTGGTGAACGCGCCGTTCGACGAGGAGCGGCGCGCCTGGAGCGCGGCGCCAGACTCCGTGCTCGGCGCGGTCTAGCGCGATGGCCGATGCGCCGATCCTGGTCGAGGTCGAGCGTGGCCGCGCGCGCATCACGCTGAACCGGCCGGAGAAGCGCAACGCGCTATCGCTCGCGCTGCTCGAGCAGCTGCACGAGGCGCTCTGGGACGCAGACGCCGACCGCGAGGTCCACGCCGTGATCGTGCGCGGCGCGGGCAAGTGCTTCAGCGCGGGCTACGACCTCGCCGAGGCGCCGCGCCGCGACGGCCGCCGCGGCGGCGCCAGCTACCGCGGCGCGCGGAGCTTCGACGACGACACCTGGCAACTCGAGCGCGCGCAGCGGCTGCGCATGGCGCTGTTCGACATGCACAAGCCGGTGATCGCACAGGTGCACGGGCACTGCCTGGCCGGCGGCACCGACGTGGCGCTGCTCTGCGACATGGTGATCGCCGCCGACGACGCGGTGTTCGGCTTCCCGCCCGCCCGCGACCTGGGCGCGCTGCCCAACAACCTGTGGCTCTACAACGTGGGGCCGCAGTGGGCCAAGCGTCTGACGCTCACCGGAGACACCGTCACCGGCCGCGAGGCCGCGCACATCGGGCTGGTGCTGAAGTCGGTGCCCGCGGACGTGCTCGAGGCCGAGGTCGAGGGGCTGGCGGACCGGCTGGCGCAGATCGACGCTGACCTGCTCGCCGCCAACAAGCGCATCATCAACCTCGGGCTCGAGCTGATGGGCGCACGCACGCTGCAGCGGCTGGCGTGCGAGAACGACGCGCGCGGGCACCTCGCCGAGAGCGCGCGCGGCTTCGTCCGCAAGGCCGCCGAAAAAGGTTTGAAGAGCGCACTCACCGAGCGCGACGCGAAGTTCGGCGACGGCCGCGCGCGCGTGATCGGCCCCGAGCTCCGCGACGAGCGCGGGCGCCTGAAGGAAGGCTAGCCATGGGCAGCATCGTCGAGACCGGGTTCGGGAAGATCGAAGGCGAGAGCCGCGGCGCGCACGAGCGCTTCCTCGGCATCCCGTACGCCGCGCCGCCCGTCGGCCCGCGCCGCTGGCGCGCGCCCGAAGCTCCGGCGGCGTGGGCGCACACGCGCCCGGCGATCGCCTTCGCGCCCGCCTGCCCGCAGACGCCGAGTGCGCTGCCCGGAATGGCCGTGGGCGCGCAGGACGAGGACTGCCTGTACCTGAACGTGTACACACCGCGCGCGGACGGGAAGCGCCGGCCCGTTTTCTTCTGGATCCACGGCGGCGGTTTCACCGCGGGTTCCGGCGGACAGGCGCTGTACGACGGCGGCGCGCTGGCGGAGCGCGGCGACGTCGTGGTGGTGACGATCAACTACCGGCTCGGCGCGCTCGGCTATCTCTCGCTGCCCGGCGCCGAGGCGAACCTGGGCCAGCTCGACCAGATCGCGGCGCTGCGCTGGACGCGCGCCAACATCGCGGCGTTCGGCGGCGACCCGGAGCAGGTCACCATCGCGGGCGAGAGCGCGGGCGGCATGGCGGTGGCGACCTTGCTCGGCATGCCCGCTGCGCGCGGCCTCTTCCGCGCGGCGATTCCGCAGAGCGGTGCGGCGCACAACGTGCACTCGCCCGAGAGCGCTGCGCGCGTCGCCGAGTCGTTCATGCAAGCGCTGGGACAGCGGACGGCGGATCTCGCGGCGCTGCGCGCGCTGCCGGTTGCGAAGCTGGTCGAGGCGCAGGGTCGCGTGCTGGCGGAGCGGCGCGCGATCGGCCTGCTCGCGTTCGCGCCCAGCGTCGATGCCGCCAGCCTCCCCGCGCGACCGCTCGAAGCAGTGCGCGCCGGCTCGGCCCGGAACGTGGCGCTGCTGGTGGGCTCGAACCGCGACGAGGTGAAGCTGTTCCGGCTCGGCGTGGCCGAGAGCGCGACGCTCTCAGAAGAAGGGCTCGCCAAGCGCGTGCGCGCGGGGCTCGCCGCGAGCCGCATCGACGAGTCGCACGTCGAGCGGCTGATCGAGACCTACCGCAAGGCGCGCGCCGGCCTCGCCTCGACCGAGCCCGGCGAGCTGCTCGACGCGATCGACTCCGACCGGACCTTCCGCATCCCCGCCGTGCGCCTGGCCGAGGCGCAGGCGGCACACGAGCCGCGCACCTTCATGTACCTGTTCACCTGGCCCTCGCCCGCGCGCCGCTCGACCCTGGGCTCGTGCCACGCGCTCGAGCTGCCGTTCATGTTCGGCACGCTCGGCGCTCCAACCATGGACCGCTTCGCGGGGAAGGGTCCCGAGGCCGAGCTGCTCTCGGCGCGGATGATGGACTCGTGGATCGCGTTCACGCGCAGCGGTCGGCCCGGCCATGGCGACCTGCCCGCGTGGCCCGGCTACGACACGCGCGCGCGCGCGACGCTGGTCTTCGACCGCCGCTGCGAGCTCGCGAACGGGCCGCTCGAGGCCGAGCGCGCTGCCTGGGACGCGCTGCTCTAGACCCAGCGGTCAGGAGCGCCCGCCGAAGGGCAGCCGCGCGTGCACCGCGCCGCTCGGGTTCTCGACCAGCGCGACACCTTGCAGTGTCACAGGGATGGGGAGCTCCGCCTCCAGGCAGACGCCGAGCGCCTCCGTGACCTGGCGCGGGTCGAGCCCCGAGCTGACGGTGCAGTGGGGCACCCAGCGGCCGGGCCGGTAGTGGTCCCACGGCTCGCTCGCCGCGCGCTCGAACAGCGGGAAGAAGCGGCGGTGGAGCTCGATCAGCGCCGGTGTCGGCACCGCGCCGAGGAAGACCACGCCTTCGGCGCTGCCGAAGGTCGCCGCCGACGCGAGCGCCGTGCGCGGCGGCGCCTCGCGCGCTGCGAACTCGCGGAGAGCGGGCACGAAGTCGTCGACGGCGAGGCCGTTCGAGACCGCGAGCGAGACGTGCGGCGTGTGGCCGAGTGCGAGCAGCGGCGAAGGCAGCCCGCGATCCGCGATGCGCTGCCAGAGCGCGCGCATCCGCGCGTCCGAAGCCGAGTCGAGTAACATCTCGACCGCGAAGATCACCGCGCCAGATTCGCCGGCACTGGAATCACCCGCCACCGCAGCCGCGCGAGAGCTGACCGATCGGTGTAAGCTTCACGGCCCCGGAATCCGCGCCCACAGCCCGCGACGTAGGGAATCGCGGAGGTCGGGGTCGGAGCCGGGCTCGTGGGCTTGGGTGACGTCGGCAACGGGTGCGCGGGCGGAGCGAGGCGGGTTGGCAGAGCGCCGCGACGACCTGACCCTGATGGAGCTCGTAGCGCGCCGCGATTCCGCCGCGCTCGACGCGCTCTATCTCCGCCACGCCTCGCTCGTGTTCGCCTTGTGCCTGCGAATCCTGCGCAACCACGCAGAGGCCGAGGAAGTGTTGCAAGAGGTGTTCTGGGAGCTCTGGCGGTCGAGCAGCCGCTACGCGGCGGAGCGCGGCAGTGCGCGCGTGTATCTCGTCCAGCTCGCGCGGAGCCGCTCCCTCGACCGCGTGCGGCTGCGCCGGCGGCGCGAGGCGCTGCTGGCGGACGCGGGCGGACCGTCGGTGATCGCAGCGGAGTTCGGCGGAGAGAGCAAGGGCCGCAGCGGGCTGGCCGCGGCGCTCTCGAGCGAGGAGCGCACCCAGGTGTTCGCTGCGCTGAAGCAGCTGTCCGAGGCCGAGCGCAAGGCGGTGACGCTGTCCTTCTTCGAGGGGCTCTCGCACGCCGAGATCGCCGCGCAGCTGGGCGAGCCGCTCGGAACCGTGAAGACCCGCATCCGCAGGGCGCTCTTGCGCATGCGCGGTGCGCTCGCGGGCAGCGAAGGGGAGAGCTGACGTGACCTGCGACGAGCGGGCGGACGCGATCTTCCTGCTGGCGTGCGACGAGCTCGCACCCGACGAGCGCGACGAGCTGCGCGCGCACATCGCGGACGGCTGCCCGCGCTGTCTCGGCGCGCTCGCGGAGGCGCAGGCCGTGGTGGCGCGGCTCGCGCTGGGCGCCGTGGAGCCGGTGGAGCCACCGGAGAGCGTGCGCCGCTCGCTGGCGTCGCGGATCGCCCTGGAGTCGCGCATGTCCGAGCTGCCGCCCGCACCCCGCGCACGCGGCCGGCTCGCCCGGACCGCGTTCGCCGCCGGTCTCGCGGCCATCGTCGCGGCCGGAGTCACCGCGCTCGCGACACGGAACCGTGTCGTCCACGCCGAGCGCGAGGCGCAGACCCGGCACGCCGCGCTCGAGGTGATCGGCTCGCCGTACATGCGGGCGATCCGACTGTCGGGACCAGCGCTCGGCTTCCAGGGCAACGGGCACCTGTACTGGGACTACCACAGCGGCGGCTGCTACCTGCGCGCGACCGAGGTCCAGCGCCCCGGACCGGGCAAGGTCTACGTGCTCTGGTTCACCGACTCCGACGGCGCGCCGCTGCGCGCGGGGACGCTCTCGGTTTCGCCCGACGGCGAGGCGACGCTGCTCACCGCGATGCCGCGCCAGATCGATACCACCGGTCCGGTCTCGGTGACGGTCGAGACCAGCGGCGCGGTCGAGCGGCCCAGCGCCAACCCGGTCCTGCACGGAGAGATGCAGGACTTCTGAGGCCCCCTTGGACCTGCCCGGAGCGGCGTGGTCTACTCTCGGCGCGGTCGACGTTCGTCCGCGCGAGCAGTGCAGGGAAGTCGATGGGTTCTTGGGCGGACGGAGCGATCCTCTTGACTGGCGCGACCGGGCTCGTCGGAGGCGAGCTCCTGCCGCGCCTGCTCGCCGCCGCCCCGCATTCCACCGTCTACTGCCTGCTGCGAGCGCGCGACGCGGCCGAGCTCGAGCGCCGCACGCAGGAGCTCGTGGCGGGTGCTTCGGTCCCGCTTCGCGGCGCGGCGCGCGTCCGCGGGGTCGCGGGCGACGTGCGCAGCGCCGACCTGGGACTCGGCGCCGCGCGCGCCGAGCTCGCGCGCGAGGTCCGCAGCGTGGTGCATGCGGCGGCCAGCACGCGCTTCGACCAGGAGCTGGACGAGGCGCGGCGCAGCAACGTCCTCGGCACCCGCAACGTGCTCGCGTTCGCGCGCGAGGCGGGCGCGCACCTCCACCACGTGTCGACCGCCTACGTGGTCGGCGCCGGCGAAGACAGCTTCCACAACTCCTACGAGCAGAGCAAGTTCGAGGCCGAGGCGCTGGTGCGCGGTGCCGCGCGCGACCTGCACACGACGGTGTACCGCCCCAGCATCATCGTGGGCGACTCGCAGAGCGGCCGCACCGCGCACTTCCGCGTGCTCTACGACCCGTTCAAGTGGGTGATCTACGGCAAGACCAGCCTGCTGCCCTGCCGCCCCGACGTGCGCGTCGACGTGGTGCCGGTCGACTTCGTCTGCGACGCGCTGGTCGCGCTGGGCGGGAGACCCGATGCGGCGGGCGCGACCTTCCTGCTCTCGGCCGGGCCGGAGCGCGCGCTCGCGATCGGCGAGATCCTGGAGCTCGCCGAGCCGATCGTGAACGGCTGGCTCTCGGCGCGCGGACAGCCGACCGTGGCGGTGCCGCGCATCGTCTCGCCCGACGCCGCGACGCCCGAGCTGGCCGAGCTGTTCGCGCTCGGCGCCGCGGTGATGCGCACGCACGTGCCCTACATGCTGCACGAGCTCCTGTTCGATCCGCGCGAGACCGAGCGGGCGCTCGGAGCGAGCGGCGTCCGCTGCCCGCCGCTGCGCGACTACCTGCGGGTGCTGCTCGAGTTCGCGCTCGAGCGCCGCTTCGGGACCGCCTGAGCGATGCTGACCCCGATCCAGTTCAGCGTGCTGGCCAGCGCGGTGCTGGGAGCCGGTGCGTGGGTCGCACTGCGCCGGCCGCACTGGATCGTGGACCGGCCCTGGACCGTGCTCGGGATCCTGGCGCTGATCACGCTGGCCTTCGCCGCGGCCATGTTCCGCCTCCACCCGTTCGGCTTCCGCATCGGCATCGACGCCTCGAGCGAGCCGCTGCTCGTCGAGGACGACCCGGGCGAGCCGGTCTACCAGCGCGCGATCCTGGACTTCGGCGACGACGACATCTACGTGATCGCGATGGAGGCGGACGACGTCTTCACCCACGACAACCTGACGACACTGCGCGGTGTCAGCGACGAGATCCGCAAGCTGCCGGGCGTGCGCGGCACCGAGTGCCTCACCAACGTGTACGCCTACCGCTGGAACGCCGAGCGCCAGGTGGTCGAGATGGGGCCCTTCATCGACGACATCCCCAGCGACCCGGCCGCCATCGCGGAGCTGCGCGCCCGCGCGCTGGCCGACCCGCTCTATCCCCGCACCATCCTCGGCCGCGACGCGCGCGCCGCGGCGATCAACGTCACCTTCCGCGCACTCTCCGACGACGAGTTCGTGAAGCTCGACCTCGACGACCGCATCGCCGACATCCTGCGCCAGTTCAGCCGGCCCGGGATCCGCTTCCACGTGACCGGCCGGCCCCACGTGCGCGCGCAGGCCCACGTGCTCCTGGTGCACGACCTGTCGCGGCTGGTGCCGATCGCGGTGGTGGTCTCCGTCGCCGCGCTCTGGCTGATGACGGGCTCGGTGCGCGGCACGCTGGTGCCGCTCCTGTTCAACCTGATGTGCGTGTTCTGGTGCTACGGCGCGATGGCGGTGATGGGCGGCAACATGAACCTGATCACGCTGGTGATGGGGCCCGCGCTGATCACCATCGGCGGCGTGACCGGCGTGCACAGCTACGCCTGCTACCAGGAGTTCGCCGAGAAGAGCAAGACGGGGCGCGAGGCCGGACTGCGCACGCTGAACTACACCGCCGAGGTGGTGCTGATCGCCGGCCTCACCACCGCCGTCGGCTTCGGGGCCCTCTTGATCAACGAGATCCCGGCGACCAATCAGCTCGGGCTCTACTGCATCTTCGGCGTCGGGGCGATCACGGTGGTCGTGCTGACCGGGCTGCCCGCGCTGCTGTCGCTCCTGCCGCTCCACGCCGACAGCGGGAAGCCTTTGTTCTCGCCGCAGACGCGGCTCGCCGAGGCGTTCCAGCACTACGTCGAGCGCAACCTCGAGAAGCTCGCGCACTGGCAGATCCGGCACCGCAACCTGGTGCTGTTGAGCTGGGGCGCCTTCGGCGTGGGCTCCTGCGTGCTGATGCCGTTCATCGTCACCGACACCGACTTCATCACCTTCTTCCGCAAGAGCTCCGACGTGCGCCAGGACTTCGAGGCGGTGAACCGGCTGCTCACCGGCGCGGTGCCGCTCTACGTGGTGCTCGACAGCGACAAGGAGGGCACCTTCCGCGACCCGGAGACGCTGCGCACGGTGGAGCGGATCGAGGACCACATCGCGAAGCTCCCCGGGGTGACCGCCGTGGTCTCCGCCGCTGACCTCGTGAAGGTCGCCAAGCAGGCGCTCGAGGAGGGTGACCCGGCGCAGTACCGCATCCCCGACTCGCGCGGCGAGGTCGCCCAGCTGATGTTCATGATCCCCAAGGAGAAGCTGCGCGCGTTCGCGACCTCGAACCATTCGAGCGCGAACATTTTGGTGCGCAGCGACCGCCTGGGCTCGGCGGCGCTGCGCGACCTCGAGGACGCGATCCACGCCGAGATCGACAAGGAGAAGCTGCCCGACGGCGTGCACGCCGACGTCACCGGGAACTCGATCCGCATCAACCGCGGCGCCGACGGCATCGCCGGCAACCAGGTCGCGCAGCTCACGCTCACCATCGTCCTGTGCCTGGTGATCGTGATCCTGGTGTTCCGCAGCGTCGGTCTGGGCGTCCTGGCGATGCCGACCAACGTGCTGCCCGTCTTCCTGTTCTACGGGGCGCTGGGCGCGGGCGTGGCGCCGCTCTCGATCCCGATCAGCCTGATCGGCTCGGTCGCGCTCGGGATCACCGTCGACGACACCTCGCACTACCTGCAGGCGTTCCGCCACCGCCGCGCCGAAGGCGTCCCGGCCGAGAAGGGCGTGGTGGCGTGCACCATGGACGTCTGCCGGGCGATGGTCGTGACCTCGACCATGGAGATCACCGGCTTCCTGGTGATGATCTTCTCGAGCTTCGCGACGCTGCAGCAGTTCGGCTACCTGACCGCAATCACGATGACGCTCTGCCTCGTCACCGACGTGTTCATGCTGCCGGCGCTGGTGGTGCGCTTCCAGAACCTGGTGCAGCCGCGGCCGGAGCAGATCGCGGCGGCGCTGCTCGAGCGCCAGCAGTCGAGCGACGCGGCCTAGCGCTACTTCTGGTCGCCTGTCACGTCGTGCTTGGCCTTGTCGTAGGCCTCGTCCATCTTGCGGCCCGCCTTCTCCATCGGGCCCTCGTTGGGGTGCTGGAGCTTGTCGACGGCCTCGTCGATCTTCTGTCCCGCCTTCTCGGCCGGACCCTTGTCGGGGCAGCCGGTGCCGGCGAGCGCGAGAGCGGCGACGGTGAGCGCGAGGGCGAGTCTTCGCATGGTTCGAGCCTCCCGAGACGTCTTATGGCGAATGCAGGGCCCGGGCGCCAACTCGCGTATGCTGCGCGCGGTGAGTGAAGAGGACGCGATCCGCCCGGCCTACGACGGCTCCAGCGTCGCCTTCCGCGCGCTGGAAGCGTGGGGCTGGGGGGAGCTGGTGAACCTGGGCTACTACCCGCTCTGGGCGCTGCCCCAGCTCGCGTTCGGGATGGCTCCGTTCCAGCGCCGGCTGGTGGAGCGCGCCCTCGACCTGCTCGCACCGCGCCCGGGCGAGCGCGTGCTCGACGCGGGCTGCGGGCGCGGCGGCACGACGGCGCGCATCGCGGCTCGCGGCGCGGACGTGCTGGGCCTCGACCTCCTGCCCGAGAACGCCGCGGAGGCGGCCGAGCGCTTCGCGGCGCATGCGCGGGTCCGCTTTGCGGCGGCCGACGTCACGCGGCTGCCCGAGCGCGCCGCCGGGATCGAGCTCGGCGACGGCTCCTTCGACGGCGTGCTCTGCCTCGAGGCGGCGTTCCACTTCGGCGAGAAGGGACGCCGCGCCTTCCTCGAGGAGAGCTGGCGGCTCTTGCGCGCGGGCGGGCGGCTGGTGCTGGTCGACTTCGCCTGGCGCGACGGCGCGCCGGAGCGCATCGAGGCGCTCGACCGCGACCGCCACGTGCGGGACACCTGGCGCTTCACGGAGTTCGAGCCGCTCGACCGCTACCGCGCTAGCGCGTGCGCGCTCGGCTTCCGCGAGGCGGCCTTCTGCGACTGGACGGGACCGGTGACCGACACCTTCCAGCGCGTGGCGACGGCGCTCGCGCGCTCGGGCTCGATCCCGCCGCTGCGCTGGCTGCTGGGCCGCCTTCGCCCGGGCCTGCGGCGCATCCGCCCCGAGGAGTGGGCCTTCCTGGTCCAGCTGATGCGCGCGCACGACCGCGTGCGGCGCGCTTCGCGCTATGTCGCGTTCCGCTTCGAGAAGCCGGCGTAGCGTGGGCCTCTGGCTCGCGCTGGCCTGGCTCTCGGCTGCAGCGACCCCTGCGCGCGCAGCGGGCGACGACTGGCACCCGGTGCTCCACGACGACGGCGTCGAGGTCCGCGAGCGCGACGTCCCCGGGCGTTCCCTCCCGGACTTCCAGGGCGAGGAGGTGATCGACGCGGATCCCTATCAGATCCTCGCGGTGATCACCGACGTCCCCGCCCAGACGACCTGGATGTGGCAGTGCGCCGAGAGCTCGCTGCTCGAGTCCGATGGCGACGCGGTGCAGGTGATCCATCATCGGATCAAGGCGCACTGGCCCGCGACCGACCGCGACGTGGTGTTCCGCAGCGTCGCGCGCGTGGTCGAGCCGGGGCGCGAGCTCGCGGTCCGCTTCAGCAGCGAGTCGAACGCCGCCGCACCGCCCGTGTCGGGCCTGGTGCGCATGCCGCTGCTCGAGGGCGAGTTCGACCTGGTCGCGCTCGGGCCCGAGCGCTCGCGCGTGACCTACACGGTGGCCGCCGACCCGGGCGGTGTGCTGCCCGCGACGTTCCTGTCCGAAACCGTGCGGCAGTCGCCCGTCGACACGCTGGTCGGGCTGCGCCGGCGCGTGGCCGAGACGCGCGGCCGCTACCCTGACGTCATCGCGCGCTGGCGCGCGCGGCGCTAGCCCTCGTCCTCGAGCGCGCGCCCGGCCTCGGCCAGCTCCGCGCGCTCCTTCTTCGAGACCTTCGGGTAGCGCAGCTCGAGCGAGTCGAGCGTCTCGATCACCGCGGCGGCGACCACGAGCCGCGTGTACCACTTCTGGTCGGCGGGCACGACGTACCAGGGCGCGTCCTCGGTCGCGGTGTTGCAGATCAAGTCCTCGTACGCGCGCATGTAGTCCTTCCAGTAGTGGCGCTCCTGCATGTCGGCCGCGGAGAACTTCCAGTTCTTCTCCGGGTCCTGGATACGCTCCAGGAAGCGCTTCTTCTGCTCGTCGCGCGAGACGTTCAGGAAGAACTTCCGCACCACCACGCCGTTCGCGCCGAGGTAGCGCTCGAACGCGCGGATGTCGCGGAAGCGGTCCTCCCAGATGCTCTTGCCCACCAGCTCGAGCGGCAGCTTCTGCCGGGCCAGCAGCTCCGGATGCACCCGCACCACCAGCACCTCTTCGTAGTACGAGCGGTTGAAGATGCCGATGCGGCCGCGCTCCGGCAGGCGGATCATGCTGCGCCACAGGTAGTCGTGGTCGAGCTCTTCCGCGCTGGGCTGCTTGAACGACACGACCTGGCAGCCCTGCGGGTTCACCCCGGACATCACGTGCTTGATCACGCCGTCCTTGCCCGCGGCGTCCATCGCCTGGAAGATCAAGAGCAGTGCCCAGCGATCCTGCGCGTAGAGCCGGTCCTGCAGCTGGGCGAGCGCCTCCACTCCCTGCGCCTGCACGCGTTTGGCCTCTGGCTTGTCTTCGCGCTTGAGCGAGCCAGTGTCGCCCGGGTCGTGGTCCTTCAGGCGGAACTTGTCCCCGTCCGTGACTCGGTGACGCAGCGCGAACCTGCGCGCTTCCTTGGCGAAGGCGGCGAGCTTCATGGCGGTGTAGCGACCAGCCTACTGCCTCGCGGCAGCGCGAGGCAACGTGAGATGATCGGGCCCCATCGAAGGAGGTTGCCGCATGAGCCTGTTGACTGACTTCCGGGACTTCATCAACCGGGGCAACGTGATGGACCTCGCGGTCGGCGTGATCATCGGCGCCGCTTTCGGGAAGATCGTCTCGTCTCTGGTGGGCGACATCCTGATGCCGGCGATCGGGGTGCTGATGGGTGGCGTCAACTTCTCGGGCCTTTCAGTGACGATCGGCGGCGCCGTGTTGAAGTACGGCTCGTTCGTCCAGTCGGTGATCGACTTCGTGATCATCGCCGCCTGCGTGTTCTTGCTGGTGCGCGCGGTGACCGCGCTGCAGAAGCCGAAGGCCGCGGCCGCGCCTCCGGCGCAGGAACGGCTGCTCACGGAGATCCGCGACCTGTTGCGCGCGCGCAGCTAGGGCGGCAGCTCCCCGGCAGGTCTTCCGCAGTTCGCGTTCGGCGCGAGAAAGCGTAGGATCTCGCCCGCCCAAGAGGAGCCCCCCGAAAATGCGCTGGTCTCTCTGCGCGCTGCTGCTGCTGTGCGCGCCTTCGCTCGCTTTCGCCGACCCGACCGTCGTATTCACACAGCCCGACCCGAACCACCCCGATACGGTGACGAGCGCGGCCGTCACGGGCACCATCACCAACGCGACGGGCACACCGACCGCGAGCGTGGACGGGGTGTCGGCGACGGTGACCGCCGATCCGAACACGGCGGGCAAGTTCACGTTCAGCGCGCTCGCGGTGCCGATCGTGCTCGGCCCGCAGACGCTCTCCGCCGTGGTGACGGACGACGCGGCCACCGTCACCCAGAACCTCGACATCGTCGCGCACTTCGTGATCGAGATCTCGGCGCCCACGATGCAAACGATCACCACTGGCCGCACCGGCGTACGCTTCACCGGCAAGGTCGTGACCGACGTTCCTGGCGACACCGACCCGAACAAGATCAACTTCGTGCTGCGCGGGATCGCGACGCCGCTCGATCCGAACTTCGCCTTCAACCAGTTCGTGAAGGTGGCCGCCGGCACGAGCCTGGCGTTCGTCTCGGCTGACGACAAGCAGGTCACCGGGCACAACAACAGCTTCGCGACGGAGTATTCGCTCACGCGCGACGTGGTCTGCGACGACAGCCCCAACGAGCCGAACTTCCCTCCCGCGATCGCTCCTGACATGGGGTCGCTCGACAAATCCTTCTCGTACTCGGTCGACCGCTCGGACGACCTGCCGAACGAGGACCCGAACAGCATCGACTGCGAGGTGCGGGAGCTGTCGGATCCGTCGCTCTCGTTCACGCCGCCGGTCGCCCACTGCACGCTGCGCGCCGCGATCCAGGCATCGAACCGGCACCAGGCGCTACAGGACGCGAATGATCCGAACCACCCGGCGACCGGCGACCGCATCTTCATCGGTGCCCGGCACGTCGTCCTCCGCCGCAAGGGCGCGAACGAGAGCGCCAGCGACACCGGCGATCTCGACATCGCCGCGGGCTCGAACCTCCGCTTGATCGGCAACGGCCGCGACGTGACCACGATCGACGCGCGCGGGCTCGGCGACCGCGTGATCGACGTGGGACCGGGCGCGAACCTCGAGCTCTTCGATCTCACCCTCACCGGCGGCCAGGCTCCGCCCGCACCCGACCCGAACACACCTCAGATCGGCGCCGGCGGCTGCCTGAGAGACTTCGGCACCCTGCGCGCCAACAACACGGCGTTCCTGAACTGCGGCGCGACCACCGACGGCGGCGCGATCTTCCAGTCCGGCGGCAGCGCGAAGCTCACCTGCAGCATCGTCGCGCGCGGCAAGAGCAAGCGCGACGGCGGTGGGATCGCCGCGCCGAACGGCGCGGTGCTGGATCTCGAGAATTCGACGATCTCGCTCAACTCCGCGGGCCGGAACGGCGGTGCGGTCTCGCTGCCGGCGATCGAGAGCGCGCAGCCCACCTTCACGCTCACCAATGGCACGCTGACCGGTAACAGCGCCAGGCTCGCGGGCGGCGCGCTCGACCTCGGTGCGGAGAACCAGGCCACGCTGAACAACTGCACGTTCAGCACCAACCGCGCGAAGGCCGGCTCGACGCTCTCGGGTGGCGCCGACGTCACCGTCTCGAACTCGATCCTGGGCGACACGCAGAAGCTCGCCTGCGACCCGAACGCGCCCGAGACGATCACCTCTGGCGGCGGCAACATCGACCGCGGCGACAGCTGCATCAAGGTCCCCGGCGCGCACGACATGATCGGCACGAATCCCTTGCTCGGCGGCCTCTTGAGCAACAACCCGTCGGTCACCTCCGGGCTTCCGCCCACGCAGAAGCTGATGACCGACAGCCCCGCGCTCGACTTCGCGGGCGTGCAGACGCCGTGCACTCCGCTCGACGCGCGCGACATCGAGCGCTTCGACTGGCCCGGGCGCGGAACCGACCCCAACGACGTGGGATCGCAGACGCCGCCCTTCTGCGACGCGGGCGCGTTCGAGCTGACGACTCCGGGCGCCCAGCCGCCCTGAGTCAGCCGCGCGCCAGGATCTTCTCTAGCACGGGCAGGAGGGCCGCGCGGAACGCGACGGGATTCTCGGCCATCGGGAAGTGGCCCAGGCCGGGCAGCGGCACGAACTCGGCACCGGGGATGGCGTCGGCGAGCGCGCGCGAGAGCGCGGGCGTGGCGCTCCAGTCGTACTCCCCCGACATGACCGTCACCGAAGTGCGTCGGGTGTCGATGCGCTCGGCCTCGCCGTCGAGGTCGTGCTCCTCGGCGTAGAACGCGAGGTCACCGCGGAACACGGAAGGCGCTCCCTGCGCGTAGGCCCAGCCGACCTCGCGTCGCGCGGCCTCCGGGCTCGTGGGGCTGGTCAGCCCGACCATCAGCGCCGCCTTCATCTCGTTTCCGACGCGCGGGTGGTCGAGCCACTCGAGGCCGCTCGCCTGGGTGCGCGACGCGGCCTCGACGCCGATCACCGCGCGACACAGCCCGGACCGGAAGCGCGCCAGGTCGACGGCCACGTGGCCGCCCATCGAGCAGCCCATGAAGACCGGGCGCTCGAGCCCGAGCTCGGCTGCGAAGCGCGCGATGAACTCGAGGAAGAAGGCGAGCGTCAGCCGATACGGGCGCTCCCACCAGCGCTCGCTCGCGGGCGGCAGCGACTTGCCGTGGTAGGGCAGATCCCAGGCCAGCACGCGGAAGCGCTCGGTGATCCAGGGGTCTTCGAGCAGGTGGCGCCACTGGCGCGCGTCGGAGCCGGCGGTGTGCTGCAACAGCAGCGGCACGCCGGATCCCGCCTCCTCGAAGTAGAGCCGGTACTCGACGCCCGCGACCTCCAGCTGCAGGTAGCGCCCGACGCTCCGCGCGAAGCGCGGGCTCACGCGCCTGGCTCCCGCAGCAGCTCGATCACGCGCCGGATCGCGGGGTAGTAGGCGTAGAGCGTCTCGACGTCCCCGCCGATCGACACCGGGTGGTGTAGGGCCGCCCCGTACACGTCCTGGTAGAACGGCGCCGGCAGCGCGGCCAGCAGCCGCTGCCACTCGCCGCGCGCCGCCGAGATCGAGACGTCGCGCGGCCCCGGAGCGGCGGGGGCGAGCTCGAGCCGCGGCGGCTTCCCCGG
>Ga0306921_10000266_pt1 | contig 43152 bp, 57 predicted proteins | sample sta12Cox44000080_FD_203760 | JGI IMG/M metagenome (GOLD analysis project Ga0306921, IMG submission 203760) | Lab enrichment of tropical soil microbial communities from Luquillo Experimental Forest, Puerto Rico - statoxic.12C.oxic.44.000.080 (v2)... | ecosystem: Environmental > Terrestrial >... | reverse complement strand
CTTGTGGATGAGCCGATCACCTGGGAGCTGAATCAGCGACTCACCTATCACCTGGGCGCCGATAAAGGCGGCTGGGACCCCACGCAGGTGCTTCGCGTCGATGGGACAACTAACTTCAAGTACGAAGAGGAGCCCAAGGTACGGCTCCTGTGGGATAATGGGCCGGTCTACACCATCGCTGGGCTAGAAAATCTCCTGCCACAGGTCGATGCAGCCCCCAGCAGCGACGATCCCAGTGCAGCGCTCGCGATCTACAAGAAGTATCAAAAGAAAATCGCAGAGCTGCGGCCCATGCTGTTCCGCGAGAAAATCCCACCTGGAACGGATCGCAGCAAGGTTCTCTTCGGCGCCTATCACAAGCTGCTCAGCGCGGGCCTATCGACGGACGAGATATACACGCTGATCAGCGGCACTGTTTGGAACAAGTTCAAGAACCGGCCCGATCAGCTCAGAAAGGAAATCGACAAAGCCGCGGCCAAGCGGCTGGGCAAGGCGAACGGCCATGACGCTGGTGAAATGAATGGCGCGATCATCAACTTCAAATCAATCGGGCTCCTGAGCAGGGAAAGAACCGATTGGATTTTTCATCCGATGCTGGCGCGCGGAGAGCTGACCATTATCGAGGGTGATCCGGGCAACGCCAAAAGCTACGTGATGGAGATGCTGGGCAAGGCGATCGCTGACGGAGACGAGCTGCCCATCTGGTACAACTATTCGAACAAGCCGGTGCAGGGCATGGTTCTCCTGTTCGATGCTGAGAACAGTCTCAGGTCAACTGTCAAAGGGCGCCTGGAGGACAACGGACTCAAGAGCACAGACAACTTTCTAGTCTCTGATGATGCCTTGCAATGGAACGATCCGGATCATGCGCAGGCGATTGAAGCTGAGTTTGAGAAGCACAGGCCCACTCTCGCCATTTTTGACACCATGAACGCTTTCGTAGGCGATACCGTCAACACGGATCGCGGCAACACAACACTCAGCTCCATGCGCCCGCTGAAGGAATGGGCAAAGAAGTACAACTGCTCAATCGTAGTGATCCGCCATCTGGTCAAGCGGCGCGGAGACACGCGGGCAATCCACGCAGGGCAGGGCAACGTCTCGATAGGCGGGCTCGCGCGGATCGTCATCTCAGTACATCGGAGCGCGGAGGACGCCAGCCACTTCATTATGGCTGTGGTGAAGTGCAACCCGGTAGGTCAGATTCCTAATCTGATGACTTTCGACATCATCGAAAAGAAAGACACAGAGGGGATATTTAGCTGGGGCAAGACCATGGAGGGCCGCGCTGACGATTTGGTCAGTCCTAAGAAGCGTGGCAACGGAGGCGGCGGCGATACGCACCAAGCAGCCTGCGATGTGCTCCGTGACATCCTGGGCGACGGGCCGATGAAGCATAAGGCGGTCCAGCGAGCAATGGACGCACGCGGCGGCTTTCCGCAGACAACGATTTTCCGCGCGGCTGAGAGCCTGGGGATTGTGAAAAAGGACGGTTACTGGTCACTACCGGAGGGAACAGATGACGGCCCCGAAGTACAGGCGCCCTGATGCATGGCGTTGGCGCGACGCAGCAGGCTATCGCTGGAATTACAGCGAAACTTACCCTGACGTGCCGCAGGAATACGAGATAGAGTCGCTCTTCTGCGCGGCTTTTGTGTCGGAGCTGCTTGGAGAAATCGGACTGCTCAAAAAGCAAATGACGAATCTCCGCGGGATCGTGCATGAGGTTGTAGACGGGCTCAGGCCCACAGTGGAGGTTAAACATGGAGCGAGCAGAGACCGAAAGCTTCCAAGCGGAAGTGATGCCTTACAATCCGATGGAAATCATGCTGAAGCTCAAGGCGACGCTGGACGCTCAGATCACCCATTGCCCTAGATGCGGTGACGAGCTGATGCACTGCAGGGTAGCCACGAAAGGGCAGTTCACAATCAGGGGCGTGTGCATCTCATGTGAGGTATTCTTTTGGGAAATCGAGATGACCAAGATTATGGAGGGTCAGATGGTTATTCCGGAAAAACGCTGGCGCTGCATCCATTGCGACAGACAGAACGAGTGGCACATGTTCCGCTGCGACTGCGGGATCGGGGTCAGGCCCGAAGAGGCAGTGTTGGAAGCCGTGCAGGAGCGGGACCCCGAGCTTGCACCAGCAGTGGAGACGGCAATGCAGCAGGATGCAGGCGAGCAATACCGGCAGGAGGAAGTGAGCTTCCTGGAGCAGGGCGGCGAGAGCCGCGAGACGGCAAACGAGCAGGTCCCTGAGCGGGAGCCCATGGGCGAGAACGAAACGGACGATTTGCACGAAAAGGACGATCCGGACGCCAAGCCGCCGCCGAAAAAGAAGCGCAAGCCAATGAAAAAGGTTGTGAAGCCCCCCACCCGCGTGCGCAACGGCCGCAAGCATCCCACACCCAAGAAGAAAAAGGCCAAGCACAAGCGCTAGGTCCTATTGACCTAGCTGCAGTTTGGTCCTAGACAATCTCTCGCTGCATTCCGCAGCGGGAGAACCTGTCAATGTTAAATCCAGCTTACTGCCGTCCCGACGCGGACGATTTACCGGCGCGCTCCTGGGAGTGCCAGCGCTGCGGCTGTGTCAATGACGAGATGGATTCGGAGTGCCAGTGGTGCGATCCGAATGATTGGTCCGCCGAGAATGCCGCCGATCACGCCCACGATCACCGGAAGCACGGGTGAGCCCATGCATGCGTCGACTCACCATTCTTGGCGCGCTCAGCTTCACGCTGAGCGCCAGCGCCTGGACTACATGCTGCGCACCATTGAGACGGACCTGCGCAAGCTCCTCGCGGAGCGCAGGACTTTGCTGCAGCGCCGAACAGAACTCGAGAAAATGACGAGACTGGTGGTTGTGCCAAAAACTAGCGGCAACTGCTCACAACCTTCGTCGACCAAAAATGAGAACCTCGTACGCAGGCGGGTTTTCACGCCGGAGGCCCTCGATCAGGTTGCCCTGTGGACGTCGCAGGGGGTCAGCAGGGACGAGATAGCCGCGCGCCTGGGCACCACCATGGCGAGCTTGCAGGTCGCCTGCTCCAAGGCAGGTGTCAGTCTCAGGCGGGAGAACGGCACTTACAGCCGCAAGCCGCCTGGGCCTCGTGGGTCTAAATAGGAGGGATTTCAACCCATGCGTTTTCTGAGTTGGTTATTTTGTATTGTTACTGCCACGTTGCTTGTGCTGGCGATTAGCAGCCCGAACAACATATTCGAGCCGCATCAGATTGAGAGCGTGTTGCGGAATACCTGCCAGTCTGGCGATCTGTTGCCTGACTTTCCAAAGTGCCCATACCAATAGGAGCGACCCCATGCCGGGGTAGCTCCAGCGGTAGAGCGTTGGGTCGAAAACCCAAGCGTCGCAGGTTCGAATCCTGCCCCCGGCACCATATTAACGGGCGAAGTGCGGGCGGCGCGTGGCGTACGCGCGCGTCAGAGGCTCCGAGTGGGTAGGTCCGCCACCTGCAGGCTGGGAGCAACGGGCCGGACCCCTAACTCGTGAGGATTAGGGGTCCCGCTCGATCGAATCGCTCTATTCCCGAGATTCTACATTGGAACCGCGCAGCCGGGTTGGGAGGTACAGACCTTTGACCGGGCTATGGTCGGGCCGCGCGGCCGCTGAGCCGTAGCAGACCGGCGAAAACTAAGCTGAGCTATTTTCGTCGGTGCTTTGTGATTCGTTCGCGCTTGTTGCTTTTCTGTTCACGGGGAGACGGGGGTGTCTCACCCTCAAAAGGCGGCTTAGACTGCGGCGCAGTCTCAGCCGGGTCCGTGGCGAGCAGCAGCTCGTTTGTCAGGCTGGATACCCCTATGGCCGCGTTGACGTCTCGAAATGCCTGGAAAGTCTTGGCAAAAACCAGCGTCTTTTGCACCTCAGGATTGGCGATCGCCTCTGCAAATTCCTCAGCCGTAGGTTCTCGCAGCCGGTAGTTGTCGCCGTAGACGTGAATATGACAGCAATGCAGGCAGATGTTGTAATTGCCCGGTTCTGGCGTGACCGGCAGGTCCTCGATCTCCGCGGCCGCGGTGATCTTGGCGCCGCAGCACAGGCACCACTGTGGAGCTAGGTGGGTAATGTTGTCGATCATGGCGCAGCCTCCGGGTCAGTGCGCAGGTCCTCGCTCGCCTTGAACATGCCCTCCCGAGCCTTGGTGCTCTCCGACATGTATTGCATAAATTGTTGAAATATCTCGCGATTGAATCGGTCGACCCCGTCATCCACAGCCTGCTCGATCCGGCCCAGCGGACACATTGACCCTTGAGTCAATCCGGAGAGCGCGAGCCCGTACCCCATATCCCAGTTGTGGACGTCGCAGCGCGCGACTGTGATTGCCTCGCCTGCGCGGGAGCCTGGGACCTGGAAAGCGATGATTCGACATTTCTGACTCACGTTTGTGTACCTCCTCAGTTGCACGAAATTAGCCGTACGGGAGATTCCGTGCAGCTCATTGAAGGATGTTGCAGGCGAGCCGACAGGACCGCGGATCGTCGGGGCGACCTGCCACAGTGATCAGGACGCGCTGCCCGCACAGCATGCAATGCAGTACGTACTTGCCGACGCGCGGCGCCGGGTAGGGCAGCGGCGTCACGCAGGTGGGCGCGCGCTTGCCTGCAAGGTCCAGGTCGATCCCGCGCGGGTATCGCTTGTCTGGCTTGCTTGTGGATTCTTGCCCGGTGTCGAGAAAGTGCAGCTCGAATCGCATTGCGTCGTTAAGCGCCATCACACCCACCTTCCTTTTCTGATCCCGAGCCATCGACGGACGAGCTTTGCCCTCTCAGGCTCAATAGGAAGCTCCAGGAGCAGCGTTCCGCCGTTGTCGCCCTCGAACACCACAGTGCATTTCAAAACGCGCTTGACGTGCTGCCAGCTCCGCAGGGAGGCATATTGGACGTGCATCAGGAAGCGGCCGTTGACAGTTTCGAGGAAGCCGTTCTTTCCGGTAACAACGTAATGACCGGAGGCTTGCTCCGCTTTGCTCAGCGTCTGCTTGGACGCAGCGAGACTCTTCAGCAGCCCGAGCAGGGCCGTACGTTCTTGGTTTCTCATTCCATGTAAACCATCTTGCAGGTGCCGTCGCACTGCATGTGAAGAGCTGTTCCCTTCGGACCGCGGCCGGAGAAGAGAGCCGCGTGCAGCATGCCGCGGCATTTGGGACACGGAGCTTTCGCGCGGCGCAGCTTCTTTCGCTCCATCACGGCGCGCATTTTCTCCGCGGTGTTGATGACGAAGAGCATCTCGCCCATCGGCAGCTTGTCTTTAGGCGGCATCGCGCCTCCTGTACTGGTCCCAAAACTCAATCCTGTTCACGATGTAGGTCAGTGCATTGGATGACTGACCAGCGAACCTTGCGATGTTGTGGAGGGCCTCCAGCTCAGCCTGCTGGCGCCGCTCGATCGCCCGCAAAGCATTCCTTGCCTCTTTGAGTAGACTGATCAGGTGTAAAAAGAACAGCATTATCCAGAACACCATGATCGTCAGTAAGACGTTGCCCGTGCTCATTCGTGTGCCTCGTTTTCGACTGGTGCGGTGTAAATCGACTGGTGCGGTGTAAATCACTGGTGCGGTGTAAATTGCCTACTCGACTGCATCGCCCATCCTGGCGCTCTCCACCAGCGCGCGCCGTACCATCTGCTGGAATGCGTCGAAAAGGTCCATGCGGCCGCGTTGCCCGTTCTTGAAGCGTTGCGCGAGGAACAGCGCCACAGTCAGGCTAGAGACTGCGATGCAGCGGTCACTAGCTTGCTGTGAGTCCTCGTGTGCGCGCGGAAAGTGACGATCTAGAACGTCGATCAACTCCGCGACGATTTTTTCGGTTTTGTCGGTTCGCTCCATGCCTTGCGTATCCTCCTCAGTTGTGCAGGTGAGATGTTGCGCTCTAGTAGCAATTGGACGAGCAGCGCGAACGGCTCAGATGCTTTACCGCGTCCCGCGAGCCAATGTCTCAGGGTTCGCGGAGCTATCCCCAGCAATCTCGCTAGGCTCACCTGCGTCATACCGCCTTGCTTCTCATAGCGGCGGTCAAGCTTGATCAGCGCCGCGCGTAGGTCTCCCGCTTTCAGTGTCATTGTGTGCCCTCGTTCTCGTGTATCTCGTGACAGAGTGTGGAGAGCTTATGCCAGTACAGACGTAGGAACAAACGGAACGCCATGGGGTCTAGGTCCGCGCCTAGCTCGTTCCTGATCAGCCTGCAAACCTCCCTAGAAGCATCTTGAGCCCGACTCGCGTCGGGCTCTTGCTGTGCTGTTTTTCGGCTCTGGTGTAAGAACTGATAGATGCCAGTTGGCTGACTCATGGCCTAACCTCGTGTTTAATAACGCTGCACGGGATCGTGTGATCCCATTTCGCTATGCCGTTTTCCCAGAGCCGTTCGCGGTAGTACCAGAGCCCGTCCGTTGCGACATATGCCGCACCGGACATGATGACTGACGCCTTGTTGAGATAGACTCCCGTCCATCCATACATCCCGTCAAAAACGCCTACTTTGAAATCGTACTGTTGAAAGCGATCGTACCGGACACCGGAACGGGCCTCGTGATTGATCGACATTGCCTCAACTGTGGTTTGGTCCGCGTTGAAAGCAACATAGGTCCGAACGATTGGATCAGCCTCGCGGAAATCTATGGGCGGAGTGCAGAGCAGGACTACCGAATCAATGCGGCGGACCTGAGCTGACGCAGGAACGGCCGCGCAAAGCGCGGCCGCACCAGCGAGCAAGATTGCTGCTCGTTTCATGTGCTCGACTCCTAGTCCAATGAACCGGCAGCAGTGCGAGGTTCAACGTCGTTAAGCTTTGCCAGCTCCGACTCCGTGCCATGGGTGAGCTTGAGTCGATCGTACTGCCCTAGTGGGTGGATATCCCCGCGGACCTTGGGCAGCAGGTCCGCTGCCTCTTGTGGCGTCAGCTCTTTGCCCACAGGGACGCTAGGACGATCACCCACGCGAAACGTGGAGCCGATAAAGGGCTCAGGCAGGTCCGCGCACACAAACACAAAACCGCGCTTGTCCAGTCCGCCCATGACATAGGAACCGTTCCAGGAATACTTGCACGCGAGCGCTCGCGCGGCGCTGATGTGGTTATCCTCGATTGTCTTGTTCTCGTCCCATGGCGTTGTGAGGTAGAGGCCCGACGCGCTGACAGCCTTGCACTTTGCGCCGCGGTGATTCGTGGGTGGATAGTAGTAGGTCCGAATAGCTTGATATCTCGACATGACAGATTCTCCGTTTTCTGGTGCCCCTAATGGCTGAAGGCAGGTGACCGTTTTCACGGCGCCTGCCCTCAGCTCCTAGTGCTGTACGCGCTACCGGATCAGCACTGGGACCTTATCCTTGATCAGAGGCAGCAACAGGCCCATGGCTTGCCCTTTCATGTCCGCGCCGCTGCCAAACTCGGCGGATAAAAACTTGGTTTCGTCATTGCCTCCAATGCGGTCATGATCGACATAGCGAGTCACCGCATTAAGCGCTGCCCACACGCTCCGCTCTGGTGCGCCCTCGCGTACGCTAGTCCCGTACGCTTGCCCCATGGCCTTGTATTGGTTCTGCTTACGCGAGCTGATATCGTCCCGCTTCGCGTCCCGCGGAATGTCCAGGATATCCTTGAAAAAGTCCGCAACCGCCTCCTTGGACATTTCCACTTGTGCCATCGCGTCACCTACCGCCTTGTAGCGCTCAAAGCCCTTGGCAATGCGCGCCAGCTCGTTGCTGACTCGCTTCGCGTCAAACTTGGTGCTGTGGCGGGTTCGGACGATCGCACCGGACTCCGCAAGCGCGACGTCCAGGGTATTGTTGCATACGACACGCTCCACGCAACCGCGGTTGATCGTGGCGCCTGATCCGTCGAACGTGGTTGTCATCAGCAAGCGCGCCGTGTGGCGATCACCAGCAACGGTCAAGTCGCCGTTGAATGTCGCGGTTGCCCAAATGATTTCGCCTTGCTTCAAAGAGCCCGCGACATCCAGTTGAAAGCGATCGTCGACGCTGATGTAGCGCTGAAACCAATCAAGAACCTCGCGCGGTTGCACAGGCTGATAGCGATCGCTGACGTACCCCAAAACGTGTCCGGTGTCGGACCGCGCCAGAAAATTGCGCTCCTCCACTTCCTGGAAACGCAGTTTGGGGTCTAGGTGATCAAAGTCCGCGCCGCGCAGGTGAGCAATCGCGGGGACCTTGATTGCTTCCCAGTTGAGGCCCGCGGCCTGCTGCCACTGGTCAATCGTCATTCCCTTGGACATTTCCTGCCCAAGACGGTGCCAAATCGAGTTACGCGAACCCAAAAACGCGATGTTGTCGCGGCCGTTCGAACGGTCGATATTATGTGCCATGGTATCAAATCCTGTGGTTAGGGCTGAATCGCCCATGCGTTGCGGGACGGAATGTCCCTGCCCTAGAAAGCACGATCTAGGCCCAATGGTCAACAGGCAAATGGGACCTAGACATAAAAAAAGAGCCCGCTTTTTTGCGGGCTCAGTTTGGAGGACTCGGGCTTACGAGAAATGGGACGCGCGGCTAGTGGTGTCGGGCTCAGAGTCTTCCGGCCACACAAAGCAGTCCTTATCCTCGCTCCACTCCATGCCCTGCGGGATCAGCCACAGGTCCCCATCCTGGTGCAAGGTCCAGACAATGCCGTCAGCGTCGGTTATGACGCAATTGGTTAGGACCTGATCCCACGACTCCCAGTAGTTCTCCGAGTCCGGACCTGCCTCAAGCGACGTCCAGTCCTCAGGCTCAACACCCCCAGTGACGTACTCGCGGTTGATCGACTGCGCGAAGTGCTGCGGAATGTAGATACCGCGCGCGGAGTCGGAGAACAGCAGCGGCTCAGGATTGGTTTTCAGCGACGTTGACATGACAGATTCTCCCACAGGGTTAAATGATGAAATCGGGCTCAGTTTGCTGGGGATCAGCAAACCACTTCTTTTCCAGGAGCAGGTCCGTAGCAAGCTCCGCGGCCTCCTCAGCGTCGAGTCGCGTGTCCGGCAGATAGGACCATACCGCGACGAACAGCGGCTCAAAGCCGCATTGCCAGCCAACGAGACGCACCAAGCGCGCGTCCCGTGGCATCTCGTCCAATGTGCGCTCGTTCATGGCGTCATCAACCGCGAACGAAAGATAGGTGAGGGCTTCAGCTCGTTGCATCGTCATTGCCTCCTAGAAAAATGCCGTTGTGCCAATCCTCCAAAATCTTTTGCAGCGCGGTCCGCGCTGTGAGGACCGCGAAGCGCTGCGGCTCTGTCAGTTTGGTTTGCAGAGACGCGGAGAACGTCGCAATGCGACGTTCCAGATCCCGCACAAGTTTGGGGTCGATCATGCTTCAATGTCCTTTCGGTTGCTTGTCGAGATAGCGCCAGACCTGACGCAGGATGACGCAGCGCGCTTGCTCGCTGCGCTCCATGAAATCACGTTCGCTGCGGATCATTCCAAGGCTGATCGCCAGGAACACCAGGGCTTCTGTGGTCATATCGACGTTGGGGTTAAACATTGACAGGTTCTCCAAGGGCTGAAACGCCCTCGGAATGTTCTAGGACCAATGGGCAGCGAATGCAAGAGAAAAAGATGCAACTGGAAAGAGAATGTATCCAAAACCTATCCAAGCGGACTTGGATAGGTTTACTAGAGAGGATGATTTCAAATATATATTCATATAATCAACCACTTAGCCTATCCAAGGCAAACCTATCCAAAACGTATCCAAATGCGCTTGGATACGTTTGGATAGGTCGGGGATTTGGAGGACCGCGGGACCTGCGAAAATTTCCAAGCTTATTCGCGCAATTTGCACCAGGGAGACAACAAGGTTTAAGTTTCGGGTTCTGTGGATCGTCCGAAGGATTTTCAGGCAATGGCTCCCAAGACCCCGAAAAAGACTCCGAAAACGAGCGCTCGCAAATCAGACGCAACGCGGAGCGCTGATGCATGGTCACCAGCGAAACAACGCGCTGTGGAAGCTAAGCGGCTCGCGGCGCTGCGCGCGAGCGCAGCAGCGCGGCGCGCTGCTCGTGAGGCATCGCGAGTAGCAGAGCCCGCACAACCGCAGCGCGACACGCGCCGCGGTTGTGCTGACGCTGCTACTCGCCCGAGCGCTCCAGACGGTAGCGCCACAGCGCGTAGCACTGTGAGCGCTACCCCGGGTCACGGTCACAGGGAGAGCCCTGCTGTACCCCCTCCGTATCAATCGGGATCGCCGGGCGCGGGACTCCAGCCGCGAAGTCGTTTGTCATCGCGCCCAGAAAACTCGAGTCTACCCAAGGTTGTAAAGCCCCGCTTGCGCAATAGGATGCGCGGAATGGGCCGCATGGGGATGCTGCTGAAGGATGCCATTATCCGTGCCGCGGACCTGGAGGGCGGCGGCAACGGCGCCGATCATGACGGCTTGATCAGGTGGCTGAGGAAACAGGCCCGCACCCACCCTGTTGCTTTTATGGGATTGCTCGCTAAGGTGATCCCCCTTCAAATCCAGGCACACAGTCTCCAAGCGATCAGCGTAGAGATTGTGAAACGTGACACGCAGCAATCTACCGGACGTCCTCCGCTCACGATCGAGCATTCGCCTCCCAAATAACTGGGAGCCGCGCTGGTATCAAAATTCCCTGTGGGACTTCCTGCAGGCAGGGGGAAAACGTGCAATTGCGATTTGGCACCGGCGTGCGGGGAAGGATGACGTGGCATTGCATCATGCTGCGTGCTCCGCCTTCGAACGAGTGGGAAATTATTGGCACTGCCTCCCGGAGTTTGAGCAGGGCAGAAAAGCTATTTGGACCGCTGTCAACTCTCACACCGGCAAACGACGGATCGACGAAGCCTTTCCTGTGGAGCTGCGGGAGGCGACCAATGAAAACGAGATGTTTATCAGGTTCAAGAATGGGAGCACGTGGCAAGTCATCGGGAGCGATCGCTATGATGCGACCCTTGGCAGTTCTACTGTTGGGATCACTTATTCTGAGTGGGCTTTGGCTAACCCACAGGCATGGGCTTATCATAGACCTATTCTGGAGGAAAACGACGGCTGGGCTCTATTCATCACGACACCCCGCGGACGAAATCATGCCAAGGCGCTGTACGACTACGCCAAACACGGAAACGATTCTCGCTGGTTTGGCCAGTTGCTCACCATCAAGGACACCGGCGCCCTCACCAGACAGCAGTGTCGCGACGCGCTGAGCGAGTATCAGCAGCTCTTCGGGGAGGACGTCGGCCGTGCCCAGTATGAGCAGGAGTATTTGTGCTCGTTCAATGCGGCTATTCTCGGCGCTTACTTCGCGCTGGAGATGCAGCGCGTGCGGAGCGAGGATCGCGTACAGCCTGTTCCGGCAGACCTCCACGCGCCGGTGCACCGCGCCTGGGACATCGGGGTGCGCGATGATACGTCTATCTGGTGGTGGCAGCAGCAGGGCGCCCAGATCATGATCCTGGACGATTACTCCGCCTCTCAGATGGGGGTGGAGCACTTCGCGGATGAGGTCAGGCAGCGCAGAGAGCAGTACGGCTGGCTCGACGGCAACGATTACGTGCCGCATGACGCCAAGGTCAAGGAGTGGGGAAGCTCGCGGACCCGCATTGAGTCCATGCAGCTCTATGGACTGCACCCGCTGCTGGTGCCCAACGCGACGTTTCAGGATGGGATCGAGGCGGCGCGCAGGACGCTGCCGTTCTGCGTGTTTCATCCGCGGTGTGAGGCGCATGGGTTAGCAGCGCTAGAGCAATACCGCAGAGAATGGGACCCAGAGCGAAAAGCGTTCCGCACCACAGACGTTCACGACTGGTGCTCGCATCCCGCAGCGGCATTTCGCTATCTGGGACTTGCGTGGCGACCTCTATCCGTTCCATCTTATCGGCCTCGCACACGCTCCAGGGGGTGGATCATTCCGCCCCCGGAGGAGGTTGTTACGCACAGAGGGATCAGATTATGACCAACGAGTCGAAATTCGCTCCATTGGCTGAGGCGCAGCGCAAGGCGCAGGAGCAGCAGGAGCACTGGGACGCGAAGCGTGCGCAGCGGCAGGCGCAGGAGCTGCGGGGTCAAGGCGCGGTTGAGGGGACCGTGGGAGAGATGCAGCAGCAGCGGCAGCAGCAGGAGCACGCGGCGAACCTGCAGGGCAACTACCCGCGCGCCAAGCCTTTTGTGGAAGAGCCGGAGATAATCATCAACGGGGTGACGCTGACGGAGGGGCAAGCCGCGTCGGTGAGGGTGGCGTGCACCAACTATCACATGCAGTGCTCGGATGCGATCGAGGCGCAGCGGATCGGCAAGATTGCGCTGGGCTACAAGGTGCGGCTCGCGGAAGTGATGGGAGTGATCCTGCGTGGCAAGCCTGTGGATAACCCGCTGGGGAAGTGACGCGCTGATCGAGCTGCCCTGCGGGGAGTGTCATCTCAAGCCGGGCGAGACGTGTGATATCTGCGGGAGGACGATGATGGAAGAGGTTGACCAAACCATAGGAGAAAACACATTGAGCGATTTTCCATACAAGCCGCTGCCCGTGTCGGGCTACGTGTCGCAGGATGACTGGGCTGTGGACAACGTGAATGACATGAAGCGCAACGAGGAGCTGATCCTCCGTCGACTCGATTTTCTGGCGAAGCAGGAGCGCACCGATAAGCGCTGGCTTGCCATCGGCCGGACCAAGATCGAGGAGGCGTTCATGGCGATCAATCGGTCGATTTTCAAGCCGCAGCGGATCGAGCTGAGCAGTGACAGAGAGTTGCCTGATCAACGTGGGTAGTGAGTGGCCCGGCTATGACGATCAGGTGCCGCGGCCGGGCACCGAATGGTGCCCCGCCTGCTCCGGCTATCGGGCTCCCTGTGGGCGCCACAACTGCCCGCTGACGCGCGGCGTGCTCATTTCGCTGACGCGCGAGGAAACGGCGTGGCTCAAGGCGGCATTGCAGATGCTGCTGAGCAAGCTATAAGTCGAGACTAGGCACACGTCCGGACTGATTGCGCGCGCGGCGCGAGAGGACGTGATGGCCGACTCAATGAAGGACTATCCGGGCAAAGTCGCTGATAACTCAGCGGAAAAAGCCCCGCCGTTCCCCGCAGGCGTCAATCCGGCAGACGACTCCAAGCGCTCCAAGACGTCGCGCTATTGGATGGATCAGCTTGAGCAGTCGGAGGAAGCCTACAAGGAGTGGAACACTTCCTGCGACAACATCGACAAGCTTTTTGGCTCGCTGCAGCGGCTCTCCAACGCGGTGCGAGACAAGGAATTTCAACTCTTTTGGGCGAACATTGCGGTCATGGGACCGTCAATCTACGCGCGCCCTCCGGTCCCTGTGGTGGTGCCGAAATTCAAGGACCGCCGCCCAGTGTTTCAGGTATCGGCAGAAGTCATGGAGCGGTGCTGCATCGTCGCGTTCGATGACTGCGACATCGACGACCTGATGATTCAAATCCGTGATGACGTGATCCTTGCTGGACGTGGCGTAGCATGGCCACGCTTTGAGTCGGCAAAAGGCCGCAACCCGGAGAAGGTGAGTATAGATTTCAAGCATAGGAGGGACTTTCTACATTCGGTCTCTAGAAACTGGGCGGAGGTTGGGTGGGTTGCCGCTGCTGCGTACCTGACAGCGGAAGAAGCTAAAGCTAGGTTCGAACCGACGTCCGGAGATGCTTACAAAACAGCGACCTATCGAATCGACAAGGACGTCAAGGATCAGGGAGGCACGGACGAGACGCTTCGCGCCAAGTTCTGGGAAATCTGGAGCAAGCTGGACAACCAAGTGTATTGGGTGACGGAGGGCGTTGAGGACCTCCTTGATGTTGACGACCCTCACATGGAATTTCGCGATTTCTTCCCCTGCCCCCGCCCCGCTTATTCCACGCTGCAGCGCGGATCGCTGATCCCGATCCCCGATGTGATGTACTACAAGGATCAGCTTGACGAAGTGAACCTCCTCACCGGACGCATTCATGCGCTGAGTGAGGCGCTGGAAGTTAAGGGGTTCTATCCAGCCGGGGGGGCGGAATTGGGAGATGCCGTAGAGGCTGCAGTCAAGATGAAAAGCGCCTCGCGGATTCTTGTACCCGTCAGCAACTGGGCGGCGTTCGGAGGCACCAAGGAAGTCATCATCTGGCTTCCAATCGACATGATCGCCAACGTCATCACAGGCTGTGTGCAGCTTCGCAAGCAGGTGATTGACGACATCTACCAGATCATGGGCTTGTCCGACATCATGCGCGGTGCGACCGATCCACAGGAGACCCTGGGGGCTCAGCAGCTCAAGACTCAGTACGGCTCCGTCCGCGTCCGTGACAAGCAGCGAAATATGGCGCATATGGCGAAAGCCCTTGTGCTGAAAACGATTGAAGTGATCACGGAGAAGTTCTCCGCGCAGACTATCCTACAAATGTGTCAGATGCAGCTTCCCACAAAGGCTGAGCTTAAACAGCAGATGATGGGGATCGAGCAGCAGCTCAATCAGCAGAAGGCGCAGGTCGGGCGGATCGTGCAGATGCCGCAGGTGCAGCAGGCGGTCTCCAAGAACCCCGGCATGGCGCAGCAGGGTATCCAGCAGTTTCAGCAGGTGCAGGCGCACGCCCAGCAGATGATGACGCAGCTTGCCTCCAAGCCCACTGTGGAGGATGTGATGGCCTTCATCCGGAACAACCGGGCGAGGGCGTACGTGCTCGATATCGAGACGGACTCAACGATCTTCCCGGACGAACAGTTGGAGAAGCAGCGCCGCGCCGAGTTTATGCAGGTGCTTTCCCAGTTGCTGCCGCAGCTCGCGCAGTTGATCGCGGCGAAACCGGAGAGCGCGCAGTTCTGCGGCGAGCTGCTTAAGTTCGCCATTGCGCCCTACCGCGTAGGTCGCTCGCTGGACGGTGCAATAGATCAGCTTGTCGCACAGATGGAGCAGGGCGGAAGTCAACAGCAGCAGCCGTCGATTCAACAGCAGCAACTCGAGTTTGAGCAGCAGAAACTTCAATGGCAGGGCTCCGAGAACGATAAGGACCGTCAGCTTAAGATGCAGGAGGCTGCCAGTCAGGAGCGGATCGAGCAAATGAAAATGTCCGGGCAGCAGGCGGTTGCTCGCGGCGACGCGCAGAACGATATGCGCGAGTCGAACGCCAAGGTTCTGCAGATTGCCGCCAAGACGCAGCAGGACAAGCAGAAGGGTGATACCGCGATGATGCTGGCACAGCAAAAGTCAATGCTTGCCCAGCGGGAGTCTGAGAACCGGCAGGCTATGGCGCGCGAGGATGCCGCGTCGCGCAGGCAGCAGGCTGGCGAGATGCATCAGCAGCGCATGCAGCAGGCGGCAGCGCGCCCGCCTCCGGCCGGACCTGGAGGGCTTAGGTGACCAATTGCTTAGGCACCGTGGAGTTCTGGACAACTGTGGTGATCTCCGTCTGCGCAGGCGGGCTGATAGGCGTGTTCGCCATGGCGCTGATCAATTTGGCGTCGACTCGACCGAGGAGTGACTGATGGCCACGTTCCAAGCCGGGAAGAATTGGAAAGACGTCGATCAGAAGTTTCTGGAGACGCTCAAAGCCTATGCCGAAAAATTCGAGGCTAATTCCGGCTATGACGTGAGCTTCTACTCCGGCTATCGGCCGGGCTCCGGGCAGTCGGAGCACGGGCACGGCGAGGCAGTTGATATCCGGCTCACGGACCGCAACACCGGGCAGGCGCTGCCGAACTACCAAGTGCACGGCAACCCGGAAGTCACGCGCGCCTACCAGTCTTTCGCTAACGGGCTGAAAGGCTACGCCGATCAGAATGCGCCCGAGATTGGTCAAAACCTGCGCTGGGGCGGCTATTTCTCAGGCGTCGGAAACCCGTCGAAATACGGGGCAATGGACCTGATGCATTTCGACCTGGGCGGGCGCCGCGGGATGGGAATGCTGGGCGGCGATTTTCAGCACGGCTTCACACCGGCGCAGGCGCGCACCTACGGCATTCAGCCGGGCGGCGGCATGGGCGACACCGCGTCGCTGATGAAGCAGCAGGGCGCGCAGGGCTCAGCACAACCTGTGGCTGGAGCCCAGCCGATCCCGAAACCTCCAGGCACGCCGACGCCTCCGGGGAACGTGCCGTACACCGGCGCCGTGGGCTCGTGGATGGGTTTTGCCATGCGTCCTGTGGATCAGGGTGGGCTGGGGCTCAACCGGGCGCAGGCGGCGGGCCTCGTGGGCAATCTGCAGCAGGAGAGCTTCTCCGACCTACGCTTGAACGCCACGGGGGACCAGGGGACCGCCCACGGGATCGCGCAATGGCGCGGCGATCGCTGGGCCGGGCTGCAGCAATACGCGGCCGCGAACGGCATGAACCCCAACTCGCACGAGGCGCAGCAGGGCTTCATGCGGCAGGAGCTGATGGGTGGCTACAAGGGCGCCTACGCCGCGCTCCAGGCCGCGCGCACGCCGGAGGAGGCGGCGAACGCCTTCCGGAGCAAGTACGAAATCTCGAACAGCGGCGCGGCCGCGCGGATCGCCAACGCCAACAAGCTCTTTGGGCAGGGGGATCAGGCGACAACTGACGACATTTCGCGACAATCCGCGACAGGCGCGGCGCCGTCGACTCAAGCTCCGGCCGGGCCTGGAGCTGCGATCGGCTCCGCCATGCGGGGGGCCGGGCAGCCCGGGGCAGGACCCCCCGGCGGCGGCGGAGGGGGTCTGGGCTCGATCCTGGGCATGTTTGGCGGCGGGCAGCAGTACTCGACCATGCAGCAAGCCCAAAACATCATCAAATCCATGGAGATAGGCGGCGGAGGAAATATCGACACCCAATTGCGTCCGGTTGTCCGCGACGGGCAGGTCTACGTCGTCGGTACCCAAGGGCAGAACAACGTCAACATCCATGTGGGACCCGCCGCCTCTGGCGTGGCTCCCCCCGGTGATAGTGCGGGTGGCGCGGCTATTCCCACACCCACGGCTAGGCCAGACAATGCGAACGCGATGGGGGGTCCAATTCCGTCCCCTGCCCCTCGACCGGAGGGGGCGGGATGGGGCGCTGGGGCTCAGCCGGTGCAGAACTGGCAGGCTCCAGCTCCTTTCCAGGGTGCGACCGGCAACCTCAATAATACACCGGGAGACCGCACATTTGAGAGCTTGTACAACCAACGCACGGGCGGCGCAGTTTTTCCGCCTGGGGGCGACGTCATGCAGCAGCGCGGGCAGCTCTCTGGCGAGGGCGGCGGCAAGGCGCCGATGGCTGGCGAGAGCTTCTCCGGCAGGTGGCAGGATCGGGTAGGAACCCCCATGCAGCCCTCGGCGCCGTCGATGGGCGCCAAGGCGCCGGTGCCCTACCTGTCACAGGATCAGCTTAAAGGGATTGATCCACAGGGCTCGCAGATGGCACCGGACCAAACGCCGATCTCGTCTGAGCAGCTCAGTCAGCTCCAGTCACAGGACCTGGGGAGCATGTTTGACCTGGGCGGAATGCAGATGGGTCAGCTTGCTGATATGAGCAACTACTCGCCCGACATGATGGACTTTGGCGGCGGGTTCGGATTCGGTTAACCAGAGGAGAAGTAGATGGCAGATCACCCGATTGAAATCAGGAATGCAACGGTGACTAACAACCCGGACGGCACAGTGAATATCGTTGGAACCGAAGTGAAGCCGCAGGCTTCGCAGCTTCCGGAGGGCGGAAGCCCTGGACATCCGGATTCGCCTAGTGGAGGATCGCCGTCACATCCCACAGCGCCGCCGCCTGCACCGGGCGGACATCGAAAGTAGTCACATGCGTGTTGTGACAGGAAGCATCGGCATCCCCGTCGTGGACAACACCGCGAAGGGGATTGGCATTCCCGTCAAGGAGGCGGGAAACAAATATGGAATGGGGGCTGTTAAAGTCACTAACGGGATGGGCATCCCGGTTGTTTACGTCGGTGCTGGAGTCGGCCCTTACGAGGCTGATGACCCGCCACGAAAGGAAGCAACATCGACAGAGAACGCGCCAGAGAAGAGTTGAGAGAGCTGGAGCGGGAGACCGTGGAGCTGGCGATCAAGTCGCTGCGCATGGTGCTAACCGGCATGGAGAGGAATGACCGCCAAATCCGCGCGCAGTACGCGGACTTGATTCTGCGGAATTTCAAGCTGTTGCAAACGATGGAAAGGAATATCCGCTATGGCCCTGCAGCCGACACACCAAAACAACGGAAAAAAGTCAGCCTCGCCTACACCACCCCCGACGAAGCAAGGCTCGTCCCTGACGGAGGAGAAGAGCCCGCCGAAGGTGAAGCCGGACTACGATCTCAAGATCAACACGGGAAATCCGGTTGACTACAGCAAGGCGCCGAAAGAGACGGACCCGCTGAAGGTCAATCTGATGATGCTGCACCCGAACGAGCCGCAGGGTGAGCCCATCATCCTGGGCGAAGTCACGCCGACTGACGACGGCGTGCAGCCGCTCTCACCGGCAGGCAATCAGACGGCGGTCACCGTGACCTGCGAGAACCCGACGCCACCCACCAACATCGTCACCGGGCAGGGCTACCCGCCGTCATCGGCTGGCGTTGTCGCTGGCACCAAGGGCGCGCAAGGCACCTTCGCCGTCAACACCGTGGGCACCTATCTTCCGGAGGGCTCCGGCACGGAGACCGTGGGCGCATTCCCTGGAGCGGCGAACGATATCCGCGTGACGTCCGGTGCGATCAAGGGCGAAGCCTACGGCTCAGATGGCGTGTTTACGTCTACGCCGAACAAGTCGCATGCGTCCTATCCGGCTGCATCGACGCTGACGAGCATTGCGCCGACGTCATCGGTGCACGGGGCTCAGGTTAGCCTGACACTGACGGGAACGAATTTCACAGCCAACTCTCAGGTTTTCGTCGATGGTGTAGCGGCCGCTCCGCTGGGCTGCGGGCTCGTGTCGCCTACGTCGATCGTTCTCAGCCTCACCGCGCCGTCGCCTGCTGGCGCGCATTCGGTCACAGTGGTGAATGACGGCAGCGCGGGCAATTCGGCGGCGCAGACCTGGACAACGACTTGAGCGACGGTGAGCTGATTCTGCTCATTCTGTTTTGCTTGGTGACAATCTACGTCATCAAGAAATGGTGGACGCTGAGATGACGCGGCGGCTGGTCATCATAGAGGACGGCACGAGGACTATCTACACGCATGTGGAGGATCGCCCGGACAACCGCAGCGATCTCCCACTGCCCTACGTTATCAGCGATCACATGGAGCCAACAGAGCAGGTAGACGGGAGGTTCTACACATCGAAAGCCCAATTCCGCAAGGTCGGGCGGGAGCACGGGCTCACTGAAGTAGGCAACGAAAAGCCGCAGCCCAAGCAGCGCGGCAGCATCGCTCCGGAGTTCAAGAGGATGCGCAAGCAGCATCTGAAAAACACGCTCGATAAATATCGAGCTGGGCACCGACCAAAGGGAGTTTACGAATGACTGACACGACTGTTGCGGCACAGGCTCCTACGCCGCCCCCGACCCCCACAGAGACCCCGATCCCAGATAGCTCGCCAGCTTCTCCTCCGCAGCCTGTGGGCTCACAGGCGCCGCAGAAGTCTTCTGAGCGCATTGAATTTGAACGTAATGCGTCGCGACGGGAATCGATTCAGAAGGCATTCGATAAGGCGAAGCAGCCGCAGCAGACAGCGAAAGCACCCGACGCGAAGCCGGGCGCTGACAAACAGCCGCAGCAGGCGCAGCCACAGCAGAAGCAGCCGCCCGCACAGGACAAGGCACCAGCGCAGCAGCGTGGAGACGGCGGGCGCTTTGTGTCGGCTGATCCGAACAAACAGCAGGGGCAGCAGCCAGCTCAGCCGGTCACGCCACAGAAATTCCAGCCGTTGGCGGAGAATGCGCCGTTTCGCGATGCTCCGGGCCGCTTCAGTGAAGCTGCTAAAGCGGATTGGCACGGTGTTCCGGAATCGGTGCGCGGCGCTACCCATCAAATGATCAAGCAGATTGAGGATGGGTATCAGCAGTACAGGAGGGGAGCTGAATCTTTCCAGAACATTGCGGACTTTGACGATCTAGCGCAGCGCAGTGGGACAAATCTGCGACAGGCGTTGACTAACTACGTGTCGATGGAGAGCAAGCTGCGCTCCGATGTGGTGGGCGGGCTCGACATGATCATAAACAACCTGGGCCTCAAGGACCCCAGAACGGGGCAGAGAATCGGGCTGCGCGACGTCGCCTATCACGTTCTGAGCATGAGCCCGGAGCAGTTACAGCTAAATTCGACGCGAAATAGTTCGCAATCTCAAGACCTTAAGATGGGTCAACTGCATCAGATGGTGGAGTCCCTTGCGCAGACGGTGCAAGGTATGCAGTATCACCAGCAATTCACGCAACACCGGACGTCGATTGACAACTTCGCAACCGATCACCCCCGGTTTGATGAATTAGCGGATTTGATAAAGGAGGAGGTAGAGCACGGCTACCCCCTCGATCAGGCATACTCCCGAGCAGATCGGCTGAGACCTGATCCTAATCCGCAAACACGCGCGGCTCAGACCCGCAACACGTCGGCTCAGACCCGAAACGAAGTGGATAAGTCGATTCACGGCTCTTCGCCTACGCATGCACCCGCTGCGATGGGCAAGAAGCCAATCGTTTCACGGCGCGATGCCATCGCCAACGCTGTTAGGAAGGTGCGTGGCTCGCTCTAATGGAGAGCCACGATGGCCGACATCAACACTGACGTCCATTACCAGCAAATCTTGTCGATGGCGCTGGAGGACCGCTCACCGTCCTATCAGGACCTTGTTTCGAACAATAACGCCCTTCTCGCCGTGATGCGGCGAAAGAATCTCTGGCAGACCTACAGCGGGCCGCGGATCAGGCAGACGCTGCAGATCAACAAGAGCGCGGCGCAATGGTACAGCGGCTACGATCAACTGCTCAATCCGGCGCTCGATCTCTTCAACGATGCCTATTACGTGCCCAAGATGGTGGTTGTCCCCATCATCCTGAGCATGCAGGAAATCTTGAACAACGAGGGCGACGCGCAACTAATCGACGTGATGGACGCCTACCTGGACGCTGCGGAGCGGTCCCTTGAGGACACGATGGACGCGGCGCTTTACAGTGATGGAACCGCCAACGGCGGGAAGCAGCTCACCGGGCTCGCGACTGCAGTACCGATTGTCAACACGTCGGGTGTCTATGGCGGAATTGATCGCGCTGCAGCGCCGATTTGGCGTACCCAGCTCTATGACGCTAACAGCATGTCGGCAACTATCGGCACGCAGGTCACCTCGACAACGATCCGGCCTTTCCTCAACGTCGTGATGACCAAGCAGGCGCGCGGCCGCAACTACGCGGACCTGCTGATCATGTCGCCTGAGCACTACTCCGCGTATGACGCGGCGACAGTCGCTATTCAGCGGCAGACCAACGAGACAAGCCTGGGCAAGCTGGGCTTCACTGCACTGGAATACATTGGTGGGGGCAAGCGCGCGGAAATCGTGCTTGACGGCGGAATCGGAAGCAACATTCCGAGCAACACCACATTCGGTCTCAACACCGACACCTTCCGCCTCCGCTACAACGCCAATCGAAATTTCGACAAGGTGTTCAAGGGCGAGGGCCTGATGCCCATCGACAAGGACGCCATTGCGCAATTCATCGGCTGGATGGGTGAACTGACGATGACCAATCCGCTGTTCAACTGGCGATTCTACGACTCGAACCCGGCAGCTTAACGCTTCCTCCCTAGACTTGGGCGAGGACCCCCCGGAAATCGCCCGCTCTTTTTAGGATTGGCACATGGCACGTCAACTTCTCCAGGACAGAGATAGAGTCCCCGACGACAAAACCGGCGTGACTCCGATTTTCAAAAGCATCGCGATCCTCAACGAGGCAAAAACTCGAGAACTGGGCCGCAAGTTTTTCGATGACTGGGATGTGGTGGAAATCCGCTTCGCAGGCTCACCGAACTACTCCGTGCACCCCGCAACCGGCTTCTCACATTGGGAAGTCGACGACGAGTCAGGCGAGCAGGTGCAGGTCTCCTACGCGGAGCGCTGGCCTCGCCAGTACAGGCAATTCCGCTCCAAAGAGACGCAGACCAAATCCGGCACGCCTATTGACCTCGCGCCGTTCCTCACCGAAGGGCAGAAGGCCGGACTGAAGGCAATGCAGGTCTATACGTTGGAAGCGCTCGCGCACCTGGACGGGCAAGAACTCAAGAACGTCGGGCAGGGCGGACGCGAGTGGAAAAATCAGGCGATCGACTACATAGAGCGCGGCTCCAATGAAGCGATTATCGGGCAGCAAAGGGCGGAAATCGACGATCTCAAAGCGAAGCTTCAAGTCGCAGAAGATAATGCGCGATACGCCCAAAATGCCAAGCGTCCCAAATCCAAGGGTATTCTCGACCCGGACATCATCAAGTCTCGTGCCCCGCCCAAAGACCCCGATGATCCGGAGGACGATGAAGAGGACGAGGACGATGAAGAGGAGGTACGGGCTCTTTCAGATGACGACGATGGACCCGCCGAAGCCGCTGAGGGGGTAGAGGAAGAGGACTTCGGGCAGATGACCGTGCCGCAGCTCAAGCGGCATATCCAGTCTGTGACTGGCCACAGACCTGTGGGCAATCCGTCCCATCGAACGCTGGTGCAGATGGCGGGGATGGCGGCGAGGCAGCGATGACTATTCAAACTGTGATCCAGGACGTCTGCGCTTATTGCGGTGTCGCAATTCCGCAGGGATCGGTTTTCCCTGTGACGGCGCTGGACCGGACACAGCAGGAAATGATCGCGCTCGCGAACGAAGTAGCGCAGCTAATCGCGTATGACACGCGCGATTGGCGGCAACTGAAGGTGTGGGGTCAACTGCCGTGCGATGGATTCACGACAAACTTTAATCTGCCAAGTGATTTTAAGCGATTTCTTAAGACGGCGAATCTTTACTCCAGCGCGCGGCCTCTGACCCCACTCCGATTCATCCCCGACATGGACGATTGGATCAGGCGGAGACTGCGCAACGCCTACGGCTATCCTGTGGGCGAGTGGACTCAGTACGGCAATCAACTGCAGACATGGCCTGTGCAGGGCGCGGGGATCATTCTGCACTTCGGCTACATGAACGCAAACTGCGTGAATCTCGCCAGCGGCGGCGTGGGTCCGCGCTTCCTCTCTGACAATGACACGTTTGTCATGGACGAGCGGCTGCTCAAGCTTGGCCTGATTTGGAGATGGAAGCAGGGCAAGGGCGGCTCTTACGCGGAGGACATGGACACGTACGAAGATGCTCTAGGCATGGTCGCAGGAAGCGACGTGCCGTCGCCTATCATCGTGGGCCGTTATCCGGTCTCGCGCAACGCAGCTATCGGCTACCCGTGGGAAGCACCTACAGGCAATTTCCAATCCGGACTATGACGTGCACAAGAATCTCCGCCGTGCGGCGGTCCCACAGCAAGCGCAGATGCTGGCATATCCCAAGACTATGCCAGCGGCGACTCGTGGCATCATTCAGAACGAAAACTATGCGTTCATGAAGCCTGCGGCGGCTATCGAGCTGACCAACTGGTTTCCCACACAGAATGCAATCAAGATCAGGGGAGGTTCGCAGCTCTGGGCGACCTGCGGCACCAATCCTATCCAGTCGATGTTTCCGTACGACAGCGGCAACGCTTCGATGGCTCACCGGCTGTTCGCCGCCGACGCCTCCAACATCTACAACGCGACGCTGCCCGGTACGGCTACAGTGGTGGTGAGCGGGCAGGCGGACGGCAACTACTCGACTACGCAGTTCGCAAACCAGAGCGGCAACTATCTGCTCTGCTGCAATGACGCGGGCGACTACATCCAACGCTACGACGGCATGAACTGGACGCAGATCGTTGGGGTGGTGGGAAACCCCGCGGACGGCACGGGAGGAAGCGGCATTTGGGCGCCGCCCGGCTCAGGCCCCACCACAGGGCAGAATCTGGTGGCTGTGTGGAAGTACGGCAACCGGCTGTTTTTCATCGAAAAGAACAGCATGAACGCTTGGTACCTCGATATCGGGGCGATCCAAGGCATGCTGCACCTGATCCCGCTCGCTGGCCAATGCCAGAAGGGCGGCAACCTGCTGTTTGGCTGCACATGGTCAACCGCCTCCGGCGCGGGCCTGGGCGATCAGTGCGTGTTCGTCACCGACCTGGGCGAGTTCATTATTTTCGAGGGCACCAATCCGGGCGACGTCAACAATTGGTCCAAGCAGGGCTGCTACAACATGTCGATTCCGATGGGCAAGAACTCGTTCTTGCGCGTCGCGGGCGACGTCTTTGTCGCCTGCAAGGATGGCATTGTCCCGCTCTCGCAGGCGGTCCTCAAGGACCCGGCTGCGATGGAGCTGGCCACAGTGACAACCACCATCACGCCTCTGTGGCGCACCATGGTGTCACAGCGCGGCAATCTGCCCTGGTCCATGAGCAAGTACGATGTGCCCGGCGCGCTCTACGTGACTTGGCCCGGCGCGTCTCCTGGGCAGCAGACCTGCGCCGTCGCGAACGTCGTCACCGGCGCATGGTGCACCTACCTGGGCTGGGATGCGAGATGCTGGGCGCAGCATCTCGCCTCACTGTTCTATGGCGACTCCAATGGCAACGTTGTCCAGGGCGAGATTGGAGGCAATGATCAAGGCAACCCTTTCGTGTGCTCCTTTGTGGGTGGCTGGGAAGTTTTCGGTATGCCGCCCAACATGGTGGATTGGAAGCAGGGCCGACTCACGTTCCAGAGCACAACGCACTCGCCTATCATGCCGCAGCTCACCGCAGCCGTAGATTACAACTACGTGCTCCCGCCGCCGCCCAACTCCATGCCGGACGCGGGCGGGCTCTCGACCTGGGACAACGGCGCGTGGGACTCCGCGACCTGGGACGCCAACGTTCCGCAGATTTCCCCAACGCTGACGACATATTGGGTCTCGATTGGCGCGCTGGGGCACTCGCACGCGCCGATTGTTCAAGTGACAGTTTCGCAGGGCTCCAAGCCAGACATCCAATTGCTGGGAACATCCGGCATTGTGGAGCGCGTCGGGCTTGCCGTCTGAGGAGAAGCACATGCCCGCACCGACTCCGCAGCAGAATCCGCAGACACCGGCGCCACAGAATTACGATCCGCAGGGCGCGCTAGGCGGGACCTTCGCGCCAGCGTACATCCCCGGCTATGCGCCGTCAGAGCAAGCGGTGATGAATTGGCAGCAGGGCCGCGCGGGCAACATGACGCAGGCGCAGCTCCAGCAGACTGCCATGCCGCCTGCGTGGCAGCCGCCGATTCAGTCGCAGTACGGTCCAGGCAGCGGGCAATATGGTCCTAACCTCGCGGGCACGTCGCAGACCTACGGCGGCAGCTATGTCGATCCAGACGCGCTGCGCGCCATGGCGCAGAACCTGCCCTATGACTTGGAAGGTCGACGAAACGCCGTTGCAGCGCAGATGGCAGCCAACTCACAAGCGCAGTCCGACTTCAACGCGCGTCAGAGCATGTGGGGATGGGGGCAGCCTGTGGCACAGAACCCAATCCCGAATTTCTACACAGGTGGCGGCGCATTCCAGCCCGGAGGCTAAGCGATGGACCCGACGACAGTAGACCCGACAGCGCTGCTCTCGCAGATCAACAAGGGAATGTCTGCTCCCATGTCGCAAATGACGGGAGGCAGCACGCCGCAGGCGCCACAGTTCTCGCCACAGGCGACGGGCGGAGGGCAGATGCTGCCCGGCGCTTCACCTGGAGGCGGCGTGAGTCCTGCGGGTGGGCAGACTCCGCAGTCTAACGACATGCGCAATCAAATCGCTGCGGCAATGCAGGCGCAGCAGCTCCAGGCACAGAATCAGGCGGGCTACGCTGCGACACGCGCGAACCCGACGGGCATTGATCCGCTTGCGGCTGCGCAGATGCCGTTCACTCCAGGCGTCAGCGGACAACCGCAGCAACAGACACCGATTCCGCAGGCTTACTACGGATGAATGTTTTGTACGGCCATAACGACGCTGTTGTCGCATTTGTGGGGCAGCTACTTCCGGGTGGCGAGCGTGGCTTTGGCGCGTGTCAAACCATCGGCGCGCTCGATAATGAGGGCAGGCTGATCGCTGGCGTTGTCTACCACAACTATGACCCGGATGCGAAAATCATAGAAATGTCGGGCGCGGGAATTGATCCTCACTTCCTTACCCGACGCTTCATCAATGCAATGTTCGATTACCCATTTCTTGGTGTCGGTTGCCAGATGGTTGTCTTCCGGGCGCGCATCGACAATGAACGTCTGCTCCGTCAGCTTGCTTGGTATGGCTGCACGTTTCATCGCATTCCCCGTCTTTATGGTCGGGAAGTAGATGGTGTGGTTGCTACGTTGACTGATGATGAGTGGGCGAACAACAAAATCAATTCTAAACGCTTTGCGAGGGAGGCAGCCTGATGGGCAAGCCGTCTGCACCAGAACCTCCCAATCCTGCGATGACTTCAGCAGCATCGACGTCCACGAATGTGGCGACAGCGATTGCCAATTCGATGCTGAACAACGTGAATCAGTACACACCGTACGGTTCGCTCAACTACAACCAAACTGGGCAATACAATTGGACAGACCCGTTCTCAGGCTCAAACTATACGATCCCTACCTTCAGCGCGACGCAAACGCTTTCACCGCAAGGTCAGCAAATTTTAGCGCAGCAGCAGGGGACACAGTTCAATATGGCGGGTATCGCCAATCAAGCATCTCGGAATCTTTCCGGGATCATGGCGAACCCGATAGACCTTTCGTCAGTCCCTGCAGCGGGTTCGACGACGCCTCTGTCAAGTTCTCCTCTAGCGCCGACGTCAATCAACACCGCAGGGCTTCCGGGGATCACGCAGAGCTACGGCGACCCGTCTCAGTTTGCTGGCCAAGCGCAGGACTTGCAAAACTCCATTCTGCAGCGTTTGCAGCCGCAGCTCGATCAGCAGAGCAACCAACTCCGTCAGCAGCTCTCTGACCAGGGCATTCAGTACGGCTCCGACGCCTATACGCATGCCATGGGGGATTTCAATAACTCCGTGAACAACCTGCGTCTCGGAGCTGTGGGCACCGCGGACACTGAGCAGCAGAACCTGCAAGCGATGGCGGCGGCGCAAGCTGCGTTCAAGAATCAGGCGCAGGCGCAGGGCTTCGAACAGGCAGCCACAGAAGGGCAGTTCGGGCAGGCGGCGCAGGCACAAAACTTCGCGCAGCTCCAGGGCGTGTTTCAAGCGCAGCAGCAGGCTCAACAGCAGGCGCTGCAAAATCAGTACGCGCTGCGCGATCAGCCGATCAACGAAATCTCGGCGCTCATGTCGGGCTCGCAGATACAGCAACCCAACTTCGTCAACACGCAACAGCCGACGATCCCGACTACCGACGTTGCGGGCCTGATCAACCAAAACTTCAATCAGCAATTCCAGAACTATCAGCAGGAGTCGCAAAATTGGAACAGCCTGATGGGCGGATTGATGGGGATGGCGGGCGGCATGATGAAAATGTCCGACATCCGGATGAAAGAAGATTTGGTGCCTATGGGGTCCGTCTGGGCAACCGGGGAGCGCGGTACGCCGGACGATTCGGATCGACTGCCGATCTACTCCTATTCCTATCGCGGCGACCCGTCACACTCCCGTCATGTAGGACCAATGGCCCAAGACGTCGAAAAGATCGACCCGAAGGCGGTCCGCTCGCGCGGCGGCATCAAGTACGTTGATCAGGATCGGCTGGGCAGCATCATAGGAGTCGGGCATGGCTGACGACTACGCAAATCCCGGCTACATCTTTTGGGGCAACGCGCCGCAAGGTCAGATGACCTATGATCAATTGCAGCAGCGGCGCGCGATCGCCACTGCGCTGATGAAGCGGCAAAGCAAATTCCCCAAGACGTTCGGTGAGGGTCTCACCTACCTGGGCGAAAGCATCGGGGATGCGGCGGTCCTGCGCCAGCAGCAGGCGGCGGAAGCCGCCGCGGCCGCGCGCCAGCAATCGGCAATCGAGGGATTTCTCAAGGGCTACGGCGGCGGCGGCGATGAGGACACCAAGACAGGAACGAAGGCGGCGGCAGAAGCACCTGCTGCGGCACCTGCGGTACAGGGGGAGCCGCCTGAAGCTCCCGCACGTCCGCCCGCAACAGCGGTTGCCAGTGCGACTGCAGAAAGCCCGGTTGCCGCACCGAATACGCCTGATGCTTCAATTACGAATGCGACGCCTGTTCCTCCACGGGAAGTGAAGACGGGCGACGTCACAACTTCGCCAATCGTCCCATCCGATAGTAGATCGCTCTACGCGCAGCAGGCTGATCCCGCGGCGAACAACAGGAATGCAATCACGGCCGCGACGATGGGTCCGCAGCGGCCTCCGCCTGTGCCCGGCCCGGCTGGTCAAACCGGATTTGGCGCACAGTGGAATAATCGCGTCGCGATCCCGTTTGCGGCGCAAGCCATGGCGCAAGCTCCTCAGACTCCGGCTCCGGTTCGTGTGCCTCCGGGTGCTGGTGGTCCCCCTGCGGCGGCAGTCGCTCCGCCGCCGCAGGTAGCGGGCCGGGCTATGCCGCCTCCACCTGCGGCGCAGAACATTTCGAAAGCTCCCGCCATGCCGGGCGCGCAGTACGACGCCCCGGCTCGAGAAATTCTGCAGGAACCAAGCCTGCGGCCGGGCCGTCAGGAGATGTACGCGCGGGCGCAGTCGATGAGCCCGTACCTCGACCCCGACACCCGCAAGATGTTTTCGGATCAGGCCAATCATCTGCAGCAATACCGCGAGCAGCAGTATCAGCAGTATGAGGAGCGGGTGCTCGCGGAGCGGCAGAAAGCCGTCGATCTCGCCAAGTCCCGCTTTCAATATGGCCTGGAGACCTATACTCCTGGGCAGCCGATCTCTGGGCAACCGACCCCTCCGGGACCGGCACCGGCAGCCTCAGGTGCGGTCCCGCCGCAGGGCGGGGCTGCACCAGCCCCCTCGCAGCAGACCGCTCAGGCGCCTTCTGTGGGCGATACAAGCGGCCTTCCGTGGGCTTACCAGCAAAAGGGCGCCGAAATCTCCCGCGCGCAGGCGGAAGCGACCAAGGAACAGCAGGCGGCGCGCGTCGCGCAGCGTTTCGGTTCCCCCGAGACGTACAACGTCATGCTCCAGGACATCACCAAGGACCGCAACGGGGTCCAGCAGGTTGCGATGGGCTTGCCGCGGATCGCGGAAGCCAAGCAGTCGATCAACGGCGCTATCACCGGCACCGGCGCCGAGGCGCGGCTTGACCTGCTCAAGGCGGCGCACGCGCTGGGGTTCGCCCCGGATAACAACAATGTGGCGGAGGCAACCGAGGTGCTGCGCTCGCGGCTCGCGGCGATCGCTGGCGCCATGATCAAGTCCACAGTGGGCTCGCAGAACATTTCCGACGCGGACCGCGCCTTCGTGGAGAAGGCGGCAACCGGCACCATTGCGATGGAGCCCGGCTCGATCCGTCGACTCCTCGACTCCACGCAGGATGCGGCGATCAAGACTATCAATCAGCACAACGATCGCCTGTATGGCGTGTTCAACGATCCTGTGATGGATCGCGGCGCGCGCACCGGCGCGCGGGTGGATATGCCTTATGCGCCTGAGCACGTCACGCGGCTGAAGGCGAACCCGTCCAGCGCGGCCGCTTTTGACAAGCTCTACGGCAAGGGACACGCGGCAGCAGTCTTGAGCGGGGTGCCCTATGGCGAATGACACCTACGACCTGGGCGACACACCGGCGCCGGTCCCGACAGCGCCGCAGCCGGGCTATGACCTGGGCGATACGCCGGTGCCGCCTTCGCCGCCGTCGCCTCCGGACCCGCGCAGCTTTGCCAATCGCCTGGGGCGAGCCGTCACCGACTACGCAACGTGGATGCCCGATCTTGTGACGTCTGCGCACCGCGGCGCCAACTGGCTTGCTGACAAAGCTTTTGAAGCGGTGATGCCCGGCGCCACGCCTGGGCATGGCGTGCGCGACTGGGAGAAGGCCAAGGGCGCCGAGGTGCCTTACCTCGCGCCGATGCTGCGCAGCGCCACAGGCATCCCCGAGCTGCCCGCGGACGCGGGCTGGGGCGAACGCTTGGCGGAGGCGGGGCTCACCGCTGGCGTCGGAGCCGGGATCAATGCCGCGGGCCGCGGCGTGCGCGCGGGCTATCAGGCGCTGACAGGTCCAGCCAATCCGCTCGCGGATATCCCGAAGGTGCAGAGCGAGCTGGGCGCCGCGCGGGATATGGACTATGCGCTGGCGCGCGCCGCCGACGTCCGGCTTAAGCCTGAAGTGGGTCCGCAGGTTGCCGCGGCCATGGAGCACGGCTATCCTCCGGGAATGCCCGGTGCGCCAAATGTTCCTACCGGGCTCAGGCCACAGGGAGTCATTCCTGAAACAGCTCCGGGCACCTACGCGAACGTCCGCAATCTCGAAACTATGGACCCGCAAGTCTGGACCCCTTACGCGGGCAACCCGACAGCAACCGCCTCGCGCGGCTACCTCACACCCTCTGATCTCGAAACCGTCCGGACCGGGCTCAACGATGTACGGGCTGGGGCTGGGCGAGGGGCGGAGCGGCGGGGTGCCAATCTGGCTATTGGGATGCTTGATCAGTTTACTGAGAACATTCCTCAGTCGGCTCTTCACCCCACATCGGTTGACCCTCCTGGGCTCGCATCAGCCGCCTACCAGTCCGCCAGACGAAATCACGCAGCTCTCGAACGACTCAATTTCCTTACTCAGACAGAAGCAGGAATTGAGGCAAAGGCTGCAGCAAAGGCAGGCGGAGGCGGAGGCGCTGAGCAGTCAATGCGCAACGTCGTCGCCAACGCGCTCGCTAAAAACGAAGCCGGAGGCGGGCCACTCTACGGATTTAGTCCGCAGGAGATAGAAGCCGCACGCGCTGTGTCGGAGGGCTCCGGTCCCATGGAGCGCGCCGCGCGCAGGATCGGCTCAGGCGCTCCCGACACCATGATGAAAATCGCTGCGCACTCGCAGCTTCCGTTCTACGCGGGAGCCGTGAGCCACTATTTCGGCGGCAACCCGGCTGTGGGCTTTGGCCTGGGCATGATCCCCGGAGGCGTTGCCTATGGCGCCAAGAAGTACGCCGACTACGCCACCCGCCAAGCCTACCAGCGCATGCAGGAGATAGTTGCCGCGCGCTCGCCCTGGGCTGCCTCGCAGGGGATCGTAGCTCCAACGCTTCCTCATGCAATGACCAGAGCTGACGTAGCTCAAGCGATGGCGCGCGGTGCGCTGCGCGGCGGCGTGCCTCAGTTGGAGGATCAGAATGCCCCGTGATGCATCAAACGTCTATCACGTCCCTCCGGGCTCTGACGGCACTCCCAACACCGTCATCTCCAGCGCGCGCTACAACACGCTGATTCACGACCTGGAGTCCGACGCCAACAATCCGCGCCCCATCGTGGCAGGCGGCACCGGCTCGTCCACGCCACAGACGGCGATTGCCGCGCTGGGCGCTGCGCCGAACAATCAGATTGTCATTCCCAACTATGCGTCGATGACCTTCATCACCGGATTTTTCAATTCGGATGCAACGGTCTCCGACGCGCCGGTGACTGGCCACAGGTTTGTAGGAAATGCCAGCTTCATCAACTCGACAAATGGCACTCTGCAATGTCGAGACTTGGACGATATCTCGCAGCCTGGGCGGGTCTATTGCCGCGAAATGAACGGCGGAGTCTGGGGTCCCTGGACGCTGCGCGAGGGCGTCTACATCTCCGACACGCCTCCGACTAATCCTTGGCATGGCTGCCTGTGGTGGGAGAGCGACGCGGGCGGCTTGTACATCTACTTCGATGACGGCAACACCAAGCAGTGGGTGACCGTCCAGAACACGCCAGCCTATCCGGCTGTGCGCTATGACGCGCCGCAGGGCCTCACAGCCACGCAGCAGGCGCAGGGGCGGACCAATCTCGCGATCCACATGGCGGAGCCCGCGACTGCGGCCGTTGATCTCAATACGATGACAACGGCGGGCACCTTCTACACCATCGACACATCGACGACCAACGGCCCCGCAGGCATCTCCGACACGTTCTTTCTGATGATAGAGACCAATGGACCGGGCAACGTCAAGCAGACGCTGACGGCGCTATCGACCGGCATAACGTGGATTAGAACGCAGCAGGGCGGGACGTGGAAGCCTTGGCAGATCGCGGGTGGCAGCGTCACCATCTCCGACATCAAGCCCACCACAGTGACCAACGCGGGCTCGCTGTGGTGGCAGTCCTCTACGGGCATTCTGTACATCCTCTACAACGATGGCACGTCGACTCAATGGGTTGCGATCGTTCCAGGTCTCGGCGGCAACTTTGTCCAGTTTGATCCGCAGACGCTGACGACTGCGCAGCAGTCGCAGGCGCGCGCCAACATCGGCGCAATGGTCGCGATGGGCACGCCCAAGACTCGCATGATCACCGCAACCGGCACCTATGTGCCGACACCAGGGACACTGTTTGCGTTGGTGGAAGGCTGCGGAGGCGGCGGCGCAGGCGGCGGCGTTAACAGCACAGGCACTACCAACTCGCTCGCCGCAGGCGGCGGCGCAGGCGGCACCTATTCCAGGGTATGGCTCACTGCTGCGCAGATCGGCGCGGGGCTCGCAGCCACGATTGGAGCGGGCGGCACTGCTGTGGCGGGCGGCAATGGCGGCGCGGGCGGGCAAACATCTCTCGCTGCGTTCCTGACGGCTCCAGGTGGTGGCGGCGGCTTCTTGGCATCAACTTCTGCCAGCCCTGCCTGCGGTCAAGCAGGTGCGCTGGGCACTGGCGACGCCTCTATTCAAGGCGCCGATGGCGGAGCCGGACTGTGGTTCAACTCAGCAACCATCACATCGTTTGGCGGCTTTGGCGGCAGCTCGCAATTCGCTGGCATGAGGGTTCCGCCCAACGGTTCTGCATCGTCCAACACTGCAGGCGTAGCAGGGCGCAACTACGGCGGCGGCGGCACCGGCGCCTCAAGCATGGGCGTCACGGGTACGCCTGCAGGCGGCGCCGGTGCGCCCGGCGCAATCATGGTGACTGAATACGGTACATGGAGCCCATGAAATGGCCCTCAATTTTCCGGACTCTCCTACCGTAGGACAAACGTTCCCCTCGCCCGCGCAAGCTGGCGTGCCTGTGTGGAAGTGGGACGGTACGGAGTGGGTGCCGTCAAATCTCGGCTATCTTGGCAGCACCGTAGGCATCATCAACGTGCAGAAGTTCACGGCGAACGGCACCTATGTGCCGACGCCTGGAATGACCTTCGCCGTAGCTGATGGTGTCGGAGGTGGCGGAGGTGGCGGCGGCGTGCTCGCTGCATCAGGTACATCCTACTCAGCAGGCGGCGGAGGCTGCGGCGCGCGAGCGGTCAAGATGCTGACCGCGGCCATGGTAGGCGCAGGACTCGCGGTCACCATCGGCGCAGGCGGCGCGGCTGGCGTCGGCAACGGCGCGGGCGGCGCAGGCACTGCCACGACCCTGGGCGCAGTGCTGACTGCAGCGCCCGCGACCGGGGGCGCTCAAGGCAATGCTGGCCTCATACCTGTAGGCGGCGTGGGCGGTCTCGCCTCCTCCTGCGTGGGCGACCTCGTAACCGATGGCATGTGTGGCCTTCCGGGCGGCTACAGCAGCGCTAGCTCTGGCGTGCTTTTCGTAGGTGGGCAAGGCGGCTCAGGTCGCTGGGGCGCAGGCGGACGCGGCGCTTCTGCGGCTTCTGGCGTATCTGCATCTGCTCCTGCAGTAACAGCAAACACCGGCTGCGGCGGCGGCGGCGCCGCTGCGAACAACGTAGCCACACCTTCGAACGGCGCCGCTGGCAGCACCGGCTATCTCGTTGTGACTGAGTACGGCGTGATGACTGCGCCGTCCACAGTGCAGATCACCGGGCTGATCCGCAGCTATCTAGCCGGGCTCACAATGAGCACCCCCGGCTCGTCCACCAACATGACGATTGCCGCAGGTCTGTGCGCCGACACTAACAACGGCGACATGATCAGCCTTGCGTCTCCGATGACCAAGACGCAGGCAGCCTGGGCGGCTGGCACCAGCGCGGGCGGTCTCGACACTGGTACAATCGCCAACTCAACTTGGTATCACTGGTACGTCATCAAGAACCCGACGACTGGCGCAGTTGACGTCACCTTCTCGCTGAATGCTGCAGCACCGGGCGGCGCTCCCGTAGCTGCGGGCTTCACGATAGCTCGCCGCGTCGGCAGCGCAGTGACGACGGCAGGCGGCAATTGGCAATTCTTCCACCAGCTTGGCGATGACTTCCTATGGGATGTTCCGGTCACCATCGCGTCTTCTGTGGCATTCGCCACTGCGGCCGCGTTGATCTCTGCAGGCGTGCCTACTGGCGTCCAGGTCAACGCCTACGGCTGGGCGCGCGCTGACTATGCCACCAACGCCGCGACCATGACCATGAGCCCGCCGGACATGCCAGCTCCGACAGTGGGCGGCACCACAACGTCTTTCGTTGTGTCCGGCACCTGCACCAACTCAACGAATAGCTGGAATATTCGAACTGATACCTCAGGCCGAATTAGATGGCAGGCGAACGGCACAGGTCCGACGTGGAGCGGAGCTACGGCTGGATGGGTTGACCGACGCGGGAGGGATGCATAATGGCCTTTGATTTTCCCGCCTCGCCTTCTGTGGGTCAGCTCTACCCGAGCCCAGCCCTACCGAATGCGTCGCAGTATTATTGGGATGGCGCCAAATGGATAGTGTGGGCAGGTCCGGTCCCGACAAAGAACGTCGTGTTTACGGACGGCTCCGCCCCTATGACGGGGCAACTCACGCTCCTAGCTACGCCGGTAGCCAGCACCGATGCTGCCTCCAAGGCGTATGTAGACGCGCAGATCGCCTCCGGTGTCCCGAGTGGCACTGTGATGTTGTTCTGGCAAGCGGCGGCGCCTGTAGGATGGACCAAGCTCACGACGCAGAACGATAAGGCGCTGCGTGTCGTCTCCGGGTCCGGAGGCGTCGCAGGCGGCACCATCTCGTTCTCCACGCTGTTCGCCGCAGGCACTGTCACCGGCAGCCACACGCTGACGGCGGCTGAAATCCCCGGCATCTCGTCCAGCGGCGCCAACACCATCACGGTCTATCCGGGCGGCAGCTCGTCCGTCCACATCCCTGGAACAACGTCCGGCATCAACACTTGGGCTGGCGCAGCCTCAACCGGCTTCTGGACGCCTGCCACAGGCGACAGCTCGTCCTGGGGTCAGTACAGCGCCTTCAGCGGCTCAAATACAATCGCTGTGACATCGACGAACACCGGGGGAGGAGGGCATACTCACCCAATGAATCTCGCCGTACAGTATCTCGATCTCATTTTGTGCAGCAAAAACTGATGACCAATCCTCCGTACCCGCAGCAAGTCCCGCACGCCCGCGCTGGGCAGATGTGCCCGTTCCACAAGGTTGACGTCTCCAAGGTCTGCCACAAGTGCCCTCTGTGGACTCAGGTGACCGGCAAGAACCCGCAGAGCGAGGAGACGATGAATCAATGGGGCTGTGCGTTCTCGCTGTTGCCCATGCTGCTGATTGAGAACGCGCAGCAGACGCGCGGCACCGCGGCCGTCATGGAGACGTTTCGCAATGGTGTCATGGAAACGGTTGTAGCTATGGAAACCCGCAGGAGGATGGCGCTTCTGCCAAACCAGCAATGATGCTGCTTTCTGTCATGTACGTGCTGCGACTGTTGACCTTCCATGGTCCAGATGGCCGCACGATTGACATCAACCCACGGGAGGTTGACACGGTGCGGCAGCCATTCGAGGGGGATCACCTGCCCAATGGGACCAACTGCGTTGTCAACATGGCGGACGGCAAGTTCAATCTGCTGAAGGAAAGCTGCGACGTCGTGAGGGACCGTATCGAGAGGGAGAAGTGATGGAGTGGGTCCTGGTCCTGCTGCTGGCGTCCGGACCCGTCACCATGGCTATCCCCTATGCTTCCGAGGAGGAGTGCCTGGGCGCCGGTGAGCTGGCGCTGCCTTCCTGCTCTGTGGGGATCGGCATTTTTCGAGACGTGGAGGAAGTCTGTCACCGGCGCGCGTACATCTGCGCGCCACAGCCAAGGAGGATCGTACGTGCCCCCATACCCAAAGCCAAAATCACAGGCCCAGCGCGGCGCGATGTATGCTGCGGCGGAGGGCAAGTCCACCCTGGGAATCCCTAAGAAGGTGGGGAAAGAGTTTGTAAAAGGCGACAAGCCCGGCAAGCTCCCAAGACGGAAAGGCAAACGAGGGTCATGACCGGACAAATCCTGCTGGTGTTCGCTTTCGTGTTCGCCATCATCGCGGCGCTGTTTGTCACGGAAGTAAGTAGACCGCCGATCTCGATCAATTTCGGCTGGCTTGCGGTTGCATGCCTGATCCTCGCCTTTCTGCTCAAATGAAGCTCCAGGTCGGGGACCGGGTGCGCCTGACGAAAGCGGTTGCGAGCAACATGTCTGTGCGGCAGGCGAAGCAGAGCAAGGTCAACTGGAGCAAGCGTGAGGGCACGATCGTGTCTCAGCAGCAGTACACGAAGCTGTGGCATGTGCTCTGGGACGGGCGGCGATCGTCGGAGGGGTGGCCAGCGATCGCACTAGAAAAAACCCCCGCTGGAGAGGCGGGGGATTGAAGGGGATTCGCAAGCTGATATGAACGCTCAGCTCTGTAGCTTATTTAAGGCGCCGTGTCACCTGGGCGCGGCCGCAGTCCAGAGGCAGCAGCAGCGACTGTGGCGCCTGTGGCGCCTCCTGAGGCATTCCCGCCCGCAAGGTGCGTGGCGCCTCCAGAGCTTCCTGTTATCGCCGCCAGCTTATCGGCAGTCATGGTCTCCTTGGCGACGCCTTTCCCTGGGCGGTCCTTGCGGTCAAGTCGATCGCGAATGTCGCGAGTCTCACGCTGCGCCGCTTGCAGCGTGTCTGAGATAACCCGCCAGTGCGCCATCATCTCAGTGATCTTTGAGTCGACGGCATCCAATTCATCTAATGCTGACATGTGTGTGCCTTGTGGTTACTGGTGATCACTTCTAAGCGTGATGCTCTTTCACGCGCTGACGGATGTAGACCGGGCCGGAAGGCTTCACCTTGACATAGCGAACCTTGTGCCCCCACGGACGGTGCAGCTTGGTCCAAGCGTCCTCCGCCGCCTGCTTGCTCTTGAACCGATACGCACGACCTTGCCGCTTGTACCCGGCAGCTTTCAGCTTCTGCCGAATAAAGCTGGGGGTCATGCCCGTGACCCTGACTAGGTGCGGGACTCCTGCAATCATGTACTTTTCTCCTCTATATGCTTCATCACTGGCTTTACCTCCTCCGCTTTCAGCAAAATCCGCTGGTACGGCTCTTCGTCCACAGTGAAGCGGGCAATGAGCAGATACGCTAAAACTCTGCGTGTCTGTCCCATGCGCCTGAATCTAGCGACGATTTGTTGAAAATCTATGTATGAGTAGCCCATTGAATAGAACACGCATTCGTGGGTAGAGCTAAATTCGATGCTTACTCCTCCTGTGCGAGCCTGCACTACGAGGGCATCAATCAAGCCAGCCTGAAACTGTTCCAAAATAAGAGTGCGGCGCCTCTTGGTTTTGGAGTCAGTCACGCTTCCATTGATGGCTTCCACTCTGCGGTAGTGTGCCTTGAGTGCTATCTCTACGTCTTTCATCTCCTCAAGGAAACGACAAAATATGACGGGACGCTTAAGCTTGGGAATTAGCTTCTTTAATGCCAGATACTTCGCTTCCCCCACGCGGACCGTTGTGCCTTCCTGGTGAAGGAAGCCTCCAACTACCTGAAAACACTTCAAATCTTTAACGGCGGCGAACTCCGCTTTGAAGGTTATGCCGTTGACTTTGACAATCCCGTGCTCCTGCATTTGATCGTGGATGTGCTGCTGGGCATGGTCCAGGTAGACCTTCACGGGAATGATTTTGGCGGGGAGCTGCTCAAGCTTGAGCCGGTAGCAGTAGGGCGTGACCGCCTTCAGGAAGGGCTTGAGCTGGCGTTGACGGAAGATTTCCTGCTTGCTCATGAAGCCGCCCTTGCGGACGTACACCGCGGCAAACAGCTTCCAATCGTCTCCGAAACATCTTTCGTCGACGAAGCGCATCTGCGCCCACAGGTCGATGGGTTGCTCGTCAATCGGCGTGCCTGTGAGGATCAGGCGTCGGTACTGATCGCGCATCTTGCGAGCTGCGCGAGACTGCGCGCTGTTGCGGTCCTTTAGTCCCTGAGCTTCATCGAAAACAACTAGGTCCCAGCGGAAGCGGGACGCTCGATCGCGCATCTGGACAAACTGCTTGTAGCTGACGAGACAGAAACCCTTGTTTCTGTTCTTGCCTGCTGCAGTGCTCCTGGGAACCCCCACAGTGTAGGCGGGGAGACGCTTGCCCCATGTGGCGTAAATCGCGGTTTTCGGGCAGACGATCAGAACGTTAATCGTCGCGAGCTTTTCCATGATCGCGAGGGTTACGATTGTCTTGCCGGTCCCTTGCTCGCATAAAAGCGCCGCGCCGCCGCCGTGCTTGAGGCGCGAGAGGACGAAGCGAGCTGCCAGCTCTTGCTCTGGATAGAGCTTCTCGTACCACCCTGACAGCATCGGCCGGGTCAATGATAACACCTGCGCAGCCGCCGCTTTCTGCGATCTCTTTGAGGTTCTCCTCTTGGAGCTTGGTGGGATCGCCGCCGTCAGGTTCTTTGATTTCAAATCCAAAGAAGTAGCCCTCTACACAGCCGATTAGGTCCGGCATGCCAGCCGCCTGGAACGGCCCTCCGTGAATCTTGCGCCAGTACCCGCCCACTTCTTTCTCAAGAAGCAGGCGGGTTTTCTTTTGGCGGTTAGTCTCCGGCTTCCGCGAGATAGTCCGCCTCCTCTAGCGCCTCGATCACCGCGCTCCGCTTGCGGCGCAGCGTCTTGTAGTCGTCAAGGTCACACGAAAGGCCGTATTTCGTGACCGTCTGCTTCAGGTCGCCAACTTCCATTTCCTGGACCGTATCCGCGTCCAGCGGCTCCAGCTTGGTGCGCTGGCGCCTGCCTCCGCGCGGCTGGCGTGCGTCCTGGTCCCCTTCGGCCTCCTCACGGTCCGGAGAGCGCGCGCCGCGGCGAGCGCGAGCGGCCGGGCGGGCATCCTCCCGCTCGTCCTCGTCCTCCTCAGGGTCCTCCTCCCCGTCGTCGGCTTCATCGGCGGGCAGAACCTCCATGATCTTGGACCGCACCTTGCCCTCGTACATGTCGTCACCGACGACCAACAGAACCTCCTGCTCCGGGTAGTCCGTCAGGTCGATATCGTGTTTCGACGTCGGGGGCTCTTCCCCGAACGCGACAAGCAGGTCCTGGAGCTTCCACAGGGACTGCTCAGTGAGCGACGTCCAGTACTTCATCGTCTTGTTCTTGAATTTGCCCTCCAGGAGCTTGAAGCTCCAGGTGATCATGTCATTGCCTGTGGAGCTTTCCTCCTGGACCGCCTCCACGCATTCGGCAAGGTACTCGCCCGGCTCCATGCGGAAGCCGCCTGAGCCCGGCACAACGCCGGTGAAGTCCACCCTGACGGTGCTGTCCTTACCCGCCGTCCGCCGCCTCCGTGTGCCACTATTTCGCATTGTCCAGTCCTTTGATGATGTTGATCAGTTTGGGGTACGTTGGATCAATGATGAAATCCGGAGCGACCAACGCTTTCGGCTTCCGAATCTTGGTGACATAGATCGGGTTAGGACCAACGCGCAGGCAGTACTGCGTCCGGACGCGCTTCACCGGGCGCCCATCCCTGCCCTTGACAGTGACCTTCTCCGACCTAATGAACGTGTTGCCAATGACGCGGACCGCGGCATTGAGAGTATTGGCGACTGAGGGGATCAGCGCGCAGCCCACAGAGGGGACGAGCTGCTGATCACTGGAATCTTCGTCATCGCTGGAGAGCCGCTCCTGGGCAACGAAAACGACGTTGAGCGGCAGGTTGCGAAAGTCCACGATCCACTTGTTCATTTCACCGGACACGAGGCCCCACTCTTTGTAAGACATCGGCGCACCGGGCTTCTTGCTGGTTACGTCGGTTATGACCATGCGCTGCCATTCCGTCACGGTATCGAACACGATGGTTCTAAACTCGTGCTTGTCGGTGCGCAGGAAGTAGTAGACGTCCTCAATGTCCTCCGCCTTGGTGATCTCCCAGACATGCACATCCTTGATATCAGCAATCGAGTCGGTGCCTTTATCGTTGATATCGAGGAACAGGATGGGTTTGGGAAACGAGGCGGCGAGCGTTGTCTTGCCCGAACCGGAGCGGCCATAGAACGCATAGCTCTGTTCCTTGGCCAGCTCCCCCACGGGTCTGATCGGGGGCTTCTCGTCACCCTCGAAAGGAATTTCCTCATGCGGCGAGGTTGCTGCCTCACCGCGCCGCCGCCTAATCCTCGATCTCCCGGACAGGCGCCTGTGCTGTGGCTTCATCTACCTGATACTCCCTCTCTTTGACAAAATCGACGTCCATGCCCTGCAGCTCCGCAGCGCATAGCTTGTTGTACTTGCACCAGTCGCAGTGCCTGCCCATGTTGCGCTGCTTGTGCTTGGCGCCGATCACGGACATTTCAACGGCTGTGTTCTTGAAGTCATCCATCACATGCCCGGTGATCTCCGGGCTGATGGGCGTGTAGTAGCGTTGGAAGTAGTTGGTCCGGTTCTGCTTGGCCTGGGCGATCAGCGTTGCGCCCGTAGTCATCAGCTTGTTGTGTCGGATGACTTCCTCGATCACGTTGGGAAGCGTGTCGATCGCCCGTTCGCTCAAGATGCCCTTCTTGGTAATCTGTGGGCGTGTCGGGGGCTTGCTGCGGATGTAGTCCCAGCAGGTGCCGTCCAGCTTGAGATTCCAGTGCACCTTGGCGACGTTGATGTAGATCACGCTCTGCATGTTGCGCCAGCGGTTCTCCGGCGCTGGAAATGTCTTGTGCGTCTTGTGCTCCAGCAGCCACTTCAGCCGCTTGTCGGAGACAGCGCCGTCAATGCGCCCCTTGAGCCTGATCTCGTCACTGACGAGCGGTACCTCAAATTCCTGCTCCGCATATTTGCCGTTCACGGGGATGTGGTGCAGCGGCGAAGTGAAATTGAAGTATTCCTCCATGATGTACGCGATATCGTCCGCAATGCGGCCGTACATCTCCTCCTCTTCTTTGAACACGCGCTCGTTGATCGCCGTCGCTTGATCGTAGACGGCCCAAGCGTCCTGCCCCATGGCGTCTGCCTTCAGCATGTCATGGACGATGGTGCCGAACATGAAGGGCCGCTGCGGCTTCTTGGGTACTAGGTTCTCGTTGTAGGCGTAGTGGTACTGTTGTCGGCAGGTTCGCCAGCTTTGGACTTTTGACTGGCTAACGAAGTACGTTTTGCCAGCCGTCGCTGATTGCGTAAGGTCGATGGTGCTTGCTTGTTTCTGGTTTTTATCCTGAGCGTGACCAGCGACAGTTTTCCGTGCCATCTCTTCATCCTGCTTCGCTCCAGTTTCTTCGAGTGACGACTTGGTATTGGGTGTCCGTGCACCAGATGCGGACTCCCGTGTCGGCAAGCGCTTCGTTGATTTGCCAGATGTGCGCTTTGATCGTCTCACGTTGAACTCTCCCATGAAAAATCTGCTCGTTAATATCTGAAGCGTTGATGCCATCTGATCGTTTGATCAGGTCGAAAATTCGTGCCTTCAATCTCGTCAGGACAACGCCGTGCCTCACTGTGGACGGCATGCGTTGGTGACAGTGCGGACAAAACTCAGTAGCCATGTCGTAGCAACCACAGCCCAGCGCCAACTCTTCCGAACGCCATCACCAGTAGGATGTAGGAGACGACAAGCCACCAAGATTTGTTGTAGGCCATTAGGAACACTTGGACACAGATAGAGAGGCCAATCATCGCCAGCGATACGCAGTACTGCGTGTCCTCAGTCATGCTTGTCTTTTGGAGGGGTCCGGAAAGGAAAATTCAGCCTGTTCGCCGCCGAGTCGATCGCGCGCGCTACGCTTTCGATGTTTTCCTGGGCGTGCAGACTGAGGCGCATCTGCCCGGTGCAGAACAGGTGCAGCATCGTCCCTGCGTGCTCGCGCACCTCCTTGGCGATGTTGGGGTCCCGCGCTGCTTTCGCCAGCAGCCGCAGGATTGTGGCGTGGCTTTGCTGGAGGAGTCTCCTGTCCTCCGCTTTGTTCGACTGTATAAACAACGGGTTTTCCATCGCTCCATGCTCCTGCCTTGCACTCTGCCTCGATTGGCACAGTGAGGTTGATTTGGAAATCCTTCAGTAATTTCGGCGCGCGCATGATCTCCAGCAGCCGCCGCGCTATGCGCTGGTGCTCCCACTCCTCCACTTCCACCAGGATGTTGTCATGCACGGTACCGACGATATCGACGCGATCCTTGAACTCTTCCTTGAGCTGCAGCGCAGCCATCAGGTTTAGATCGCTGGCGAAGCTCTGTACTGGAAAGTTAACCGCCTGACGCTCCTCCGCCATGCGCTGCCAGTCGTCATCGGAGCGGATGTTGGGCAGCCTCCGGCGCCTCCCTGTGGGCGAGTCGACATAGCGTTGCCCGCGCGCCATGCGGCGCATTTTGTCATGCCACTTGGGCAGGTCAGGGTACAACTCAAAGAAGTCCATGCGCGACTGCTGAGCTTCAGTGTCCGTCAGCACGGCTTCATATTCGTTGAAGGCGTAGTCCTTGAAAGTTTTCCAGCCCATGCCGTACAGAAAACCGAAGTTAACCACCTTGGCGCGATATCGAATCTCTTTCCACAGAGGATCACGCTCAGCGCATGCGTCAGGTCCGGCTTTCTGGACGTACGCCAGCGCTTTCTCGTAGGTCACCTTTTTGAAATCTGGATTGAAGCCCTCCAGCTCGTCAACTGTGGCTAACACCACTTCGCGGTAGGTGCTCTCGCTCCGGCGCAACATTGCCATGGCAGTTAGCCAGTGAATGTCATCGCCGCGCCAGAACGCCTTGAGCATGTTGCGCTCGCGCGCCATCCACGCGGCAATGCGCAGCTCGATTTGCGATAGGTCCGCCTCTAAAAGGATTTTTCCTTTCGGCGCGGTGACAAGGGAGCGGATACGAGGATCACGAGGCGTCTGTTGGAGATTTGGATTCTCACAACTTGGCCGTCCGGTAACGGTTCCATGTAGTTTGAAGGAAGGATGCAGTCTAGCTCCCACCAGGAACGGTGCCCATCCTTTGACAAATCCAACATACTGTTTATTAGCTTCTCGCCACTTGAGGAGCGTTTTAGCAGCCGGGTGTTGCA
>Ga0306921_10000264_pt1 | contig 43250 bp, 35 predicted proteins | sample sta12Cox44000080_FD_203760 | JGI IMG/M metagenome (GOLD analysis project Ga0306921, IMG submission 203760) | Lab enrichment of tropical soil microbial communities from Luquillo Experimental Forest, Puerto Rico - statoxic.12C.oxic.44.000.080 (v2)... | ecosystem: Environmental > Terrestrial >... | reverse complement strand
TGAGTTAAAGGCCTCGCGAGAGAAACCCGGACTCTTGAGCAAGCCGATGTCGCTTGTTCGCAGCGGGCCAGTCACCGAGAAAACGGTGGCGGCGCGAACGGGCGCGCCCAACATGGAGGCAGAGACCGACAACACGTCGGTGGCCGACATCTTGTCGGGCGGCAGCCGGTCGGCGCTCGGAACCGGCGCCAGCAGTAACGCGCCAGGGAACACGGCTGTGATTGCGGTTGCGACTCCGGGAACCGGTGCTACCAGCGGTTCCACCGTGGAAGCAGGGGACGTCGGAGGAACAACGGACGCGCCTGCGGCCGACGCGAATAACGACGCAACACCCGCGAGCGACGCTGGTTCCACGAGTCCGCCAGCCGCGGACAACGGGACGCCAAACGCTGGTGGAAATGGCACGGACGCCGCGCCCGCGCCTGACCCCAACGCCAAACCGGCAGACACAACGAGCGACGCGAAGAAAGAGTCCTCCAGCAAGAAGAAAAAGGGATTGAAGAAGGTCATTCCCTGGTAACGGAAAACGCTGCCTGGATCCGCGCGCCTGACACAGATTTTTCGATTTAACCAGCGGCTAAGAGCCGTACCAGTGGCCGTGTTCCCCTTCCGACACACCCTGAGGCACTTTGCGTTGACGCCCCCTTCCCCCGATGCTCCAATTACGCTGTAAGGCTGCTGTGTGAGCGCAGCCGTGCGTTTGTGTGGGTGCCCTCGGAGGAAGTTCGGTGCCAAAGATCCTGGTTGCGGACGACAACAGCAACATCCAAAAGATGGTGGGCCTGGCCTTGAAGGATCAGGGCATTGACGTGGTAGCCGTGGGGAACGGCGAAGCGGCAGTGCGCAAGATTTCCGATGTACGGCCCGATCTGGTTTTGGCGGACGTTTTTATGCCGGTCCGCAACGGCTATGAAGTCTGCAACTACGTGAAGCAGGATTCCGCACTGTCTCACATTCCCGTGATTCTGCTGGTAGGCGCCTTTGACCCGTTGGATGAGCAGGAAGCGCAGCGTGTCGGCGCGGATGGAGTCTTGAAAAAACCCTTCGTTCCGCCTGACCCGCTGATCTCCATGGTGAAATCCGCGCTGACGCGCGCCGGAGTGGTGATCGGTGCAGCGGAAACAGCCGCCCCGCCCCCTCCACCGCCGGTTCCGGCAGCAAGCTCGGGACCGCCGCCCTTGCCGAAGGTTCCGCCACCTCCACCTCCGCCTCCGCCCGCGCCTGAGCCGGAAGTGGATCTGGGTGTACCGGTTTTCTCCTCCCGTCCGGCTCCGGTGAGCATTGACAAGGCCGACCAGCCGCTGGCTTTCGGTTCGCTGCTCGACGCGCCCGTAGAAGAAGAAGCGGTATTCACGACCTCTTCGGGCAATCGCATCGCTCCCGAGCGCGATTGGGGACACAGCACCATCGAAGCGGAAGAGGAAGTCGAAGAGGAAGATTCTAACAGTGCAGACTGGCGTTCGAACTCCATGGACGGGATAGCCAGCGATGCTCCTGCCGGGCAGACCGATTGGCGCGAAGCGGCCTTTGCTGGAGTGGGGGTCGAGAAATCGTACAAAGAGTGGGCGCCCTCGGTCGAGAAAAATAGCCTCGCCATCAGCGAGGAAGAGGCTGCGGAAGTCGCAAAGAGCCAGCAGCCTTATACGCCGGAGAGCGCGGCGCGGGGTCCTGAGGATTGGTCGAAGGCCATCGACGCGATTTTTGACAAACCGGAAGAGAAGCCGGAACCGGCGCCCCCACCCGCCGTGGAGGTCCAGGCTGCGCCAGAAACGGTAGAAGGTCCTGCCGCCGAAGGTTCCGAGCCCGAACCCCCGGCGCCCGCGCCGGAAGTGAAGGCGGAAACCGCGACACCCGAATCGAACGCCGCCATAAACTCCTGGATGGCGGGTGCCCTGAGCCCGTGGGAAGCGGAACTGCAGCGCGCAAATCAACTTTCATCCACTTGGGATGCCGCAAGCATCGCGCCGGCGGCCGCAGAGGAAGAGCCCCCGGCCAGCGAAGCGCTTTTGAATTCGGGCTTGATGGCAACCGCGCACGGGCAGGTAGTCGAAGCGATCGAGGAAGCAAAGGCTCTGCCGGTGAGCCAGTCTGCGCCGGTCGAAGAAACGCCGGCGCAAATCGAGAGTTTGTACTCTCCGGAACCACCCGGAGAAATGCACGCGGACGATGAGCCAGTGGCGCAAGCGGCGAGCGAATTGGAGCCGGCAGCTCCTGCGGCGCCTTCCCCGGCGGCTCCCCCCGAGCCCGACATGGACGAACTGGTGGCCAAAGTCTTGGCCAAGATGAATCCAGAAGTGCTTCAGGCGGTTACTCGAGAAATCCTGAAGCCCGTCGTCGAAGCGCTCGTCAAAGACGAACTCGGCAAGAAGTAGTCGTTCCGCAGTTCGCTTCCAACCAGGTCGGCGCTTTCCATCCGAAAAACCGTCGCATACGCTCGTTTGACGGCCCGACTTAGCTGCCCGTATAGTCGAAGATTACGCAGTAGACACCAGAATTCGCATACCAACAGGAGAAGCAGCTGGCATGGCTCGGGAGATTGCCAAGGCATACGATCCGAAACAGATCGAGAAGCGCTGGGCGGAGTGCTGGGTAAAGGAAAACCTCTTTCGCGCCGATGCCAGCCAGCCCGGGCCAGTATTCTCGATCGTTATTCCCCCGCCGAACGTGACGGGCTCCTTGCATATCGGGCACATGCTGGATCACACCGAAATCGATATCTTGACGCGTTGGCATCGCATGCGCGGCTTCAATACCTTGTACCTGCCGGGAATGGATCACGCCGGTATTTCCACACAGCGCGTGGTGGTGAAAAAACTGGCCGACGAAGGTATTGACTACCGACAGCTCGGCCGCGAGGAGTTCGAGCGGCGGGTCTGGCAATGGAAGGATGAAAGCGGCGGCGCAATTATCGGCCAGATGAAGCGGATCGGCGAGAGCTGCGACTGGACCAGAGAAAGATTCACCCTTTCGCCGGAACTGTCGCGCGTTGTGAGCGAAGTCTTCGTTCGCCTGTACCAGCAAGGCCTGATTTATCGCGCGCACTACCTGATCAACTGGTGTCCGAACTGCCTGACCGCGCTCAGCGATCTGGAGGTCAATCACGAAGAACGGGCAGGACACCTGTGGTACATCCGCTATCCGGTGGTTGGCGGCTCGGAGTCTTTGGTGGTGGCGACGACCCGCCCGGAAACCATGCTGGGCGACACGGCCGTAGCCGTGAACCCGGAGGACGAACGGTACCGGCATCTGATCGGTAAGAAGCTGATGCTGCCGCTGATGAATCGCGAGATCCCGGTCATCGCGGACCAGATGGTGGACCGCGAATTCGGAACCGGCGCGGTGAAGATTACGCCGGCGCACGATCCGAACGACTTTGCCGCCGGTCAACGGCACAACCTGCCCGAAATCAACGTAATGACCGACGAAGGGAGAATGAATTCGAACGCCGGCTCCTATGCGGGGCTGAACCGGTTCGCGGCGCGCAAAAAGATCGTCGCGGACCTCGAGGCGCAGGGGCTGCTCGAAAAAACTACCGATCACACGTTGTCGGTCGGGTTGTGCGAGCGCTGCCAGACCGTGGTCGAACCGCGAGCTTCCGACCAGTGGTTCTGCAGGATGCGGTCGCTGGCAGACCGCGCGATGGGGGCGGTGGAGCGCAATGAGATTACCATCGTTCCGGAGAACCGCCGCGAAGAGTTTTTTCACTGGATGCGCAACATCCGCGACTGGGTCATTTCGCGCCAGCTCTGGTGGGGTCACCGGATTCCCGCGTGGCACTGCGGCAACTGTGGAAAGGTCACGGTGGCGTCGACACCGCCGGCCAAGTGCGCGCATTGCGGCTCCGAGCAGCTGCGTCAGGACGACGACGTGCTCGACACCTGGTTCAGTTCGGCATTGTGGCCCTTTTCGACCCTGGGCTGGCCGGAACAGACCTTGGATTACAAGAAGTACTATCCGACCAGCGCGCTCATCACCGGCTACGACATCCTGTTTTTCTGGGTGGCCCGCATGGTGATGATGGGCCTGCACCTCACCGGGCAAGTCCCCTTCCGCTCCGTGTACCTGCATTCGCTCGTGCGCACCGCCAGCGGCGCGAAGATGTCCAAGTCGAGAGGCACCGGCCTCGACCCGGTGGCGCTGAACGAAAAATTCGGCACCGACGCCATGCGCTTTTGCCTGACGTCGATGGCCGCGCCGGGTACGGACATCGTTTTGACGGAAGACCGGCTGCTCGGCGCACGATCGTTTGCCAACAAGATTTGGAACGCGTCGCGCTTTCTTTTTGTGAACCTGGACAAGTTCGAGGAGGGCGGAGCAAGTCTCGAAGCATTGGCCGCGCCGGAGGTCCGCGACCAGGCGCCGTACTCCTTCGCCGGCTCGGTGCCGCTCATCGATGCATGGTTGTTTGCGCGCCTGGCCGATACGCTCGACATCGTCAAATCGGCTTTTGCGGCCTACCGCTTTCACGAAGCCGTGCAGAGCATCTACCAGTTCTTCTGGAACGACTTCTGCGATTGGTATATCGAATGGGTCAAACCGGATTTGAACGGCCAAGACCGTGAACGCGCCGCCGTTGCGTGGCAAAACCTGTTTGCGGCTTTCGACGCGGCGTTGCGGTTGCTGCATCCGGTGATGCCGTTTCTGACCGAGGAGCTGTGGCACCAGTTGCCGCAGCGGGCCGGGGCCAAGTCGATCGCGCTCGAACGTTATCCCGAAGCTCGCAGCGAATGGCGGAACGCCGCTGCCTTCGAGGAGTTCGCCTTGCTGCAAGAGGTGATCACAACCGTGCGCGCGATTCGGGCGGACATGAAGCTCGATCCCAAGAAGCGTGTGACCGCCGAGTTTTCGAGCACTGACGCCAAGGCTCGTTCCGTGGTCGAAGCGAACCTGGACGGAATCTTGCGGCTGGCGCTGCTGAACGAACTCAAAGTCTCGGCCGACAAACCGCCGGCCGGCGGCGCCGTGCGCTCCACTTCCCTTTTTGACGTTCGGCTTATCTACACTGAAACTGTGGACGTCGCCGCGGAATGCGCTCGCCTGAAAAAGGAGCAGGAGCGGTAGACCAAGAATATCGCTTCGAAGGAGCGGCAGCTGCAAGACGACACCTTCCGCAGCCGCGCGCCGGAGAAAGTCGTTCGCGGCATGGAATCTTCGCTGGCGCTGGACCGCATCGAGCTGGCCAAGATCGGAGATCGCCTCAAACAGTTGAATTGCGCCTGAAAACCGCGCTAGTGTTTCCCGCGGTAGATCCATGAACTGGGATTCCGAATACGTACAGCGGTTGGTGCAGACCGCGCTCGAGGAGGATGTCGGCGCGGGCGACGCCACCGTCCTAGCCACCATTCCCGCAAAAGCGATCGGCAAGGCCCGCATTTTGACGCGCGAGGATCTGATCTGCGCCGGATTGCCTATGGCCGAACGCGTTTTCCGTTCACTCGATCCGGAAATCCGGATCGAGCAACGTGTCGAGGAAGGAGCGCTGGTCAGGAAGGGTCTTGTGCTCTTGCACCTGCAGGGTAAGGCGCGGGCTATTTTGACCGGTGAACGGGCCTCGCTGAACTTTCTGGCGCGCCTGTGCGGGATCGCGACGCTGGTGCATCAGTTTGTCGAAAAGATCAAAGGCACGCGCGCGCGGATCCGGGACACGCGCAAGACGACGCCGGGTTTGCGGTTGCTCGAGAAATACGCGGTGAAGAGCGGTGGCGGCACAAATCACCGCATCGGGCTCTATGACGCCATTCTGCTCAAAGAGAACCACATTGCGCTGGCGGGCGGGGTCAAAGCCGCCCTCGATCAAGCCAATGCCTATGCCGCCCTGCACGCCAAGCCCGGCGCGTTGACCGCATACGAAGAGGCCGTGCCGCCGCGCGCCATCGACACCGTCTTGCCGATCCAGATCGAGGTGCGCGACCAACGTGAACTGCGCGAGGCGTTGGCGGCGGGCGCGGAGTCGGTGCTGCTGGACAATATGTCGCCGGCCGAAGCTAGCGAGTGCGTGTCGCTCGCCAGGAGTCTGCAGCCAGAATGTATCGTCGAGATTTCGGGCGGCATCACGCTTGAAAATGTTCGCGCTTATGCGGAAACCGGGGCCGACTTTTTGTCTTCGGGATCGCTGACGCACTCGGCTCCCGCCGCCAGCCTGAGCTTGCTTGTGGACTCCATCGAGGACAAGTAAGCTACCGCTACCTTATGGCTTCTACTTCCCTGCCGGGCGCGACGGATAAGCGGCTCGCCTCCCTGGTCACTCTGTTCGCGAACAACGCCACCATTTCCATCAGCGGAGCGAGGATCGCCCGCGAAATCGGCGTGTCGCGTTCGACGGTCTGGCGGTGGATCGAGCAGCTGCGCGAAGTCGGCGTCAGAGTGAAAGGCCGGCCGCATACCGGTTATTTTCTCGAGCGAATGCCCGACATCCTGACGCCAGAACTTCTACGCTCCCGGCTAAAGGGGAGCCTCTTTGGCAAGCGGATCTATCACTTTTTCAAAACTGATTCGACCAACCGCGTGGGCATGGAACTTGGCAATTCGGGCGAAGCGGAAGGAGCGGTGATCCTGGCCGAAGAGCAAAGCGCCGGCCGCGGACGGGCGGGTCGAAGCTGGCATTCCGAGCGAGGCACCGGCATCTATGTCACGCTGCTGCTGCGGCCAAAGATTTCGCCGGTCCAAGCTCCCTTGCTGACGATGCTGGCGGGCCTTTCGGCACAAGCAGCCATTCAGGCGCGAACCGGCCTGGCGATCGATCTGAAGTGGCCGAACGATTTGATGCTGAACGGCAAAAAACTCGGCGGCATTCTGACGGAAATGTACGCGGATACGACGCTGGTGCGCTTCGTGATTGTGGGGATTGGAATCAACGTGAATCAGGAGAAATTCCCTGGCGAACTGAGCTCGCTGGCTACGTCATTGCGAACCGAGACCGCGACCAACCAATCGCGGCTCGAACTGCTGGCGCGTTTGCTCCGCGAATTTGAGAGCGATTACAATCGTTTTCTGCGCGAAGGAGCCTCGTCGGTCACGACGCGCTTTAGCAAAGCATCGTCTTATGCCGTGGGACGGAAAGTGCGCGTGGCCAACGGCGCGGACAGCTTCACCGGAGTGACCGCAGGCCTCGCACCCGAAGGACTGCTGCAGGTGGAACGCGAGGACGGCAGGGTGGTTACCGTGATTGCCGGCGACGTTTCCGAAATCAAATGAGTGCCCGCTAGAAATGCTGCTGACCATTGACGTAGGCAACACCAACACGGTGCTGGGAGTTTTTCACGGAGAGCAGCTGGCTGCGCACTGGCGGCTCACGACCGCGCGTTCCCAGACCGTCGACGAATACGGTGTGTTGATCCGCAATCTTTTCACCTTGAAGGCACTCGATCCTCGCCAGGTACAGGGCGTCATCGTGAGTTCGGTGGTACCGCCGATGAACTGGACGCTGGCGCAGACCTCGAAGATCTACTTTGAACAGAAGGCGATGTTTGTCGAGCCCGGGGTGAAAACGGGAATGGCGGTACTGGTCGACAATCCGCAGGAGGTAGGAGCGGACCGGATCGTGAACGGCGTGGCGGCGTTTCACAAGTACGGCGGCCCGTGTATTGTGGTGGATTTTGGCACCGCGATTACTTTCGACGTGATTTCAGCCAAGGGTGAGTATTTGGGCGGCGTGATTGCTCCGGGGATTGGCATTTCGGCAGAGGCCTTGTTTGCGCGCGCCGCCAAATTGCCGCGCGTCGAAATCAAAGATCCCGGAAAGGTGATCGGAACCAACACCGTCGCGCACATGCAAGCCGGTTTGTACTATGGAGCAGTCGACATGGTGGACGGCATGTTGTCGCGCATCAAGGCGGAAATCGGCAGCAAAGTGCGCGTCATTGCGACCGGGGGCCAGGCCAAGCTGGTGGCCAAAGGATCCAAGCACATCGAAGAGACCGACGAATTTCTGACCCTCGACGGATTGCGGCTGATTTGGGAGAAGAACCAGCCGCACGAAATCAACAAAAAGACCGAACCCAAAGCGGCCCGGTAGTTCGCGAATGGACCGCTGGAATTATTTCAACTATTTCACCGAGATCGAGGAATACTTCTGGAAGAAGCGCGGCTCGCACCTGCTGGTCTCGCCTCTCGATTGGGCCATCATGGAAGCTTGGCAAAAGGCAGGCGTTCCGCTCGAGGCTGTGTTTAAGGGAATTGACCGGGCATTTGAGAGCTACAGTCGATCGCGACGCGGAGCCGGCAAGCCGCTGAAGAGCTTGGCGTATTGCACCGATGCTGTGCTCGAGGCCGCGGGGGAAGCCGAGGAAACGGCCGCAGGCCGGACCGAAGGCGCAAAAGCGCGGAAAAACGCCGAGCCCTTCGAGCGCGCAGAGCTGAAGAGCTATTTTTCCCGCAATTTGGAGTTGCTTCGCTTGGCGATCGGCGTTCAGAGAGGAACGCCCGCGCTTGTGAGAACATTGGAAGAGGCTGTAAGCGGGCTAGAGACCTGCTCGGTGTTGCTCGAATCGCCGGGTTTGCTGGACCTGGAAGATCTGGAACGACGCCTGACCGTTCTCGATGAACGCATTCACGCCGGGTTGCTGCTCGATGCCGGCGAAGAGAGGACGCTCGGAATTCGCCGCGAAATGGACAGCGCGCTCGCGGCATACCGCCGCAAGATGAAAGCCGAGCAACTGGCTCTGGTCGAGAAGCAATATCTGCAAAAGCGTTTGCTCGAAGAGTTTCGCATCCCGCGGCTCAGCCTTTTCTATCTTGGGTAGAAATGTTGCGCGCAATTCCAGCGTTGCAGGCGATTCGTCGCTGTTTTTTTGTTGATTCTGGAGAATGAGATCGGCTATGGCAGAGGAATTACAGCTATTGATCGAGAAGATGGTCTACGGCGGCGACGGCCTGAGCCACGCCGACGGCAACACTGTCTTTGTCCCCTATGTATTGCCGGAAGAACAGATCAAGGCGGCGACGGTTTCCCGCAAAAAGAAGCTGGTCTGGGCAAAGCCCCTAGAAATCACCAAGGCCAACGCCGCGCGCGTCCAACCGTTCTGCCCGCACTTTGGCACGTGCGGAGGATGTCATTATCAGCACGCGAGCTACGCCGCGCAGGTCCAATGGAAGGTCGACATCTTGCGCGAAACGCTCTCGCGCATGGGCGGCGTTCACTGGACCGGAGACATCAAAACCCATACTGCGGGGCCGCAGCATTACCGCAATCGCGCGCAATGGGTCGTGCGGCACGCGAATCCGCGCGCTCTCGGCTACTTTCGGCCAGAAAGTAACACCGTAGTGCCCGTGGACCGCTGTGACCTCCTGTCGCCGGCTCTCGCGGACACATTTTCCCGACTCCAGGAAGTCACTCGCGGCGGCTCGCTACCCCAGGAAGTGCTCGAAATCGAAGCCTTTGCAGATGCGACGGACAGCAAGATTGCGCTGAACGTGGCGTTCAAGCAGTTTGACGCGCCCGTCGCCCAGCTGACCAAGCTCTTCCGCGACGCGCTTCCGTGGCTTGAAAGCCTGCTTTTGTTGGATCAGAAGACGAACCGCTTCGAGCTGTCTGGGCCTGGTTACCTGATCCAGCGTGCCGGAGGCCACGAATTTCGCGTCAGCCATTTGTCCTTCTTTCAGGTCAACCGCTTCCTGGTCGAGGATTTGCTCGCATCCGTGATCGGCGGAGCGAAAGGCGGGACCGCGCTCGACCTCTATGCCGGTGTCGGCTTCTTTACCCTTGGCTTGGCAAAGCAGTTCCAGCGCGTGGTGAGCCTAGACGCAAATCTTTCCGCGACACGCAACCTGCGCGAGAATGCCGAGCGGGCAGCAGTCGCCGTCGTCTCGCAGAACGAACACACCGAGGAATATCTAAGGAAAACGTCGGAGAAGCCGGATTTCGTCGTTCTCGATCCGCCCCGCGCGGGCCTCGGGCAATCGGCCGCGCAAAAGCTTGCCCAGCTGGGACCGCCCGAGATCGCCTATCTCTCTTGTGACCCTTCCACCTTGGCTCGCGATCTGGCGGTACTGCTGGAAACGCCGCGCAAGCCGGCGGAACTTCCGCGCCTGACGCACCACTACGAGATCGCGTCGGTCGATTTCTTCGATCTCTTCCCGCAAACCTTTCACATCGAAACGCTGGTGCGATTGCGGCGCGTGTGACGAAGCTCCGCTCATCCCGGTAGCGATAGCGTTGGTATTGCTTTCGAACCCGCAAATTACCGGAGTCGCCTTCAAGCCGGCCAGAAATGCCACTTCAACAGGAAAACCACCAGCAGCAGCAAGAACCCGACAGCCGCCTCGTATTCGTGATTTTTCTTGTACCGCTCGAAGGAAAAACTTCCCGCGCTCGCGCCCTCCGGCCTGGCAGGAGTAGGCCGCGGGAAAAACAACGGCACGGCGGCGGCATAGGCCTTGAATGCGTCGCCGTGCTGCATCAAGAGTTCCTGCTCTTCGCGGCGCATCACGACCGCGTAGACAAGCGCAAAGTAGACCACGAGAATGGCCGCCGAAATCCAGGACCGTGTGGCAAATGCCGCTCCCAGCGCCAGCACCGAGCTGCCAAGGTAAAGCGGATTGCGCGTATGGGCATAGGGGCCGGTCACAGTAAGCACGGACTGCTTATGCAGGTATCCTGCGGCATTGGCGCGAATGGCGAGTCCAACCGCACCAACCAGGGCACCCAAGAGCACGCTCGCCGGCGTTGGCCTTGCAAACCACAATACGGCCAGTGCCAAGAAATACCCCACCCGAACGCGCCACCGCGCGAACAGCGCCGCAGCACGACTCATGCGGATCCACGCAAGCCGCGCAGCGCGCTCAACACTTCGTCCACGCTTACATGCAGCAGCGATCTATCGGGCACGCTTCCGCGTTTGTAGGTTGTTTCCGCTCCCTCCCAGCGCAGGACCACCCCGGAATGCCAATACGGCCCGTTCCGCGCCGGATCGGTCGGACCAAATATCGCCGCCACTGGCGCTCGCAGCGCGTCGGCCAGGTGCAGCGGCCCGGTGTCGCCCGCCACCACCGCGCATGCATTCTTCAGCAATGCCATCAGTTCTCCCAAATTTCCGCTGTATGCAACCGGTTGCGATCCTTCCGCCGCAGCAATCACACCTCGCACCAGGTCTTCTTCCCCGGGACCGGCATTGATTACGCAGTGCAGTTTGAGTTCCTGGGAGATACGCGAAGCCAGCTTTCCGAAACGTTCCGCCGGCCAGCACTTCGACCGCCAGCCGCCGCCCGGACTCAGCACCACATATTCGGCGATTCCGTGGGCTTCGAGTCTTCTCCTGGTTGACGCTTGGTCTTCGGACGAAATCGCGAGTGTCACGCTGCCGGTGCGCGACGCCGCTCCCGCGCGAACGGACAACTCGCCGTTCTGTTCGGCCATGTGCGTCGCCGGATTCACGCGAACGCGATCGGTATAAAACAACGGGACTCCCGCCTCGCGGATGGTGTCCGAAGAGAAGCCAATTCGCTTGGCCACGCGAGTCAAAAAAGGAATCGAAGCCGACTTCCACAGACCCTGGTAGTCAATCGCCGTTTCGAAATGATGTCTTCGAATGCGCGCGAGGATGCCCCGCAGCGCCGTCCAGTCACGCGTGTCCACCGTCCAGATGTCGTTTGCAAGATTGCTCGAACGCACCAACGCCTGCCACTTCGGATGCGTCACCCAGATGATTTCGGCGTTCGCGAAGGATTCGCGCAGAGCGGCCACAGCCGGAAACGCATGCACGATATCGCCCAGCGAACCGAGCCGCATGACGAGAAATTTCTGGTCAGCCATGGGGCGCCTGACGCACGCTCCGCAAGAGCTCACGCGTCGAGTGGTTCTTGGGGTCGCCTACGATTGCTACGCGAATTCCCAGCCGGTCGGCGGTCGCTCGCTCCGGCACGCTCTCGGCCGAGTAGTCGGTTCCTTTCGCGTGTACGTCCGGTCGCAGCTCCTCGAGCAGCGCTTCGACATTCGGCTCAGGAAAGATCACGACATAGTCGACCGCACGCAGCGCGGCTACCAGCAGGGCCCGCGCGCCCTCGTCGAGAATCGGCCTTCCCGGCCCTTTCAGCCTGCAGACGCTGCTATCCGCGTTGACGCCCACGATTAAGGCATCACCTTCAGAGCGCGCACCCTGCAAATAGCGAACATGACCAACGTGCAGGATGTCGAAGCAGCCGTTGGCAAACACAACCTTCTTTGTCTGGGCGCGCAGGTTTCTTGCCAGCTCCGGCAAGTGACTGCGCTCGACGATCTTGTGGTGAGCAGGATGCATTTCACGGAGCGCTGCCGGAAACTTCTCCGCGAATCGCCGCCAGCAGCTCTCCTCTCGTCACGACGGCGGTGCCCCGCTTCATCACCACCAGGCCACCTGCGATATTTGCGATGTGTGCGGCGTCAAAGGGTTTCGCGCCGCATGCCAGCGCCAGTGTGTATGCGGCCAGGACCGTGTCGCCGGCGCCGGTCACATCCACCGCTTGGTTGCTGCCGTGCACCGGAATGTGCATCGCGTTCCTAGCCCCGCGCTCAAACAGCGCCATCCCGTCCTTACCGCGCGTCACCAACAAGGACTGCAATGCCATCTTGCGGAGCGTCGCCAACCCGCGCTTTTCGAGTTCGCTGACGTTGCTCCCGATCGAAGTGTGGTGCAGAGCCTCGAGTTCAGCTTCATTGGGCGTAGCTGCGGTAATTCCTTGGCTTGCATAGGCCAGCAAGTTATAGCGGGCATCGAGGGTAACCGGAATACGCCGCTTGAGGGCGCCAACCGCTTTGCTCACCACCGCCGGCCGGGCAACTCCGAATCCATAGTCCGAAATCGCCAGTCCATCCGCGGTTTTTAATTTTCCCTCCAGCTTGCGGGCGACTTTTCCGAGCGCTGCTTCCGGTGGCGCGCCAGCGGGTTCCCGGTCCACGCGGAGCACTTGTTGGGACACCGTATGGGTCCAGCCGGCGAGAAAACGCGTTTTGGTCGGCGTGTGCCAAGTCTTTGCGCGAATGATTCCGCTGGTGTCGATGCCGATCTGGCGAAACTGATTTTCGAGCGTCGCGCCGACTGGATCGTCGCCGATCACGGTGACCGGCAAAGCCTTGGCGCCGAGCGCCGCCAGATTGTTGGCTGCGTTCGCTCCGCCGCCGGGAACAACCCGTGTTTCACGGTGCCGCAAAATCAATACCGGCGCTTCGCGCGAGACGCGCGAGATATCGCCAAACTGAAACTCGTCCGCGACGAAATCGCCAAACAGAACGACCCGCTTTCCCGCGAAGCGTTCCACAATTTCAGCCAGCGCCGCCAGGTCGGCCGAAGTATTCGTTGTGCTTGTCACAAGATCCACTCCACGTTCGCGCCGACGTGCCGGCCTTCGTACACGCCAGGCAAGATACGGAAACGGCTGACGTGATTCAAGTAGCCGCCTCCGGGGTGACGGTTCGATCGCCCTTGGCAAGTACAGCCCGACGCAACCCGGAAATTTCAGGCAGGAGCCACCTCCCCGACAATCCTAAACAGCTGCTTGCTGACCATCTCAGGCGTAATCGCCGTCATGCAGCGATGATCGGTCGGGCAGCGCCGCAGAAAGCACGGACTGCAGTATGGCTTCTGTTGAACGATCGTCGAGCGCGGCGTCACGGGCGCGGTGCCCCATGGGTCGGTGGGGCCGAACACCGCCACCACCGGCAAACCTACCGCGGCAGCCACGTGCATCGCTCCCGAATCATTGCCTAAGAATGCGCCGCAGCGCGAGAGCAGAGCGGGCAATTCCGCGATTTGTGTCCTGCCGGTCATGTCCAGAGCGGGCCGGGCTAGCCCGGCCTGAATCGCAGACGCTACCTCGGTTTCCGAAGGCGTTCCGAACAACACCACATCGGCTTCGCTTTCGCGCTGCACTTGGTTCAGCGCACTGGCAAAGCGGTCCGGTGGCCAGCACTTGGCTGAACCGTAAGACGCTCCCGCACCTACGGCGATCCGCAGAGCGCCCGCTCTTGCACCCAGACTGCGCAACTTCTCTTCGGCGCTTCTGGCGTCCGCTGCGTCGACACGCAACGCGATCTCAGGCACCTCGGGCAAGGCGTCGAGCCATCCCGCCCGGCGAAGCAGTTCCAGGTAGTAAAACTTCTCATGTGCCGGGATTTCGCCGGCCCTTGGCGTCGCGATCGCTTTGGTCAGGAGCAGCCCGCGCCCGTCGCGGTCGTAGCCGATTCTTTCCGGGATGCCCGCGCGCCATGCCACCCAGGCCGCATCGAACGCGTTCTGCAGCAGCAAAGCCATGTCAAACTGCTTTTCCTTTAGCGTCAGTGCCAGCCTCTCTCGTCCGCCAATTCCCGCATGCCGTCCTTTCCTGTCGTAGGCGAGCAGTTCGTCCGCGATACCCTGCCCCTGGTAGATCTGGGCTACATAAGGCAATGCCAGGACAGCGATATGAGCGCCTTCGAACCGCCTGCGAACGGCTGCGAGCGCCGGCAGCGCCATGATGGCGTCGCCCACCCAATTCGTTGCGCGAACGAGCAGCCTCACGAAAGCGAACTCCGCCGGCCGGCCAGTATGCGATCGATCGACGCCACAAATTCGCTTTCCGAGCTTATCGCCAGATCGATCAACGCGATGTAGATCGGAAGTTTGGCGTTAAACTCCGGCAGGTTCTGCTGGTCCTTCTCGGTGCAGATCAAGCCCACGGCGCCTGCGTTGATGGCATCAGTTCCGATCGCTTCGAGGTCTATTGCCGAATACTTGTGGTGGTCGCGAAAGACTCTGCTGTTGGCGACAGGAACGTGCCACCGTTTCAGATCTTGGGCAAAAGCTTGCGGATTCCCAATTCCGCAAAACGAAAAGAATGGTCCCGGGCCGATTTCGCTCACCGACAGAACCCCTTCGTTGCTGTGACGCTTGCGAAATCCGAGCAAGCGCGCTTGCGCATAGAAGGTTTGCTGCGCTTCGCCTGGCGTGTGCTCGGTCGTCCGCGTCACCACCAACAGGTCGGCCCTCGTGCAGGCGCTTACCGGCTCGCGCAAACGACCCGCCGGCAGCAGCCACTCGCCGTTGAGCTTTTTTGAGCCATCGATCATCACGATGTCCAAGTCTCTCGCCAGCTGCAAATGCTGAAAACCGTCATCCAGCAGGAAAACATCCACCGGAGAATCACGCTCGAGCGCGCTTCCCTGCTCATAGCGGCCGGGGCCGATTCCGAACCGCACGCGATTTCCAAGCCTTTTGCGCATCAGCTCGACTTCGTCGCTGCTTTGTCCGGTGCCGCGATAGCCCCGGCTCAAAATCGCAACGGACTTTCCGTCTCTCAAGTATTTTTCCGCAAGCCACAAAACCATGGGAGTCTTCCCGGTCCCGCCCACGGTGATATTGCCGACACTCACCACCGCGCCACGCAAGCGCTTCCGGCGGAAAATGCCGGCTCGATACGAAATCGTCTTGGACCGCACCAGCCATCCGTAGAGGAGGGAAAGCGGCCAGAGCAGAATCCGGATTGGCAGCGGCCAGTCCATTTAGCCGTTGGCTTGGACGCGGTCCAGCTCGCTGGCAATCGCGGTGATGGCGCGCTCGGTCGCTCCCCGGCTCTCCTCCACCAATCGCCGCGCGGTTTCGCCCATCTTCTTGTTCCGCTCGGGATTTCGCAGCAGCTCGATCCAGGAAACACCGGCGTCTTCCGGGCTGGCCACTTGCAGTGCAGCTTCGGCAGCGACAAAGCGCTCGGCGATTTCGGCAAAGTTTTCCATCGATTCCCCGAACACCGGCACTTTTCCGAACGCTGCCGGCTCCAGGATATTGTGCCCACCCGAGCTTACCAGCGAGCCTCCCACGAAAACCGCGTCCGCCAGCCGATAGAGCGACGCAAGCTCGCCAATGCTGTCGAGCAGCAGCACCGAAACATCACTGGCGATCGAGATCGCGCCGTCGCCGTTGGCGACCCGTCCGCCGGGCAGCGGCACGCGCAGCGATGACCGTTTCACCCATTTCTGGTGCGAGTCTTCGATGAACTGCGCCGCCGCGTCGAACCGCTCGGGCTTGCGCGGAGCCAGGACGAGCAGCGACGCTCGGTGCTCTCCCTGAACCACGCCAAAGGCGATCAGTGCCAGCGGCTCTTCTGTGGCGACCACGCTGCCTGCAACAATCAGCGGCCTTCGTCCGTCGCGCGTAATCTCCTGCTCCAGCCACTCGGCCAGCGGCGTGCTTTCCGGCAATTCCATGTCGTACTTCAGATTTCCTCCGACGCGCACCGTCGCCGCCGGAGCTCCGAGCGCCTTCACGCGCTCCGCGTCCCGCCCGCTTTGCATCCAGAATGCAGCGGCGCGGCCCAAGGCGTCTTTCCAAAAGGGCCGCAGATAAAAGCCCATGAGGCTCATCCACGACTGCGACCGCGCAAAGGAACGGTCGGAAATTCGTCCGCTTACAAACACCACCGGAACGTTGCTCTCGGACGCCAAGCGCAGGAAATTCGGCCAGATTTCGGTCTCCAGGATCACGACGATCGCCGGTTTGACTGCAGCCAGCGCCTTTTGCACGCAAAATGCCCAATCCAGCGGAAAATAGATCACCGCGTCGGCAAATGGCAGCCGCTCCTTGGCCAGGGCTTGCCCGGTCATGGTCGTCGTCGAAACCACCAGCGGCCGCTCGGGAAACCGCTCTTTGAGCCGCTTGGCCAGCGTCAGGCCGGCAAGCACTTCGCCGACAGAGACGGCGTGAAGCCAGATCGCGCCCTGGCGCTCGGCGGGAAGGGTCCCTAACGAGGGAAACGACAACCCCAGTCGCTCCTTCAGGTTCGACAGATATTTCTTGTGACGTATGCCTTCGACCAGCCAGTAAGGCGTCAATAGAACCGCAACGAGCCCCATCAGCAGGCTGTAAGCGAGATACACTCCGCAAGTCTCCGGTCTGATCCGTGGGCGCAGGGCAACCCTGCACACAACCCAGGAATCGAAGGCGTCGAGATGCAAAAAGTCTATTATACCCGGATGAAAGTCGCTTCCTTCGCCGTCATCTCCGTGGGTCTTCTCCTCGCGCTGCTGGCTTTGCCCCCGCGGCCTGCCGCACGCGCCCAGCAGCAATCCTCGTCGGCGCCGATCACCACGGCTTCGCTCGACTCGCACGAAGGGATGACCATCGCCGCCGAGCCGTGGCTCGATCCCGAGCGCTACAAACAAGCCTTCCCCAAGAAATCTCCCTATGCCGCGGGCATCCTGGCCGTCAGAGTGACGTTGCGCAACGACTCGAATGAAAGCATCAAAGTGGGGCTCGAACGCATCCGCTTAAACCTCACTTTCGGAGACAACGGCCGGCAGGAGCTTCCGGCTTTGACGTCCGAGCAACTCGCCGACGCCGTACTTCGCCCGCACCCGAAGGCCACTCGATCGCGCCTCCCACTGCCGCTGCCAAGCGGGTCCGGCGGCCGCGACAAGAATTGGCAGGAGTATCAGAAGCTCGCGGAAGACAAAGGCCTGCACGCCGGCGTCATTGCGCCCCATTCCACAACCGAAGGTCTTCTCTACTTCGATCTGCAAAATCAGTTTGACCTCCTTGCCAACGCGCACCTGTACATTCCCGACCTCGTCGCCCTCGAGAAAAACCAGGCCCTGATGTTTTTCGATATCGACCTCAGCCGGTCGGGCTCGCACTAATCCTTTCGCAAGAGGCGAACGATTTCTGATCGTTTCCTTCCGGCTTGCTCTTCCGTTTCCTTGGGAATTTTTCACAAATTTGCGTGCGTTCTTTCTGTCCGTTAACATCGATGTGTCAGGTTTTTTGAACGACATTCGAACTCATGCGGGACTTCCTCAGCTCTCTCAATACCGAACAGCGTCTCGCCGCGGAAACAACCGATGGCCCGGTGCTACTGCTTGCCGGCGCCGGCACCGGCAAAACACGCGCCATCACCTTTCGTATGTCCAGTCTGATCACGAAAGGCGTGCCGGCCGAGTCCATCCTGGCCGTCACCTTCACGAACAAAGCTGCCGAGGAGATGCAAACCCGAGTATCCGATTTGCTCCTGAAAGCCGGAGTCCCGCCCGAGCGCCCGTGGCTTTCGACTTTCCACTCGCTGTGCGCCCGCCTTCTACGTCGCGAAGCCGCGGCCATCGGCCTGCCTGCAAACTTTTCCATCTTCGATGACACCGACCAGCTGGCCGCCGTAAAGCTGGCCATGGGAAGCCTCGACCTCGACGAGGAAGAGCTGCAGCCCCGCGCTATCCAAAGCCAGATCAGCTTCGCCAAAAATCACGCCAAGACCCCGGAAATGCTGCGTGCGGAAGCCTACACACCCGACATGCGCCACACAGCCGACGTTTACGCGCAGTATGAAAAGCTGCTGGCGCAGAGCAAAGCCTTGGACTTCGATGATCTGCTGCTGCGTTCCGCGCGCCTGCTCCGCGAATCGGCGCAAGTCCGTGAAAAATGGCAACGCCGTTTCCAGTACCTTCACGTGGACGAATACCAGGACACCAACCGCGTCCAGTACGATCTGCTGCGCTTGCTGGTGGGCCCGCATCAGAACATCTGCGTGGTAGGCGACGAAGACCAGTCCATCTACCGCTGGCGCGGCGCGGATGTCTCGATTCTCCTCAGCTTTTCTCGCGACTTTCCGAACGCCAAAGTCATACGGCTCGAACGCAATTACCGCTCCACGCAAAGCATCCTCGACGCGGCGGGGGCCGTCGTCAAAAACAACTCCGAACGTCTTGGCAAGAATCTTCGCGCCGAGATTTCCGGAGGCGCGAATCTGCGTTACTTTGAGGCCCGCGACGCGCAAGGCGAGGCCGAGTTCGTGGCCGAGGAACTTCGCAAGCTTCTCGATGACGACTCTTCGCAGACTTGCGCCGTCGAGTACCGCACTAATTTCCAGTCGCGCGCCTTTGAAGAGGTGTTCCGCCGCCGCGGCATTCGCTACCGGCTGGTCGGCGGCTTCAGCTTCTACAAGCGCGCCGAAGTGCAGGATGCGCTCGCCTACGTCCGCCTGGCCATGCATCCGGAAGACGACATTGCCTTCTTGCGCGTGCTGAATGTTCCTCCCCGTGGCATCGGGAAGACCACGCTCGAATCGCTGCGCGATCTGGCGCGCGACAAAGCAACGTCCTTGTGGACGGCCATGGAGGATTTCGTCACCGCCAACTCGACTGGCCGCGCCGTGACCCCGCTGCGGGCTTTCATGGACCTCATCGCGCGCCTGGAGACCGCGCTGAAGGAAAAGGAGCCCGCGGATTTCATCCGCTTCGTTCTCGATGAAACCGGCTACATGAGCATGCTGCGCGACCGCAACACTCCGGAAGATGTGCCACGCATGGAAAACCTCGAAGAGCTCGCGCGCGCGGTCGCCGAAAGCATGGATGCGGGCGAGTCTTTCACCGAGTTCCTCGACGCCGCCGCGCTCGTAAGCGATGCCGATTCCTTCGAAGGCAAACCCGGCGTCACGCTCATCACTCTGCACAGCACCAAGGGTCTCGAGTTCGATCACGTCTTCCTGACCGGGCTAGAAGAAGGCATCTGCCCGCACAGCCGCTCCATCAACGACGGTGAAGCCAAAGCGATCGAAGAGGAACGTCGCCTAGTTTACGTCGGCATGACCCGCGCGCGCAAAACGCTCACCTTGACCCGCGCGGTTTATCGCCGCGTATTTGGCAACGAACAGCAGATGCGCGCGTCCCTGCCATCGCGGTTCCTGGCGGAGATTCCCAGCGACCTCGTGGACACTGCGCGCGGCTCCATGGCCGAGATCGGCCAGACCCGGCGCTACGAGCCGGACCCTGAATACTCCTACTCCGCCGAGGAATTTCTGCGTCGGGTTCGCCGCGGCAACGCTCCCGCGGTGCGCCAGCCTTTGGCACCCCGCCCGGGCAGCGAGCCTGCCTTCGGCCGCTCCGCAAGGCGCCGCGCCGGCTCCGATCCGCTGATCGGTCAGAAGGTGCGCCATCCCGAATACGGCGTCGGCACCATCATCGGCGTTGAAGGCGACGAAGACGACCGCCGCCTCTCCGTCACCTTCCCCGGCCGCGGCACCAAAAAATTCATCGAGCGTTACGCCCAGCTGCAGCAGGTCTGAGTCGGCCATTAGGACGCCGGCCGTTCGGTTGCACCTCGCCCCCACTCACGATAAAGTGAGGCTCGCACCCACTTGGAGAGACGAGTGCCCTCACTCCTTTTCCGTCGCAAGAACATTGACCAGCTCATTTCCGATTGCGAAGGCGCCGAGTTGCGGCTCAAGAAATCCCTCGGCTGGCTGAGCCTCACTTCCTTAGGCATCGGAGCCGTCATCGGCTCGGGAATTTTCACCATCGTGGGCACCGCCATCGCCGGCCAGAAGTTTCAAACCTCGTCCATCCTCAACGTTCCGCTGCTGCAATACCTCATCAGTCATTCGGAATCGTTTGGCCGTCCGGGAGCCGGACCGGCCATTGCGCTTTCCTTCGTCCTGGTGGCCATTGCCTGCGGTTTCGCTTCGGTCTGCTACGCCGAACTCGCCGCGATGATCCCGATCGCCGGCAGCGCTTACACCTACACCTACGCGACCATGGGCGAAATCATCGCCTGGATCATCGGCTGGGACCTCATTCTCGAATACGCGGTCAGCAATATGGCCGTGAGCGTGGGCTTTTCCGCCCACCTTGTCGACCTTCTCGACTGGTTCGGCGTGCATCCCAATCCCCAATGGATCTCGCCCGCTTATCTGCCAAGCGGGCTCAGCGATCTTTCCGGCAACATGATTTATGGGCCCGGCTGGCACTTCGGCTTCAACCTCCCCGCCTTCATCATCGTCATGCTTCTCACCGTGATTCTGGTGCGCGGGATTCGCGAGTCGGCCGAAACCAACAACATCATGGTGCTCATCAAGATCGTCGCGATTCTGTCATTCATCACATTCGCGTCGCGCTTCATACACACACCGAACTGGCACCCCTTCTCTCCGAACGGCTGGCCCGGCATCCTCACCGGCGGTTCGATCGTCTTTTTCACCTATATCGGCTTCGACTCCGTCTCCACCGCCGCCGAAGAATGCCGGAGCCCGCAGCGTGATCTGCCGCGCGGCATCATCGCCACCCTGGTCGTTTGCACGCTGCTCTACATCGGTGTGGTCGTCGTACTCACCGGCCTGGTTCGCTGGGATACCCTGCTCGATGACGCGGCTCCGGTCGTTAACACGCTCAAGAAACTCGACATCCGCGGCCTGCGCCTGGTGGTGCTCATCGGCGCGTTGATGGGTATGATCTCTTCCCTGCTCGTTTTTCAGATCGGCCAGGCGCGCGTCTGGTTCGCCATGTCCCGCGACGGCCTTTTCCCAAGAATCTTCAGCCGCGTTCACCGCAGCTATCTGACTCCCGATTTCTCCACCTGGGTCGCCGGCTTCGTGGTGGGAATTCCGGCCGGTCTGCTCGACATCGGGACCTTCGCCGATCTTTCCAACATCGGCACTCTTTTTGCCTTTGCTCTGGTTGCGGCAGGCGTGCTGATCCTCCGCTATCGCGAGCCCGACCGCCATCGCGCCTTCCGCGCTCCCGGCGGGCCGCTGGCTCCGGTCTTGACCATCCTTACCTGCGTTCTCCTCATGGCGGGCTTGCCCATCATGAACTGGATCCGTTTCTTTGTATGGCTCGCTCTCGGACTTGTGATTTACTTCACCTATAGCCGGAAGCGCAGCACGCTTCAGCTGGAAACGACGAAGTAGAGGCGGCTTCAAATGTCCCGCAGACTGCGGTTCTCGTTCTATCTTGTCCTGACCATCGCGCTGTCGCCTTCCCTTGTGCTGGCCTGGGGAAACAACGCTAACCGTCTCGTCGTCAACCGCGCCGTCGAAACCCTTCCCCAGGAGATTCGCCCGTTTTTTGATGCCAACCGTTCCATTCTGCTGCTTCACGTCAACGATCCGTTCGGTACACCGGAGAAGCTGCTGACTCCGGCCGAACGACGCAACCAGTTCCTTTTCCTAGACAAGTACGGCCGCTTTCCCTTTGATCAGCTGCCCCGCAGCTACAAAGCCGCTGTGACCAAGTTCGGCAAGTCCAAACTCGAATCGAACGGCCTGCTTCCCTGGCAGATTGGCGTCTACAGCGCGAAACTCACCGACGCACTGCGCGAAGGCAAATGGGAAGACGCCAAACTTTTCGCGGCGATTCTCGCCAATTACGTGGCCGGGGCGCACGACCCTTTCAACACCACCGATAACCGGGACGGCCACCTCAGCGCGCAGAACGGGGTCAACGAACGCTTCGGGAGCTCGCTGGTCGACCGCTACTCGTCCTACTTTTTCATGCGGCCCAACGACGCGACGTTCATTGCCGACCCCACCGACCACGCCTTTGAGGCCTGCCTCAGCTCGCACAGCGCGGTCGAAGCCATTCTTTATGCGGACCGGGAAGCTCGGCGCGGCCTGAACTCTTACACCGACGAATACTACGACCACTTCTACAACCAGGCCGGCGCCCTGCTCATCCGCCAGCTCTCTGAGGCGGCCACCGACGTCGGCTCCTATTGGCTCACGGCGTGGAAAAACGCCGGGCAGCCTCAACTGCCGCGATAGGCTCGTATCTTGACCCCGGCGACGTTGTCAAAGAGGTTGCCACCGGCCCTCGCGGGTAGTAAAAGTATTGCCCGATTTGCGATGCCCGAGGCCGCCTACCGTGAAAAACGCGCGTCTGCTGCAATGGGCCGGTATCTACAAGGAAACCGAACTCTATAAGGCGGCCCTTCGCGTCTATACCAAGCCGGTCTTCCAATGGCGCAAAGCGTTATTCTCTTCAACCGACGGCCGGAACCTCTACGACTTTGCCGAGCGCGGCTTACCTCGGCTCGACGCAATGCATCGGGCGCTGCAGCGAGAATGCTTCGAATATCGGCCGGCCGTAGCTCTAACCTACAACTTCAATGGCAAGCATCGCACCCTGTACGTTCCGCCTTGGGAGGAACGGATTGTTGACCTCCTGCTTTACCGAGCTTTAAACCGCAGGCTGCATGACTGGTTCTCGCCCAATTCCTACGCTTATCGCGACCGGAGATATAGCCTCGACGCGTGCCAGCGGCGCATTGCGAGCGTACTGCGGACAACCGGGACGCCACTCTACGTCGTGAAGCGCGACATCGCCGACTATTTCGTGAGCGTCAATCACAAGCTGTTGCTCGGCCAGTTGGCTTCGCTGGTCGACCCAGACGATTATCTCTACCGGCTGCTCGAGCAACGCGTACGGTTTCTCTATGAGGAGGAGGGAGAGACAAGAATGGCAGGGGTTGGCATACCATTCGGAGCGTCGATCGCGTGTCTTTTCGCCAACATCTACCTCACCGGGCTCGACCGCGAAATAGAGAGCGCTACCGAGATTCGATACTTTCGCTACTCCGACGATCTGCTCATCCTCTCGCCGAGTCGCGAAGCGGCCGATCGCGCGGCGCAGCAGCTGGGATTTCACCTGCTTCGCCTCGGTCTAAAGACCAAGGCCAGTCATCGGGCCAATCTCCTGCTTAGCGAAGATCCTGCGGCCGAGGGCAGCTATTCCGTTGCCCGCGGATTCCGTCATTTGGGATTGCTCCTGCGCATCGGTGGCGAGGTTGCGCTGTCGCGCGACAAACTGCGCAAGATCCAGAATCTGTTTCGTTTTGCGTTCCGCCGCAACCGCCGCTGGAGGAGGGAACGCGACGCCCGGCGTCGCGTCCAGATTCTTGTCCGTCTGGCGACCGAAGTCATAGAAAAAGGCGTTCGCAATGTCGCGATCCTCGACTACTACCTCAAGCACGTGAACGACGAACGCCAGTTGCGCTGGCTCGACCGCTGGCTGGCAGAAGCAGTTCTGAGCGCCGCCTTCGGCGGGCACAAGAAGGGTCATTTTCGAAAAGTAGGCTTCGGCGAACTGCGCGCCATGGGTCTCCCTTCGCTCGTGCACCGGCGTAGAATGATCCATCGCGGGCGGATAGCAAGCCCGTTCTTTATTTGGCGGCGTGCAAAAGGCGCCGAGGGATTCAGGGGGATGGTTGCCAAGCTGTGCCGGTCCGCCGGCTCAACAGCTTTCCCTTCGTTCCCAGAAGCAGCGGCCGGCAAGCGCCTGTGAGGGAGGGCGGCCGCCTGTAGATGGGTGTTATAGAAGAATCATGCTCGCTAAAGCGAATGATTCGTTTCTGCCGGCCGTCCCCCTGAATGCTCGAAACGAGGGAGTTGTTTGGCCTTTATGGGACTGTTGGATTTTCTTTTTGGACGCGGCAAATGCCCGCAGTGCGGCACGGCCGGGGCACGGAAATCGCAGGGCCAGACCCGCTGTCCAAACCCATCATGCCGGTATTTCGATGCAAGCCTCCGCCAGAGCGCAGACACCCCTCTAGAGTGGCGCGGCGATTTTTCCCCGGCATCACCCTTCGCGATTCGCTACCGCAATTTCCGCGGTGAAGAGAAGACGTTCACGGCGGAGAGGCTAACTCTGAGGCGCAGCCGAAACCATATTGTCGCGCAGGTGGCACCAACCGGCACAAGCATTTCTCTTTCCCGGGACCGCATCGAGAACCTGGAGGAAGTCGAACGGGCCCTGCCGGGCGTGGCGGAATCCAGACCCAGCGGGCCCTCCGCTCGCGAGCGCCAGGTCTTGGGCTACCACAAGAAGCACAAGTCCAGCTCTCCTCTCTACGAGAAGATTCGCGCGAAGTATCCGGACTGGTAGCCGGACCTTTCGCCAGAGAGACGGCTCGGTTCGCGAAATTGCCGAGCGGCGCTAGACTATTCGGGTGCCAGCAGACGAGCGAAATTTTCTGCGCGAGCTTCCGAAAGCCGAACTACACCTTCATCTTGAAGGCACCATCCATTCCGCGACGGTGTGCGCCCTTACTGCGCGCCATGGCGTTCGAACGACCGAAGAGGAAGTCCACCGACGTTACAACTACACCGATTTCGTGGGCTTTCTCGACGCCTTCAAATGGGTCACCTCGTTCCTGCGGGAGCCCGCCGACTACGCCCTGATCACGCACGATTTGTGCGAGCAGCTTCTCGAGCAAAATGTCGTCTACGCCGAGGTCACACTCTCGGTCGGCGTGATGCTGCTGCGCAATCAGAGACCGGAAGCGAATTTTGCGGCCATCTTGCGCGCCGCAGAAGAGTTTGCATCTCGCGGCTTGAGCCTGCGCTGGATTTTTGACGCAGTACGCCAATTCGGGGCGGAGGCCGCGCTGCGCGTTGTCCGGGCCGCCAAGAACTGCGCCTCGAGGGAAATCCTCGCGTTCGGCATCGGCGGCGATGAGCTAAGCGTCGCTACGGAGGATTTCCGGGCTGTGTATGAGGCCGCGTCCGCGGCCGGTTTGCATCGCCTCATGCATGCCGGCGAAGTCGGCGGGCCGGAAAAAGTCCGGGAGGCCGTCGAGCTGCTGCACATCGAGCGTGTGGGCCACGGAATCGCAGCGGTTCATGATCCGGCGTTGCTGGACCTGCTGGCCGACCGCCGCATTCCGCTCGAGGTTTGCCCGGTCAGCAATCTGCGCACCGGGGCTCTCGCTCGCCAGCTCCGTCGTTCCGACGTTGCGCTCGAGGACCATCCCCTCCCGCAACTCCTCCGTCACGGGGTGCCTATTGTTCTATCCACCGACGACCCCGCCATGTTTCATACCGATCTTGTCGGCGAATACATCGCCGCGCGACAAATGGGACTTTCTGAAGGTGAACTTCGGAGTCTCGCACAAGCGAGCTTCGCCCACGCTTTCGACTTGCGGTCGGTTCCCTCCTTTTGACATCGGCAAACCGCCAAGCTATCTCCACGGCAATTTCTCGCCCCACCCAGGAGAAGCCCGATGAAAAAGCAGCCTGCACCAGCTGCTCTGGTTCGCGCAACGACCGCTCGACATCGGGCGCGGATCGTGGGAGCTGGTTGCGGTTGGCGGCTACTATTCCTGTTTCCGCCGCCCCCGGTAGTTAGCCGGCGCTGGCCTAAAATTCTGTTGGCGGTTTGAAGCCGTCGCGGCGTACACTCGTCTTGTTTCGCTCTGACCTGGCAGGCCTGGGCTACCGCAACGGTTGCGGCAATGACATTAACATCGAGTCTGCGGGTCCCGCCGGAGCCAACGTCCCGTCGCGGCACGGTAAAGATTTCACTCACCTCTGGCGTATCGGTCACGGGCCCAGCGCGCAGCTAAGGGGCTTAAATGAAAACCGCCGTGGGTGTTTTTTCTCGACTCGATCGCGCCGAGCAGGCAATTCGAGCTCTCCTTAAAAACAAGGTTCCTGCGGAACGAATCACCTTTCTGACCCGCTCCGAGCCTGCAGCGACCAGCATCGGAAAACACCTCGAAGGCCAGGGTATGCTCCAACTCCACAGCGGGACGCCCGCCCGCTTTAGCGTGCTTTCGGTTTCAGGCATCGGCCCGGTGCTGGTGCAGGGGCCCGACGTCTCCGACATATTCGACCAGCCGGGCCGGGCTGGCGCTCCAGCCGCTAACGATCCGCGGCGACAAGCGTCGGTTTCTCCCGGCAGTGAAGACGATGCCGCATTCTTTCGCAGGATGCTCATGGAGGGTTGTTCCGTGATTGTCGTGCGCTCGGACTCGCAGCAGGTGGCCATGGCCGCAGTCGAGGTGCTGGACGAGCTGAGTCTGGGCATTCGCAAGCATGCACCGGGTAAGAGCGACGTGTCGATACGTCAGCTGCCCCATGCGGCGGTCGCGACCTTTACCGGAAAGCTCGCGCTCGAAGACGGCTGCCACTTGCTGCGCGAAACCGTCCGCGCGCTTCTGGACGGAGGCCAGAGAAGAATTCTGTTGAATCTGGAACAGGTCAACTTTCTCGACAGCGCCGGTCTCGGTGAACTGGTGCGCACGCACGTCGCAGCACGCGGCCGTGGCGGTCACCTGACGCTGGTCAATCCTTCGCCCAATGTCCGCCATCTACTGCGCTTGACGAGAGTCGACCAGGTGTTCGACATTGCGCCGGACGAATTGAGCGCCATCGAGAGATCGCGCTGATGCGGCTGCGCGCCGTTGCCGAGCTTCGCTCGCCTGCTACCATGCCCGGCAGGTCGGAGGCTCGATGAGCTCCGCTTTTCGATGTTTGCCGCAGCTTGCATGCCGATGAAAGCGGACGTTGGTCTCCTTTTTCCGGCTCCCCTTTCCTGGTTTCTGCCTTTATCGTTGGCTTGGTTCTTGCTGCTGGCTCCTGCCGGCATTGCGCAATCTTCGCCGCCCGGTTCTCCCTCGGCGGAAAAGCGCTCGATGGAGGAGTCGCGGCCGGATGCAACATTTATCGTGGGCGGCGACCCGGACTGGATGGCGGTTTCTGACGACGCGGTCTGGGTGTCCATTGCGAGCCTCAATCGAGTAACGCGGCTCGATGCCGCCACAAACGCGAGCGGCATCTCTGTTGCGGTGAACAGCCCCTGCTCGGGCCTGGCCGTGGGTTAAGGCAGCCTGTGGATCCCAGCCTGTGGCGATCATGCGCTGGTACGGGCCAATCTTAAGACCGGAAAGCGCGAGGCGATGATTGCCGCGGCGCCCGCTGATTGGGAAGGCTGCATTGCCGCTGGTGCGGGCAGCATCTGGCTGGCGTCAGATGCGAAGGGAGTGTTGTCGCGGATCGATCCGAATACCAACTCGGTCATCGCCAGGATAGCGATACCTTCGGGTTCCTACTGCCCCGTCTTCGCCGACGGCTCCGTGTGGGTGACTTCTACCGAGCACAATGTTGTGGCTCGAATCGATCCAGCCGTGGACCAGGTCATTCAGCAAATCCCGGTCGGAAGGAATCCGCGCTTCGCGACCGCCGGCGCGAGTGCTTTGTGGACGTTAAACCAGGGTGACGGCACGATTTCGCGCGTGAACACTCGCAACTCGGAGGTTGTCGCGACCATTCCCGCCGGGCTCCCGGGCCCAGGCGGCGAAATCGCGTTTGGCTTTGGCTAGGTTTGGGTAACGCTCTTCGGAATTCCGGTGACACGCATCGACAGCGCAGAAAACAAAGTGATTCGGCAGTGGCACGGCACCGGGGGAGACAGCATTCGCGCGGGCCTCGGCGCCATCTGGCTGACCAGTCTCAAAGCGGGTCTCGTCTGGCGCGTCGCTCCCGGCAAGCTTTGACGCGGGCAATGACTATAGCTGCCTGTGCATCACCACCGAGCCGGTTTGTTTGCCGCTCGCGTCCTGATGGAGGGAGTAGAGCGTTTGTCCGTCCTCTGAAACGGTCAACCGCGAACCTCCCGCGATCTGGCCCCCACGCTTGATGGTTGTCTCCACGGTTCTCTCGTCAATTCGTTTGACTGCGACCATGGTTTGACCTGGATCGTCCGTTACCGGAACGAACTTGCCGTCAAACTTCGCTTCGTATTTCTCGCCGAGCGGTGTTTCAGCGTTGAAACCTTCCTTCGTGCACTTGTAGCTGATGATCAGACCATTGGGTGACTTCTCGATTTTGTAGGCCTGCCAGGAACCGGAAATCGGATGGGCGCGAGGCGGCGCCTTCTCGATGCGATGAAACTGAACGGTCGTCGTGACCGCTTCGGCCTCGGTTGTGTCCTTGCCGAACTGAGTCAGGTCGTTTCCGTCGGGCGAAAGCGTATCGGTCTCGGTATAGAAGATTTTGCCGTCTTTATCGGTGGTAATTCTGACACTGCGTCGGTTGATGATACGAACGGTCGCGGCATTCCAATAGGCCGAATCAGGGATCTTGTGGGGCCGGCCATCGGCTTTGACAGAAACATCTCCCAGGCAGCCATTACACTCGAAGGTGCCTTTTGTGAGCAGGAATTTGGCGGGCGCTGCCGGCACCTTGAGAGAAGCCTGGTCGATGCGCCAAGTTCCATCAAATGGGCTTTGGGCGTTTACGGGCAAAGAAATGAGCAGCAACAGGAGGAACGTTCCTTTCATGTCGCCTCCCTCACTTTGAGCCAATCCTACACCCTGGGGATGCATCCGATTTCGCTTGCTAGTGCCCGTTTGCCGTGCCGCGCTATAATCACTCCATGAAAGCTCATGTGTGGGTGATGCCGAAGCGCACGGTGCTCGATCCGCAGGGACAGACGATTCAGCACGCACTTTCCGGACTTGGCTATGCCGCGATTACCGACGTGCGTCAGGGAAAATTCTTTGTTCTGAATCTGGATGGCTGGTCGCGAGACGAAGCGCAGAAGCAGCTCGAGAAAATCTCCAAAGACGTCCTGACCAACACGGTCATCGAAGAATACCGATTCGAGATCGTGGACTGAGGAGACGAGAGTCTCGTTCGAGTCATGGTCAGGTCGGTTCATGCTCGGTTGCTCCCGTCCAATTTTGGAATTACCGGTCGTCCGGCGGTGCGTCGGCGGCAATTCTTCGCGCAGCGAGACAAGGCACGGTAACGTTGCTGGCCAGCGTCGCGTTGGCAATCGAGTATGAAGCAACATGTTCAGAACCTGAGCAGCAAATTGCGGGATCCCGGTGATGAAATGGTGTTGCAAACAGCCGTCAATGGCACGCCGATGCGTTGGTTACGTTCAACGTGCGAGATTTTGGGGCCGTTCCTCAACGGTTCGGTATCGAAATCATGATCCCGAGCGAGGCTATTAGGAGGGTAAGAGGGTGACACCGTCAATGACATACCCTTTGCGGCTGCCACCTTCTCTGAAGAAAGCGGTGGAACGACAGAGCAAGGAAGACAGGACAGCATAAATCAGTTCGTTGCCACGGCGGTGGCTGAAAAACTCTCGGCCTTGCAAACGGCAGAGTTTTTCGCTGATCGCAAGTCGCGAGCGGATTTCAGGGCCTTTGACAAAATCATGGAACGGCGCGACGGAACGCTGCCACGCGTAGGCGATGAAATGCCGAGTAGTAAAGTCAAGTTCGGTTCGGCGGGTCCGCGATAAGTAATGCGGGAGCGATTTGCTTCCTGACTCACAGAATACGCTAGAATCAAATGCGAGAAGTGCATGAGCGGTTGAAACCGACAGCTGCCGCCCGAGCCCGCCTGTCCACAATTCGCTGCATTCGCTTTTGCCGGTTTCCAGCCCATTTTGTCCGCGTGCTACGCTTTTAAAGGAGATTCGAGGAGACAACCGCATGTGCGGCATTGTGGGGTACATCGGCCCGAAGAAAGTGGTCCCGGTGGTGATCGAGGGACTGCGTAAGCTTGAATACCGCGGCTATGACTCGGCAGGAATAGCGGTAGTGAATACCAACGGCGCCGCTGCCGGCGCCGGGAAGCTCGACATTCGTCGCGCCTCCGGAAAGCTTCGCAATCTCGAAGAAGCGATCGAGAAATCGCCGCTCGAAGGGACCTACGGAATCGGCCACACGCGTTGGGCTACGCATGGCCGCCCCACCGAAGAAAACGCACACCCGCATCGGGACTGCAGCGGCAACGTCGTCGTCGTGCACAACGGCATCATCGAAAACTATCTGGAGTTGAAAGAGCAGCTGCAGCGTGAAGGCCATAAGTTCGTGACGGAAACGGACACGGAAATTGTGGCGCACCTGGTGGAGAAAAACCTGAAGGACGGGAACGGCGGAACGATTCCGCTGGAAGAGGCCGTGCGCAAGTCGCTCGGCCAGATTCGCGGCATTTACGCCCTGGTATTTTTGTCGACCACCGATACGAACAAGATTGTCGCAGCGCGGCAAGGTCCGCCGGCCGTCGTCGGACTGGGCGATGGCGAATTCTTTGTTGCCAGCGACATCCCTGCCCTGCTCGAACATACTCGCAACATGTTTTTTCTGGCCGACGGCGACATCGCTGTACTGACCTCCGACGGCGTGCGCGTGATGGATCATGCGGGAAATACGGTTGAACGCAAGCCGCACTTCGTCGCCTGGGACCCGCTCATGGCGGAAAAAGGCGGCTACAAGCACTTCATGCAGAAGGAGATTTTTGAGCAGCCGCGCGCCGTCCGCGACACGCTGCTCGGCCGCATTTCGCAGGACACCGGGAAAATCTACCTGGGCGAGATGGAGATCAGCCAGAAGCAGCTGCGCGAGTGCAAAAACGTGCGCGTGGTGGCTTGCGGCACGAGTTGGCATGCGGGGTTGGCCGGAAAGTTCATGATCGAGCGGCTGGCTCGGCTGCCGGTCGAAGTAGACTACGGTAGCGAATTTCGCTACCGCGATCCGATTCTGGATGCAAAAACACTGACCGTTTGCATCAGCCAATCCGGCGAAACCGCGGACACCATCGCCGCTCAGCGCGAGGCAAAGCAGAAGGGCTCGCCCACACTGGCGATTTGCAACGTGATGGGCTCGATGATCACGCGCGAAGCCGCCGGGACGATACTGACGCACGCAGGGCCGGAAATCGGCGTCGCTTCGACCAAGGCCTTCACCTCGCAACTGACCGCGTTGCTGCTCTTGGCGATTCATTTGGGCGAAGTGCGCAGGACGCTGTCTTCCGAGGCTGCGAAAAACTGGTTGCAGGAGTTCACTCGCATTCCGCACAAGATCGAGCAAGTGCTGCAGGCCGATAGCGCCGGACGCTATGAGCAGCTGGCACGACAGTTTTTCCGCTGTTCGGATTTTCTGTACCTGGGCCGCGGGATCCACTATCCGATAGCACTTGAAGGCGCATTGAAGCTCAAGGAAATCTCCTACATTCACGCGGAAGGCTATCCTGCGGGTGAGATGAAACACGGGCCGAATGCGCTTATCGACGAGAACCTGCCGGTGGTAGTGCTGGCCACGCGCGACGACAACGATCCCGCCTCGGTGACGCTGTATGAAAAAAGCGTGTCGAACATCAAGGAAGTGAAGGCGCGTGACGGCATTGTGATTTCGATCGTAACGGATGGCGATCACCTGGCACGCGAGGCCTCCGACCATTTGATTGAGTTGCCACCCGCACCGGAGTTGCTGGTGCCGCTGCTCGAAATCTTGCCCCTGCAGCTGTTGGCGTATCACATCGCGGTGCGGCGCGGTTGCGACGTGGATCAGCCACGCAACCTGGCCAAATCGGTCACGGTGGAGTAGCAAGCGCGTTCAGTCTGCCCTCATCGCTTCGAACCCAGGAGACAGTCCCCCTGGAGAGCTCCCTTGCATGCTGTGGAAACAGACGCCGGGCGGACGCTGGGCCAGCGAGACGCCTCAAGTACGATAAGAAATCTTGTCACGCTATTTGCGCAGAACTGTCTTTTGAGCTCCTCGAGCGGTTTGTGCCGAGAGAACGCTGCGGCGGTTGCACGGAGTGAGTGTTTGGCGTCCTGGCGCTCGAGAGTGAGAGTGTCGATCCGCGATTGTAAGGGTCAGCCGCGCTGCAGGTCGGTGTCGGGTGCAGGCTGGCCGAGCGTACGGAGCATGGCTACGACCTGGCCTTTGTGGTGGAAGGTGTGGGTAATGACGTGAAGCAGAATGAAGGCTGGACTGCGGAGGTCGCCAGACCAACCTTCCGGGCGGTCGCGCAACGTGGTATTGAGTTGGGCTTCGCTCAGACCGGCTATATAGGCTCGGGTCTCCATTCGAATGCGCTCCTTGGCAGACCGCAATGCGTCGATCGTAGGGCAATCTTCCTCAAACCAGCCGTCAAACGGCTTCGACTGTAAATCGTGAACCCAGCCCTCTTCGACGGTCAGGATGTGAACCAGTTGCCGCCAGACCGTTGGGAAGCCGAAACCTGGAAGCGACTTGCGGAGCAAAGCATCCGGAACCGTGGCGACATGTTCCAGCAGGATATCTACGCTTTCGTGGGTGGCGTTGTGGAGCTCGGTGATCCCGGATTTCGAGAACATGGTCCCAACCTCCAAGCCTAGAGTGTAAGGCTTAACTGGCAATGGCCGGCTTACCGTCTGGGCCTCCTTGCGTGACCTCCCTTCCTTTCGTCAATCGGCAGTAAAATAGGCGCATGAGGACGCTTCTGGATCTGGGTGCGGGTCTTGCGGGGCTGGTTTGGTTGGCCACGCCGCAGGCGAGGGCGCAGTCGGCGGCAGCCGGGACGTCCGAACTGCGTGAGGTTCGCAGCGAAGGTCAGGAGATCTTGACCGAAGCACAGATCGCCGCGATCAGCGGGCTTGAAACCGGCACGCAGGTTGGCCGGGCGGAGCTGCAGGCTGGCGCCGATAAGCTCGTCGGTAGCGGTCTGTTTACAACCGTAAGGTACGACTTCAAAACGCGCACGGACGGGGTGATACTGACCTTTCATGTAGCCGAGTCGCCGCGCTTGCCCGTCTACTACGACAACTTTCCCTGGTTTGGCGACTCGGAGCTGAGCGATGCGATTCGCACGCGGCTTCCCTTTTTCAATGGAACTTTGCCGGAAGGCGGCGGCGTGGTCGACCAGGCGGCTGAAGCCATTCACGGGCTTCTAGAGGGCCATAAGCTCGATTTTGCCGTCGAGCACCAGGTCACATCGAATCCGCTGGGTGAAGGCAACCTACAGCAATTTCTGATTGATGGAGCGGCGCTCAAGATTGCCAGCCTGAATTTCAGCGACGCAGCACTGGCTTCGAATACCGCCGCGCAGGCGTACCTTTCGGAAATTGTAGGCAAGCCCTATTCGCGCATGGCGATTGACGTTTTTCTGGCGGAACGAATCCGTCCGGCTTATTGGAAACAAGGCCACCTCAAAGCCAAGCTGGGTCCGCCCGAAGTGCGCTTGAGCGGACCGCCTGCGGAGAAACTGCCGGCAGAGGTTCCGGTGTTCGTGCCGGTGAATGCGGGCGCCATCTATCACTTCGCGGGCGCGGCATGGAGCGGAAACAACCTACTCTCATCGATTACGCTCGACTCTTTTTTGGGACTGAAAGCCGGAGCGGTGGCGGATGGAATGGAGTTCGAAGGCGGGCTCGAGCGAGTTCGCGACGAGTATGGCCGGCGCGGGTATCTCGATGCGACCATCGAGCCCAAGACCGCTTTCGATGAAGCAGCCCAGACCGTTTCCTACAAGATTCTGGTGGCCGAGGGGCCGCAGTACCACATGGGCGGATGGGTGATCACCGGACTTTCGACAAACGGCGAGCAGAGGGTTAGAGCGACCTTTCCGATCGCATCGGGCGACATCTTCGACAAGATGAAATATCAGGATTTTTTGCTCGCGCTGCAGAATCATTCCAAGGAGATTCTGGGTGATCTGCCGATCCACTACGAAAATGTGGGGCACTGGCTGAAGCCGGATGCCGCGAAAAAGACGGTGGACGTGCTGCTGGATTTCAAGTGAGGGGCGATGGCCGCCAGCAGTTGCGCATCGTTGCCCTGATATAATTTTCTCTAATGAGCTCGCTCGTACAGATACGCAAGCAGGAAGCGGAAAAGGGTGGCTTTGCCGCTAAAGAAGAGGCGCTGTTCGCGCGGTTGCGCGAGCTCCCTTCCCTGCTGATTGCCGTTTCTGGCGGGGCGGATTCGGCCTACCTGGCATGGGCGGCAAATCGCGTATTGGGCGAGCGGGCGCTGTCGGTAACGGCGATTTCGCCGAGTTTTTCGGACTATGACCGGGAAGAGCTCCTAAAATTTGTCGCTAAGACGAAGATTCGCCATGAATTTGTGGAGACTCACGAGTTTGAGAATCCGCTGTACCGGGCCAATGCCGGGGATCGCTGCTACTACTGCAAGGACGAGCTGTTTAGCGTGCTCGATCAGCTGGCCCAGGCGAGAGGGTTCGCGGCAATTGCCTATGGCGTGAATCGGGACGATACCACGGATTTCAGGCCCGGGCACCGGGCGGCGGCCGAACATCAAGTGCTGGCGCCATTGCTAGACGCGGGAATGCATAAGGCTGAAATTCGCGTGTTGTCGCAACGGGCCGGATTGCCGACTTGGGATCGTCCGGCATCGGCATGTTTGTCTTCGCGGCTTCCCTACGGGACCGAGGTGACACCGGAACGCTTGGCGCTGGTCGAAAAGGGCGAAGCGGCACTGCGCGAACTGGGCTTCAGGCAATTCCGGGTGCGGCTGCACGACCAGCTGGCGCGGGTTGAAATCGCCCCTGACGAGCTGGTACGCGCCATGACTCCCGAGATGGGTCTGGCCATTGCGGAGAAACTGAAGGCGGCGGGATTCCTCTACGTGGCCCTGGACCTTGAGGGGTACAGGCAAGGGTCGTTGAATGCGGCTTTAGAGGCCAAGCGCAGCAGCTAGCCGCCAGAGGGAACCTTTGGCGTCGGAATTGCGTTCCTTTTACTAGGAAGAGACGCGAAGTAAGGAAGACGGGCCCAACGCCAGTCCAGACGGCGGAGGAAGCATGTTGACACTGAACAGTTCGTGGCGAAAGGGTGGAAGCGCCGGAGCGGTTATGTTGCTGCTCGCGGGCGCTCTGGTAGCAGCAGGCTGCGGCACAGGAGTCGCGGCACAAGGGTCTTTTGACCGCACGTACACCGTAACCGGTCCGATTCGGCTGGACCTGGCCAATGCCAGCGGCTCGGTCCAGATTACCGGAAGCACGGACAACAGGGTGCACGTCCACGGCGAGATCCGGGCTCGGTCGTTTTTCTTCAACGATCCCGATAAGGCGGCGCGAGACCTCTCCGCCAATCCGCCAATTGAGCAGCGGCCCGATGTGATTCGCGTGGGCAAGGAATTGAGCAAGTTCAGGGGCGCGGCGATCGATTACACGATTGAAGTGCCGCGCAATACGGAAGTGGCGACGACCGTGGCCTCGGGATCGCAGACCATCAGCGATGTGCAGGGGCCGGTAAGGGTGGATTCGGCGTCAGGTTCGATCGCGGTGAGCAAGGTCGACCGGTCGGTGCAGGTATCGTCAGCCAGCGGATCCATCACGGTGCAGGATGTGGGCGACGACCTGCGGGCGGGCAGCGCCTCGGGGAGCGTGACCGTCTCGAACGTGAAGGGGGACGTGCGGGTCCATGCCATTTCCGGGTCCACCAATATCTCGAAGCCCGGCGCGCGAGTGGAGGCGTCGACCACGAGCGGATCGGTAGCCATCGAGGGCGCCGGAAACGATGTGACGGCGAGCTCGGTCTCGGGCCGAGTGTCGGTCGAAGGCAATCCTTCCGGCAACAGCTACTGGAGCCTGAAGACGACTTCGGGTTCGGTCGAAGTCGGCGTTCCGCCATCGGCGAATTTCCATCTGGCGGCGGAAGCCGTTTCGGGAGACATTCGCACCGGCATTCCCATCGTGATTGAGGACCAGGACAAACACAGCCTGCGCGCCCGAGTCGGGACGCCCGGCGGCCGCGTCGAGATCCACACAGTTTCTGGCGGAATTCGCGTGCAGCCGACTTCTTAATTTTCCGTACGCGGCGATATACAATCCCCACCATGCGGCGGCTGGTTATTTCAAGCGTGCTGGTGTTTGCCGGTGCAAGCGGCCCCTGCCTCGGATGGAGCCAGGATTTTCCCGGGCCTTCGAAAACCACGAAACAGTCGCCCAAAACGGCCCCCAAGCAATCCACGGCCAGGCCTCTCAGCCCCGCCGAAGAACTGCAGAAAGCAATCAGCGATGCCGGCAACGATCGCGCCGAGCTGGTGAAAAACCTAAGGGCCTATCTCGAGAAGTATCCCGATGCGCGGGAACGACCCCAGATTTTCCGGGCGCTGGTCGAAGCTTGCATTCAATTCAAGGACGACGCTTGCGCGACAGACTACGCAGAGCGGATTGTGGCACTGACTCCGGACGACACTTCGATGACGCTGCTCGCGGTGCAACTGCTCGAGCGCAACGGCGATCAGGCGGGACTGCACCGCGCTGTGACCTACGTCAGCCGCGTGAGCGATTCGGTGAAGAATACGCCGCTGTCGGAAAAGTCTCCGCGCGTTTCCTTGGAAGAGTGGGAGGGGCAGAAAAAGCGCGATCAATCGGCACTTCTCGCTTTGCGCGGCAGACTCGAGGGACGGCTCAATGATTCTCCCGCGGCGCGCCGGGACTATGAAGAGAGCTACTCGCTGCAACCCAATGCGACCGCCGCTCTCAAGCTCGGTGAACTGGACGAGCTCGCGAAAAACTACGAAAGCGCGGCTTTGCACTACGCGCGTGCGTTCGCGCTCTCCGATTCCGCGGCCAAGTCCGGCAATCGGAGGGAGATCCGGGACAAGCTCGGGAACGTGTGGAGGCTCGCGCACGGAAGCGAAGCAGGGTTGGGCGACTTCTTATTGAAAACGATCGATGAGGTAACGGCGGCTGCGGCACTTCCGCATCCCCTGCGCAACGACGGAGTGAAAGACCCGTTTGCGTTTGTGCTGCGGCGAGCACCCGGGGGAGATTCCTATCCGGTGGCGCCACTCAAAGGCAAGGTCATCGTGATTAATTTCTGGGCGACCTGGTGCGGGCCTTGTCATGTCCTGGAGCCAATCTACGAAAAGCTGGCCGCGCGAAACGCGGAAAATCCGGAGCTGGTTTTTCTCTCGGCGAACTGCGACGAGGACGAATCGCTCGTGGGCCCGTATCTTGCAGAACGCCACACCAGAACCACGGAAGTCTTTGCCGACCGGCTAGACCAGCTCTTCAACGTGAACTCGTTTCCCACCGTACTGATCCTCGACGGGTCAGGCAAAGTGGCGTTTCGCGCGAACGGATTCGATCCTGAAACGATGGAGAGCGACCTGGGAACCGCGATTCGGCGCATTACGCGAGGGAACGCGGACGCGGAGAAATCCGGCGCGGGCCAGAGCGCAAATCCCTTCTAGTCCGGTTGACGCGGCGATGGCGGCCGTCTCGTTCAGACAGTAAGATTCCGAAAGCGTGACGGAGCGGACAACCGTTGGTTCCCAAAGGGCTACGAAGATGCGGCGTGACTCGCCGCGGGGGATTCCGTCGCGACTTCCTGTGCTGCGACGACGGTGTTGGCGTGGATGCGCACGGTGTCTTCGACGCGGCGCGCGTAGCCTCCTGCCAGCGTGGTAACGACCGGGATGCCGCGGCTCCTGGCTGCAAAGAACACACCTTTATCGCGGGCTTTGAGACCGGACTTACTGAGGTTCAACCCGCCAAGCTGATCCTCAACGTAGGGATCGGCTCCGCCAACGTAAAACACAATTTCCGGGCAAAAGTCGTTGAGCACGCGCGTTACGGCCGGAAGCAGCGCGGCCAGATACTCTTCATCTTCGACGCCATCATCGAGCGGGAGATCCAGGTCCGACGGCGGCTTGTAAGCCGGATAGTTGTTTTCCTGATGGATGGAGAGGGTGAAGACGGAGCTGTCGTCACGAAAAATGTGCGCAGTGCCGTTGCCGTGGTGGACGTCGGTGTCGACGACGATGGCTTTCTTGATTCTGCCCCGCGATTGCAGGCTGCGAATGGCAACCGCCACATCGTGAATCGCGCAAAACCCCTCGCCATGGTTCGCATGCGCGTGGTGAAATCCGCCGCTCAAGTTGCAGGCAAAACCGTCGCGCAGCGCCAACTGGCCGGCGAGAATGGATCCGCCGGCGGCCAACCATACAGCTTGCGCGAGTTCGGGCGAATAAGGCACTTCGAGCTTCATGACTTCGCTCGCGGTCAACGTGCCATGCTTGAGCTTGCCCACCCATTCGGAGGTGTGGACACGGAGGAGGTCTTCATCGGAGGCAGGGTCCGGCTCCGCGACGTCTTCCGCAGCGGCGATCCTGTCGCGCAGGAGAAGTTCATAGATCAGCCTGAATTTCTGCGACGGAAACACGTGCGCGCCAAGATTCAGGTCATAGCGGGGATGGTAGATGACCTTGAACGGCAGCATGGGACTAATTTTCGCGTTCGAGGATGAAATCGGGCAGAGTGAGCAGCGCGCGGGCGTAGTCCGAATCGCGGTTGCGGCCCGCGTGACCGTTGATACAAGCCTTGGCGCGGCCCGCGTAGTCATGGGCCAGGCTGCGGGCACGATCGAGCGCACCGGAGTCGTGCACCAGCGAGACAATCGTTTCCGGCTTGACGCTGATGAAATCTTTTTCTTCCAGCACCCTAGCCACCAGCTCGCGGGCATCGCGGTGGCCGTTTTCCATCGCGTAGATCAGCGGAAGCGTGACTTTTCCCTCCTTCAGGTCGCTCAACACCGGCTTGCCGAGCTGCTCTGCGGAGGCTGTGAAATCAAGGAGATCATCCACCATCTGAAAGGCCAGTCCGGCATAACGGCCGTAATCGGCAATGGCCTCTTCGGCCTCTCCGCTCCAGCCGCCAAGTACGGCGCCCAGGCGCGCGCAACCGCTGAACAGGCATGCGGTTTTGTAAGTCGCCAGCGTCAGCGCGTCGTCCTCGGTCACATCCATGCGGCCGATTTTCGCCAGCTGGATCAGCTCGCCTTCCACCATCTTTCGCGTGAGTTCGATCAGAATGTCGAGGATGCGGAAGTTGCGCTCTTCGAGCGCCATCTTGAACGACTGCATGTAGAGCCAGTCGCCCGCGAGCACGCTGCGGTGATTGCCCCAGCGGGAGTTGGCCGACGGCCGGCCGCGGCGGGTGTCGGCGCTGTCGATCACGTCATCGTGGATCAGCGTCGCGCTGTGCAGAAGCTCGACCACTGCCGCAAGATGGATGGCGCTTTGCCGATTGGGGCCGGCATAGCCGTTGGCAAGGAGCAGCAGGGCGGGTCGCAGGCGCTTCCCTCCTCCGCCGAGAAGATAGCTGGTGATTTCGCCGACCGGCTGGAAGGCAGCCGCACTCTGGCGGGAAAGCTCCTGTTCAACCAGGACCAGGTCATCGCGGACGAGGTCGAAGATTTCCTTGACGGTCAGGAGCGTGATGGGCGTTCCTCCACGAGACGCTATTGGGCGAAGCGCTATGCCCGTGAGCGGGATCCGCCCGCGAAGCTTCGTTAGAGCGACCTGTCAAACGGCCCGGGGCGAGGCGATACCGAAGAACCGCCTGAAATTGGATGCAGTTGTCGCGGCGATTTCTTCCGCAGGCAAGTTTCTCACATTCGCCAGCGTTTTCGCTACTTCCGACACATAGGCGGGCTCGTTGCGCTTCCCGCGATAGGGCTGAGGCGCAAGGAACGGAGCGTCGGTTTCAATCAAAATGTTTTCGAGCGGCAGTTCCTTCGCAACGTCGCGGATGTTCTGCGCTTTCGGATAAGTTGAATTTCCCGCAAAAGAAATCAGGAAGCCCATATCAAGCCCGCGGCGCGCGTGGTCGAGTGTGCCGGTGAAGCAGTGCAGGATTCCGCCGAGGCCGGTGGGCTTCCAATGCTCGGCAAGCATGTCCAGGCAATCATCCCAGGCGTCGCGGCAGTGGATGATGACGGGCAGACGCGCCCTGTGCGCCAGTTCCATTTGCGCGCCAAAGACCCTGGCTTGCACATCGCGCGGCGAATGGTCGTAGAAGTAGTCGAGGCCGATTTCGCCCCAGGCGATCACTTTGCGGTGCCGTGCAAGCCTTGCCAGTTGGTCGAAATGCCCGGGCGTCGCTTCCTTGGCCTCGTGCGGGTGGATGCCGACGCTGCTGTAGATCCAATCGTAACCTTCGGCGTAGGGGAGCGCCGCATCCAGCTTCTCCGGCCCCGGTCCGGTCCCGATGGCAAGCAGCGTGTTTACTCCCGCTTCGCGGGCGCGCGCTAACATCGCCTCGCGGTCTTCGGCAAATTGCGGAAAATCAATGTGAGCATGCGAGTCGATGAGATCCATGAGTTGAGAACTGGGCTATTTGAGGCGCGCTCCGACCTCCACATCTTCAGGGAAGCCAGCGAGGACCGGGCGTCCTTCGGGGCCGACCGAAGCCGCGATGATCATGCCATTGGACTCGACACCACGAAGCTTGCGCGGCGCGAGATTCGTCACCACCGCCACCTTGCGGCCTATGAGCGCTTCGGGCTCGTAGTATTGCGCGATGCCCGCGCAGATCTGGCGAATCTCCGTGCCGATGTCGACGCTGAGCTTGAGCAGCTTGTCCGCGCCAACGATGCGTTCGGCGGTCTTGATCTGCCCGACGCGCATTTCGACCTTGGCGAAGTCCTCGATGCCAATTCTTTCCGACACAGCCGGGGCGGCTGCAGCGCCCGTTGCAGCGGTCGCGGCTGCTGCCGCGTGTGCCGCTGCCGGAGCTGCTTGCGGATTCTGTTCTTCGTTTGCCATGGCTTCTATCCTCTCAATTGCTTCCGTTTTGTCCACGCGCGGAAATAGGGCCTGGGCTTTGCCGAGCCGCACCTCCGCGGCGAGCTGTCCCCAGCGCAGTCCATCCAGCTCGACGTCAGAAACCGAGCCGGGCTGGCCAAGCAGCGACCAGACTTTCGCCGTGCTGTCGGGCAGGACCGGATGCGCCAGGACGGTGACGATGCGAAGAAGCTCGGCAGTGGTGGAAAGAATGGCCGCCTTGCGTTGTGTGTCGACCTCGCTATCGCTGAGCGCCCACGGCTGTCCGCTGGTCAGGTACTTGTCGGCTGCGCCGATCATGCCCCAGATCGCTTCCAGCGCCCGCGCAAACTCCATGTTTTCATAGCGCTCGAGCACTTCGCCAATGGCGGACTGCGTCTCCTTCGCGAGCGCATCGTCTTCGGGCGCACGCGCACCGGGTTTCGGAATCTTGCCCGCAAAGTTCTTCTCGATCATTGCCGCAGTGCGGCTGGCCAGATTGCCGAGCCCGTTCGCCAGGTCGGAGTTGTACCGCGTCACCAGCGCTTCATAGCTGAAGTTGCCGTCTTGTCCGAACACCACTTCGCGCAGCAGGAAATAGCGCAGCGCGTCCATGCCCAGCATGTTGGCGATAGGCCGCGGCAGCACCACGTTGCCCTTGGACTTGCTCATCTTGCTGGCGTCCATCAGGAACCAGCCATGCGCCCACACCTGCTTCGGCACCGGCAGCATCGCGGCCATCAAGAAGGCAGGCCAGTACACGGTGTGGAAGCGAATGATGTCCTTGCCGACCAGATGCAGGTCCGCGGGCCACATGCCGCGGCGCTCGTACTCGGGGCCACCGACGGCGCTCAGATACGCGGTAAGCGCGTCAAACCAGACGTAAAACACGTGTGGCTCTTCGCCGGGAACCGGAATGCCCCAGCGAATCGTGGTGCGGGTGATGCTCAAGTCCTTCAGTCCGCCTTCCACGAAACTTACAATCTCGTTCTTGCGCGTTTCCGGCTGAATGAACGTCGGATTCTTCCGGTAAAAGTCGAGAAGCGGCCTTTGAAAGGCCGAGAGCTTGAAGAAGTAATTCTCTTCCGTGACCGTCTCGGTCGGGCGACCGCAGTCCGGGCAGTTGTCTCCCGGCTTGGCGTCCGTTACAAAGGCGTTGTCGTAGATACAGTATTGACCGGTGTAGTGGTCCTTGTAGACATACCCGTTTTCCCGGCACAACTTGAACAGCCACTGCACGGTGCGAACGTGCTTCAGGTCGGTGGTTCGAACGAATTCATCGGCATTGAGCCCCAGTTCGTTCCACAAACTGCGCCATTCGATCGCCATGCGCGCGACAAATTCGGATTCGGGAATGCCGGCCTTCTTCGCCGCGCGTTCGACGTTCACGCCGTGCTCATCGGTTCCCGTGGTCATCACCACTTCGTAGCCGCGCATCCGCTTGAAGCGGCGAACCACGTCGGCCACAACCGTCGTATAGGTGTGCCCGATGTGGGGCAGGCCGTTGGTGTAGTAGATCGGCGTCGTCAAATAGAATTTTTCTTTTGTCGGCATTGCTTCCCGCAAACCCTTCCCAAATTGCACTTTGCAACGTTATCAGAAACGCGCCCGCGCCGCGAAACCGCCTACATTCGTTCGAAGCTGCGCAAGGCTTCGTTGATCACCTGCTGGAGGGGGACGTTTTTCTCGGCTGCGAGCTTCCGGCAATCCTCGTACTCCGGCGCAACATGGCGGATGGCTCCGTTGACCCGCGCCAGCTTCACTTGCACGTCGCCAAATCGCGTATGCACCTTGACGGTCTCGCGTGGCAGCGTGCGCCGCTCTGCCCGGTAGGTTCTTGCGCCGAGCGTCGTGGTTTCGGCAAAAACGAGCGACATCAGGACGTTGGTCTCCGCCGGCCTGCAAAGCAGCGTCAGCAGCGTGCCCGGGCGATTCTTCTTCATCTGTACCGGTGTGGTGTACACATCGAGCGCGCCGGCCGCCAAAGCCTTTTCCATAAAGTAGCCGTAGATCTGCGGGTTCATATCGTCGAAGTTGGCTTCGATGACGGCGATCTCCTCGTCAAACCCGGGAACCGGCTTTTCCGCTGCCTCGCCCACCATGACGCGGACTACATTCGGCTGCCCTTCAAGGTCCAGAGCACCTGCGCCATAGCCGATGGAAGAAACGCTCATCGCAGGCTGCGGCCCGAAGGAATCGCACAGGGCAGCCACAATCGCGGCACCCGTTGGCGTCACGAGCTCCTTTTGCACACCGTTCGAGTAGGTGGGCTTGCCTTCGAGCAGTTTGGCGGTCGCCGGCGCCGGCACGGGCAATAGGCCGTGCGCCATCCTGGCGGTTCCCCCGCCCACATTCAGCGGCGAGCAGGCAAACTTCTCGATTCCGAGGGCCGTAAAACCGATCGAGGCGCCCACGATGTCGACGATTGCGTCGACCGCCCCGACTTCATGAAAGTGAATTTTCTGAATGGGTACG